>OENZ01000043.1_pt1 | contig 93262 bp, 79 predicted proteins | sample 1539401 | NCBI WGS metagenome assembly OENZ01 (sample SAMN03777355, study PRJEB22549) | human gut metagenome | biome: gut; feature: infant; material: feces | host: Homo sapiens | collected 2013-11-23 | reverse complement strand
TGCCCTCTTACGTCAGGGCCGGAATCCGAAAGTGCGCAAGAATTCGGGCGTTATCGTAGCCTTTGGCTCGTTCCCATCGGGTTTAACCGTCTCCCTTTTCTCAGGCTTATCTCTAACAACGCAATTACAAACCCGAATCATATCTTCGGATTGCTTCTTCCAGTTCACCGATCCATGAATCTTTGCAAGATTTATGGATGGCAGTTCATTTATATAATTATCAAATCTCCCTTTATAAGCAGTCGTAGTATCAAAATTCGAATTATCCAACAACCTATTGAAATAACCGCGAGCACCATCATTGAATATAAAAGGGGCAGTTGATCCACTCTCATAAATATCATCAACTGCTTTTTCAATAAACAAATCATAATTAGTCGTAAAAATATTGATATTTTTATGACGCTCTCTGGCATTAACATTACCAAGCATGTCAAGAAGAATTTCGATAAACTTTTTATATGCACCTAATGTACCAAGAATAGCCTTAGATTCTTCTTCAGAGACATTTATTTTCATTTTAGCACCAATTAGAAATTTATTTCTCTTGATTATCTCATACATTAGACCATCTACGTCCGTGGAACCATCTTTTCTGCCTGGAAACATGTTCATCAAAGGCATTCCCGGCGCGGAGGTCCCTGAACCGAAGAGAAAACTCGTCTTCTTTTCGGCGATCCAATCGGGCAAACGCTCTATAATCTCTTTTTCCGACACTGGCATGATGTTTCTCCTCTAAAGCTATTCTTGGAAGCTAAGGCTAGCACCCAAGACCTCATGACACACCACTTTCGAACTCTCGTATATATACCTCGTATATATACTTAGACAAGCAATGAGTGACCATTCCCCGAGGACGAGCATGACCAATACGGACAAGACCCAATACACACCGCTCATTGATTTCAATGCATATCCGGTGAAGAATGTACTGGACACTCTCCTACAAGACAAGAGCACAAAGCAGAACATCATCTACGCAACTGATGCGTACGTGGACGCTGAACCGACCGCCACGGAAGCAGCGCCGATACTTGCCCAGCAGATTTCAGGCGAAACCCCCACCGTATGCATTGTGCCACGAGTACAGAAAAGCTTGGATGAGCAGACAGACCGCACCAAAGCAAAAGCCGAGGTATTCACACCATCATGGATGGTGAACCAGATGGTCAACAATCTTGATGAGGAATGGTTCGGAAGAAAGCACGTGTTCAATACGGAGCAGGAAGACCATTCCTGGATTCCTACGGAGGGAAAAATCACGTTCCCCTCTACGAAAAAGCACGGCTGGCATGACTATGTGGACAGCCGCCGATTGGAAATCACCTGCGGTGAAGCCCCGTTCCTGGTATCGCGCTACGACGCCGCTACAGGAGCAATGCTGCCCATCAGTCAACGCATTGGCCTGCTTGATCGCAAACTACGTATCGTAGATGAGCACACAGAAGATGACCTGACGTGGTGGAAGTGGACATTGCGGGCATTCCAAAGCGTATACGGCTACGAATTCCAAGGCGACAGCCTGCTGATCGCACGCGCAAACCTGTTGCTTACCTTCGTAGATCATTACCGCAACAGATTCGGCACCGACCCGGACAAGAAGCATCTCAAGCAGATTGCGAATGTAATCGTCTGGAACCTCTGGCAGATGGATGGACTGACCGAGACGATACCATTCCGTAAGCCACCTGAGCAGAAGGTCGAATTCGACATGCTCGACATGCTGACCATGCTTGATGAACCCAATTCGCAAGACGTACCAGCATTTGTCCGGTTATACGACTGGAGAGCAAAAACTTCGTTATCATATAGCCAACTGTTGAAGGGAGCAAAACAATGAAGTTCGACTATATAATCGGCAATCCTCCATATCAGATGGAGGACGGCGGAGCGGGAGCCAGCGCAACTCCCGTCTATAACAAGTTTATCGATGCTGTCAAAGAACTTGACCCCTCTGTACTGAGCTTGATCATTCCGGCCAAGTGGTATTCAGGCGGAAAGGGCCTAGATCAATTCCGTCAGGAAATGCTCAATGACTCGCATATTCGTCGCTTGGCCGACTACACCAATTCGCTCGACGTATTCCCCGACGCGGATATCGCAGGTGGAGTGTGCATTTTTGTACGCGATAAAAGCTATGAGGGGGGGCTGCCACTATTCCAATACGCATAACGGAGTTACCACAGACTGCCAGCGCTTTCTCAACGAATTCGAAACACTAATCCGTTACCCAGTAGCCGAACGCATCGTTAAAAAAGTAACTTCTTTAAAAGAATCGACCCTCGACAAGATGGTCTCCTCCAGAAAGCCATTTGGTCTTTCCACTACAGCAAAGCCTTCATCTAGCGGCAAATTAACATTACGGTACAACAAAGGCGTTGGACCATTCCGCAGAGAAGACGTCATCTCTGGATTTGGCATGATCGATCAATGGAAAATCATTATTTCTCGTTTGTCTGCTGAGCACGCAGGTCAACCTGACAAAAATGGGCAATTCAAAATCCTATCTACGATGGAGAAGATTCCGCCAAAAACTATCTGTTCAGAAACGTATCTTGTTGCCGGTTCCTTTGACACCGAAGATGAAGCCGATAATTTCATGACGTATCTGAAAACAAAATTTACCCGTTTCCTTCTCGCTCAGATTGCCATGACTCAACAAATCAGTAAGGCTACTTTTGCATTTGTTCCCACACAAGATTTCACCAAGCAATGGACTGACGAGGAGCTGTTCAAGAAGTATAAATTGACCTCCGAAGAAATAGCCTTCATTAACAGGATGATCAAGGAGATGAACTGATGAGCGTTTCCGATATCACAGGCAAGGTCAAGAGCACTCAACCGGCACTCCCCCAGATTTATGCATACACTACTCCGGAGATCCGCCGTCATGACGGCTGGACGAAAATCGGTTATACCGAGCAGGACGTAAACGTCCGTATCGCGCAACAAACTCATACGGCAGATGTCATCGCGAAACTCGAATGGCATGGCAATGCCACTTATGAGGACACTGGCGAAGTGTTTCATGACACTGATTTCCATACCTATTTGCGCAATCTCGGCATCAATGATCAGCCCGGCACCGAATGGTTCGAGATTAATCCTCCGAACGCCAAGGGCAGGTTCCATGAGTTTCGCGAGAATCATGGAATTCTTGACGGTCTCGGAGCCTCCGATTATGAACTGCGAGCCGAGCAGGAAGCTGCGATCAGCAAGACCCTGGACTATTTCCAGTTGCACGAGCAAGGCGAGTTCCTATGGAACGCGAAGCCGCGTTTCGGCAAGACTCTTGCCGCCTATGACCTTTGCAAGCGCCTTCCCACGCCAGGAAAGGACGGCAAGGCGAAACGCATTCTCGTTGTGACGAATCGTCCCGCGATTGCGAATTCCTGGTATGACGACTATATCAAGTTCGTCGGCACCGATTCCGGCTGGCGGTTCATCAGCAGTGTGGACGCTTTGGCTGGCAAGCCATATTGCATCAGCCACGATGAATACCTGCATCTTGCAGGCAAGGGCAAGCTTCCGAGCTCCATCGAGTTCATCAGTCTGCAGGATCTGAAGGGCTCCATCGAGTTCGGCGGCCATTACGACAAGCTAAAGTATGTGGCGGAATACGAATATGACCTGCTCGTCATCGATGAAGCTCACGAAGGCGTGGACACGTACAAGACGGACGTGGCGTTCGATCATATCAAGCGCAGGAACACACTGCACCTGTCGGGAACGCCATTCAAGGCCATCGCGAACGACAAGTTCCCTGAAAACGCGATCTACAACTGGACATATGCGGACGAGCAGCAGGCCAAAAGGGACTGGAACGATCCGGAACTACGCAACCCATACGAGAACCTGCCGAAACTCAACATGTTCACGTATCAAATGTCCGACATCATCGAGAACGAAGTGGCGAAGGGCATGCAGATCGATGGTGAGCAGACCGAGTACGCATTCGATCTGAACGAATTCTTCGAGACAAAGGATGGGCGATTCGTTCACTATGACGATGTGAAGCGTTTCCTCGACGCTCTGACCACACAGAAGAAATACCCGTTCTCCACGCCAGAGTTGCGCGACGAGCTGCGCCACACGTTCTGGATGCTCAACCGCGTAGATTCTGCCCGAGCCCTTGCAAAAATGCTCCGACAGCATGAAGTGTTCAAGGACTACGAGATCATCCTTGCGGCCGGGGATGGCAAAATCGATGACGACGAGGAGAACGAGAAATCGTTCGACAAGGTCCGCAACGCCATAGCCAAAGCGGAGAAGGGCGAAGAAGGTGTCAAGACGAAGACCATCACTTTGTCGGTCGGTCAGCTGACCACAGGCGTGACGGTTCCCGAATGGACAGGCGTTCTCATGCTATCAAACATGAAGAGTCCGGCGCTGTACGTGCAAGCCGCGTTCCGCGCGCAGAACCCCTGCCTGTTCAACAGGAACGGCAAATACCAGCGTAAGGAAAACGCGTACGTGTTCGATTTTGACCCGGCACGTTCGCTGACTGTGTTCGAGGAATACGCGAACGACCTGTATTCCGGCACCACATGTGGAGGCGGCGATACCGACTCACGCAAACAGAACGTGCGTCGGCTGTTGAACTTCTTCCCCGTAATCGGCGAAGACGAAGACGGCGAAATGGTGGAGCTGGACGCCGAACAGGTGCTCTCTATCCCACGCAAAATCCACTCGCGCGAGGTTGTGCGCCGCGGCTTCATGTGTGATTTCCTGTTCCAGAACATCAGCAACATCTTCCATGCTCCGGCCGAAGTGATTGAGACCCTGCAGCAGCTGGAACCGTACAAGGCTCCGAGAGAAGACCTCGGAGTCAAGGCAGGAACCGCCGATGAACTCAATCTCGATGAGAACGGCGAAGTGTCCATTCCGGATGAGCAGGTCATCGGCAAGTCCAAGGATCTGTTCGGGGACAAAGTGTATGGCAATATCAACAACGAACTTAATTCCGTGATCGACTCCATTGTCTCCGAGAAACCGGAGAATCCCGAAGAGGATTTCCTTGCCGATCTCCAGAAAGCTGTTGGCGTCAGCGTCGCCGAACCGTTGGTCGAAGCCGCCAAGCAGAACTACGGCTCCGATATAAAGGCTTCCCAACAGAAGAAAGTCGAGCGTAAGATCAAGGCCGATGTGAATAACCGCATCAACCGCGAGTACGGCGACTACAACATTGAGAAGAACCGTATCGAACGTGACCGTGCGCAAGCACTCGAAAATGCCGAGAGTCAAGCTGAGGAAGAGCAAATCAATCAGGCACATGACAAACGGATTGAAGCCGCTCGTCTGAATCTTATTGATAATCTTAAGCAGTCGCGCAGCGAAATAGTTCAATCCGCCGGCGAAACCGTGGTACGTGAGATCGAGACCGCGAAGAAGGAAGCTCAGAAAAACAGCATCGAAAACGGCATCCGCGACCATCTGCGTGGTTTCTCCCGCACGATTCCTTCGTTCCTGATGGCCTACGGAGATGAGAGCACCACCCTTGAATCGTTCGACAGTATCATCCCGGACTACGTGTTCAAGGATGTCACCAGCATCACCGTGGATCAGTTCAGGCTCCTGCGCGACGGCGGAGATGTGACGGACCATGAAACCGGAGAAAAGGAGCATTTCGACGGTCATCTGTTCGACTCTGTTGTCTTCAACGATTCGATTGTGGAGTTCATTCATCTGCGCAGCAGACTCGCCGACTATTTCGATGAGTCCCACAAGGAAGACATTTTCGACTATGTGCCGCCCCAGAAAACCAACCAGATTTTCACCCCGCGCAAAGTCGTGGTGAAGATGATCGACATGCTCGAGCAGGAGAACCCCGGCTGCTTCGACGATCCGACGCACACGTTCGCCGATCTGTACATGAAATCGGGCATGTATATCACCGAAATCATCAAGCGCCTGTACAACAGCAAGGCAATGCGCCGCTACTTCCCGGATGACCATATCCGTCTGGCGCATATCCTCGAACACCAGGTGTATGGCATCGCGCCTACCGAGATTATCTATCAAATCGCGACCCACTACATCCTCGGATATGACAACGAATTGGGTAAGGAGCTGCACACGCACTTCGCAATGGCTGACTCCGCCCAGCTCGCGAAAGAAGGCAAACTTGCTGAGTTCGTGGACAAAGCGTTTGAAGAATAGCGAAGCACTTTGAGTCGATGACAAAGCTGATGGGTTGGGTGGCTAACAGACAACTACTCTGCTAGCCACCCAACCCACCGTTTTTCAGTCGTCTATCTCGATCGCATGAATCGTGACTTCCGTGTCAGCATCTGCGGTATTGGCTTTCTTGAATTCCGGGCGAAGTTCCATGCCGGTCTCATCGAACTCACCGTTCAGATTGCGTACCAGCACATCGGCCAATCGACCACCCATGGGTTTGAACGTCGCATAGGTTATCGCCCCGGAAATGGCACCGCCAACAACGGGCACAACCTTGGCAACGGCCTTGCCAACCGACTCCTTCACCACCCGTTTGCCAACCATCGCGCCGATTTTCTTGAGCAGTGGATACCAAGTCGTTTTCGTCAAAGCCTGTTGCGCGATCTTCTTGCCCATGTTCTTGCCGACTTCTCTGGCAAGCTTTCCCACCAACATCGCCGAGCCTGACGCACCAAGCATCACACCCAAATACGCAAGAACTCGGACTTTTGCTCCTTCGTTCAATTCCGACTCGTCGGTGAACAAATCATCCTCTCCGAAGAGATAGGCGATTTTCTGCGCCAGATTGATCGCGAAGCCAAAGTACTGAGCCACATCGGCACCTCCGGCGGCAACGGCGGCAGGTCCGCCGGGAATTCCTGCCACAAAGGCGGCAAGAGTGGTCTGATTCGTTGACTTCTTGATTACTCCATCCGCTTTCCTGCGCAACGACTCCACCGTATATACATGCTGCGGGCCATGCTGCAGAATTTCATCGAGATATTCCGAACCGGCGAATTGCTGCCGCAGAAATGCCTCTCTATCAACCCTGATAACCGGAAGCTTCGCAACGCTTCCAATCATATTTATCGCCACATCGTAAAGCTCTTCGTCAGTTTTCTTGGCCATGTTCTCTCCACTCTGATAAGACACACTGTGCTTAATGCCCATGGTATCTGCTCCTTTATTTGTTCGATGGATAACATGCGGGCGATCCCGCATTCACCATGAGCCATGTTTTCTTCGCGAGCGCGACGGGGGTTCCAACAGATAGAGCCTGCATTAAAAGCAGCAGCCTGTTAAAGCAGATTCGAGCACTTTTCTCGCGCATTTTCACGCATTTTCACGCACCCAGATTCCAATCACATACTTCACGCTCATGCGGGATGGGTTCAACGTAATCGCCAAGGAAATCAACGATGCTCCATGAAGCTCCTTGGCAGCAAGACGCCCAACAAGGTATGGAACCGGGGAATAAGCAAGATGCAATCGCGTCGTCAGAAACCGAATCGCGTCGTAATCCCGTCATAATCGCGTCGCAATCGGGTAGTGTCCGAAAACCATAACCGTAATGAAAAAGATTCTTCCAACACCATGAGCCGGCAGACACCACACTGCTAAGGCATACTTCAAGTTACAATTAACCCTTATGACTTTGGCGAATAGGGGTGCAATGAAAACACTGGATGAACTTATGCAGCATCTGTGTGATAACGGCATTGCATGTTCTGGTGAATTGCAAAAAAAGAGAATTGAAGAACCTGGGGTATTACCACGGCTATAAGGGGTACCGATTCGCTGGCATTGCAAAGAATCGTCTTCACTTGCAGTCCTTCGAGCAAATTTCATCATTGCATTCTTTTGATATGGCGTTGAAATCTTTAATTTACCCTCGGATCATCGCCGTGGAAACCGCTTTGAAGAATTACACATTGGAAGAAGTTCTTCAAGATGCAGAGTCACCATTTCTGGCTCTTGTGTTGTTTTCGTGGGTGTCGTCTCGTCGTTGAGCCGTTGATTATGAGGGTGTGAGGGGCGTTTCCTGTAGGTTTGTTTTTCGACCAAGAAAAAGAACCACAGAAAACGCCTTATGAAGAACATATTCAAACGTTTGCTCAACGTCAAGGGCATGGTCGTCGAGGACGTGTCCATCGACGATTCCCCGCTGCGCGACGCTCCGGTCCTGGTGGCGCGCGTCAGGTGCAGGAAGGCCGCGTTGCGTTGCTCGCGCTGCGGGCGCAAATGCCCGAAATACGACGATGGGGGCGGCGAAAGGCGTTGGCTGCACCAGGACTTCGGCTGCTATCGGGTCGAGCTCGTGGGTCCGGCTCCGCGTGTGGAATGCCGTGTGCATGGCGTGGTGGTGTCGCGGGTTCCGTGGGCGGAGCCGGGCATCCGGTTCACGCGCGACTTCGAGATGGAATGCACGTGGCTGATGACGGTCGCCAACAGGAAGACCGTGAGCGGTTTCCTGCATGTCGCGTGGAGGACCGCGGGCGACATCGCCGGACGGGTCGCCGGCCGGCTGGAATCCGGCATGCCATGCATGTTCGACGGGCTCACGGCGATCGGCGTGGACGAGACCAGCCACAGGAAGGGCCACACGTATATCACCGTCGTCGTCGACCACGAACGCAAGCGGGCGATTTGGGCGCACGACGGATACGGCAAACAGGTCCTCGACCTGTTCTTCGAAGAATTGACGCCGGAGCAGCGCGCCTCCATCAGGATCGTCACCGGCGACGGCGCCAGGTGGATCGACTCGTCCGTCGCCGGATACTGCCCGAACGCGGAGCGCGTGCCCGACTCATTCCACATCGTCTCCTGGATGACCGACTGCCTGGACCGGGTCAGGAAACGGTTGTGGAACCAGGCCAGGCGAGCGAAGGATAAGACGGCCGCGGAGGCGATGAAGGGCCTGAAATACGCCGTGCTCAGAAACCCCGGCGACTTGGCCGAGCGCCAATCCACGGCCCTCGCCACGCTCGCCGGCGTGGATCCCAAGGGCCAGCTCTACCGCTCCTGGCAGCTCAAGGAACTCCTGCGCACGCTCCTGCACCAGCCCGCCGGCCAAGCCGAGGGGGAACTCAAACGATGGATCAACTGGGCCAGCCACTCGCGCATCCCCGAGATCGTCGAACTATGCAGGAAGATCCGCAGGCGCCGGGACGACATCCTCAGAACCATCCGACCCGGCCACTCCAACGCGCGACTGGAGGCGTTCAACAACAGGATCAAGGTCACCATACGCATGGCCTACGGCTTCCACCACGTCGACAACCTCATCGCCATGATCAAACTCAGATGCTCCGGCCTACCCATCCGATTGCCGGTCCCCGTCCTCTAACCCACGAAAACAGCAGAAACCTCATTTTTCCATCGCCTCGACTTGTTCTTCCACAGACATGGATGCCGTGTGAGAGGCGGGAGCAGCGGCTTCCGGTGCCGGCGCAAGTGCCGGCGCTTGAACCGGGGCGGCCGTCATAGGATTGATGGCTTGTGCCATATTCATGCCCAGCAACATGCCACCATCGCCAAAGCCGTTGTCTTGAATACCTTGCGCAATGCGCTGCTGGGCAGCCATATTGCCAGCTTGCTGGGAAACGCCCTCGTATGCGGCAACATTCATCTTATTCGAGGCGAACTGCTGCACGAGTTGACGTGATTGCTCGGTGAACTCGATACTTTCGATGCCCACACTGGACACTTCAAAGCCAAAACGATCATTCCACGTACCCGCATTGGCCCGATCGCCACGCACGCATGCTGCGATGTCATTCGCCTTGCCGGGCAATTGCGAAATACGATATTCATTGGACAACGAATTGATGGCCACAATAAACGACTGTACGAATTCGGACAGAATCTGCCTACGTGGCCCTTCATCATCGAATGAATACGACACGGTAGTGGCGGGCACAAAGTTACGTACGAATCGAACTGGATCAGTGACCTTTAGCGACATGGATTCGCGTGCGCGAATTTCCAAATCGACGCCATAGAACCGGTCCGCCCTCGGATACCGGAGCCCAAAGGAATTCACCGAACAGGGACTTGTCCTCTAAGAAACCGTCTAACACACCGTTGCCAATCCACGATGCTCGCGATCCCGTGCCTGGCCATGGCCTCCGTCTTGGTCATGCCGTTCTCGACGCGGTCGCGCGCCGCGGCGACCTTCGTCTCCCAATCGTAGCGTCTGCCGCCGCCGCCTCGCCGTTGGATCTGTACAGCCTGATCCAGTTTCTCGCGGTATACGCCGGCATGGCAAGCCGTCTGGCGAGCGCGTCCCTGCCGGCTCCGGCCTTGATGAGTGCCAGCGCCTCGCGCCGGAACCCGTCGTCGTAACGGCTCCTTCGATCCTCACGCATACGAAAGAACCGCACCTCCGATCATCGAATCTGAATTAACAATCGGGGTGCGGTTCAGGTTGCGACGTTGTGCCCTTTTATGCTGTCCATATAGTGCGATCACTGCGGAATCTTTGGAACTGGAGTCTTCGAACTCGAAATTCCCGGAATCAATCGGCGGTGATCAGCTCGCTCGAATCCATGTCGAAGTCGGACATGGCAAACGAGCGGATCGCCGGATCCTCATACGTGTTCATGTAATACGTGTTGGTTTTCCCGGAATAGCCACTGGTGAACAGCGTGCGCTCGAACTGGCCGTTGCCCATCTTGGACATGCCGTCAACCATTTGCACGGAAACCAGCGTGTGGAACAGACGAGACACATTAGCAGCCTCGTTGTTCTGCTGCGGATAGTGCGTGTTGGTGTAGGCGACGCGTACGAAACGCGACGGCGAACTCACGTCACCGGGAATGCCGTGCATGCTCACACCGGCACCCCATGCGCTCAGTTCCGCCTTGCCCCAAGTGGTCGGCTCCGCCATCTCGTTGCTCACACACATGTAGTTGCGCAGGTTTTCCATATGAAAGTCGAAGGTCGGCTGGTTGGTAAGCACGTCCACATCGTCATGATGAACGTGCATGCCGTCAGCCATCTGCTCGACGACGATGCTGCGGGTGCCGTCACCAATGAACCAGTGCAGCAGGGATTCCTGCTGGCCGGGCACGACCTGCGAAACGAGCGTCACGTTCTTCAACGCCTCTTCGACTTCGTCGACAGTATCGAAATTGCGCGTTACCCACAGTGGGAATTCGAAAGTGGCGACGTTTTCGGTTCCTTCGACCGGCTCGTGCGCAAAGGAGGCGTACCCAGGGAAGTTCAGTCCGGCAATGGCCAGACCATGCTCGTTGGCGCAGTCGAAATACATGGGGCGGTCGACCATGACCACGCCCACGCCGATCACCGCATTCGGTTCGCTTTTACCTTCGGCCCCATACGCATAGTCGTACTGGTAGCCTCGCGGAGTGACCAGAATGGTCTCGCCGTAGGAGAAGCTCCAGTCGAGATTACGGCCGAAATACATGTTTCCCTCATCGTCGGAGAAACGAACACCAGTGCACATATGGACTCCTTTCCATGATTTGCCGTGATTTTCTTGCTTGCGTGTTCATGGTAAGCGTCACTTGCTGGGAAAATCTTAAGTTTTGCCCGCGGAAGAATCTGCTTTGACTACCTCATCCATAGTATCGTCCTCCTCAATCATGTATTTCGTGTAAGATGTGCCTGCCGCAATATCCGTCACACATGTACGCCCGCAGGAACATGTCGAGCGCCTTCGCATGATCAGCCGCACAGCCTCTGCCCTCAGCCAGCATGTCTCCCAGCTTGTAGCAGCTCTCCGCGATCTCCGCTTCGGCCGCATGACGAAAGCACTCGTATGCCAAAACGTCCGTATCCGGTTTGGGTGGAACTTCGCCGAAATTGTTGTAATACGAGCGGAAGTACCTACCCTCGCAGCGGTCGTACGCGTACACGTACCCCAGGCACAGCCATCCGGATCGCTGATGTCGGCCGTGGTGCATTCGTCGTCCTCATCGAAGGTATCGTCGTAGTACGGCACGCCCGCTTCCGCCTCGTTCGCATGACCGATGCCGACCGGGCTGATCCGCGCGATCTGCGCTTCCGATAAGCGCGACACGCCCGGATTGCTCAGCACAATCGTCAGGGGATCACTGAAGTACAACGGTGCACTTTGACATTCGTGCAGCGCAATCCGGGCGTGTCGTGCGACGCGTGTGGCCGATTCCCGGGCCGCATGCGCGTCATACGGGAAATTTGTGTCAATCCCGCAATTGCGGGTCTGCGAAGCGTCGGTTCTCCAGAACCGGCAGCGTGCGTCGCGCGGATTCGAGAACTTCTCGGTGCAGCCGGGCAATCAGCATTCCAGCCTGTCCGCCCGCCTCGCCCTGTCCGCCCGCCCCGCCCTGTCCGTCACCCGCCTGCGCGATGACCTCGCCCAGCGGGTCAATGACACGGCTGCAGCCGATGTTGCGCGCGCTCACCTCGCTGCATGCCAGTACGTAGCACGTGTTTTCCAGCGCACGCGCGGCGGTCATCAGCTTCCAATGTCGCTCCTTCAAACGCCCGCGCACCCATGCCGCACTGACGATGATCACATCGGCGCCGCGCACGGCCAGCGACCGCGCGACTTCGGGAAATCTCACGTCATAGCAGGTCATGACGCCGACATGCCAGCCGTCGATCTCGACGATTGGCGGCAGCTCGGTACCGGGGCGAACCGTATCGGACTCCCGCGCGGCGAATGCATCATAGAGATGCAGCTTCCGATAGGTCGCGATAAGAGCCCCGTCACGGATGACGACGAAAACGTTGGAGACCCGGGAATCCGTTGCGCAAGACGCCGGCTTGTCCGGCACCGCATCAGCCGCGCCGGGCACAGCATGAACCGTGCCCATCAGCGTAATATGACGCTCTTCGCTGATCCGTCTCAGGCCGGTGACGAACGGCCCGTTCAGTGGTTGCGCGTGTGCGGCCGCGAACATGCCATCATCGCCGTCACGCGCGATCAGCCCTTCCGGAAGCACCAGCAAGCGGGCACCGGCATCCGCGGCCCGCCAGGCATATCCGTCGATAATGTCAAGATTCCATTCCGGCTCCCAGCGAACCGTGAACTGAGCTACGGCGACCTTCAGCTCTTGCGTGCCATTCATGGCTACCGTTATATCAGATGCGCGGGCATGGTTCCTCATGAATCCCGCCAGCGACCGATACGCCTCGGTCTCACACCGCGAACGCCGACCAGCGCCCGTGCGTGTGTTGCACCTCGATCGGCATGCCGAACAGCTCCGACAGTCGCTCGTCGGTCAGGCCGGCCTCCAGTGGACCGGTGTAGACGATGGTGCCGGCGGACGGGTTGCCCATCGCGTCAATGCCGTCGTTGGTGGCGTCCTCGGCGGAGACCGGCTTGCGTCCCATGATGGCGATGTGGTCGAAGCCCGCGGGAATCTCCTCAAGTCGATGGGTGACCAGCACCACGGCACGCCGCGAATCCTCTTCGCCGATACGGCTCAGGGTGCGCATCACCTGCTCGCGGCCGCCCAGGTCAAGGCCAGTGGTCGGCTCATCCATGATGAGCAGTTCGGGGTCGCCCATCAACGCGCGGGCGATGAGCACGCGGGTGCGCTCGCCCTCGGAGAGCCGCCACATCTCCTTGCCTTCGAGATAGGAGACGCGGAAGTCGCGCAGCAGCTGTCGCGCCCGCGCATACTCCTCGTCAGTATAGGTGTCGCGCCATCGTCCGGTCACGGCGCTCAGGCCCGTGACGACGGCGTCCAGCGGATCCTCGAATTCGGGAAACTGCCGGCCGAGGTCGGCCGAAGCCAGACCGATGCGCGTGCGCAGTTTGAATACGTCGTATTTGCCGAGCTGATGGCCGAGGATGAATACGCGACCGTCCGAGGGGAACGTGCGCGTGGCGAGCATGCCGACCGCGGTGGATTTGCCGATGCCGTTCGGCCCGAACAGCACCCATCGCTCCCCCGCGTGGATGATGAGGTTCACGTCTGTGATGATGACGCGCCGGTTGCGGCGGAATTCGACGTTGTCGAGCTTGAGGACTTCGTTGTCGGCGGTGTCGGTCGTGGGCATGTTGTGGTTCCTTGTCGTGGGGAGGTTTGCCGGCAGTGCGGGTTTGGAATGGTTGCGGTAATTCGCGAAGCCGTGCCATCCGGTCATGCCGCGCATTACGGCCCCGCAGGCGGGGGCATCATTCCTTGCCCCCGCCTGCGTCGGATCGCCGTTACTTGTTCTGCTCGTCGAGGACGGACTGGTAGACGGCCACGGTCTTGTCGGCGATGGACTCCCAGCTGAAATGGTCGCGGGCGCGCTCGTAGCCTGCCTGGCCCATCTTCTTGGCGAGTTCGGGGTCGGCCATGATCTTGTCGATGGCGGCGGCCATGTCGTGCACGAACTTGTCGGGATCGGTGGGCGTGCCGGTACCGTCGCGCAGCTGGTCGATCGGCACCAGATAGCCGGTCTCGCCGTCGACGACGACCTCGGGAATGCCGCCGGTGGCGGAGGCGACTATGGGCAGGCCACAGGCCATGGCTTCCAGATTCACGATGCCCAGCGGCTCATAGATGCTCGGGCAGATGAACGCGTCACAGCCATGCTCCAGCGCGTTGAGCTCCGGACGAGGCAACATCTCCTCGATCCAGATGATGTTGCCGCGTTCCTCATCGAGCTTGGCGAACGCGGTCTTGACCTCCTCGGCGATCTCCGGGGTGTCCGGGGCGCCGGCGCACAGCACCACCTGGATGTCCTTGGAGATCAGGTGCAGCGCCTTGAGCAGGTATGGCAGGCCCTTCTGACGGGTGATGCGGCCGACGAACAGCAGCGTAGGCTTGCTGCGGTCGATGTGGTAACGGTCGAACACAGCCCAGCCCGGGTCGTCGTCGGCCGGCGTGGCGAAGTCGCTCATGGTGATGCCGTTATGCACCACGACGACCTTGTCGGGGTCGAGGTTCGGGTACGCGGCGAGGATGTCCTCGCGCATGCCGCCGGAGACGGCGATGACGCGGTCGGCGTGCTCGTAGGCGTCCTTTTCGGCCCAGGAGCTCAGATTATAACCGCCGCCGAGCTGCTCGCGCTTCCACGGGCGGAACGGCTCCAGCGAATGTGCGGTGATGACCAGCGGCGTACCGTGCAGCATCTTGGCGAGGTATCCGGCCAGGCACGCATACCAGGTGTGCGCGTGGGCGATGTCGGCGTCGACGTCGTTGGCTATCTGCAGATCAACGCCGAAGGTCTTCAGCGCCGGATTCGCGTCGGCCAGCTCAGAGGGCGTTCCATAGCCCACGACCTTCAGGCTGCCCTTCGTCGAGCCATCTCCGGGGATGGCGGGTGCATCGGCTTCGGTGCGCGGTCCGTCGAACGCACGGACGGTCACGTCGACCCGCTCGGCCAGCACCTTCGAGAGCTCTTCCGCGTGCACGCCTGCGCCACCATAGACATACGGCGGGTATTCGCGGGTGAGGATATCAACTTTCACGATTAAGGCCTCCTTCGTCGGTAACCTTGTTTGCGGCTACTGCCATATATAACTTTAGGGCATTGCACGTCGAAAAAACGCACAATGCCCATGTTCGTGTTGGCGAAAAAACACACCATAATACCAGGTAACTACCGGATACCAGACTCTCACACAGCGGTGCCGTTGGCGTCCAGGTTCGGGTTGTTGCGGTAGTTGCCGGCCGTGAAGAACAGGCTGAGCACACCGACGACGAACACGACGGACACGGTCAGGATCAGCCACAGCGGATGCGTGGGCAGCCACATCACCACGAAGAACGCGATGACCGACAGCGCGATCAGCGTCCAGCTGCCGACACGGAACCACTGCCGCACGGAGTGCGGTGCCTTGAACGCCTTGGGATCCTGATAGTTCGGGTTGGCCTCGAACACCGACTCCACTTCCTCATCGACCTCGGTGCGAGCGCTGGGCTTCCACACGCCGCTGTCATCCACGCCCTCCTGAATACGGCGGGACTTCTCCTGAAGCGCGTACTCGTCGAGCATGCCGGATCGGGCACGGCCACGGGTCTGGTCGTACTGCGACGGGACTCCCCGACGCTGATCTTTTGCTGCTTTGCGGCGTTCGGCACGGTTAGGCATCGTTACTTCTCCTGCTCGTTTGCGGATAACACTCCTATGTACTGTACTCCAAGCCGTGCCGTAGCGGCGGTTCGACTCGCACGACGAGACAGATCCGCAATCGTTGGCAATCACGACGTCCGAGCCGTGGCCGCGACACGTACCACCCCGCACATAGCCGGCCTCCTTCTGCGGCTCACCCACACATGAGCGGGCCATTCCTCCGGCGAAAACCCACCGGCACACAACAGGACGGGACTTTCGCCAGAAATAGGGAACGCCCGATATGCGACTGGGGGCCGGAAGTCCCTTGAAGAGACTTCCGGCCCCAGTAGATGTCGGTACGGCGAACCGCCGGACTATCGAATCATCGCGGCAGCATCATCGGACGCTGGGATGCGGTGATCGGCGCGGGCAGCTCGGTGACGCCGGTGAGGTACTCATCAACGGCGGCTGCGCAGGAGCGGCCCTCCGAAATGGCCCACACGACCAGGCTCTGGCCGCGGCCCGCGTCGCCGGCAACGAACACGCCATCCTGAGAGGTGGCGAACTTGTCGTTGCGGGCCACGTTGCCGCGCTTGTCCAATTCGACAGGCAGCTGGTCGAGCAGCGTGGAGGTGTCCGGGTGCAGGAAGCCGACCGAGATGAGCACCAGATCCGCGGGCAGCACGCGTTCGGTACCGGGCTGGCGGGTGAACGGACCGTTCTCCCCCGGTGCCACATCCACGACCTTCAGACCGGTGACGTGGCCGTTCTCGTCGGCCACGAATCCTTCGGACTCGGTGGAATCCTCAATGTGCACACGGGCCTGTTCCTCGTCGGAGCCGACGAAGTTGACAGAATCGGTGCTGTACACGTAAGTGCCGCCCTCCTCCATCGAGGAGGTCTTCTGGTAGAGACGCGCGAACGTCGGCCACGGCTGGTTGTCCGGGCGCTCGTCCGGCTCCTTCGGCATGATCTGCAGCACGGTCACGTCCTTCGCGCCTTGACGGATGGAGGTGCCGAGGCAGTCGGAACCGGTGTCGCCACCACCGATGATGATGACGTGCTTGTCCTTGGCGGTGATGTCGTGCACGGGCTTTACGCCGTACACGCGTCGGGTCGCGTCGGGCAGGAACTCCATCGCGAAGTGAATGCCCTTGAGCTCGCGGCCGGGAATCTTCATGTCACGCGGCACGGTGGATCCGATAGCGACGACCACGGCGTCATAGCGGTCGCGCAAATCGTCCCAGCTGATGTCCTTGCCGATCTCCACGCCCGTGCGGAAGCGGGTGCCTTCGGCCTCCATCTGCTTGATACGACGGTCGATCAATCGCTTGTCGAGCTTGAAGTTCGGGATGCCGTAGCGCATCAGACCGCCGATGGCGTCATCGCGCTCATAGACGACGACCGTGTGGCCGGCTCGGGTGAGCTGCTGGGCGCATGCCAGACCGGCGGGGCCGGATCCGACGACCGCCACGGTCTGGTCGGTCAGACGCTGCGGAGGCATGGGCTTGACGATATCCAGACCCCATGCCTGGTCGATGATCGTCTGCTCGTCGAGCTTGATCATCGTCGGCGGCTGGTGGATGCCGAGCACGCACGCCTTCTCGCACAGTGCCGGGCAGATGCGTCCGGTCACTTCGGGGAAGTTGTTGGTGGTGGACAGACGATTGTAGGCGTCCTCCCACTTCTCCTGACGAACCAGATCGTTGAACTCGGGGATGATGTTGCCGAGCGGGCATCCGGTCATGCAGAAAGGAGTGCCGCAATCCATGCAGCGGGCGGCCTGTTCGGTGGTCCACGGCTGCAAGCCGGACTCAGCATGGACGTCAAGCCAGTCCTTGATGCGCTCCTCGACGGGGCGTTCCGCCAGTTCGCGACGGGTACGGACCTTCAGGAATCCTCTGGGATCTCCCATGTCAGTGCGCTCCTTCCATCACCTGCTCGTACACCTGTTCCCAGGCGCCGGGCGTGTTGAAATCGATATTGTCTTCCTCGGCCTTCGCCATGGCGGCGGTCATGGCCAGATAGTGTTCCGGCACCACGTGCGTGAACCGGGCGACGGTGTGCTTCCAATCCTTGAGGAGTCCGGCGGCGAATGCGGAACCGGTCTCTTCGGCGTGACGCTTCACCAGATCGTGGACCAGTGCCTGTGCTTCGTCGTCCAGCGGTAGGAACAGCAGCGAGCCGTCCTTCGCCGCGGTCGGATTGACCTGGTTCATGTCCAGATCGAGCACGTACACGTTGCCGCCGGAGAAGCCGGCGCCGAAGTTGCGGCCCATGGAGCCGAGCACCACGACGGTGCCTCCGGTCATGTACTCGCAGCCGTGGTCGCCCACGCCCTCGACCACGAACGTGGCGCCGGAGTTGCGCACGCCGAAACGCTCGCCTGCACGGCCGGCCACGAACAGCTCTCCGGAGGTCGCGCCGAAACCGGTCACGTTGCCCGCGATGACGTTCTCGTGCGGGTCGAAGGTGACGCCGTCCTCGGGGCGTACGATCAGGCGTCCGCCCGACAGGCCCTTGCCGGCGTAGTCATTGACCTCGCCGTAGACGCGGATGGTCTCGCCACGCGGAATGAACGCGCCGATCGACTGGCCGCCGGCACCGTGGAACGTCATGTCGATGGTGCCGTCCGGCAGTCCTTCGGCACCGTAGCGGCGGGTGATCTCGTAGCCGACCATCGTGCCGAGCGTACGGTTGACGTTGCGGATCGGCATCTCGATGCGTACCGGCTCCTTGCGCTCCAGCGCGGGTTCGGCCATCTCGATGAGCTTGTTGTCGAGCGCCTTCTCCAGTTCGTGGTTCTGCTCGATGGTCTGGTGCAGAATCGTTCCGGGAACCGGGCCGGGCTGCATGAGCACGTTGCTCAGGTCGATGCCGTCGGACTTCCAGCGCTTGATCGCCTCGTTCTGGTCCAGGCATTCGACATGGCCGACGGCCTCCTCCAGCGTACGGAAACCGAGCTCGGCTAGCAGTTCGCGCACTTCCTCGGCGATGTACATGAAGAAGTTGATGACCGCTTCCGGCTTGCCCTTGAACCGGGCGCGCAGCTCGGGATCCTGGGTGGCGATGCCCTGCGGGCAGGTGTTCTTCTGGCACGCGCGCATCATGACGCAGCCCTCGACCATAAGCGCCGTGGTGGCGAAGCCGAATTCCTCGGCACCGAGCAGCGCGGCGATGATCACGTCGCGGCCGGTCTTGAGCTCGCCGTCGCACTGAACGACGATGCGGGAGCGCAGACCGTTCAGAATCAGCGTCTGCTGGGTTTCGGACAGGCCGATCTCCCACGGGGTGCCCGCGTGGCGAATCGCGTTGAGCGGCGCCGCACCGGTGCCGCCGTCATAGCCGGAGATCAGCACCACGTCGGCATGGCACTTGGCCACACCGGCCGCGATGGTGCCGACGCCGAACTCCGAGACGAGCTTGACGTGGATGCGCGCCTTCGGGTTGGCCATCTTCGCATCGTTGATCAGCTGCTTGAGATCCTCGATGGAGTAGATGTCGTGGTGAGGCGGCGGGGAGATGAGCTCCACGCCGGGGGTCGCGTGACGGACCTTGGCGATCCACGGCGGGACCTTGGCACCGGGCAGGTGGCCGCCCTCGCCGGGCTTGGCGCCCTGGGCGAGCTTGATCTGCAGGTCGGTGGCGTGCACCAGGTAATCGCTGGTGACGCCGAAGCGGGCGGATGCGATCTGCTTGATGCGGCTGTAACGCAGCGGATCCTCGATGCGGTCGTCGGATTCGCCGCCCTCGCCGGAGTTGGAACGCGCGTCGATCGTGTTCATGGCGATGGCGAGCGTCTCGTGCGCCTCTTGCGAGATGGAGCCGTAGCTCATTGCGCCGGTGGAGAACCGCTTGACGATCTCGGAGGCCGGCTCGACCTCGGAGATGTCGATCGGCTTGCGGTCGTGCTTGAACTTCATGAGTCCGCGCAGCGTCATAATGCGGTTCGACGTGTCGTTGATGTGGTGCGAGTACTTCTTAAACATCTGGTAGTCGCCGCGAGCGGTCGACTGCTGCAGCAGGAAAATCGCCTCGGGGTCGTTCAGATGATCCTCGCCGGTGCGACGCCACTTGTATTCGCCGCCGGTTTCGAGGTTCATGTGCGGGGTGGCGGTCCACTGGTTCGGGTAGGCCACGCGGTGGCGAATCGCCACCTCCTCGGCCAGCTCGTCGAGCCCGATGCCGCCGACCTGCGAGACCGTGCCGGTGAAGTACTTGTCGACGATGTCCTTGCTCAGGCCGACCGCCTCGAACAGCTGCGCTCCGCGGTAGCTCATGATGGTGGAGACGCCCATCTTCGACATGATCTTCAGCACGCCGATGGACAGCGCCTTGGTCAGGTTCTTCACGGCTGTGCGCTCGTCGACCTTCAGGTAGCCGGTGCGGGCCAGATCCTCGACGGATTCGAACGCCAGATACGGGTTGACGCATGCGGCACCGTATGCGATCAGCAGCGCGACATGATGGATCTCGCGCACATCGCCGGCCTCGACGGCCATCGAGATCTGCGTGCGGGTGTGCTTGCGCAGCAGGTGGTGCTGCACGGCGCTGGTGAGCAGCAGTGACGGGATCGGGCCCCACGTGTGGTTGGAATCACGGTCGGACAGCACGATGAAGTTGCTGCCGCCCGCGATGGCCTCGTCGACTTCGGCAAAGATCTCCTCAAGGCGCTCGCCCAGCGCCTTGCCGCCGCCGGCAACCTGATACAGGCCCTTGACGACGAACGGACGGTAGTATCCGCCGAGCACCTTGGCCTTGTCGAGCCGCTTGAGCTGCGCCATCTCATCGGAGTTGATGACGGGCAGCGGGATCAGGATCTTCTTGGCGTGCAGCTCGGAATCCTCCAGCAGGTTCGGCTCGGGGCCAATGGCGGATTCGAGCGAGGTGACGATCTCCTCGCGCTCCCAGTCCAGCGGCGGGTTGGTGACCTGCGCGAACTTCTGGTGGAAGTAGTCGAACAGCATGCGGCTGCGCTTGGAGAGCACCGGCAGCGGGTTGTCGTTGCCCATCGAGCCCAGCGGCTCCTTGCCGGTGTTGGCCATCGGCGTGAGCAGCATCTTAAGGTCTTCCTCGGTGTAGCCGAACGCGCGCTGACGACGCTGCACGGACTGGCCGGAATGGCTCACGTGCTCGCGCTGCGGCAGGTCGCTCATCTCCACGGAGTTGCCTTCGACCCACTTACGGTACGGGTGCTGCGAGGCAAGGTTCCTCTTGATCTCCTCGTCGGAGATGATGCGGCCCTCGTCGGTGTCGACAAGGAACATCTTTCCGGGCTCCAGACGGCCCTTGGAGACGATATGCTTGTCGTCGATCTCCGGCAGCACGCCGGCTTCGGAGGCGAGCACAAGGTAGCCGTCATCGGTGAGCTGCCAGCGGCCGGGGCGGAAGCCGTTGCGGTCGAGCAGGGCGCCCACCTGCGTGCCGTCGGTGAAGATGATGTCGGCCGGGCCGTCCCACGGTTCGATCAGCGTGTTGTTGTACTCGTAGAACGCGCGCACGTCGGGGTCGAGCTGGTCGTTGTTCTCCCATGCCGGCGGCAGCATCATCGAGATGGCGTGCGGCAGGGAGCGGCCGGCGAGGTGCAGCAGTTCGAGGCATTCGTCGAACGTGCCGGAATCCGAATAGCCGGGCGTGGTGATCGGCAGCAACGGCTCGAACTCGCCGAGCAGTTCGGAGCTCAGGCGGCCTTCGCGGGCCGACAGCCAGTTGCGGTTGCCCTGGATCGTGTTGATCTCGCCGTTGTGGGCGAGCAGGCGGAACGGCTGCGCGAGCGGCCAGCTCGGGAACGTGTTCGTGGAGAAGCGCGAGTGCACAATCGCGATCTTCGCCTTCATGCGCGAATCCGACAGGTCGGGGAAGAACGGGGTGAGCTGCATCGTGGTGAGCATGCCCTTGTAGGTGATGGTGCGGGCCGACAGCGACGCGAAGTAGATGCCGACCTCGTGCTCGACGCGCTTGCGGATGCGGAAGGTCTTGCGGTCGAGCTCGACGCCCGCCAGCTTGCCTTCGGCGTCGGCGATGACCAGCGTCTTGAAGCTGGGCATCGAGGCGAGCGCCTGCAGGCCGAGCCCGTCCGGGTTGGTCGGCACCACTCGCCAGGCGAGTACTTCCAGACCCTCTTCGCGCACGATGCTCGCGATGGCCTGCTCCTGCTGGCCGGACGTGGCGATGTCGCGGTCGAGGAACGCGATGCCCGCCGCGTAATGGCCGGCCTCGGGCAGTTCGACGCCCGCGGTGGCCCGCATGAACTCGTCGGGCATGCTCATCAGGATGCCCGCACCATCACCGGTGTTCTCCTCGGCGCCCACGGCGCCACGGTGGTTGAGATTGACGAGCACTTCGATGGCGTCGTCGATGATCTTACGTTCCGGCCGCTTGTTGAGTGTGGTGACCATACCTACGCCGCAAGCGTCATGTTCTGAGCTTGGGTCGTACAGACCTTGTGATTTATGTATGCTCAAATCGAGCGGGGCGTGGAAAGTCACCGAAACCACCTTCATATCGTTTTGGCAGGGTCTTGACAACCTGCGGTTCTTTTGTTAGTGCGTAGGAAAGAGTACCGCTCGGTTATGTCAAACACGTTTCGCTGTCCATATACCGAGTCGAGGTGTTTGTCAATACCCAATTTCAATGTTTCTCAAGCGATTCGGAAAATCTGCGGCACCCGTTTCGCATGTCAATGAGATGTCTCTTATGTGAATGGTGTGTTAAGTGTGACGAATATCACTGTCACTGCCGCCGGACCCCTTTGCCCGGCGAAGACGTCACTGCCCGGCGTCGTATGCGCGATCCAGATGCATGAAATCCGGCACCCGGTACCATTTGACCGTGTAACCGGCGCCATGCGCGCAGAACACCGAATCAGGGGTGTTTTCGAGATCGTCTCCCGGATCGTATCCCGCTTGTTCGATGACCTCGGCCGCATTGTGGCATGGCCGGTAGCAGTCGAACACGCACCCCAGATGGCCCGTGCCGTGGGTGTAGACGTTCACGTCCATGGCGTAGTCGCGCATCTCGGATACCGGGCAGACTCCCGCCAGCACGGCGAACTGGCCGTCCATCTCGGGTGGGTCGAACGTGCCCGACATGCGTTGTATGTCGGACATGGCCCGGCCGAGCATGTCCTGCGGGATGTCGAGCCGGAAGCGGTACCACGGTTCGAGCACCCGGCACCAGCCGGGATCGCGGGCGGCCGCGGAGGCGAAGGCGCTGCCGTCCGACGGCTCCGATTCGTCCGTCCGGGCTGTTTTGGCATCGGCTGCGGCCGCGTCTTCGGCGACGTCCTCCGCGGCGTCCTCGTCGAACAGGTCGTGCCGGGAGAAGTCTCCCTCGACCAGGGCGGTCATCAGCCCCTGTCGGATGGCCCGGTAGGTGGCTTGGCGGAAATCACCACCCTCCGTATGCTTCTCGTGCGCGCGGCCGGTGAGCAGCGTGAGCTTCATGTCGGTGATGGGGACGCCAATGAGCACGCCCAGATGCTCCTTCTCGGCGAAATGCGTCAGGATGAGCCTCTGCCAGTTGCGGGCCAGCACGTCTTCGGAACAGGATGTGGCGAAGGTCAGTCCGCTGCCCGGCTCGCCCGGCTCCAGCAGCACGTGCGCCTCGGCGTAGTGTCGCAGCGGCTCGAAGTGGCCGATGCCCTCCACCGCATGGGCGATCGTCTCCTTGTAGAGGATGGATCCGGGGCCGAAGCCGACGTTCAAGTTGAAACGGTCCCGCATGATCTGCTGGATGATCTCCAATTGAACCGCGCCCATGAGCTGCACATGGATCTCCTGCAGCCTCTCCTGCCATACCACATGCAGCAGAGGGTCCTCATCATCCAGTTCTCGCAGCGCGGTCAGGCAACGGTGAGGATCCTCCCCCTTCGGCAACAGCGTGTAGGTGAGCACCGGCTGCAGCACCGGGGCGTCGGCGTCGCACTGGTCGCCCAGCCCCTGACCGGGGCGGCTGTGCGTCAGGCCGGTGACGGCGCAGACCGAGCCGGCGGGCAACGCATCGACCGTGGTGAATTTCGCGCCGGAATACAGGCGCACCTGGTCGGCCTTCTCGTCGCCGTCAAGCACCATCTTCGCCTTGATCTCTCCCCCGGTGACGCGCAGCCACGTCAGACGGTTGCCATGCTCGTCATGCGACACCTTATATACACGTGCCCCGAAACGAGCACCCGGTTCGATCTCCTTGGTATACCGTTCAAAGCCGGCGAGGAAGCCATCGATGCCCTCCATGGCGAGGGCGGACCCGAAGAACACGGGGAACAGCGAGCGCGCGGATATCATGGCTTTCAGCCGCTCGTCCGCGACGGCGCCGGAGTCCAGGAACTCGTTCATGGCCGATTCGTCGAGCATCGCGATGTCTTCCATCGACCGGGTCGGAGCGCCGTTCTCGAAGTCCACGCAGCCGTCGGAGAACCTGTCACGCAGCTGAGCGAGCAGTGCGGCCCGGTCGGCACCGGGCGCGTCCATCTTGTTGACGAATATGAAGGTCGGCACGTTGTATCGCCGCAACAGGCGCCACAGCGTCTCGGTATGCCCCTGGATGCCGTCAGCCCCGGACACCACCAGTATGGCGTAATCCAGCACCGCCAGCACGCGCTCGGTCTCGGCGGAGAAATCGACGTGCCCCGGCGTATCGATGAGGGTGATCGTCAGATCGCCGGATCGGATGATGGCGGGCTCGGCGAATATCGTGATGCCTCGCGCTCGCTCCATCGCGTCGGTGTCGAGGAACGCATCGCCGTGATCGACGCGGCCGAGCCTGCGAATCTGCCCCGAACGGTAGAGCAGCGCTTCGGACAGCGTGGTCTTGCCCGCGTCCACATGAGCCAGAATGCCCGCGACGATGTGCTTTTTCATAGCGTCCATCCTATCGGCGGCGAGGACGTGACGGCGGGGAGCCTCGAGCCCCTCTCCGCTTTGCGAATTACGGGTCGAAAAAGCCGTTATCCGCAATTGGGTGTGTGAAATCGCCGTTTCGGAGCCTCAAAACGGCGATTTCACACGGGGAATCACGGATAACGGCTTTTTCGACCCGTATTGTGATGCCCGCCGACTACTGCCGGTAGTAGCTGAGGAAGTCGGTGAGCTTTTCCGTCGCGTCCTTGAGCACTTCGATGCGCGGCAGGTAGACGATGCGGAAGTGGTCCGGCTCATGCCAGTTGAACCCGCCGCCGCGCGTGATGAGGATGCGCTTGTCATGCAGCAGGTCAAGCGCGAACTGCTCATCATCAGTGATGTTGAACTTCTTCACGTCGAGCTTGGGGAAGATGTAGAACGCGGCCTTCGGCTTGACCGCGGTGACGCCGGGAATCGAGTTCAACGCGTTGTAGATGTATTCGCGCTGCTCGTACAGACGGCCGCCGGGCACGATGTAGTCGTTGACGCTCTGGTGGCCGCCGAGGGCGGTCTGCACGATCGACTGGGCGGGCACGTTCGAGCAGATGCGCATGTTGGTGAGCATGTTGATGCCCTCGATGTAGTCCTTCGCGATGGACTTGTTGCCGCTGAGCACCATCCATCCGATGCGGTAGCCCGCGATCATGTGCGACTTCGACAGGCCGGAGAACGTGACGCAGAACAGGTCCGGGGCCATGGACGCGATCGAGACGTGCTGGAGTCCGTCCATCACCAGACGGTCGTAGATCTCGTCGGAGAAGATCATCAGCTGGTGTTCGCGGGCCAGGTCGACGATCTGCTGCAGCACCTCCTTCGGGTAGAGGGCGCCGGTCGGGTTGTTCGGGTTGATCAGGACGATCGCCACCGTGCGGTCGGTGATCTTGCTGCGCATGTCATCGATGTCCGGGTACCATTCGGATTCCTCGTCGCACACGTAGTGCACGGCGGTGCCGCCGGCCAGGTTGACGCAGGCGGTCCACAGCGGGTAGTCGGGGCTGGGCACCAGAACCTCGTCGCCGTTGTCGAGCAGGGCGGACAACGACAGGTTGATCAGCTCGCTGACGCCGTTGCCGGTGTAGATGTCTTCGATGCCGACATTGGGCAGGTTCTTGAGCTGCGCGTACTGCATGATCGCCTTGCGCGCCGAGAACAGGCCCTTGGACGCGGAGTAGCCTTCCGTGTCGCTGAGCTGCCGGGACATGTCGTATACGACCTCGTCCGGCGTGCGGAAACCGAACGGTGCGGGGTTGCCGATGTTGAGCTTGAGCACGTGCATGCCGGACTGCTCCATGCGGGCGGCCTCGTCGACGACCGGTCCGCGCACGTCGTACAGCACGTTGTCAAGTTTGGTGGATTTGTTGAAGTGGCGCATGGGTGTTCCTTCCGGTTCGTGTGATGGTGACGTTGTCTGGGGTGCGGGCGCTTGGGATGATGGCGTGCGTGGCGCGTCGGCCCGGCCGCCGGGATTGTCCGGCACCCGTTTCGGCTGCGCCGGCATGTCGGGCCGTCCGCGATCATGGCCGAGCAGCCATTGCTCGTCGACCTGCAGTGTATCGGCGAGGAACCTGAGCGTATCCGCGCGGGGCGTCGTCTTGCCGCTGACATATTGGCTGATGTGGCTTTTGCCGAGTTTGACACCTGACGCCTGGGCGGCACGCACGATGTCGACCTGTCTGAGGTGACGGGCGTTCATGGCGGTTCTCAGCCGCGTCGCGAAGCTCTCCAATGACTTCCTCAATTCACGTTGGTTCAAAGTTCAAATTCTGGTTCAAAAGAATATCACGGCTTTGTCAGCAAAACAACCTGAGTTCAATTTTATCTGTATTGAACTTTTCTCCGATGGACATATTTAGTTTGCTTACAAACCAAAAGGTGCTAGCACGGCAGCGAAGCTGCACGGTACGAGACCGCGGCGGAACGCGAGAGACTGCGAAGCTCTCTGCGCAAGGTAATCGAGAATCTTCAAGCCTGACGCAACAGGCATCCCGTCGACCTGCCTTCCAGCACTACATCGGGCAGAACACACGAAAGGAGTCATGATTCATGCCGTATTCCATCAAGCGGCTGATATGCTTTCTGGCGGGAATCGCCATCGAATCCTTCGGCATCGCACTCATCACGAAAAGCGACCTCGGAACCTCGCCGATCTCCAGCATAGCCTGGGTGACGCATTCTCCATCGTGAGCAAGGTGAAGTTCGGCACGGTCAAGGTCTGCTTCGACGTTTCACTGCCGGAGCCACTACAGGCCGACCGCGCCGAACATGCGCTCGATGACGGCGTCGTTGAGCAACCGGCCTCTCCTCGTGGCGACGGCATGGCCCGTCGTCGGGTCGAGGGTGATGAGACCATCCCCGACCAGTGGCGTGAGGCACGCGTCGTCGATGATGCGCAGCGTTCCCTGCGCCGCATCCTGCGCCCGGTTCACCGCTTCGATATGCCGATTGACGCGGCCGATGTCGAGCCCTTCCCGAATGCGCAGGCCAAGCATAATGAGCTCTTCAAGGTTCTCCGTGGGCGATATGGTCTCATCGCCCGACCACGGCACACGCCCGTCGTTGATGGCCATCCCCCACATGCGCGGATGCGCGATGTCCCAACCGCGCATCGATGTGGAGGTTACGGAAGCCGAAACGTCTCCAGCGGCGTCGCTGTTCGCGGCGTCACCGTCTGTGGAGCTGCCCATAACCGTGTTGTAATGGCTGTGCGCTCCAGGGCCCAGGCCAGCCCAGTCGACGTTGCGCCAATACCCGAGATTGTGCCGGCTCTCGTAGCCCGGGCGCGACCAGTTAGAGATCTCGTACCATTCTAGGCCCGCCGCGGCGAACAGGTCATCGGCGATCTCGTATTTCGCTGCCTCGTCGTCATCGTCGGGCTTGGGCAATGTGCCCGCCGCGATCTGTCGACCCATCTTCGTGGTCGGTTCCACGGTAAGTGCATAGGCGGAGACATGGTTCACGCCAAGATCGACTGCCGTGCGCACCGAGTCTCGCCAATCGTCAAGGCTCTCCCCCGGCGCCCCGTAGATCAGGTCCACGCTGGAGCGCAGGCCGGCCCTGTCGGCCGCCCTGACACCGGCCTCCACATTGGCGGGCGTATGCGTGCGGTCGAGGTTTTTCAACACATGCGGCACGGCTGACTGCATGCCGAATGACACGCGGGTGAACCCTCCTTCCGCGAGCGCGCCGATATAGCGCTCGTCGACCGTGTCGGGATTCGCCTCGGTGGTGATCTCCGCCTCCGGTTCGATGCCCCACAGGCCGCGGACCGCGTCCAGCATCATTACCAGATCGCGCGCCGGCAGAATAGTGGGCGTGCCGCCGCCGAAGAACACCGTGGAGACGGGCGGCTCCTCGATGCCGTGCACGAGCTGCCAATCGCGCACGAGACGCATCTCACGCACCACCATGTTCGCGTAATTGCCGCGGGACGCGCCCGCGCCCATGTCCGTGGCCGTGTATGTGTTGAAATCGCAGTAGCCGCAACGCCGCATGCAGAACGGCACATGGATGTAGATTTCGTAGCCTGCCGCATCGCCCGCATTGGCGGGGGTTGTCGGCGTAGCCGGCTGAAGGCGGTCATTCGCTGGACCACCCCCAGCCAGCCTTCGGCTGTCAGCCCCCGCCAGCGGGGGCATATCAAAGACCTCCATCAGCCTTCCGTCTTCTGCGCGGCGCGGATCTTATCCTTGGTGTCGCGGTCGTTGCCGGCCTCGCCGGTGGACAGGGCCGCGATGAACGCCTCCTGCGGCACCTCGACGTGGCCGAGCATCTTCATGCGCTTCTTGCCGGCCTTCTGCTTTTCGAGTAGCTTGCGCTTACGGGTGATGTCGCCGCCGTAGCATTTGGCGAGCACGTCCTTGCGCAGTGCACGGATGTTCTCGCGTGCGATGATGCGCGATCCGATCGCCGCCTGAATCGGGATCTCGAACTGCTGGCGGGGAATCAGCTCGCGCAGCTTCTTGGTCATCATCACGCCGTAGCTGTATGCCTTGTCGCGATGCACGATGGCGCTGAACGCGTCGACCTTCTCGCCCTGGATGAGGATGTCGACCTTGACGAGGTCCGCGGCCTGCTCGCCGTCCTCATGGTAGTCGAGTGACGCGTAGCCCTTGGTGCGGGACTTGAGCTGGTCGAAGAAGTCGAACACAATCTCGGCGAGCGGGATGCGGTAGTGCATCTCCACGCGGTCGGTGGAGATGTATTCCATCGTGCCCATGATGCCGCGGTGGTCCTGACACAGGTCCATCACCGAACCAATGAAATCCTTCGGCGTGATGATGTCGGCAGCGACCATCGGCTCGACGATCTTCTTGATCTTGCCGTCCGGGAATTCACTCGGGTTGGTCACCCGGTGCACGGTGTTGTCCTCGGCGGTCACCTCATACGGAACGTTCGGCGCGGTGGAGATCAGGTCGAGACCGAACTCGCGTTCCAGACGCTCCGAGACGATCTCCATGTGCAGCAAGCCGAGGAACCCGCATCGGAAGCCGAAGCCCAGCGCCACCGACGTCTCGGGCTCGTAGATGAGCGCGGCGTCGTTGAGCTTGAGCTTGTCGAGCGCGTCGCGCAGTTCGGGGAACTGGGCGTTGTCGATCGGGAAGAGACCCGCGTACACCATGGGCTGGGGGTCGCGATAGCCGGGCAGCGCCTCGGCTGCAGGGCGGACGGCGGAGGTCACGGTGTCGCCGACCTTGGACTGGCTGACGTCCTTCGCGCCGGTGATGATGTAGCCGACCTCGCCGGCGCCGAGCGCCTTGGTGGGGGTCATGTCGGGGCTGATGACGCCAATCTCGATGGGCTCGTGCGTCATGCCGATGCCCATCATGTGCACCTTCTCACGCGACTTGAGCTCACCGTCCTCCATACGGATATAGGTGACGATGCCGCGGTACGAGTCGTACACCGAGTCGAAGATCAGCGCACGCGCCGGCGCCTTCGGGTCGCCGTGCGGAGCGGGAACCTCCATGACGATGTGGTCGAGCAGATCGGCGACGCCTTCGCCGGTCTTACCCGACACGCGCAGCACGTCACTCGGCTTGCATCCGATCAGTCCCGCGATCTCCTCCGCGTGCTTGTCCGGCTCGGCACTGGGCAGGTCGATCTTGTTGAGCACGGGGATGATGGCCAGATCATGGTCGATGGCCATGTACAGGTTGGACAGCGTCTGCGCCTCGATGCCCTGCGTCGCGTCGACGAGCAGCACCGCGCCCTCGCATGCGGCCAGCGCGCGCGACACCTCATACGTGAAATCCACGTGGCCGGGGGTGTCGATCATGCCGAGCGTGTACTCGGTGCCCTCGAAGGTCCACGGCACGCGCACGGCCTGCGATTTGATGGTGATGCCGCGCTCCTGCTCGATGTCCATGCGGTCGAGGAAGCGGTCACGCATCTCGCGCTCAGGAACGATGCCGCTCAGTTGCAGGATGCGGTCGGCCACCGTGGACTTGCCGTGGTCGATGTGTGCGATGATGCAGAAATTCCGGATTAGCGACTGATCGGTAAACCCTGGCTTGTTCTTCGGCTCAATCACCCTGATCCGGTTCCTTTCGTCCGTGGTGCTCGTTCGTCGCGGGCCTTTGGCATCGTAAATGTGACGCCATGTGCCGCAAGTCACCAAGTTTACCGGTCACCGTCGGCAATTTCCCGACGACACACGGAACACGGGGTCGGTTTTATCCGAACATCGTGGTAGCATGACTCCCTGTATGTCCTTATAGCAAACGTCGTTTGGAGAAAACGTGGCAAACATTAAGTCGCAGAAGAAGCGCGTGCTCACCAATGAGAAGGCGCACAAGCGTAACGTGGCCGTCAAGTCCAGCCTGAAGACCGCCATCCGCGCAACCCGTGAGGCCATCGCCGCCGGCGATAAGGCCGCTGCCGAAGCCGCCTACAAGGTCGCTTCCCAGAAGCTCGACAAGGCCGCTGGCGCTGGCGTGATTCACAAGAACCAGGCCGCCAACCGCAAGTCGGGCATGGCAGTCGCCATCAACAACATGTGAGCATGACCGTCTGACGGTCGTCACAGCATAAGACCCCCGCGGAACCGCAAGGTTCCCGGGGGTTCTTTCGTGTTAGCCGGCCACCCCCACCCGCCAGCGGGGGCTCCCGCGAAGCGGGTGGGGGTGGTCCGAAAGCGTCAAGCCCGAGACTGGTCTTTGTCGTCATCGCCGCCATCGTGGGCATCGGGATGGATGACCGGGCGTTTCAGATACCGCGACTCGCTGGGAAGATACGTGTTGTGCCGCTTGACCGCACCGGGAAGCATGATGCTGAACTTGACCGACAGCAGACGCATGACCACGACCAGCACGACGATCGCGCAGTCGAGCACCACCTCGGCCGTGAAATCCAGCATCTTCCATTGCACTCCCCTGCACACGAACACGGTGAGCACGCATCCGACCGCGGAAGGAACCGCGTACAGGTGCTTGTCGCGGATGATCATCGGCACGTCGTTCAGGAGCATGTCCCGGACCAGACCGCCGCCCAGCGCGGTGAACATGCCCATGAACACCGCCGTCATGCCGGAGGTTCCCAAATCGAGCGCCTTCGAGGTGCCGTTCACCGCGAACAAGCCGACCGCCAAGGCGTCGATGGTCAGCATCGACCATCTGAGCTTGTCCACTTCCGGATGGATCACGGCGATAGCCAGGCCCGACACCAGTGCGGTCAGCACGAACCCGCGGTCGGAGATGCCCACCGGCGGCAGGGAGCCGAGCATCACGTCACGGATGATGCCGCCGCCCAACGCGGTCAGCCACGCGGTGATCAGCATGGCGAACAGGTCATAGTTCTTGCGAACCGCGCATAGACCGCCCATCAGCCCGCTGCAGAACACCGCAAGATATTCGATGCCCATGAAAAAGGCATTGCTTTCCAGTGCCAGTTCCTCCACGTGCCACTCCTCGCCAACATCACAACCATCCGGCCGTACATGAGCCTACCGCAAGCCGGCTACCCGAAACTAGAATCGGCTCCGATCCGGGTCAGGATCTCGCCGACCTTGATCCGATGTCGCGTTCCTTGAACGTCTGTCGCTCATAGGTCAGGTCGATGCCGTTCTCCTTGCGCTCCACGCGCACGGGGAACGATCCCGGGGATGTGTCGCCGTGCGCGACCACCGTGTCATACTTCAGAGCCCGCGGGCGTTGATCGTGCGCGTGTTCCAACGTCCTTCGAGGAACGCCTCTCGAGTGAAATTGCAGGCGAATACGTCGCTCTCGCCGCGCACCGGTGTGACCCGGACGTACGGGTCGGCGATCATGCGTTTAAGCAGGTTGCCGTTCGGGTCTTCGGGATTGAGCGGGCGGAACATCACGTGGTGGAACCGCTTCCACGACGAGCGGATGTACTCCTCCGGCACATGGTCGGCGCGCGGCCGGGCCTCGTTGCGGCGCAGCAGCTCGTCCAGGGGCACGTCGAAATCCTCCGTCCGCCAGATTGCCCCGTGCCGTGTGGCGAGCCGCGCCAGCTCATTCGCATACTCCGGGTTCGCATGCTGCGCGTCGGCGACCACATCCCAGCCGGCGTCGAGCGAGATCACGCAATGCGGCCACGTGTTGGCGGGGTCGGACACCCAGTTCTGCGCCCATGTCGACTTACCGGAGCCCGGCAGTCCGCGCAGAATTGACGTTGAGCGATTCCGGCCGCGCACCCGCGGGAGACAGCTGATGCGTGTGACCGTACAGCAGCTTGCGTCCGTCGAACGGCAGCGCCTGATCGTGGAATCGGACCGCGTCATCGGGCCATCCGTACGCGAGGTCTTCGCGATATGGGAAGTGCGACAGGTTGACCGTTCCAAGTCCTTCCAGTTCAACGGTGCCGTTCGGTTCGATGCTCTCGAACAGGTTCAGCGCCGGCTTGTTGTCCATCCACCAGTCATCATGGTTGCCGATGGCCGCGTGCAGATGACGGCAACGCAGCTGCCGCAGGCAATCCTTATGGGCATATAAAAACCACCCTCAGTCTCGCTACGCTCGACAGCTCCCGCCAGCGGGAGCGGGTTCTATACGAAAAGCCCCGCCGGGCTCGATCGAGCCGATGGGCGGGGCTTCACGTAGAACTGGACTGCGCTCAGCAGACCTTCCACATCCAGTTGTGCGGGTCTTCGACCTCGCCGAGCTGGATGCCGAGCAGCTGGTCGCGCAGGTCGATCGTGAGCTTGCCGGATTCGCCGTTGGCCACGGTCACGTCGAACTCCTTGGACTTGAAGCGGCCGATCGGGGTGATGATGGCGGCGGTACCGCAGGCGAACACCTCGGTGACCTCGCCGGACTTGATGTCGTCGAGCAGGTCGGTGAGCTTGATCATCGTCTCGACCACGTCGATGCCGCGATCCTGCATGAGCTGGATCAGGGAACGGCGGGTCACGCCCGGCAGGATGTTGCCGGTCAGGGACGGGGTCTCCACGTGGCCGTCCTTGTGCACGACCATCATGTTCATGCCGCCGAGCTCCTCAAGGTAGGTCTTGGTGGCGGCGTCCACGAAGCACACCTGCTCGCAGCCGTTGTCGATGCCGGTGTATTCGCCGAGCAGCGAGGCGGCGTAGTTGCCGCCGCACTTGGCGAAGCCGGTGCCGCCGGGGCCGGTGCGGAACCACTTGTCTTCCACCCAGATGCTCACCGGCTTGACGCCGCCCGGGAAGTACGGGCCGGACGGGGAGGCGATCACGCAGTAGTCGACCTCGTGCGGGGCACGCACGCCGAGGAACGGCTCGGAGGCGAACATGAACGGACGCATGTACAGCGTGTACTCGCGGCGGGTGGGCACCCAGTTGACGTCGCGCTTGACGAGGGCCGCCACGGAGCCGAGGAAGTCGTCCACGGACAGCTCGGGCAGGTACAGGCGCTTGGCGGAGTTCTGGAAACGCTCGGCGTTCGCGTCCGGGCGGAACAGCCAGGTGGAGCCGTCGGCGTGGCGGTATGCCTTCAGACCTTCGAAGACCTCCTGGGCGTAGTGCAGCACGGATGCGCCCGGATCCAGCTTCAGCGGCGCGTACGGCTCGATGCGACGGTCGCCCCAGCCCTCGCCCTTGGTCCAGCTCATGTGGGCCATGTTGTCGGAGAAGACCTGACCGAATGCCGGCTTGTCGATGAGCTCCTGGCGCTTCGCGTCGGATGCGGGATTGTCGTTCGGCAGCACGGTGAACGGCTCGGTGAGCTTGTCCAGCGCGGCGGAATCGTGATGATTGTTTTCTGTCATAACCACTTCTTTGATAACGTCGCCGTTTGCGTCACGGCGGCCAGATGGGGCAGTCGGCGCTTCTGGCACCGGCTCTGAGAGATACTTTCTCACACCGATGACGCATTCGGCGTGAGCTCGTTCACATTATGAAAAAAGCCCACGCTTGTGGTGGGCTTTTCTCAAGCGTCACTCCCGTGTGTCACGCGGGAATCCGATGTGCTGTGCGAGACGGATCACTTGGCGTCCGCATCGGCGGCCGGAGCGGCAGCAGCGGCATCGGCGTCAGCGGCCGGAGCGGCAGCAGCGGACTCGGTGGTGTCCTCAGGCACCTCGACGCTGACGACGGAGGTCTCCGGATCGTCCATGTCGAGCTCGGCGCCTTCCGGCAGCACGACGTCCTTGAGCAGCACCTTGGTGCCGTCGATCAGGCCGTCAACGTTGACCACGATGCGCTCGGGCAGGTTGGTGACATCGGCGCGGACCTTGAGCTCCTGCAGGTCGACGAACGCGACGGCGGCACCCTTCGGCGTGCCCTCGACGAACACCGGCACCTCGACGTCGATCTTCTCGCCGGCCTTGACCTCGTAGAAGTCGATGTGTTCAACGATGCGCTTGACGGGGTTGCGCTGCACATCCTTGACGACGGCCAGCTTGGTCTGGCCACCGAAGGAGATCGAGAACAGCGCGTTCGTGTGGCGCAGGGCCAGCGTGGTCTCCTTCATCGGGAGCTTCACGAACGTCGGCTGGTCGCCGCCCGCGTACAAGGTGGCGGGGATGAGCTTGGCCACGCGCATGCGGCGCGCAGCACCCTTGCCGAATTCGTCACGGATGTCACCGGCGATCTTGATGGTGTTTGCCATAATGGTTCTCCTTGAGTGTTACTTGTCGTTCTGTCTATTTGACGCCACGACGCGCCGCAGAACTCCCCAAGGAGGGGTGGTATTCAACGCCGAGTCGATTACGGCAGACCCGTTCTCGCGAATCGGAATGCCCTCGCCAAAGCAACGAGAAACAATTATACGGCCGCGCGGGACATTCGATGGAACGTCTATCCCGGCAAACGAATCGAACGCCCGATCCGCCCGGCTGTTTCGTCGTCATGCCGTCATCGACCCCGGCGAGGCCCTACAATGGACGCAATGGGACATGCACCGAATCGGCTGGGAGGTTTGCAATGGCGCGTAACACATCACGGATAGTAGTGGGAGGCGGAATCGCGGCCTCCGTGGTAGCCGGCGCCACTTACGGGCTGGCGAATCTCATGTTCTCGTATGCGCTGGATGCACAGGCGAAGCACTCGATGCTCAGATCCGGCAGGGATGACGGCAAAGTCGCGGACAAGGGACCCCGGCTCGACGCGGCCGAAGAGGTCGAGGCGGCGGATTGGTTCGACCAGTCCAAGCAGCCGGTGGTCATCTCGGCGGAGGACGGCATCCAGCTTCATGGCTGGCTGTTCGATCCCGATTGCGCCGGTGCGAAGCCCCACCTGTATGCGATATGCTGCCACGGGTATTCGGGGCAACCGCAGGATATGGCGAAGTACGCGCATCGTTTCGCCCGTCTCGGGTTCACCGTGCTGGTTCCGGCGCTGCGCGGCCACGGGCTCAGCGAAGGCCGCTATGCGGGCATGGGATGGCTGGACCGCCGTGACCTGATGCGGTGGATATCGCTGATCATCGACAGCGACGCGGACGCCCGCATCCTGCTGCAGGGCAAGTCCATGGGCGCGGCCGCGGTCATGATGACCGTCGGCGAGCCGGACCTGCCCAGGAACGTCGTGGCGGCGGTCGAGGATTGCGGCTATGCGTCGGTCGGCCAGCAGTTCATCGACTGCGCGCGATCGATGTTTCACCTGCCGAAGTTCCTCGCCAAGCCGATCGTGACGACGATGGGGGCGATCGCGCGGCGGCGTGCCGGGTACGGTTTCCAGGAAGCCTCGTGCGTGGAACAGCTGAAGCATGCCACGATTCCGATGCTGTTCATCCACGGCGGCGCGGACGATTTCGTGCCATCCAGGGCTTTGGACGAGAACTTCGACGCCTGCGCGAGCATCGACCGGCAGAAACTGCTGATTCCCTCGGCAGGTCATTCCATGAGCGCCAGCACGGCACCGGTGGTGTACTGGAAGACGGTGACGAATTTCGTCACCCGCGTGTTCGGACTCTGACGGCAGCTTCCCGGCCGAAGCCGCCATGCACTCCGTCGAGCTGAATATGAATTGGGAGTGGCCCGCTGGAAATCCATCCAGCGGGCCACTCCCGTATCGTTTCGCTCCGTCCGCACCGGTGAGCCGGCGCGGTGACGGTTACGAGATGAGCTCCTTCACGGCGGCGATGACGGACTGCAGGCCGGCCTTGGCGTCGCCGAACAGCATCTGCGTGTTGGGCTCGAAGTACAGCTCGTTCTCGATGCCGGCATAGCCCTTGCCGCGACCGCGCTTCATGACGACCACGTTCTGCGCCTTGTCGACGTCGAGAATCGGCATGCCGGAGACCGGGGTGCCGGGGCGACGCGCGGCCGGGTTGGTCACGTCGTTGGCGCCGACGACCAGGGCCACGTTGGCGGACGGGAACTGCGGGTTGATATCGTCGAGGTCGATCAGCTCCTCGTACGGCACGTTGGCCTCGGCGAGCAGCACGTTCATGTGACCGGGCATACGTCCCGCGACCGGGTGGATCGCGTACGACACCTCGACGCCATGACCTTTGAGCAGGTCGCCCAGATCGGCCAGCTCGCGCTGCGCCTGGGCCTGCGCCAGACCGAAGCCCGGCACGAAGATGACCTTGTCGGCGTACACCAGCTGCACGGCGACGTCATCGGCGCTGGTCTCCTTCATCGTGCCCTCGGGGCCGTCGGCGTCGCCGCCGGCCGAGGCGCCACCGCCGAAGCCGCCGGCGAGCACGCTCATCAGCGGACGGTTCATGGCCTTGGACATCGCCAGGGAGAGCGTGACCCCGGCCGCGCCGACGAGTGCGCCGGCGACGATCAGCGCGATGTTGTTGATCGCCAGACCGCTCATGGCGACGGCGGTGCCAGTGCAGGCGTTAAGCACCGAGATGACGACGGGCATGTCAGCGCCGCCGATCGGGATGACGAACACCAGACCGTAGCACAGCGCGAACACCGTGGTCAGCACACACCACAGCAGACGCTGCTCGGGCTGCACGCACAGCATGACGAACGAGACGACGGTGAGCACAATGAAGCCGATGTTCCACACGCCCTTCGCGGGGAGGGTGAGCTTGCGCAGGAACTTGACGCCCTGCAGCTTGCCGGCGGCGATCAGCGAGCCGGTGAACGTGACGGAACCGATCATGATGCCAAGTCCGGCGGTGATCAGCACGACCAGCGTCGGCAGCTCCTCGGAGGTGAGGATGTCGTTGAGCGCGACGAGGGCCGCCGCGCCGCCGCCGACCGTGTTGAACACGGAGACGAGCTGCGGCATGTCGGTCATCTTGACCTTCTTCGCGCTCCACACGCCGACGATCGTGCCGATGAGGATGCCGACGATCAGCAGCACGACGGCGACGAGATGCTCGAAGCCGTTGCCGATCTCGGTGACGAACAGCACGATGAACGCCATAGCCACCGCCATGACCATGCCGGCCGCGGAGATCAGGTTGCCCTTGCGCGCGGTCTTCGGCGAGTTCATCATGTGCAGGCCGACGACGAACAACACGGCGGCCAGCAGATACACGAACCATTCAACGACGCCAAGCGGGTTGCTCAGCACTTCAGCAAGGGTACCCATTACTTGGCCTCCTCATTCTTGTCGGCGGACTTCTTCGATTTGTCGGACTTGAACATCTCCAGCATGCGGTCGGTGACCACGTAACCGCCGACGACGTTCATCGTGCCGAGCACGGCGGCGAGGAAGATGAACACCCAGGCCAGGAGCGAGGTGGCGTGCGCGGCGACGATGACGACACCGACGATGACGATGCCGTGGATGGAGTTGGCTCCCGACATCAGCGGCGTATGCAGGGTGGCGGGCACCTTGCCGATGACCTCGACGCCGATGAGCAGCGCGAGTATGAACAGTGTGATGGCAACGATGATGTCCATGGATTATTCCTTGCTTTCTGCGGCGGGACGTCCGGCTACGATGAGGGCGTCGTCAAGTTCCTCGTTCAGGTCGATGCTCAGACGACCGTCATGCACGAAGTGGGCGAGCACGTCGCCCACGTTGCGGGCGAGCAGGTTCGAGGCGGTGTTGGAAACCTCGCTGGCGAGATACGGGGCACCGATGATGGTCACTCCCCCATCGGTCACCTGCGTGCCGACGCGGGATCCCTCGACGTTGCCGCCCAGGTCGCTGGCCGCACAGTCGACGATGACGGCACCGCGCTTGAGGCCGTCCACGCCGGCCTTGGTCAGCAGCATCGGAGGCTTGCGGCCGGGAACCTTGGCCGTGGTGATGATGACGTCGAACCCGGCTGCCTTCTGGTCGACGGCCGTCTGCTGGGCGGCCTGCTCCTCGGCGCTGAGCTGGCGGGCGTATCCGCCCTCGCCCTGCCCCTTGGAGAAGTCGAGACCGAGATCGAGGAACTTCGCGCCCAGCGACTCCACTTCGCCGCGCGAAGCGGGACGCACGTCGTACGCGGTGACCACGGCGCCCAGACGGCGGGCGGTGCCGATGGCCTGCAGGCCGGCGATGCCCGCGCCCAGGATCAGCACCTTGGCCGGGCGGATCGTGCCGGCGGCGGTCGTCATCATCGGGAAGAACGAGCCATAGGCGTTCGCCGCCACCAGCGCGGCTTTGTACCCCATGACCGAATTCTGGGACGTCATCTCGTCCATGGACTGCGCGGAGCTGAGCTGGCGAGGCAGCTTCTCCATCGCGACACCGACAAGACCGGCCGCCTGGAGGGCGTCCACATACGCGGCATCGGTGAACGAGCCGAGCATGCCGATCACCCATGTGCCGGCCTTGAGCCGCGCGACCGTCTCGGCAGACGGACGGTCCACGAATCCGAGCACGTCGGCGCGCGCGATCACATCGTCCGCGGCGACGACCTCGGCCCCCGCCTTGGCGTAATCATCGTCGGTATATTGTGCGGCGATTCCGGCGCCGCTCTGCACCAGGCAGGACACACCTGCTTTCTTCAACCGTGTGACGATATCCGGCGTCAATGCGACGCGGGTTTCGTCCTGCGATGTCTCGTTGAGGACACCGAACACCACGGTGGCTTTCTGGGTTTCAGCCATGAGAGCCCTTTCTTCGTCGAACTCAAGCGTTCTTTGCTTACCGTTGCAAGTGTACCGAAGGAATCGACTTTTGGCGCGTTCCGTTTCACCTGACGAATGGCCGCGGGCGAGCGGGCGACCCACACGACGCTGTTTCCTACGCTACCGTAAGGTGAAAAGAGGCGTTTTTACGGGTAATATTTATGTGTTAAGCATTATCAGGCCTCCAAGGAGCGTCACGTGTCATTGTTCACCTCAGTAAGACAGCAAGCTGCGAATATCACGCAGAAGGCACTTCGTTTGGGAGGTGACTTCGCGCACCCGATCGGCGACGATTCCTCCAACGGCCCGGATTACGCGGAGAACGACGCTCTTGCCGCGAACGGCGAGGTCAGCCTCCCGAACACCGCCGAATGGGGGCCAGGATACCCGACCACGACGCTGATCGACAGCACGACGGGCCTGCTCACCACGAAGACCGAGGGCAACCCGCCACTTGACGAGGGCATGTCCATCTACGACATCTATGCGGACCGCGCCGAACGCATGGGCGACGAGCCGCTGTACACCTACAAGGACGACTCCGGCAAGTGGGTCACCAGCACAGCGAACGAGACGCTCGCCGACATCCGCAGCGTCGCCAAGGGCCTGCTGCACTACGGGCTGAAGAAGGGCGACGGCGTGGCGTTCATGTGCCGTACCTCCTACGCGTGGGATGTCACGGACGCTGCGGTCATGGCCTGCGGCGGCGTGCTCGCCACCATCTACGACACCGACTCCGCCGAGCAGATCCGCAACATCGTCAACAATTCGGACGCGCGGCTGCTGATCGTCGGGACCGCCGACATGCGCGACAAGGCAGAGGGCGCGATCGAGGAATGCCCGTCGCTGGAGACCATCCTGTGCATCGAGACCGGCGGCCTGGAGGAGATCAAGGCGTACGGGACCGCGGTGAGTGACGAGGAGCTCGACGAGCGCATCGACTCGATCAAGAAGACCGACCTGTGCTCCATCGTGTACACGTCGGGTTCCACGGCGGCACCCAAGGGCGTGGAGATGACGCACGAGCACTACTGCACGACCGCGCTGAACCTGCCCGTCTACATGCCGGACCTGCTGCACAACAAGAAGAACTCCGTGCTGCTGTTCCTGCCGCAGGCGCACTCGTTCGCCCGCGCGATCAACTACATCTGCGTGGCGAGCAACATCAGGATCTACATCGCCCAGGGTATCAAGACGCTGATCGCCGACCTTCAGGTCGCCCGGCCGTCCGTGATGATCGTCGTGCCGCGCGTGCTGGAGAAGGTGTACAACGCGGCGTCCCAGAAGGCCGGCCACGGGCCGAAGGGCGTGGCGTTCGCCGCCGCGGTGGTCGCCGCGCAGAACTACATGAAGGAGCTGGGTGCCAAGGGCAAGGTCGGTGTGCTGGCCAAGACCCGCCGCGCCGCCTTCGACCCGATTGTCTACAAGACGCTGCGCGACGTGCTCGGCGGCCGCGCCCAGTGGATCGTCGCCGGCGGCGCCCCGCTGGACCCCGAACTGCTCGCGTTCTTCCGCGGCGCGAACGTGCCCGTGTACGAGGGCTACGGACTGACGGAGACGACCGCGCCGTGCGCGTTCAACCCGCTCGGCGTGCCGTACCATCAGGGTTCCGTCGGCATCGCCTTCCCCGGGTTCGAGCTGCGTGTCGCCGAGGACGAGGAGATTCAGGTCAAGGGCACCGCGGTGTTCCCGAAGTACCACAAGAACGAGGAGGCGACCGAAGGCTCGTTCACCGATGACGGATGGTACCGCACCGGCGACCTGGGCAGGCTCGACAACGACGGCTTCCTGTACATCACCGGCCGCAAGAAGGATCTGATCATCACCGCCGGCGGCAAGAACGTCGCCCCCGGCCCGATCGAAGAGGTCATCCAGCGCTGCGAGTTCGTCTCGCAGGTGCTGGTGCTCGGCGACAAGCGCCCGTTCATCTCCGCGCTGGTGACGCTTGACGAGGAGTCGCTGCGCCCCTGGCTGGAATCCAAGGGCCTCAACCGCGATATGACGATGGAGGAGGCCGCCTCCAACGCCGCGGTGCGCGCCGAAGTGCAGAAGTGGGTGGATCAGGCGAACGAGGGTGTGTCCCGCGCCGAATCGGTGCGTAAGTTCATCATCCTGCCCGAGGAGTTCAGCCAGGCGAACGGCCTGCTGACCGCATCGATGAAGGTGATCCGCCCCAAGGTCATCCGGCGTTACGCCACACTGCTGAACACGCAGATGTACACCAAGAAGAAGTGACGCTCGACATCCTTCACGCGTGAGGCGGGTGGTTCAACACGATTTTGTTGAACCACCCGCCTCACGCCGTTTTATCGGTGCCAACGCCCACGCGGCGCGCAATCAGAAGCCAAGCCTCTCCAGCTGCTTGGGGTCGGACTGCCAGCCCTTGGCGACCTTGACATGCAGATCGAGCTTGGCCTTGCCTCCGACGATGCGGTTGACCGGGGTGCGCAGCTTCTTCTTGACGCGCACCAGATGCTCGGCGCCGCGTCCGATGATGATCGGCTTCTGCGAGTCGCGCTCCACGTACACGGAGACCATGACCTGGATCTTGCCTTCGTATGACTGCCCGCTCTCGTTGTCTTCGGGCCGTTCGATGGAGTCCACGACGACGGCCAGCGAATGGGGCAGCTCATCATCAAGCTCTTCGAGGAACGCGCCGCGGATCAGCTCGGCGATGGTGTCTTCCGGACGCTCCTCACTGACCTGGTCGTCCGGGTACATCTGCGGCCCCTCAGGGGTGTTGTCGATCAGCACCTGGCGAACCTCGTCGAGATTGTCGTGTTCCAGGGCGCTGACGGGCACGATGTCGGAGAAGTCGGCGAACTCGTTGATCTCGATCAGCTTGTCGATGAGCTGCTGGCGGCCCAGCTGGTCGATTTTGGTGACGATGGCGATCAGCGGAACCTTCCACGCGAACGTCCCGTCCTCGCCCTTGGTGGCGAAATCGGTGCGCAGACGGCTTAGGATGCGCTTGTCGCCGGGGCCGATCTCCTGGTCGGCGGGCAGCAGGAACGCGATGGCGTCGATATCCGACAGCGATTCCTCGACGATGTCGTTGAGACGCTGGCCGAGCAGTGTGCGAGGGCGGTGGATGCCGGGCGTATCAACCAGCACGAGCTGCGCGTGGTCGGTGGTGAGGATGCCGCGAATCGCCTTTCGCGTGGTCTCCGGGCGCGATGAGGCGATGGCCACCTGCTTGCCGATCAGCGCGTTGATCAGCGTCGACTTGCCGACGTTCGGTCTGCCGACAACCGCTATGAATCCGGAACGGTACGCCGGCTGGGATTCCTGCTCGTCAGTATTGGTCATATTCGTGTCATGCCTTTTCTTCGCGTTCGGTTTGGTCATTGTTTCTCTACGGTAGCGGTTCACCTTGTCATTGGGCGGACGGATCCGTCATTTGCCTTGCGGGGAGGCGGACTCGCCGTCCTGTTCGTCGCTGCGGAGCTCATCGTCGTCGGCTGCGGGACCCTGCGACCCGGCGGCCGGCTCCACGACGATCATCGACACCCTCTTGCGTCGGCCTGCCGTGTCGACGGCGGTGAGGCGCAGGCCGCGCGTCACCGCGCTGGAGCCGACGATCGGGACGCGGCCCAGCAGCTTGGTGAGCAGGCCATATACGGTGTCGACGTCGTCCTCGTCGATGTCGATCTCGAACATCTCCTCAAGGGTGGCGATGGGAGTCCTCGCCGGCATCTTCCACTTGCGTTCGCCGATCTTCTCGGGCTCGGAATGCTGCGTGCGGTCGTGCTCGTCCTCAAGTTCGCCGACGATCTGCTCGATGGTGTCCTCGATGGTGACCAGTCCGGCGATGCCGCCGTATTCGTCGACGACGATCGCCACATGCTGCCGGGTCTGCTGCATGGCGTGGAACAGGTCATCCACCGGCTTCGACTCGGGAACCAGCATCGGCTGCCTGACAATGGAGGCGACATCGCGCTGCGAGGCGGCGGGATTGAACGCCGTGGCGCGCACGGCGTCCTTGAGATACGCCACGCCGATCAGATCGTCGACGTCGTCGCCGATCACCGGCACGCGGGAGAAACCGGACCGGGAGCACAGACGCAGCATGTCGGCAAGTGTGGCCGTGCGGTCCATGCAGATCATGTCGGTGCGAGGCACCATGATCTCGCGGGTCAGCGTCTCCGACAACGTCAGCACGTTGCGCAGCATCTCGGAGACTTCCGGATCGAAATCATTGGCCTCCACCAAGCGGTCGATGGTGGCACGCCCCTGTTCGAGCTGAATCTTCTCCAGCTCCTCGTCGTCGGACAGGTCCGATTCCTTGGAGCGACGCTTCTGACCCTTCTGCTCGCCCGCCTTCGCAAACGGCGTGATCGCGGTGGCGAACCTGACCAGTCCCGCCAAATTGAGCATGATGTCGATCGGCTTGCTGGCTCCCGCGGACCGCGGGCGGACCAGCACCGAGACGATGCCGACGATCAGCGCGAACAGGAAGCCGCACAGCAGCTGCAGCCAGATCGGCGCATCAAGCAGCGACGCCACGCACGCCACCAGCACGCCGTCGAACACGTTGCATGTGATGCGGAAGAACGCGCAGCTGCCCGAGGTGGCATACCGGTTGGCGATGAGCCGCTGCACGGTATGGATTTTGCCGATCTTCTTCATCCGGATGAACTGGCTCGTCTCGGTGTCGGTCTGCACTTCGAGGATCTTGTTGTTCAGTCCTGCCCGTGTGACGCGCCCGACCGCACTTTCCGCGGCGGCCATGCTCAACGACAGCCAGACCAGCAGTGCGGCGACGACGACCAACGCGACAACCAGGATAATCGTGGACGTATCGGTCAACGGCATAGGAATCCTTCGTTTGAGTTCATGTGTTCAGCGCCGGTGACGGCATTGCCGCCGAACGGCGACGGGGAAAAGACGCGTCATTCCGTTATCTGCCGTCCGCCGCCGTGCGACGCGTCGTATTCGGCAAGCGCGTCGGCCGCGCCCTTCGGCAATGTGGCCGGTTCGATGGTGATGCGGCGCACGGCCAGGAACGTGAGCAGCAGCTGCCGCTGCAGACCGAACATCTGCCTTTCCTGCTCCGGCGTGACATGGTCGTAGCCGAGCAGGTGGAGGATGCCGTGAATGGTGAGCAGCATCATCTCCTGCATGGTGCTGTGACCTGCCGCGGCCGCCTGCTGGGCCGCGACCCAGGGGCATATGACGAGGTCGCCGAGCACGCCCTCCATCGTGGTCTTGCCGTCGCCGGGCCTCAGCTCGTCCATCGGGAAGCTCATCACGTCGGTCGGGCCTTCCAGCGACATCCACCGCTCATGCAGCTCGGCTATGGGATCGGGATCCACGAACAGGATGGTCAGATCGGACTGGGTACTCACGCGCATCTGGTCCATCACCCACAGGCCCAGGTCGGAGAACGCCTTTGCGTCGATGTCCCAGATGGTCTCGTTGGTCACTTCCACGCTCATCGTGCGTCCTCCCGCGATTCCTTGCCTCGGTTGCGCCTGACACGGGTGGCGTCATGACGGTCGTATGCCTCGACGATGCGCCCGACCAGCTCATGGCGGACCACGTCCCCGGCGTCGAGGTGGGCGAATGCTATGTCGTCGATGCCGCCCAGAATGCCCTCGATGGTGGCCAGACCGGATCGCGGCACGGCGAGGTCTACCTGCGTGACGTCTCCGGTGATGATCATCGTCGTGTTGAATCCGAGACGGGTGAGGAACATCTTCATCTGCTGTTCCGTCGTGTTCTGCGCCTCGTCGAGAATCACGTAGGCGTCGTTGAGCGTGCGTCCGCGCATGTACGCGAGCGGCGCGACCTCGATGGTGCCGTCGTCGAGATAGCGGTGCAGCTGGTCGGGGCCGAGCATGTCGGACAGCGCGTCATACAGCGGGCGCAGATAAGGGTCGACCTTGTCGTTGAGCGTGCCGGGGAGGAAACCGAGGTTCTCCCCCGCCTCGACCGCCGGGCGCGTCAGGATGATGCGGCGAATACGCCTGTCCTGGAACGCGCGCACCGCCTTGGCCACGGCGAGGTAGGTCTTGCCCGTGCCGGCCGGGCCGATCGCGAAGGTGATGGTGTGGGCGTCCACGGCGTTGACGTAGGCGATCTGCCCCGCCGTCTTGGCACGCACGGGCTGCCCGGCCGCGAAAGTGATGACGCCGGGTATGCGAGGCTTGCGCGCATCCCCTGAACGCGCTGCGCCGAGCGACGCACGGCCCCGCTCGGCGGACCTGCCGTATCCGGGGTGTTCGGCGCGGACCTTGTTGGGCAGCACGTCCTGGTCGAGCAGCCTGCGCACGGTGTCGGCGTCCATCGGGGCGCTGTACGCGGCCTGGATAATCGTATGGATGACGTCTTCGGCGCGAGAGGCCTGCGATTCGGTGGACTTCGAATGGGAGACGATGGCCACCCTGTCGCCGCGTACGATGATGGTCAGGTCAGGGAACGCGTGCTCGACCTGCCGGATGACCTCGTCGACCGGGCCGAAGACGGCCACCGGGTCAAGCTGCGACGGGATGGTGATGGTACGGGTCGTCGTTGTCACGAATCGCCCTACTCGTCGAGCTTCTCGCCGGTGAGCACATGCGCGTGCACGTGGAACACGGTCTGCCCGGCGTCGAGGCCGGTGTTGAACACCAGACGGTACGCGCCCGAGAACTCCTTGTCGGCGATGCCCTGGGCGAGCCCGACGATATGGGCCAGTTCCGCGGGATCGGCGGCGGCCAGCTCGGCGACGTTCGCGTAGTGGTCCTTGGGTACGATCAGCACATGCACCTTCGCCTTGGGATTGATATCCTTGAACGCGTACGTGGTGTCGTCCTCGTATACCTTCTCGCTGGGAATGCGCCCGTCGATGATCTTGCAGAACAGGCAGTCCTCGGACTTGCTCATATGCTCGCCGCTCCTTGCTGGCCGTGATGGAAATCTGCTTCCATGCTATTGCGTATTAAGGATATTCTCGGCTTCACGCGAAACGCCCCAACGCCCTCGACAGCAGCGACAGCGCCACCGGGCCCGCCGTCGATGCGCGCAGGATGTTCGAGCCGAGCACCACGCTCTGGGCGCCGGCCCCGACGAAATCGGACACCTCCTCCTCGCTGATGCCGCCCTCAGGCCCCACGACGACATTGATGCTGCGCGGCCGCCCGTCGGCGAGACAACGGTCGGCGAGCCGCGAGACCTCGTCCTCCACGGACGACCATGACATGGTGGCGTCCTGGTGCAGCACGATCACCAGATCGCCATGCACGCACGCGCGCCTGCAGATGGCGACGACCTGCTTGCTTGAGACGCACTGCGCCAGTTCCGGCGACCACACGCGGCGCGACTGCTCGGTCGCCGCGCCGAGGACCTGCCGCCATTTGCGATCAGTACGGCCCGCCTTCCACTTGGCGATGGAACGATTGGCCTGCCAGGGGATTACCTCGTCGACGCCGATCTGGGTCGCCATGTCGATGGCCGCCTCGTCGTGACCGGTCTTCGCCAGCGCCTGGATGAGCACGAGCCGCGTGACCGGCTGCGGCTGCCGCCCGACGCGCTCGACGCTGACGAGACCGGCCTGCGCGTCGACGAGCGTGGTCTTGACGCACAGCCCCCGACCGTCGGTCAGCGACAGCCCGTCGCCCTCGGCGAGGCGCATGGCCCCCAAGGCATGGCGCTTCACCGAGGCCGGCAGCGTGATCGTCCACCCCGCGTTGAGACCATCGCCGTTCACCGGCACATCATCGGTGTCAGGGTCGAAAAGGAATACAGGATCAGTCATGGATACAAGGCTACAACATCCCCGCAAACACAGGCGACACGCCATGATTTGGCATCATCCGAAAATACCGATATAGTATTTACTCGTTGTCTGAAAACGACACCTGTCCGGGTGGCGGAATGGTAGACGCGCAAGCTTGAGGTGCTTGTGCCTATTTTATACAGGCGTGTGGGTTCAAGTCCCATCCCGGACACCAGCGAAGACCCCTTGGAAACAAGGGGTCTTTCCATATATACATACCGTATGCGCAGACGGCCGCGCGCAATCGGGCCGACGACGGTACGACGACATGAGAACCCGAGGCACGCCCATGCAATTCATCACCATCGACTCCATCGACGACGAGCGGGTTGCCGCATACACGAACCTCACCGAAATCCAGCTGCGCAACCGGCTCGAACCCGAGCGTGGCCTGTTCATCGCCGAATCGCCCAAGGTCATCGACCGTGCGCTCGCCGCGGGCCGCGAACCGATCTCGCTGCTGGTCGAAGAGCCTTGGATCGAGGGCATGTCACAGACCTTCGACGTCGTCGACAAACGGTGGGGAACGGACATCCCCGTATACGTGGCCTCCCCCGAGCAACTGCGCCAGCTCACCGGATACCGCCTCCACCGAGGGGCGCTTTCGGTGATGCGGCGCTGGCCGCTGCCGAGCGTCGAGGAGACATGCCGCGACGCTCGCCGCGTGGCGGTCATGGAGAACATCGTCGACCACACCAACGTGGGCGCACTGATGCGCTCGGCGGCCGCGTTGGATGTCGACGCGGTGCTGGTCACCCCGTCGTGCGGCGACCCGCTGTACCGGCGCGCCGCACGCGTGTCCATGGGCACCGTCTTCCAGATACCGTGGACGCGCATCGGAGGCGACGACAAGCATTTCTGGCCGCGCCGAGGACTGGAGGAACTGCGCTCGCTGGGATTCACCACGGTGGCGATGGCGCTGAGCGACGACTCGATATCGCTGGACGAGCTGACACGCCGGCTGAACAACAGTCCCGAATCCGCGGACCACATCGACAAACTGGCGCTGATCTTCGGCACGGAAGGCGACGGCCTGTCACGTCACACCATCGCGGGCGCAGACCTGACCGTGAAAATCCCGATGTCCCACGGCGTCGACAGCCTCAACGTCGCCGCGTCCAGCGCCGTCGCCTTCTACGCGACATCCCCGAAGCGCGCGGAACAATAAGAACAGATCGGATATTTTTCATGACTTTTTCATGACGCGCAACGCCATTTCCTTGCGCTCACGGGGAAATGTGCAATTATTGTTTCTGTAGGCTCCGGCAACGAAGCAGGGGCGGACAGGCAGACGGTGTCATCAGACGCTGTGAACAACGAGAGGAGCACTCAGATGGCGAAGAACAAGCAGAAGATTCTCTCCATCGTCCTGGCAGGCGGCGAAGGCACGCGCCTCATGCCGCTGACACGTGACCGTGCAAAGCCGGCCGTACCGTTCGGCGGCGTATTCAGACTGATCGACTTCCCCTTGAGCAACCTGGTGAATTCGGATTACCGCCATATCATTGTGCTGACCCAGTACAAGTCGCATTCCCTTGACCGTCACATCTCGCAGATGTGGCGTTTCTCGTCGTTGCTCGGCAACTATGTCTCCCCTGTGCCCGCACAGCAGCGTCTGGGCAAGCACTGGTATCTCGGGTCGGCCGACGCGATCTATCAGACCATCAACATCATCGAGGACGTCCAGCCCGACATCGTGGTCATCGTCGGCGCCGACCACGTCTACCGCATGGACTTCGGCCAGATGGTCGAGCAGCACATCGAATCGGGTGCGGAGTTCACCGTGGCAGGCATCCGCCAGCCGCTTGAGGAGTCCAACCAGTTCGGCGTGATCAACGTCGACCCGAACCACCCCAACATGATCCGCGAATTCCAGGAGAAGCCGGCGACGACCGAAGGCCTGCCCGACGACCCGAATTCGTTCCTCGCTTCGATGGGCAACTACGTCGCCAACACGGACGCGCTGTTCGATGCGCTCGCCAAGGACGAGAAGGCCGCGGACACCAAGCACGACATGGGCGGCGACATCGCGCCGTACTTCGCCTCGCGCGGCGAGGCCGGCGTGTACGACTTCAACTCCAACGTCATTCCAGGCTCCACGCCGACCGACCACGCCTACTGGCGCGACGTGGGTACGATCAAGCAGTTCTATGACGCTCACATGGATCTGATCGCCTACGTGCCGGAGTTCAACCTCTACAACCAGGCATGGCCCATCTACACGAACTCGGGCACGCTGCCCCCCGCGAAGTTCGTGCATGCCGGCCGCGATCGTCTCGGCCACGCGACCGACTCCATCGTCTCCCCCGGCGTCATCGTCTCGGGCGGTGAGGTGCATCATTCCGTGCTGTCACCGAACGTGCGCATCCATTCGTGGGCCCAGGTGGTCGACTCCGTGCTGTTCGACGGCGTCATCGTCAACCGTCGCGCCCGCGTGTACAAGGCGATTCTCGACAAGAACGTTGTGCTGACCGAGAACTCCACGGTCGGCATCGACACCGAGAAGGACCTCGCCCGCGGCTTCACCGTGACGCCGGAAGGCATCACCGTCGTGCCGAAGGGCACCATCGTGGACGACTGATCGGCTCGGATATACGTTGAGGGGGTTTGCCGGATTCACGGCAAACCCCCTCAACTATATTCACGTGTCTTCGACCGTACAGAGAAGCCGCAGACACGGATGAGGTCAGTACTTCGGCATGTTGTCGAAATTGAAACCGAGCGCGGCCAGCTGCTCGCGCCCCTCGGGCGTGATCTTGTCCATCGTCCAGCGAGGCTGCCACGTCCAGTCGATGCGGAACTCCTCCACAAGACCCGCCAGCGTGCTCGCGCACTCGTCCTCGATGAGGTCGGTCAGCGGGCATGCGGGCGTCGTCAGCGTCATCGTGATGATCGCGCGTCCAAGCTCATCGATCTCGATGCCGTAGACCAGACCGAGGTCGATGACGTCGATGCCCAGCTCCGGGTCGATGACCTGATGCAGGGCCTCCTTCACATCCTCGGCGGTGGCACGGCCGATATCGTCGATGGCCTTGAGCGGAATGTCATCCTCGCTGCTGTGCTCGCCATCCTCGCACTCGCTCTTCGGATGGCGGCCGCACGCGCACATCTCGACGCCGCCATCGCTTTTGGGGGCAGGATGGCCGTTGGGGAACCCAGCCGCAAGCTGCGGGTTCGCCATCACGCGGCGCGCCGCCTCCTCGTCGCCCAGAACCTTGCTCACCGAATCGAACACGGAAGCCTGCGGCTCAGGAACCAGATTGTCGCTCATATCTCTCCAGTCGTTAATCGCGAAACCGTTAAATCAAGAGTACAACTCGGACCGCTCTCATGGCAGTGCGGTGACCGTTTATTTCGCCGCCAGCGCCTTGGCGACGGAGTCGCGCATGCCCTCCCAGCCAAGCAGCGCGCACTTGATGCGCATCGGGTACTTGGACACGCCCTGGAACACCACGGCGTCCTCCAGCTTCTCCTCCTTGGCCTCGTCCTGCAATCCAGCACCGCGCGACTCCATGAGCTCATGGAAGTCGCGGAACAGCTCCATCGCCTCGTCGACGGTCTTGCCGGCGCACAGGTCAACCATGACGGACAGGCTCGCCTGCGAGATCGAGCAGCCGTGGCCGTCCCACACCAGACGCTCGATGGTGTGCGGCTCGCTGTCGGAGACCTCGGCGTGAACCGTCGCCTCGTCACCGCAAGTGGGGTTGAACTGGTGGGATTCGCCCGGCGTGCAGTATTCGTGGCTGGCGCGCACGGTCGTGTCGGCCGGTGCGGAGCCCTGTTCCTTGGACACGTCCGCCGCGAAATGCTCACGACCATGCGGGTCACGCGCGGCCTCAAGAATCACTTCCTGATACATCTGCTCAAGATCGTCGCCGCTCATGCCGAAATCACCCATCGGTCAATCCCTTCCCATGCATAGCGCTCGATAGCGCTCGATATCATTCACGAACACGCGAAACGCCGTCCGCGTGAGATTCCGTGGATATTATGCCACATGCCGTGACAGTATCCCGTGGGAGTCATACGCGAACGGCGTAAACGCGACACGTATCACAGTCCGAAGAACGGACGAACCTTCGCCACGGCCTCGACCAGGGCGTGAGCGTCGTCGACGCTGTTGTACACGCCGGAGGATGCGCGGTTCGACGCATACAGACCGAAGTGGCGGTGCACCGGCTGGGCGCAGTGATGGCCGACGCGGATGGCGATGCCTTGCGCGTCGATGAACTGCCCGACGTCATGCGGGTGTACGCCCGCAACGTCGAACGCCACCGTGCCGATGCGGTTCACGTTCTCGCGCGGCCCGAGAATCCGCACGCCGTCGATGTCGCCCATCTTGAGCAGTTCGGCGGCGATCGTGCGCTCATGCGCCTCGATGTTCTCAAGCCCCACGTTCATCATCCATTCGGCGGCCACACCGGCTGCGACCACCTGGGCGACCGGCTGCGTACCGGCCTCGAAACGGGCCGGAGGCACCATGTACTGCGCGGGCTGGTCCATCCACGCGAGCTCGACCATGGAACCGCCGAAATTCGCCGGCGGCAGGGCCTCCAACAGCTCACGGCGCCCGTACAGGAATCCCACCCCGGTGGGACCGTACATCTTGTGGGCGCTCCACGCGGCGAAATCGACGTCAAGCGCGTGGAAGTCGACCTTGAGGTGAGGCACCGACTGGCATGCGTCAAGGATGAAGATCGCGCCGACCTCATGGGCACGGCGGATGATGGGCGCGATGTCGGTGATGGCACCCGTGGTGTTGCCCACGTGCGTGATGGCGACGACCTTGGTGTGTTCCGTGATCACCTCATCGGCGGTATCCGAGCGGATGCGGCCGTCTTCGGTCAGATCGAACCATTTGAGCGTGGCACCGGTGCGGTATGCCAGCTCCTGGAACGGCAGCAGCACGGAATGGTGCTCGGCCTTGGATACGACGATCTCGTCGCCGGGCTTGAGAGCGAACCGTTTCGCCGCCTCTCCCCCACGGCCCAGACTCGCGTTGCCGAACGCGGTGGCAAGAAGATTCAGTCCCGCGGTGGCCCCGGCGGTGACGACGATCTCCTCGTTGCCCTCCTCGGCGTTGGCTCCGACCAGGCGGGCGACCTTCGCGCGGGCGTCCTCGAACGCCATGGTGCTGAGGGCCGCCAGCTCATGCGCCCCGCGGTGCACGCCGGCGTTGATCGTGCGGTAGAACTCGCTCTCCGCATCGATCACGCACTGCGGCTTCTGCGAGGTGGCCGCGGAATCCAGATAGACGAGCGGATGCCCGTGGATCTGCTGATCCAGAATCGGGAACTGCGCCCGAATCGCCGTAAAATCAACCATTGTTTCCCTTAGATTCAATGTCCTGCCGATATGTCGTTTTTCAGTTATCCGCTTATTCGCTCGCCGCTTCCAGCGGTGGATCATGCTTCCGGCGGTGGCCGCGGGGTGCAGGGATGTCCTGTTCCCGGGATCGCTTCAGGCCGCTCGGGCCAAGTTTACGGTCGGGAATAGTACACCCCCAGGCAATGCGACCACACCTCAAACGCAACGAAACGAAGGAATCAGGCCAGAGCCGATTCGGAGTCGGAGCCTTCGGGCAGGTACTTGTCGTAGCCGGTCTCTTCGAGTTCGTCGGCAAGCTCGGGACCGCCGGTCTTGACGAAGTGGCCGTCTGCGAACACATGCACGATGTCGGGCTTGATGTACTTGAGGATGCGCGTGTAGTGCGTGACCATCAGGATGCCCAGTCCGGTGCTCTCCTTGGCGCGGTTCACGCCTTCGGACACGATGCGCAGGGCGTCCACGTCGAGGCCGGAATCGGTCTCGTCCATGATGGCGAACTTCGGCTTGAGCAGTTCGAGCTGGAGCACTTCGGCGCGCTTCTTCTCGCCGCCGGAGAAACCTTCGTTGACGGAACGCGACGCGAACTTCGGGTCCATGCGCAGCTTCTTCATCGCGGCGCCGAGCTCCTTGGTCCAGGTGCGGATGGCGGGGGCCTTGCCGTCGACCTCGGTCTTGGCGGTGCGCAGGAAGTTGGTCATCGACACGCCAGGAACCTCGACCGGGTACTGCATGGCGAGGAAGAGTCCTTCCTTGGCGCGCAGGTCGGGGGTCTGCTTGAGGATGTCGACGCCGTCGAGCAGCGCCTCGCCCGAGTCGACCTCGTACTTGGGGTGGCCGGCCAGCGTGTAGGCGAGCGTGGACTTGCCGGAGCCGTTGGGGCCCATGATCGCGTGGGTCTCGCCGGAATGCACGGTGAGGTTCACGCCTTTGAGAATCTGCTTGCGACCCTCCTTGGTCTCCACGGATGCGTAGAGGTCCTTGATTTCGAGAGTGTGCTGTTCGGCCATCGTTACTTATCCTCCAATACGGCTTTCATGGCGTCGCTTTCGCCGCGGGCGAGGCGGCGGTCGATTACGTTCATCAGGTGTTCGGCGATGAATGGCACGCCGATCTCTTCGACGAGTTCTCCGAAGAACCCGCGTACGACGAGCTTGCGGGCCTCCGTTTCGGGGATACCTCGCGACTGCAGATAGAACAGTTCCTCGTCGTCGAAACGGCCCACGGAGCTCGCGTGTCCGGCGCCGATGATGTTGCCGTTCTCGATTTCGAGGTTCGGCTCCGAATCGGCGATCGCGCCCGGGGTGAGCACGAGGTTGCGGTTGAGCTCATACGAGTCGGTGCCCGGCGCGGTCGGCGCGATCAGCGCATTGCCCACCCAGGTGGAGTGCGCGTCCTTACCGTCGAGCGCGCCCTTGTAGACCACACGGGACTTGCACTCGGGATGGTTGTGCACCACCATCGTGCGGTGTTCGATGTGCTCGCCGGGGTCGACGAAGTAGATGCCGAGCATGTTGAGGTCGCCCTGCTCGCCGCCGAAGTCCTGATCCATGCGGATACGGACCACGTCGCCGCCGAGTGTGACGACGGAGTGGCGCAGGGATGCGCCCTCGCCGACGTGGATGCGCTGGTTGCCGACGTGCTTGGAGCCCTTCTCCCACTCCTGCACGAAGGTGGTGGAGACGTGGGAGTTCTTGCCGGTGACGATTTCCACGCCTTCGGCGAGACGGGCCAGACCGTGGTGCTCGACGATGACGTCGGCGTGGGCCTCATCGGCCGTCGAGATGACCAGATGCAGGGCATCGAGGTCGTCGCCGCTGCCGATCACGTTGACCAGCACCGGCTGGGCGATCTCGCCCGACAGCTCGATCACCGTTGCGGTACGCCCGGAATTCCACTCGACGGCGGCCGCCCGATCGCTGGGCTTGGAGACCGTGCCGGAGACTCCTTCGCCGAGGGCGCACTGGCTGACGGCCACGTGCTTTTCGTCGACCGCGGTGCCATCGGCGTAACTGATCGCGATGGTCGTCTCCCCGCTCGGCTTGAACACGTCGAAGAACTCTCCGATGCGGTCGAGCGGCGTGTAGCGCCAATCGTCCTGCTTGCGCTTCGGCACGGCGAAATCGTTCACGTCGAACGAGCGCGGCTCCCTGTCGGCACTCGACGGCATGGCCGCCGGCACCGCGTACGGGTCGTTCGGATCCGCGACGGGAATGGTGATTTCAGTATTGTTCGATGCCATGGGAATCAGCCCACCGATCCTTCCATCTGCAGTTCGACCAAACGGTTCAGTTCGAGCGCGTACTCCATCGGCAGCTCGCGGCTGATCGGCTCGACGAAGCCACGCACGATCATGCCCATGGCCTCCTTCTCCTCAAGGCCGCGGCTCATCAGATAGAACAGCTGATCCTCGGAGACCTTGGAGACCGTGGCCTCGTGGGCCATCGTCACGTCGTCCTCACGCACGTCCACATGCGGGTACGTGTCGGAACGGCTGAAGTCGTCCACCAGCAGGGCGTCGCACACGGTGGAGTTCGACGAGCCTTCGGCTCCGTCGACGATCTTGACCAGTCCGCGGTACGCGGAGCGGCCACCGCCGCGCGAGATCGACTTGGCGACGATCGTGGAGCTGGTGTGCGGAGCGAGATGAATCATCTTCGCGCCGGTGTCCTGATACTGGCCCTTGCCGGCGAAGCCGAGGGACATGGTCTCGGCCCTGGCGTACGGCTCGGCGAGAATGCACGCCGGGTACTTCATCGTGGCCTTGGAGCCGATGTTGCCGTCAACCCATTCCATCGTGCCGCCCTCGCGCACGTAGGCGCGCTGGGTGACGAGGTTGTAGACGTTGTTCGACCAGTTCTGCACGGTGGTGTAGCGCACGCGCGCATGCTTCTCGACGATGATCTCGACGATGGCGGCGTGCAGCGAGTCCTCGGACCAGATCGGGGCGGTGCATCCCTCGACGTAGTGCACGTAGGAGCCTTCGTCGGCGATGATCAGCGTACGCTCGAACTGGCCCATGGCCGGCGTGTTGATGCGGAAGTAGGCCTGTAGCGGGATGTCCACGTGCACGCCCTTCGGCACGTACACGAACGAGCCACCGGACCATGCGGCAGTGTTGAGGGCGCCGAACTTGTTGTCTTCGGGGCTCACGACGGTGCCGAAGTACTTCTTCACCAGGTCGGGGTATTCGCGCACGGCGGTGTCGGTGTCCACGAAGATCACGCCCTGGTCGGCGAGGTCCTTCTGGATGGAGTTGTAAATCACTTCGGACTCGTACTGCGCGGCCACGCCGGAGACCAGACGGCTTTTCTCGGCCTCGGGGATGCCCAGTCGGTCGTAGGTGGAGCGGATGTCGTCCGGCAGCTCCTCCCACGTCTTGGCCTGCTTGTCGATCGGCTTGACGTAGTACTTGAAGTCGTCGGCGTTGAATCCGCTCAGGTCCACGCCCCAATCGGGCATCGGCTTCTCAAGGAACGCCTTGAATCCGCGCAGACGCATGTCGAGCATCCACTGCGGCTCGCCCTTGTCCGCGCTGATGTCACGCACGACCTGTTCATCGATGCCGCGCTTCGCGGCCTCGCCGGCCGCGTCGGAATCATGCCAGCCGTAGGTGTAATCACCGAATTGCTGGATGATCTCGTCATCCTTTTTGAGTTTCTCTTCGTCCACACGCTGGCGATCGGCCACATACTGGCTCATCTCCACGTCGGACGCGGCGTTGGGCGCCTGCTGGGTGTCGCTCACCTTGACGCTGCCTCCTATTCATCACATAGTTCCTACGTTAAGTTAGCAGAACCTCACGGCGAACTCCACAGCAGACCCGCATGTTGGCTTAGCGCAAAACGTGAGCTTGCTTATATTGCGACTTCTTCGCAATGATCGCCGGACCGGCACTAAACAACGATGGGGATGCCCTTTCGGGCATCCCCATCGTCGCGTATCAGTCTACTCTTAAAGCCACACGCTCAGGCCTGACGGGCTTCCTGATGATCCAGCGCGGCCTTGACGAGCCCCGCGAACAGGGGGTGGGGCTTGGTCGGGCGGGACTTGAACTCCGGGTGAGCCTGGGTGCCGACATAGAACGGGTGCACATCCTGCGGCAGCTCGACGAACTCGGTGAGCTCGCCGTCCGGGCTCTGACCGGAAATGCGCAGGCCCCCCTCGCGCAGAAGATCCTTGTAGGCCACGTTCACCTCATAGCGGTGGCGGTGACGCTCGGTGACATGCGTGGTGCCGTACAGCTGCGCAACGAGGGAGTCCTCCTCCAGCTCGGCCGGGTAGCTGCCCAGACGCATGGTGTGGCCCATGTCGCCGTGGCCGGCGACGATGTCCTTCTGCTCCTCCATCGTGGCGATGACCGGGTTGGAGCAGTCGGGCTCGAACTCGGAGGAGTTCGCGTCCTCGATGCCCAGCACGTGGCGAGAGTATTCGATGACCATGGACTGCAGGCCGAGGCACAGGCCGAGAGCAGGCAGCTTGTTTTCGCGCGCGTACTTGAGCGCGCCGATCTTGCCGTCGATGCCGCGGATGCCGAAACCGCCGGGGATGACGATGCCGTCGACCTGGTCAAGCGCGGCGGCCGCGCCTTCCTCGGTCTCGCACTTGTCGGCGGCGACCCACTTGACGTTGACCTTGGCCCAGTTGGCGAAGCCGCCGGCCTTGATGGCCTCGGTGACGGACAGGTAGGCGTCCGGCAGGTCGATGTACTTGCCGACGATCGCCACGTTGACCTCGTGCTTGGGGTGGTGCACGCGCTCCAGCAGGTCAGCCCACTCGTCCCAGTCGACGTCGTGGAACGGCAGCCCCAGCTCGCGCACCACGTAGGCGTCAAGGCCCTCGTCGAACAGGATGCGCGGCACGTCGTAGATGCTCGGCGCGTCCACGCAGTTGACCACGCCCTCCTCATCCACGTCGCACATCAGGGAGATCTTGTCCTTGATGGACTTGTTGAGCGGGCGGTCGGAACGCAGCACCAGCGCATCCGGGGAAATGCCGAGCTGGCGCAGCATCATCACGGAGTGCTGGGTCGGCTTGGTCTTGAGCTCGTGCGCGGCGGAGATGTAGGGCACCAGGGAGACGTGCACGAACATGCAGTTCTCGGCGCCGAGGTCGCGACGCACCTCACGGGCCGCCTCCAGGAACGGCTGGGATTCGATGTCGCCGACCGTGCCGCCGATTTCGGTGATGATCACGTCGACATCATCGCTCGCCTGGGCGCGCATGCGGGACTTGATCTCGTTGGTGATGTGCGGGATGACCTGCACGCACTGGCCGAGGTACTCCCCCGCGCGTTCCTTGCGCAGCACCTCCTGATAAATCTGCCCGGTGGTGACGTTGGCCTTCTGGGAGAGGAACACGTCGAGGAAGCGCTCGTAGTGGCCGATGTCGAGATCGGTCTCGGCACCGTCTTCGGTCACATAGACCTCGCCGTGCTGGAACGGGTTCATGGTGCCCGGGTCGACGTTGATGTACGGGTCGAGCTTCTGCTGCAGCACATGGATGCCGCGGCTGCGCAGCAGACGACCGAGTGAGGAGGCGGTCAGGCCTTTTCCGAGGGATGAGACCACGCCACCGGTAACGAAGATGTGCTTGGTGATGTGTTCTTGAGAATTGCCATGTTGTCTTCTAACCATGGAATTTCACTGTATCATCTGCCTATGACGGATTCCTGTGCGGCATGATTGGGCCGCCGCCCGCGCAACGGCTCGCCGGCCGTCTCGGACTGCGGGCTGCGGTGGTCGCGGTCATGGCGGCGTTGGCCATGTTGCCGCAGGTCATGTCCGTCAGCGCGTTGCGCTCGGAGCCCGCGCATGCAGCGACGAGCGGCATCACGCTTCGCGCCGGGGAGAATCTCACGCTTGCGGGTCATGCGTTCACGGTGACGCGCACCGGCCGATATGACGATGTCAGGCATGCCGGCGGTACAGTGACCGGATTCGATGTCGTCGGCGACACGGCATGGAGAACCGCGTCCTCCATGCAATCGTCGCCTCGAAACGAAACCGGCATGACGAACGAAACCGGAATGACGGTTGACGAAGCACAGGCATACAACCGGAGGCTCATTGATTCAGGACAATACGATCTCGGGCAACCGGATGCCGAGCAACAGAACGGCTCCGGAGATTCGGGCACGGTCATCGGCAGGATACTGATTCCGACCATATCGACTGACTTGCCCATCCGCCAGAGCTCTGACGCAGAGACGCTGCGGCTCGGTGCCGGCCTGCTACACGACACCAGTCTGCCCGTCGGAGGCCCCGGAACCGCAGGATGCACCGCAAGACGATCGATCCCGATATATGGGCTTCATGCCGACGATCCCGGCAACGACGATTCCCCTCGTGACGTTCACACACGCAATCGGCACGGAACTTCAAAGGCTGTTACGGAATCGTACCAATAGCCTCATATCCCGCCATGCCACACGAACAACGGCCTCTGCATCATCCCGCCAAAGCCCCATCCCGACACCATCAAATGGGACTTTGGCAGGATGAGGCTTACAGCAACAATGCACCCTCATATCCTGGCATCAAACATGGGGGGCACGGATGCAACACCCGTTGATTTTGACGGGGGTATATAAGGGGGTTACTATGGGGAAAAACCTGAAAGCATATGATGAGGTATGTGATTGTATGGGGATTTTCGATGACCTGACTGGGACAATCGGCATGGTTGATGATGACAGGCGGTCATTGGATTCGCTGGAGCGTCTCGTTCTCGAAATGACACCTGGATTGCGCATAGCCTGGTCGGTCATCGACGGGCCGCGCGCCGTGAGCCTGACGCTGGACGCCCGGACGAGACCAGATCTGGTCCTGGTCGACCTGTCGATGGAATCCATGTCGGGCGTCATGGTATGCCGTCGTATCCGCCGACGCGACAGCATGGTGAAGCTTCTGGCCATGACCTCGTTCGCCAAGGAGACGTTCGGATTCGACGTGGCGCAGGCCGGCGCCCAAGGACTGGTCAGCAAGAACGACGAGCAGGAAATACTCGAAGGCTTGGCGACGGTACTTGGCGGAGGCGTTTACGGTGATTTCGGGTTCGTTGACGCCCGTGCCTCATTCGACCAGCTCGCGCATGAGACGCCGAAACGGGCTGACCTGGTCTCCAACCGCGAAGTGCAGGTGCTCGATCTTATGTCGCGTGGGCTGACTGACTTATCGATAGCGAAACGGCTCGGCATTAAAGCGGCCACCGTGCGCAAGCACGCGCAGTCATCCATGCAGAAGCTCAACGCCGAAAACCGCGTCCAGGCGGTGCTCAAATGGACCGGGCATCATACCGAAGACGGCATGCGCCGTCAGGGATGATGCCCGTCACACAATCTACCGGTCGAACGCGGTCAGCCGCGTCGAGCCGGCCGACACCTCGCTCGACGCGGATCAGCAGCCCGTCGAATCGTAGGAATCACCGTACGAATCATAGGAGTCGCCATACGAATCGTACGAATTCTGGTTGTCATACGAGCTTGAGCCGCCGTACTTCTTCTTGTAGTTGTCGAGTTCCTGCTGCAGCTCCTGCTTCTTTTTGTCCAGCTCCTGCTTCTTCTGCTGGTAGTCCTTGTTGATGGAGTCGTAGGAGTCGTCGTCGGAGTTTCCGTTCGAGTCGCCGCGCGGAACCTCGATGTAGCCATCTTTGTTCTTGTTGTTCGAACCGCCGTTCGTCGTCTGCGACGTTTCGGTGCCCTTGCCGTCCTTGCCGTCGCCTCCCTTGGACGTCAACGCCCAAACCAGCACGCCGATCAGGGCCAACGCGACGACGATGGAGACGACGATGGCGATGATCTTGCCCGTGTTGTTCTTCTTCGGAGGCTGACCGTACGGCTGGTACGGAGTACGCTGATACGCACCCTGCTGCGGATAGCCGCCGGCGTATGGCTGCTGCCGTTGGCCTGCTCCCACCGGAGGATAGACGGGCTGCCCGCCTGCCGGCGGACGCTGGCCGCCGGCGTAGCCGCCCTGACCCTGCCAGGAGTCATGTTGCGGGTAACCGGGCTGCGCGTAACCGGGCTGATGCTCCCCGGGCTGCGAAGCAGCTCCATACTGCGGATAATCGTTGTTGCCGTTGTGTGCATCGCCCTGAACCCCGTAAAGCGATGCACCGTTCGGATAACCGCCATTGGCCGGACCTTGCGGGTACCCCTGATTCGCTTCATCGTTCATGGACACCACACTAGGCGCAGCAAGCCCGACGCGCAAGCGCACCAGCAATGATGACCACCCGTTGAAACGGTTCTGCGACTGCGGATCAGCCGATAAGATGCGCGATGGCGTCCAGCGCGAGCTTGTACCCGTAGAATCCCATTCCCGTGATGGTGCCGGTGGCGACCGGGCTGATGACCGAACGCTTGCGGAACTCATCGCGGGCGGAGGGATTGGAGATGTGCACCTCCATCAGCGGCAGTCCGGCATCGCCCACCATGTGCGCGGCGTCGGCCAGCGCGTACGAGTAATGCGTGAATGCGGCCGGGTTCATCACCACCGGGGTCTGCTCGTCGACGGCCTGATGCATCCAGCGCACCATCTCGGCCTCGTCGTCGGTCTGGCGCACCTCGACCTTCAGCCCGAGCGCGGCGCCCCACTGGGAGCATTGCGTGCGCAGCGTCTCAAGATCCTGCCTGCCGTAGACGTCCGGCTGACGCACTCCGAGGCGGCCCAGATTCGGTCCGTTGACGACTATCACCTTGGTCATGATGCACTTTCCTTTGGCTGATGATTGATATTGCTGGGGTGGGCGAAAACACGACTCGGACCGGTCATGTGGAGACCGGTCCGGCGTCGTCACGCCTGGATACGTCTGAACGCCTCCTCGACCGCGTCCGCCGGCGGATCGTCCAGATGCACCGGATGGCCGATCGAATCGAGCACGACGAACCGCAGCTTGTTGCCACGAGCCTTCTTGTCGCGGTGCATCAGCGCCAGCACTTCGTCGAACGTGCCGCCGTTCCATGAGGTCGGCAGACCGAGCGAGCCAAGCAGAGAGCGGTGATAATCGACCAGATCCTGGTCGATATAGCCCAGCAGATGACCCAATTCCGCCGCATACACGCATCCGACCGCGACCGCGTTGCCGTGGCGCCAGCGGAAATGCTCAAGTTTTTCGATGGCGTGGGCGAGTGTATGGCCGTAGTTGAGGAATTCACGCAGGCCCGCTTCCTTGAGGTCCGCGGAGACGTGGTACGCCTTGACCCGGACCGTGCGCTCGATCAGTTCGGCGACCACGTTCTCCAGACCGCTGCCAAGGAACGTAGCCCCGTCGAATGCGCGAAGTTCGGCCGCATGCTCTTCAAGGATGTGCAGGATTTCGGGGTCCTTGATGAATCCCGATTTGGCGACCTCGCCCAGCCCTTCGATGAAGATATCGTTGGGCAGCGAGACGAGTGTCTTGAGGTCGGCGAGCACGCCGGCAGGCGTGTAGAACGACCCGACGAGGTTCTTGCCCTGCGGCGTGTTGATGCCGGTCTTGCCGCCCGTGGAGGCGTCCACCATGGCGAGCAGCGACGTGGGGCAATTGACGTACCGCACGCCGCGCATCCATGTGGCGGCCACGAAACCGGCCAGATCCGTGGCGGCGCCTCCGCCGACGCCCACCACGGCGTCGGAGCGTGTGAAGCCCTCGTCGCCGAGCCGCTGCCAGATGCCGTTGGCGACCTCGATCGTCTTGCCCGCTTCGGCGTCGGGGATCACGATGTCCGACACCTGGTAGCCGCCTTGTCGCAGCAGCGTGCGGGCACGGTCGGAATGACGCTGCACCGGCTGCGTGTGGATCAGGGCTATCCGGACCGGCTTCGGCCCCAGCACCTCGGAGAGGTGGTTCATCGCCCCTTCCCCGATGCTCACGTCATAATCCTCGATGGTCGCGCCGGTCACATGAACCGTTCGTTCGGTAATCATATCCATCATCTTCCTCGCCGCGGCGAGCGGCGTCTGCCCGTATGTTTCGACATGGACGTTCGCCACCCGGTAGTACACTGGGTCGCGCTGGCGGTACAGCTTCTTCCAGCGGGCATTGGCGTCCCCCTGCAGCATCGGCCGGCCACCACCGCGATGGGCTCGTTCCATGGCCTCGCGCGGGTCGGCCATGAGATACACGACCTTGCCGCCGTCCTCGATGTATTCCTTGAGATCGTCCTGCACCGCGGGCGTCATCGGGGCGCCGCCGCCCAGGGCGAAGACGCCTCCGAACCCGTGCAGCATCCCGGCGATGACCTCGGATTCGACCTCGCGGAACGCGGGTTCGCCGTGACGCTCGAAATATTCGGGGATGCGCATGCCGACCTCGTGCTCGATTTCGACGTCGGCATCCGCGAACGGCAGCGACATCAGCTGCGCGACCTCCTTGCCGACACGGGTCTTCCCGGCGCCCATCATACCGATGATGACGGCGACTGGTCGAGTGGGCATGGTTTCTCTCCCTTGGTTCAGGACGTACGGTTCGTTGCGGATGACGTTACCGCGCCGTCAGCGCATGTGCTCCGGCCAGGAGGCGACGTACTGCTCGAAGTTGCGGCGCGTCTCCGCTACGCTGTCTCCGCCGAACTTGTCAAGGGCGTATCGCGCCAAGATGAGCCGGACCATGGCCTCGGCCACGACGGAGGCCGCAGGCACGGCCGTGGTGTCGGAACGCTGGTTGATGGCGGATGCGGCCTCGCCGTCGGTGACGTCGACCGTGCGAAGGGCGCGCGGAATCGAGGGGATCGGCTTCATCGCGGCCCGTACGCGAATCGGCTGGCCGTTCGACATGCCGCCTTCGATGCCGCCCGCACGGTTGGTCAGTCGCGTGATGCGCCCATCTGCGCCGGGGACCATCTCGTCATGCGCCTGCGATCCGGGGCGCACGGCCTCCAGGAACCCGTCGCCGATCTCCACGCCCTTGATGGCCTGGATGCCCATGACCGCCGAGGCCAAGGCAGCGTCGAGCCGGCGATCCGATTCGACGTAGGTGCCGATGCCGGCGGGCACGCCGTATGCGAGCACTTCGATCACGCCGCCGACGGTATCGGCGGTGGACTTGATCTCGTCGATGCGCGCGATCATCCTCTCCTCGGCCGCCTTGTCCAGCGTACGCACCGGGGATGCGTCCAGCGCTTCGACGTCGTCGGGGGTCGGCAACGCTGCGTCATCGGCGTCCTCAACGCCCGCCCCTCCGATGGAGATCACATGCGACACGGTGCGAATGCCGAACGCCTGCTCAAGGAACCGCGCGGCGACCGCGCCCAGCGCCACGCGGGACGCGGTCTCGCGCGCGCTGGAGCGCTCCAGCACGGGTCTCGCGTCGTCGAACCCGTATTTGCGCATGCCGGTGAGGTCGGCGTGTCCCGGCCGCGGCCTGCTCAGCGGGGCGTTGCGCCCCTCACGCGGCAGATCGTGGTCGAGTGGATCCGCGCTCATCACCTCGGTCCATTTCGGCCATTCGGTGTTCGCGATCTCGATGGCCACCGGTGATCCCAGGGTCTCGCCGAAACGCACGCCGGTGAGCAGACGCACCTTATCCTGCTCGAACTTCATGCGCGCGCCGCGCCCGTATCCCAGGCGCCGTCTCGCCAATGCATCGACGACGTCATCGCTGGTGACCCGAACGCCCGCAGGCAGCCCCTCGATCATCGCGACCAGCGCCTCGCCGTGTGATTCCCCCGCCGTCTGCCAGCGCAACATGCCATGCTCCTTTGATTCAATCGGTAACTTCGCTATATCTTATGTCATGACCTACCTTGCATACCTTCCCAGCTTGATATGTGGTATCGCCGTGAGTGTCGAGGACATTCGGCGCCGGCGTGTGCCGCGCCTGTGGATCGCCATCGGGTGCCTGACACAGCTGGTGGCGGTCATCATCGTCGCCGTCATGGCGAACACGATGTTCCTGCTGGTGCAGGCCCCTCTGTTCGCCGTGCTCAGTGCCGTGCTGCAGGCCGGGCTGGCGATGGCCAAGCCCGGATCGATGGGGTTCGGCGACGTGACCTGCACGCTGGCCATGGGCCTGGCCGTGGGGATGGCCGGGCTGACCGCCGTGGTGGTCTGGTGGCTGGCCATGGGTCTGCTGGGATTGGCATGGATGGCGCTGTGGCTAAGGTTCGATCCCCAGCGCCGATCCGACCATGCGGGCAAGGTCCCGTTCGCACCCGCGATCGTCTGCGCGGCGGTGGTCGCGGTCATCGCGACGACGCTGCTTTAGTTCGCGCTCTTGTTGTTGTCCTTGTATTCCTTGACGTACTGCTCGAACTGCGCGTTCTGCTCCTCGACGGAGCCGGTGGTGAATTTCGTCTCGCCGGTACTCAGGTTCACGGTGACGAAATACAGCCAGTCACCCTGCTCCGGGTTCATCGCCGCCTGGATGGCGCTGTCTCCCGGATTGCTGATGGGCGTGGGGGTGAGTCCCTTGTTGACGCGCGTGTTGTATTTGTTCGACGAGTCGTTGAGCTGCGCGTTGGTCAGCTGCGTGCCGTTGATGCCCAGACCGTACGCGGTGGTCGAATCCATGCCCAGCGTCATGTCGCGGTCGAGACGGTTGAGGATGACGCGGGTCACCTTGCCGTAGTAATCGGACGAATTGACCTCGGCCTCCGCGATGGAGGCGATGATCAGCAGCCGCTGCCGCTCGTTGCCGGTGGGCACGTGCATCTCGTTGAGCTTGGAGACGCGCTTGTCGACGATGGTCTTCAGGATCTTCTGCGCGGAGCCGAGTCCCTTGACGTCGTACTTGCCGGGTTCCAGCCATCCCTCGAAGTTGCCGCCGGCTTCCGCGGGCAGTATTCCCTCGCCTTTGGCGTCGATGATCTTCTGGAATTCGGATTCGTCGATCTCGCTGAGCGCCGCGGCCTTCTTGATGACGTCGGACACCCGCTCCCCCGCGTTGACGTCGAGGAAGCCCTCCGCCTTGCTCTGATCGGACAGGATCGCCGCCACGGACGACGCGGGCATGTGCTTGCGCAGCTGATAGGTGCCAGGGTACAGCGTCATACCCGATGAGACACCGGTGAACGCGTCCGCGGACTTGACCACTTCGGCCTCGACGAGACGCTTGGCGATGCTGGACGGGCTCTCGCCCTGCGAGACGGTGAACTCCACGGACCCGTATCCCTGACCGCTGTAGTCCTGCACGGAGTAGGTGTCGCCGTCGTTGCGGTCCCTGATGGCGCGCAACGCCCTGACTCCGAAGAACCCGCCGGCTATGACCACGACGAGCACCGCGACGACCATGGTCAGCACGATGATGGTCTTGCGGCGGCGGACATTGCGCCGACGGCGCATTTCCCGCCGTGATTTCGGCGGTCTGGGGGGCTTTACCGACGTGGTGTTGCCTTTGGAGTCGACCCAATGGGTGTTCTCCTCGAAAAAATCGGCGAGGTCATCTGACACTAGCTCTCTCCTCACACTTTCATGGCGCCGTCCAGCGCGGTCTGCAATATCACGACAGCGGATTGCTGATCGACCACCGGACGATGACGGCGGGACCCGAGTTGTGCTTCCAGCAATTGCCGATGCGCGCTGACCGTGGTCAGCCGTTCATCCAATAATGTTACCTGAGGAATGTGGTACAACGCGAAATCGTGTTCATCCATCAAGTTGCGCATGCGCTTTTCCAGGTTCGCGCTCCAACGGCGAGCCTTCTTCGCGCTTTTTCCTTCGGTGCCGTCAAGTTGAAGCGGCAGTCCCACCACAATGTGGTCCACCGCTTCGTCCTCGATGACGGTAATGACGTCATCCAGCGCACGGAACGAATCGCCGTATGCCTGGATGTTGCCATAGGGATGGGCAAAGGTGAGCTCAGGGTCGGACAATGCGAGCCCGACCCTGGCGTCGCCCAAATCAACGCCTAGCCATACCACCGGATGGTTCAGCCCTTCAGCGCCTCGGCCTCAAGTGCCTTCAGCGCCTCGTCGATGCGGCTCGCGTCGGAGCCGCCGCCCTGGGCGAAGTCCGGCTTGCCGCCGCCACCGCCGCCGAGCATCTTGGATGCCCCGCGAACCAGGTCGCCGGCCTTGATGCCGTTCTTGCGGGCGGCCTCGTTCGTGGCCACGGCGACCATCGGCTTGTCGTCCTCGGAGACGCCGGCAAGCGCGACGACGACCGGCGCGTCCTCGCCGAGCTGGGCGCGGACGTCCATCACGGTCTTGCGCAGCGCGTCGAACGAGCCGAAGTGGCCGACGTTCTTCGCAGCGACCTTGACACGCGCCGCGGACGTCTTCGCGGCCGCGACGAGCTGGGGCACGGACGCGGCCAGCTGGCCTTCGTACATGGCGGCCAGACGGCGGTCGGATTCCTTGAGCTTGGCCAGCAGCGTGTTGACGCGCTCCGCCAGCTCGTCCGGGCGTGCGTTGAGCTTGTCGGACAGCTGGGAGACCAGGGCGTGCTCGCGGGCGTTGAACTCGTAGGCGCCCTGGCCGACGACGGCATCCACACGGCGCACGCCGGAGCCGATCGAGGCTTCGGACATGATGTTGATCGAGCCGATCTTGCCGACGTGGTCGACGTGGGTGCCGCCGCACAGCTCGCGGCTCCAGCCGTCCTCGCCGATGGAGACCACGCGCACGACGTCGCCGTACTTCTCACCGAACAGGTGCATCGCGCCGAGCGCGATCGCGTCGTCGAACTTCATTTCGGTGGTGGTGACGATCAGGTTGTCGCGCAGACGGTCGTTGACTCGCGCCTCGACGGTGTTCATCACGTCCTTGCTCGGTGCCGACGACCACTGGAAGTCGAAGCGCAGGCGGTTCGGCGCATCCTCGGATCCACGCTGCGTAGCCTGGGGGCCGAGCTCCTCGCGCAGGGCCTTGTGGACCATGTGCGTGGCGGTGTGCGAGCGGGCGATGGCGCCGCGGCGGGCGAGATCGATGCTCGCGCTCACCTCGGTGCCGACGGCCAGCGTGCCTTCGGTCAGACGGCACTGGTGGACGATGAGATCCTTGATCGGCTTCTGCACGTCGTCGACTTCGAGCACCGCGCCATCGTCGGACAGGATCTCGCCCTGATCGGCGAGCTGGCCGCCGGCCTCGGCGTAGAACGGCGTACGGTCGAGGATGACCTCGACGTTCGCGGGGGCGCTGACGGCCGGAACCGACCCCTTGCCCTCCTGCATGATGCCGAGGACGCGGCCGCGAGCGGACATGTCGGTGTAGCCGAGGAAGTCGATGGGCTGCACGAGCGTCTTCTTGAAGTCGTCGTACACGCTCAGGTCAACGTTGTGGCGCTTCTTCAGCGCATCGGCACGGGCGCGGGACTTCTGCTCGCTCATCAGCTCGCGGAACTTGGCCTCGTCGACCTTGACGCCCTGGTCGGCCGCCATCTCCAGCGTCAGCTCGATCGGGAAGCCGTAGGTGTCGTGCAGCGTGAACGCATCGTCGCCGGAGACGACCGGGTCGGAGGTCTTCTTCGCCTTGTTGACGGCGACGTCGAGGATTTCGATGCCGTTGTCGAGCGTGCGGCGGAACGCGTCCTCCTCGCCGTAGGCGGATTCGGAGACGTCATGGAACGTCTTTTCGAGCTCCGGGTAGCTGGCGACCATCGCGTCCTTGGAGACGGGAAGCAGGTGCGGGATCACCGGCTCGGTGACGCCCAGCACGCGCATGGCCTGGATGGTGCGACGCAGCAGTCGGCGCAGCACGTAGCCGCGGCCGACGTTGGACGGGCGCACGCCGTCGGACATGATCATCAGCGCGGAACGCACGTGGTCGGCCACGACGCGGAACTTGACGTCCGCGGCCGCGTCCTCGCCGTACTTGCGGCCGGAAAGCTGCTCAGCCGCCTCGATGACCGGGTAGACCTCGTCGGTCTCGTAGATATTCTGCTTGCCCTGCATCAGGTAGGCCAGACGCTCCAGACCGGCGCCGGTATCGATGTTCTTCTGGTTGAGCTCGCCGACGATGTGCAGGTCGGTCTTGGACTTGACGTTGTCGACCTCGTAGTTCTCGAACACGAGGTCCCAGATCTCGATGTAGCGGTTCTCGTCGGCAATCGGGCCGCCTTCCTTGCCGAAGGCGGGGCCGCGGTCCACGTAGATTTCGGAGCAGGGGCCGCCGGGTCCGGGGCCACCGGTGGTCCAAAAGTTGTCTTCCATGCCCATCTTCTGGATGTGCTCGGGGTCCACGCCCTCGTTGATCCACATGGAACGGGCTTCGTCATCGTCGGTGAACGTGGTCATCCACAGCTTCTCGGGGTCGAAGCCGTAGCCGCCCTCATCCTGCGAGGTGGTGAGCAGCTCCCAGGCGTAGTGGATGGCCTCTTCCTTGAAGTAGTCGCCGAAGGAGAAGTTGCCGAGCATCTGGAAGAAGGTGCCGTGACGGGTGGTCTTGCCGACCTCGTCGATGTCGAGCGTGCGCACGCACTTCTGGTTGGAGGCCATGCGCTTGTGGGGAGGGGTCTGCTCGCCGAGCAGGTACGGGATGAACGGCACCATGCCGGCGATGGTGAACAGCGTGGTCGGGTTCGGCGAGATCAGTGACGCCGAAGGCATGACCAGATGGTCGTGCTTGGAGAAGTAATCCAGATAGCGCTTCGCGATTTCTGAAGTGCGCATGAGTTGGTGAGCTCCCTTGTGGGTTGGGGCCGTGCTGGCCCGCATGCAAAATGATAGATAAAAATTTGAACAGCTGTTATGCGTGTGAAAGTGGGGGGCATGCCCCGGATTCGCTACCGCGCGGCGCGGTCGATGTAATGTTGGTTGAGCTCAGCCTCGCGGGCTCGGCGGGTGGCGTTGAACTCGTTGACCAGGCCTTCCAGCGTCCTCATGCCCACATGGTCCTGATCCGGGCCGAACACGAACGCTCGTGCGGCGTCAGGGGTGTTGGCCTTGACGTAGGCCTGGGCTTTGATGACGGCTAGGGCGCCGACGGTCACGCCGACACCGATCCAGAACAATCGTTTGAACATCACTGAGCCTTGCTTTCCTGCTGTCCGGAGCCTTCGACGGAGTCACGGCCGGTGCTCTTCTTGGCGACGAACGACTGCGCGGTGGATTTCAGCGCATAGAAGAACGACGCGATCTTGATGACGGGCTTGCCGAGGAACGAACCGTAAAGATCGGTCAGGGCGCCTACGTTGTTGGCAGTGGACGACGCGGCCGCGGAGATCCTGTTGACATCCTCAAGCGATTTGTTGACCTGCTTGACGGTGGTGACGCCCTCATCGAGGGCCGGGATGGCGTGCTCCCCCGACTCGCGCACGGTGTCCGCGATCTGGTCGAACAGCTTGCCGAGGCGAATCAACGGATAGATCATGAAGCCCGCAAGCACGGCGAACGCTATTGCCGCAATAAGGCCGGCGATCTGGCCAACACCCATGTGTACCTCTTTTCCGTCTCACAGGCATACGCCCGTGCACACAATACCCGGAACACACTAGCCGTCACCCGAGACCGACGCTGCCGGCGGCATGCGGGTCGGCCGGCCCGGTCGCGCGTCTCACTGATTGTATGACACGACGCTGAGAGCCACTTCGAACGGCTTGGTCGTATCGAAATCAAGGCACGTAACCGACCCGTTAGCCGGCCTCTCGCTCAGGTCATACCCTTCCGGCGCGAAGCGGTGCATGAGGCTGAGCAGCGTATTGCCATGGGATATCTGCAGCACGTCGTCGCCGTCCTTGAGATCCGGGTTGGACGCGATCAGGGAAAACGCCCCGTGCACGCGGACCCAGTATTCGGCGTCGGATTCCGCGTCGTGGAACGGGTCGGCCTCCTTGAGGAAGTCGCGGGTCGCGGCGAGGCCGTACTTGGCGACGATGTCGTTGTAGTCCTTCGCACCGTGGGGCCCTCCCGCGGCCGTCCAGGCGAGCGACATGTCCTGACCTTCGAAATAGCCGTAGCACTGCTCGCGGAAATGCATGTCCGACACGAGCACCGGCCGGGCGTTGCCGGCCTCCTCGTTCACGTCGAGTATGCGCTTCGCGGTGATCTGCGCACGCGACGTATCGGAGCAGTACGCGGCAGCGAACCGCACGTACTTGAGTTTTTCCGCCGCCTTGTCGGCGTCCGCCAACCCCGCTTCGGTCAGCGGCGCATTGCACCATCCCTGAAGTCGGTTGTACCTGTTGAACGTGGTCTGTCCGTGGCGGACAAGATGCAGATGGAGAATCATACTGACGATTATTCCATGCTTCCCGCATGCCACAAAACCCGCCGCGCCCATCGCCACAGACCCCTCCAGTCTGCTAACGCCCCCGCTGGCGGAGGGGCTGGCATGCGCAGCATGACTGGGGGGGTGGGGTTCTCAGCTCAATGGAACAGCCCGCACTCAGTCCCTACCCATCCGTCCGGCTGATTCGCTCCCATCCCGTGTGCCACACCAGGCGAAAAACACCCCAAAATCGCATGGTGTGGCACAGCAGAGAGCCGCACCATGCGATGTGAGCCTTCACATCACGTGGTGTGGCAAAGCACGGGTCGCGGAAACCGCCATTTTCCAATGACCGGTGAATGGGCCCGGAATCGCCCTTGGCCACACCAGCCCCAAAACCGTCAAAAATCGCATGGTGTGGTACAGGCGATAGCCGGATGGCGGTCGGCAGGGAATCATCCCCACGCCTTCCCCGCGAAAGTCCCATCCGGCGACGCGCAAACGGGACTTTCGCCGGATGAACACATATGAACACAGGTAAACACAAGCGCAAGAACACCAATGAACGCGAACGCGAGTTCAGGTCACAACTATAGCCATGAAACCCGCGGTGAAGTAGACTAGGCCACATGAGAGAGCAAGAACAGAAGGGGCTGCCTGACAGCCAGCGGCAAATCCGTTTCGACGGCATCGACGGCCTGCGTGCCGTGGCGATACTCGGCGTGGTCGCATTCCACACCCGCCCATCGCTGCTTGAGGGTGGTTTCATCGGTGTCACCATGTTCTTCGTGATCACCGGCTTCCTAGCGACTCGTTCGGTGATTCGCGCAGTGGACAGCCATGGCACGTTCCAGTATGGAAGGTATCTGGGGCGCCGGATCAAGAGGCTGTGGCCGGCAACACTGGCCACAATCGCCCTGACCGCTCCGTTCGCATGGCTGTTCGCCCCGAGCCTTCTCGACAAGGTGCGCACCGACGCGCTTCCAGGCGCGCTGTTCGCCAGCAACTGGGTGAACATCTTCCGCAAACTTCCCTATTTCGCGGCGGCCGGACTCCCCTCCCCTCTGACGCACCTGTGGTTCCTTGCGCTGGTCATGCAGTTCTATCTCGTATGGCCGCTGCTGATCATGGCGATCGGCCGTCTCGTTCGCGCCAAATGGGCTCGGACCGTCGTGATGGTGATAATCGTGCTTGCGTCGAGCGCGGCGATGTGGCTGCTGTTCGATCCCGACGACACGTCGCGCGTGTATTACGGTACGGATACGAGGCTCGCGGAGCTGGCGATGGGGGCGATGCTGGCGATGCTGATGCAGCGTGCCGACCGGACCGCTGACGATCGCAAACAGAGAGACGACGGTCGCGGCGCGTCCGCTATCATCCTGGACGTGTTCGGCTGGCTGTCGTTGCTGGCCCTATGCGCCGGTTTCTGGTTCATGAACGGCTATGACGACACGATGTATCACGGCGGGTACCTTGTCGCCGCCATATTGGGCGCCTTGGCCCTCGCCGGCGCCATCAGAGGAGTGAGCCTGCCGCGTGTGCTCGGCTGCGCTCCGCTGCGTTACCTAGGGTCACGCTCGTATTCGCTGTATCTCATGCATTACCCGCTGCTGCAGTTCATGAATCCCGCCACCCGCACCGAAGCACTGCCGTGGTGGGGATGGCTGATTGAGGCGGCCGTGATATGGACGGCGACGGAGGCGTTCTACCAGCTGGTCGAGGCCTCTCGCATGTACGAGCCGACGCCGCGCAGCAGGCATGCGAGGGCATCGGTGGTGCCGAGCGGACGGCTGAGGCCGGGGTCATGGGTGATGGCGGCTCTCGGCATCGTCACCGTGGCCGCGCTCACTTGGGCGCCGGTGAATTGGGAGCAGATCGCCCACGACCGCATGATCCAACTCCGGCCCGAACTCGCCGAGCCGGCGAAGCCTCTCGCCCTGCCCAAGCCGAAGAGCATCGAAAAGCCCTCGGACGACGGTACGACGAGTAACAATGCCACGACGAATCAGACGAATGACGACGGCTCCGAGCGGAACGGAGACAGCGCAAAGCCGGCGTCTCCATCTGTCGCGCCCATTGCGGAGAAGGTGCCCGACAACCTGGATGCTTCGAAATACCACTATGACCCCAATACAGGAAGCTGCAACGCCGACATCATGATGATCGGCGATTCCGTCACCTCCGGCACGAAGGATGCGATCCAGGCGGCGTTTCCGAACGGATACATCAATGGCAAGCCGAACCGTCAGATGCCTCAGGCCGTCAGCGTGTTCCAACAGGCGACCACTGCCGGGCACAGCGGCAGCGTCATCATTTACGGGCTCGGAACGAACGGCATCATCCGCAACGAACAGGTGGTCCAGCAGCTGATCGACCTTGCGGGCGGCAAGCCGGTGTATTTCGTGACGATCCGTATGCCCTATCCGAACCAGGAGAAGAACAACAACTCGATGATGCGTGCCGCAGCCAGCCACAACGGCAATGTGGGCATCATCGACTGGTACAAGTACAGCGAGGGCCACGGCGAATACCTGTACGACGACGGCATCCATCCCAACATGACCGGCGCTTATGCGTATGCGACGATGCTGCGGCAGGCGGTGTGCGGCCAGTGACGATGAACGCGGCCGATGGCCGGTCGAACCCGTGAGAACAGGACCGGAATACACGAACGCCCCGGGCGCAATGCCACGGGGCGTTCGTGTGTATGTATGTCCTTACGCTGTAAATTACAGGTGGTGGATCCAGATCAGCGAGCGTAGAACTCGACGACGTACTGGATGTTGACCTGAACCGGGATCTCCTCGACTTCAGGCTTGCGGGTCAGGGTGGCCTTCAGGGAAGCCAGGTTCACGTCGAGGTAGCCGGGGACGGGCGGCAGCACATCGCGGTGCACGCCTTCGGCGGCGATCTGGAACGGAACCATGGTCTGGCTCTTGGCCCTCACCTGGATGGTCTGGCCGGGCTTGACACGGTAGGACGGACGATCCACGATGTTGCCGTCGACGAGGATGTGACGGTGCACCACGAACTGACGGGCCTGAGCAGTGGTACGGGCGATGCCGGCACGCAGCACGAGGTTGTCAAGACGGACTTCGAGATCGGTGAGCATCGCGTTACCGGTCTGGCCGGCGGTGCGGGTCGCCTTCTCGTAAGCGGAGCGAAGCTGCTTCTCGGAGACGCCGTACTGGGCGCGCAGACGCTGCTTCTCGCGCAGACGAACCGCGTAATCGGATTCGGTGCGACGACGGGTGCGGCCGTGCTCACCGGGAGCGTACGGGCGCTTTTCGAAGATGCGCTGAGCCTTGGGGGTCAGTGCGATGCCGAGGGCGCGGGAAAGGCGCACCTGACGGCGAGAACGCTGAACGTTGGTCATTCTTGTTCCTTTATTCTGTCGTTATCTGAACGGAACGCGAGGCTGTCCCCGCGCTGAGTCGGCCTCCCCAGTGCTTCGTCGTGACGTGCACGAACGGCGGAAAACCGCCGCCGACCCACTGATGGGCTAAGACTCCAGATAGCATCCGCCTTATGGCAGACACAATCGTTTATAATCGCATACCCTATGGACGACCCTGCGTGTCAGGCTCCGCCGGCCGGGGTGAGCCGCCCCGCATCCATGGCATACACGCGGTCGGCGTATGGCAACGTGTCGCCGTCATGGGTCACGATAAGCACCGCCGCCGTCTCATCGGCGACGTTGCGCAGCAGACGCATGACCATCGTGGTGCTCGTCGCGTCGAGATCGCCGGTCGGCTCGTCGAGGATCAGCAGCTTCGGCCCGTTCATGAGCGCCCGGGCGATGGAGACGCGGCGCATCTCGCCACCCGACAGCTCCTTGGGATAGCTGTCGGACAGGTCAGCCACGCCGAGTCGATCCAGCAGCATCGTCGCCCGTCGCTCCAGGGCATCGGGCTCGTGCTCCGCCGTGAGATCATCGTCGATGACGTCGGGCATGTCGGCATCGTCCTGCTCACGTGCGGAATCGGCCGCGCCGGCGGCATCGGCTTCGCCGGGCGCCGCAACATCATCCGGCACCACCGTTTTCTTCGCCGGGTCAAACAGCACGGCCGGAAGAATGACGTTGTCGAGCACGGTGAGGTTGCCGAGCAGCGTCTGTCCCTGCGTGACGAACCCGAGCGTCGCGTTGCGCAGCTGCGAGAGCTCCTTGTCCGACAGCTTGGAGACGTTTCGGCCGTCGATCTCGACGGTGCCGGACGTCGGCTTGAGCAGGCCAGCGATCAGATTGAGCAGCGTGCTTTTGCCGTTGCCGGAACGTCCGATGATGGCGACCAGTTCGCCCTGGTCCATGGAGAAGCTCACGTGGTCGACGGCGGCGAAACGCGCGCCGCGCCGGGTGAATTCACGGGTCAGATCATTGATCTCAAGCATCGCCATGATGAATCACTCCCCCTCGCGCAACGTGAGATAGGTTTCGGGCGCGGACAGCTTGACCGCGGTGACGATTGACGCCAGCAGTCCGGTCGCGACGGCGAACACGAGGCTTATGGCGACGAGCGCGACGACCTTGAGCGCGTCGGTCTGCAGGTATGGCAGCTGCAGCTGCCTGCTGATCAGCGTGTTGAACGGGAACACCGCCAGAGACGCGCCCGCGATGCCGATGACGCCACCGACCAGTCCGATCAGCGCCGATTCCTTGACGATGAGCGCAATCAGCGTGCCGCGCGTGGCGCCCATGATGCGGTAGGCCGCGAATTCCTTCTTCCGCTCGTTCATCGCGGATGCGAACACTGCCAGCAGCACGATGAGGCCCATGATCCAGAACACTGCGACGAACAGCGTGACGTACCCGACCAGCGCGTCGAGGTTGGTCTTGGTAGTGGCTGTCACGCCGCCCGGATACACGAATCCGAGCCCTTCGAGACCGGACTCCTTGGTGATGTTGAGCGAGACCTGCTTGGCGTCATACCCGTCCTTGACCTTGATGAGGATCGCGGAGACCGCCTTGTCGGCGTATTCGGCGGGGATGGCCGTGTGTCCCACCGACGACGAGTACGAGACGATCGAGGGGATGGTGGACATATTGACGAACACCGAATTGTCCAGGCTGGTGCCGGTCGAGCCGAGCTGGGCGGCGACCGGGAACTCATGCCCGTACAGCTTGATCGTGTTGTTGCCGGATACGCTGATGTTCGAGCCGGCTACGACTTCTCCGTCTTTCAGCGTCCCGTCGAACTGCGATGTGATCCAGGGGGTGATGACGAAGTCGGTCGCGGGGTTGAAGCCTATGATCTGCACCTTCTCGTCGCAGCATGCGGCCGCGAGCGATGATATGTACGTCTGGGCCGTGACTTGGGAGATGCCATCGGCCTTGGAGACCAGGTTCTCGATGTCGTTGGTGAAATAGAACGTGTTGGATCCGCCGTTGGTGAGCAGGGCCTCGGCTTTGGCGCCGGTATCCTGCGGCACCACCATGAGGTCGGCTCCCATGCGTTCCTGCATGCTGCGCAATCCGTTGCGCAGGTTCATGGACAGCAGCGAGCCGCCGAAGAACGCGAGCGTCAGCATCATGACGACGATGACGAGCGCAGCCGTGCGAAACGGCTTGCGTTTCAGGTTCTCCAGCGGCAGTCGTTTGAGGGTGATTCGTGTGATCATCGCTTGACGGGCTTGGAGTCAAGGTAGATGGCGACGACGGCGAACAGCAGTGCCAGAATGCCGATCACGATGAGCGTCGGCCTGGTGACCATATGGCAATGCATCATGGCGCCCTTGCACACGCCGATCAGCACCGTCGGCACGGCCAGCGACAGCAGTGCGTTCAAAGCGACGGCGATATTGAGACCTGTACGTATCTTCGGGCTGCAGAACAAAGCGATGATACCAAGCAGGGCGATGACCACGCCGATGCCAAGCTCCGCCTGCGCGGTGTAATGGCACGCCATGGGCATATTATCCTTGACCTCGCACACATGGGCGAATGCCTGCGGGGCGACGGCGATAAGCACGCCGAACACGATGGCCGGCAGCGATGCGAATAGTCTACGGAACATTGTTGTCTCCTCTCGGTTGAAGATGGACATCGATGATTATGTCAACCGTTTCCGGGAAACACAAGCCTTGACTTTTCAACGCTTTTCATATATGCGCCGGTCATCCGCCGGTACGGTCCCACCACCATCCTCCCGCTGGCGGGAGGTGGCGCGAAGCCGCCGGTGGGTGGTTACCTCAGAGCTTCTCCAGCGGCGCCACGCGCAGCATCAGCCGCTTGACGCCCGACGAGCCGAAATCAACCGTGATTACGGAGTTACGGCCCTTGTCCTGCGTGTCGACGACGGTGCCCAGCCCGTACTGGTCATGCGTGACCTTGTCGCCGGCATGGAAGTCGGCGATGTTGAGGTTGTTGTCCTTGCTGAGCGACGAGGCCGGTTTGGCCGACGAGAGGGATGACTTGGGAGCGGTGCGGCGCGTCGTGACCTTGCCGCCACGCGACAATCCCGTGGATGAGCCGAACCGGCTGCCCGACCTGTACTGCTGTCCGGAGCCCTGACGGCCGGAGCCGCCGTGGCGCGAAGATGAGCCGAATCCCCTGGCCCCGCCATATGACGAGCCCGATCCGCCGCGCGAACCGGAGCCGAACGACGAGGAACCGCCGTACGAGGAACGTCCACGAGAGCCGTATGACGAGGAACCACCGTACGAGGACGACCCGCCGTATGTGGTGCCGCCGAAGTCGTCATCGTCCCATCCGCCGAACTCGTCGTCGAAGCCGCGGCGTGACCAGCCGGAGCGCATGCCCTCCATGCCGGTTTCGCGCCGTTTCCAGTCGATGAGCCGGTCGGGGATCTCATCGAGGAACTGGCTGGGCATCATCTCGTTGGCCTGCCCCCACTGCGCGCGCACGGCGGCACGGGTGACGTACAAACGACGCTTGGCACGCGTGATGCCCACATATGCCAGACGACGCTCCTCGGAAAGCTCGTCGGCGTCCTCCATCGCCCGCGAGTGCGGGAACGTGCCCTGCTCCATGCCGGTGAGGAACACGACGGGGTATTCCAGGCCCTTGGCGGTGTGCAGAGTCATCAGCGTGACCTTGCCGGAGTCCTCGCCCTCGGAGGGCAGCTGGTCGGAGTCCGCCACCAGCGCCGTGGTCTCCAGGAATCCCGCGAGCGTGGCGTCCGGCGTGTTCTGCTCGAATTCGGCGGCGACGGACTGCAACTGGGACAGGTTCTCCACGCGGGAGGCATCCTGTGGATCCTCGGACCGCTGCAGTTCTTCGAGCAGACCGGACTGCGAGAGCACCTCCCCCACCACTTCGGACGGCTTGCCGTCATGTTCGGCCGCGAACGCGCTCAGGGAGCGCATCAGGTCCCTGAATGCGGCGAGCTGCTTGCCGGTGCGGGTGGGCACGCCGTCGATCTGGTCGAGATGATCGATGCCGTCCCAGAACGTGGTCGCATGAGCATCGGCATATGAAACGATGATCGATTCGGCGCGAGGTCCGAGACCGCGCTTGGGCACGTTGAGGATGCGCCGCATGTTGACGTTGTCGGCCGGATTGACGATGGCCTGCAGATACGCGATGGCGTCCTTGACCTCCCGCCGCTCGTAGAACCGCGTGCCGCCGACCAGCTGATACGGCAGTCCGGCATGCACGAGCGCGCCTTCAAGCGCACGCGACTGCGCGTTGGCACGGTACATGATGGCCATGTCCGAATACGGCGTGCCCTCCTCGGCGCGGACGCGAGCGATCTCCCCCGCTATCCACGCGGCCTCCTGCTCGGCGTTGTCCGCGGCATAGCCGACGATCGGGTCCCCGCTGCCCAATGCGGTCCACAGCTTCTTGGGCTTGCGACCCTGGTTGTTGGCGATGACCGCGTTGGCCGCGTCGAGGATGGTCTGCGTGGAACGGTAGTTCTGTTCGAGCATGATGGTCTTCGCGTTGGGGAAATCCTGCTCGAAATCCTGGATGTTGCGGATGTCCGCGCCGCGGAACGCATAGATCGACTGGTCGGAGTCACCGACGACGGTGATCCATGCCGGGCCGGCCCGCCCCGCCGAGGGGGCGTCCGGCACGACCTGCCCGGCCGCGTCCACGCCCGCCAGCTCGCGGATCAGCTCGTATTGGGCATGGTTCGTGTCCTGGTATTCGTCGACGAGGATATAACGGAACTTATGACGGTAATAGTCGGCCACCTGCGGTTGGGCGCGCAGCAGTTCGACCGTCCGGCCGATCAGATCGTCGAAGTCGACGGCGTTCGCCATGGCCAGACGATGCTGGTATTCGGCGTAGATGACGGAATACAGCACCTCGATGTCGCCGAAATTGCCGATCTGATAACCGCGCTGGCCGGGCCGGTAGTCGGGCGCGTAGCGCTTGAGCTGCTCCTGCCAGCCGATCAGTGAGTTCTTGTAGTCGGAGATGCGCGAGAGGATCGCGCGCGGCGTGTAGCGCTTGAGGTCGATGTTGAGATCGGCGCCGATCAGCTTGACGAGGCGCTCGCAGTCGGCGGTGTCATAGATGGAGAAGCCCGACGCCAGCCCTATCGACTGGCCGTCACGCCTGAGGATGCGCACGCATGCGGAATGGAACGTCGACACCCACATGCGCTGGGCGACCGGTCCGATCAGACCTTCGAGGCGTTCGCGCATTTCAGCGGCCGCCTTGTTGGTGAAGGTGATGGCGAGGATCTGGCTCGGCCATGCTCCGAATTGCGTGAGGATCCACGCGATGCGCCGGGTGAGTACGCGTGTCTTGCCGGATCCTGCGCCGGCGCCGATCAGCAGTGCGGGCCCCCGGTACTGCACCGCCTCGGCTTGCTGCGGGTTGAGGTCGCCGACGAGTTCCTCGGCGCTTCTTGCGATGAGATCCGGATCCTGCTGCACGCTGCTCCCCCTGACGGTTGACGATGATTCGGCTTTCCTGTTTACCACATGGTTCGGTCAGTGTCACTCGATATGGGCGACCTCCCATTCCGCCAACGCGTTCCTCAGACCGGAGGCATACAGGTCTTCGCCTTGTCCGGCCTGCGGGTGGATGCCGTCCGGTCCGAGCCAATCGGTGTGTGCCGCGATAGCACTGTTCCAGTCGACCAGAATCGAATCGGTGGGATGCTTGCGCACGTAGTCGGAGGCCGCCTGATTGGCCACGGGAATCCACTCGCGGTCGCCATACGCATTGATGATGACCAGCACATGCCCATCACCCGCCGCGGCCGCAATCCGCTCGTATTCGCCGACCGTGGTCGCGCTGTTCGTGTTCAGCGAGATCACCACGTACTTGCGCAGACGGCCTTCCGCCTTCATCTGCGCGACGATACCGGGCGCGGTCAGGATGGACCGCGACACCTGGGCGTCCACGGCGATGCCGGGCAGTGACTTCTGCAATGCCGCCGACGCGCCCACGGTGACGGAGTCGCCGATCACGGAGACGTCCTCGCCGTTCAGGGTCTTCTCGATGGCTGCCTTGGCCTCCTCGCGGCGCTTGCGCTCCTCCTCGGCGCGTTTCTTCGCCTCGGCCGCGGCCTTGGCGTCCATCTTGCGCTGACGTTCCTTCTTGGCGAGCGCGCTCTGGTTCTTCTCCAGCATGATCTGTGTCTGCGTCTTCGCCGGGGCCTGGGCCACACCCATGAAGAACCCGATGACGATCAGTACCACAACCGACACGGTGACGACCATGCGCATCGCCTCCGCGGTACGGGAGCTGCGGGATGCGACGACCGGCGCGTCTTGCGGCGAGGGCAGGGGCGCAGCCTGAGAGTACGGCTGAGTGAACTCGACGTTGTTGAGGTGCGTCCCATACACGCCACGTGCCCGCGCGCTGCCGACCCGTCGCGGAGCCGAACGTTGCGCCACCGTGCGGCGGGGAGCCGACTTGTCGCGCTTGGACTTGATCCATTCCGCGACCGGATTCTCCACCATCCACCATGACACCGCGGTCATCACGAGGCTCAGCAGCAACGTGAGCGCCTGGACCACCCACAATCCGCTGCCACGGTAACCGGGAAGCATGAGCTGCAGCAGCAGGTACAACGGCCAATGCCACAGGTACATGCCATACGAGTATTTGCCCAGCAGCGCGAGCGGACGCCAGCCGAACAGGCCGATCATCCATGAATCCTTGGAAATGCTGCCGCCGATCAGCACTACGGTGAGCACAGAGGCCAGAATCAGACCGCCGCGGAACGCTGACGCATCCTGCCCGACGCGCGGCATCATCATGATCAACACGACCAGTGCGCCAGTGGCCAGCCAGGGCATAACCATGGTGAACAGGCGGCGCGGCTCGGCGTCAGACTCCTCGCTGTGCCGCACGACGAACGCCAGCGCGACACCCAACAGCATGCCAAAACAGTGCGTGTCCGTGCCGAAATACACGCGTGTGGGGTCGGCGGACGGGTTGTACAGCACCCACATGCCACACGCGGACAGCGCGGCGAGCAGCACCGGCACCAACGCCTGCACGAACGTGGAGCCGATTCTGTGCAGCATGGCCGTCAAAAGCGGCAGCACCAGCGTCGCTTGGGCCAGCAGCGCCACGAACCATAAGTGCCGCAGCAATTGCGGCGACGTCGCCGCGAAATAGCTGTCTCCGGAGAAGATCTCCCCCCAATTCGACGTGAATGTCAGCGCGGAGACGCTTTTGCCCGGCACACCCACCAGAATGTCATGGTTGACGAACAGGCCGAGCGACACCGAGCCGGCGATCATGAACGCCATCGCCGGCCACAGTCGAGACAACCTGCGCAGATAGAAATTGCCAAGACGCAGTCTGCCGGTACGGTCGATCTCACGAAGGACGCTCAGAGCGAGCAGGAAGCCGGATACGGTGAAGAACACGTCCACGCCAATAAAACCGCCGGGCAGCGAGCGTTGCGACAGGTGATACCAGATGATGCCGATCAGGGCGAATCCCTTGATACCGTCCAGGCTCCCATAGCGGTCATTGCGCATGCTGATACTCCTTACACGACTCCCCGTTCCGTCGAGGTTATGCTAGAGCATCCCCCTCCCAAAAAAAACATTTTGGAATCACAAAGTGTTCGTCAAGGACTCGTGGCGGATTCATACAGGTCGCCGCGGTCATCTGCATGGCGTATGCTGTCCCTCTGTCCTATTCATTGACGGTACAGGCAAAGGGGACTTATGAAGGAGCTGGAAGAGCGCATTCGGCGTGATGGAACGGTCAAGACCGGCGACGTGCTCAAGGTGGACGCGTTCTTGAACCATCAGTGCGACGTGCGTCTGTTCGACCATATGGGGCAGGAGTGGGCCCGGCATTTCGCCGGCAAGACCATCACCAAGATCCTGACCATCGAGGCGTCGGGCATTGGCATCGCCTGTTGCGCCGCACGCCACTTCGGCGATGTTCCGGTGGTGTTCGCCAAGAAGGCCCAGTCCATCAACCTCGACGGCGACCAGTACACCACCACGGTGTACTCGTTCACCAAGCGCAAGGAGTTTCCCGTCATCGTGTCCAAGAAATATTTGGACGCCGACGACCACGTGCTGCTCATCGATGATTTCCTGGCGAACGGCAAGGCGTTGCACGGGCTCATCGAGCTGTGCCATGCGGCGGGGGCGAGCGTCGAGGGAATCGGCATCGCGGTCGAGAAGGGGTTCCAGGGCGGCGGTGACGAACTGCGCGCGCAGGGCTATGACGTGGATTCGCTGTCCATCGTCGAGTCCATGAATCCCGAGACCGGCGAGATCACGTTCAGGGACTGAGTCCGGAACAGCAGAGAGCAACGGTAGATCAGAGGAGAGAAAAGGAAACCATGTCGCAGAAGAAAACGAAGAATTCCGTATCGTTCGAGGCGCTGTCCTCGCTGGACGCGCCCGTGTCGTTCTGGAAGGGCATTCCGTTCGGCCTGCAGCATGTGATGGCGATGTTCGTCGCCAATCTAGCCCCGATATTCATCGTCGCCAACGCGGCGAAGATGACGTCCGCGCAATCGGCGGCCGTGATTCAGTCGGGTCTGCTGGTGGCGGGTCTCGGCACCTGTCTGCAGTTGTATGGCGCGTGGCTGATCGGCTCGCGGCTGCCGATGGTGACGGGCATCTCGTTCACCTATGTGGCCGCCGCGGCCGCGATCTGCGCCGACAAGGGTTACGGAGCCGTGGTCGGCGCGGTGATCGTCGGCGGTCTGCTTGAGCTGGTGCTGGGCCTGACCGCCCGGTACTGGCGCCGTTTCGTGCCTCCGATCGTCTCCGCCATCGTGGTGACGTCCATCGGCTTCTCGCTGCTGACCGTGGGCGCCACGAGTTTCGGCGGCGGTGACGCGTCCGCCGCGGACTTCGGAGCCTGGCAGAACCTGACGCTGGGTCTCATTTCGCTGGTCGCCTGTCTGGCGTTCCAATTGCTGATGAAAGGCACCGCCAAACAGCTGTCCGTGCTGTTCGGCCTGGTGGTCGGCTATGCGGTGGCGATTTGCATGGGCAAGGTCGATTTTTCCGGGTTCCAGGAGCTTTCCGTCGTTTCGCTGCCGCAGTTCATGCCGTTCAAGCCCGAGTTCGATTGGGGCGCGATCATCTCCATCGGACTGCTGTACGTGGTCTCGTCCGTCGAGGTTCTGGGAGACACCGCCGCGCTGACCAAGGTGGGTCTGAACCGTACGCCGACCGAGCGTGAGACGGCCGGAGCGATCGCCGGCGACGGCCTGATCTCCTCGGTCTCCGGACTGTTCGGATGCCTGCCGCTGACCAGTTTCGCCCAGAACATCGGACTGGTGGCGATGACGAAGGTCGTCAACCGCAAGGTGATCCTGTCCGGCGGACTGATCCTGATTCTGGCGAGCTTCGTGCCTGCCGTGGCGGAGGTGTTCAACTCGCTGCCGCAAGCGGTGCTCGGCGGCTGCACGATCATGATGTTCGGCAACATCATTCTTTCCGGATTCCAGATGATCGCCGAAGCCGGCTTCACCCAGCGCAACATCACCATCGCCGCGTTGAGCCTGACCATCGGCATCGGCTTCACGCAGGTGAGCGACATCTTCGCGCAGTTCCCGGCCCTGTTCCGCCAGATCTTTGCCTCGAACTGCATCGCCGTGGCTTTCGTGGTGGCCGTGATCCTCAACGCCGTGCTGCCCGGCGAAGAACGATTCCTCTCCGCCCCCGCCAAGAACGAGGACTAAAAATCTAAGCCGCAGAGCATCTGCCATCTCCGGTCGCGAAGCGACTGGAGGTGGTCATTGGCAATCAAATCACGACCTCGCCGAAACATTCCGCGTCATGCACCCTGCCGGCTGATTCCGCCCTTGTGACCGGTCGCCTTGAACGGTTTGGCGGATCTTCCCCTCACCGGGCGAAAACCGGCCCGATCTTTCGGCGGGTTTGCCTCCGGGGCGTCATGACGGTGCCTGCCGGCCCGCCCGACCTCATCCTGCGGCGTGCAGATCCCTTTGGCCTGCAATGCGCGCAGCCACTTGTCTTTGTTGTTCGTCATCTCTCGTCCTTCGCCATCGCGTCACTCAACCGTGACGGATTTGGCGAGATTGCGCGGCTTGTCCACGTCATACCCCTTGATCTCGGCCATATTCATGGCGAACAGCTGCAATGGGACCACGTCGACGAGCGGGCTCATCAACGTCGGGCATTCGGGACGCCGGAACACGACATCCGCATAACGTTCATCATCCCGGTCGCCCTGTTCGGCGACGGCGATGATGAACGCGCCTCTGCTCTTGACCTCCTCGATGCCGGACCGCACCTTGGCGTGCAGCACGTCACGGCCGCGCTCGGGCGGCATGATGAACACCACCAGCTCTCCCTCATCGACCAGCGCTATCGGGCCGTGCCTGCCTGCGTGTCGAGCACCCATTGGATCTTGGCCGGCATGCCCTTGAGCGAGTCGATGATCTGATGGCATCGGATTCGCGCGGTATCGACGCCACCTGCGTGTTGCAGATCGACAGCACCATGGATCCCTGCTCGCGCGCGTGGCGCAGGGCCATCAGCGTGTCCATAGTCTCTCCGACTGCGATATCGCCACGACCAACGTACGCGAGGGTGAGGATGGGCGTTCACGTCGGAAGGCGCCCCGTTCGTGGCCCAGCGGGTGTGTCCGATGGCGGCCGTCGCGGGCGGCATCGGGTTACGTTCCACGCTTTCGACGAGATTGGCGAGCCTTCCGGCCTTCTTGCGCACCACTGCATGCCCCATGCCCGAAGCGACGAACGCCACTCCCGCAGAGTCGTACCCGCGGTATTCCAAGCGTTGCAATCCCTGAAGACACACCTGAGGGGCTTGCCGCACGCGGCCGAAACATTACCTGCATATCCGACGATTCCGCACATGGTCTCACAGCTTAGCCCAGACGCCACCAAGCCGCCAACATCGCAATCCGCCATGTAGGACAAGTACGAATAATAAGTCATCTCAAGCTGTTCAGCATTCCGGGCATACACCAGCACGGCATTATCATATATGAGATCGCTTCCATAACCCGACTTTGCTGAAATATCCTCGATGCGCCGTTCCACATCGTCATATCGGCGAAGCGCATCATTCAATCGTTCTACAGGGGAAGAATCAATATATCGCGTTGGATGACGCAGAGCGGAGCATCATCAATGATGTATGTACGGCTCTGGGAGGGCAAACCGGGAACCGGCTTAGTGCGCGTACCCACAGTGAATCACCGTGGCTCAACGCTCGAAACGGTATGCCCAATACTGCCCCGTGCAATGCAATCATCAGCAAAGATTCCATATCGGCCTATTACCGATTGAATCCCATCATTACAGCTTAGCGATGGAATGATCAGCCGACTTCGGCAGCGACGGTAGAAAGATAACGATTCGCCGGGTGCCGTATCATCGTAGGCATCGACGCAATCGCAGATTCGTGATGACCGGAGGAACGCTTATGGAAAACAGGGGCAGCCGTCCGTTCGGCTATTGGGATTCGAGTTACCGGGCCAAGCTGCGCAGGACATGGATCGCGTTGCCCTTCTGCATCGTCGCGGCCGTCGCCATGCCGATATTCACCGCTGTCAAATACGGTGACGTGGTATCGGGACTCGCATTTTCCGTTGTGCTCGCCGTCGTCTGGGCATATCAGCTGATGTACGCCAAGAGCAAGGCGAAGGCGGAGGCGGAAACCAGAACCGCCGTGCCCCGATACGATGACAATGAGCTGCCCCGGTGAGCCCCGATCCGGCTGTCGAGCGCGCCGCTTATAGGGGCTTATGCGGTTGGCATCGGTCGCTTATGATGGGAAACGTCAGTCGAATCGAACGATGATGGGAGCATGACATGGCCAAGGCGCTGATTGTAGTGGATGTGCAGCCGACATTCTGCGAAGGCGGCGAGCTGGGGGTCGAAGGCGGCAACGCGGTCGCCGGGAGGATCGCCGACTATGCGAACGCGCATCGCGGCGAGTATGCGTATACCGCCACCACGCAGGATTGGCATATCGAGCCGGGCGCACACTGGTCGGGCAATCCGGATTTCGTGGATACGTGGCCCAAGCATGGCGCGGCGGGCACGCCGAACGCCGAGCTTCATCCGGCCATCGCGGCTCTGGGCATCGCTCATCATTTCAAGAAGGGCCAGTATTCGGCGGCATACTCCGGTTTTGAAGGCATCGAAGACAATACCGACCGTATCCAGACGCGCGAGGAGGTCACGGCCGAACAGTCCGCCGGCAAGACGCTGGCCAATGCGCTGAAAGCCGCAGGCGTCACGCAGGTGGATGTGGTGGGCATCGCCGAATCGCATTGCGTCAAGGACACCGCGCTTGACGCGAAACGTCTCGGCTTCGATGTCACCGTGTTCGAGGATCTGACCGTTCCGGTCAGCGAGGAGTTGGGTGTCGCGGCCCGCAAACAGATGGCCGATGCCGGCATCATATTGGCGGAGGCTCGCTGAGCTTTCGTCGTGTGGCCTCCCGGTATGAAAGGGAGGCCACACGACGGGGCGCATGTCAACGGCAAGTTGGTGTAGTGGTATCACCGGATCAATCGTGCGGTCGTGTTTCCTTGAGCGCGGATCTGACGGCCCATTTGGTCAGCGCGTATTGCGCATAGATGCTCGCCGCGACGATGACGGCCGAGACGGCCACACCGATGATGTTGACCGCGGTGTAGCCCTTGCCGAGTCGTTTCAGTGGGCAATGCGCGGCCTTGCCGCAGCCCTCGGATTGGTACACCAGCTCGTCGGCGTCGCCGTTGTCGCCGGCGCCGTCCGGTATGTGTTCGTTGTAATCACCCATGATGCTCCCGATTCATTTGGCCGTTGTGGCCTTATGGTCACGTACGCAATGTATCAAGCCAAGCTGGAAGAATGCTACTCATTGGCGCTGCCGAAGCAACTTCGCGATGCGGTTCAACAGACGGCCATACTGCTCTCCGAGGGGAAGAGCGTGACGATCAGCGCCACGGAACAAGAAACTCACGACGGAACAAGCCGCGCACACTGGGAGTATCGCGACAGACGCTAGTCAGAATGTTAGATAAAGGACTCATTCCTTTTTCCCGCCCATCACGTCATCGCAGAATCCGCCTGACAGACTTGCTGGAATACGAACGGGCTTCCCGCAGCCGCCGTGATTCCTCCATCAGGCAAATGATAGCGGTCGGGGATGATTCCGCCCTCTACGACCTTCCCGAGCCCAGTCCCAAAGAAGCCGCGCAAGCCATAGCGGAAGTGAGGAGATCGCAAATCAATGCCACCATCAGCATTTCTTGATGCCAACATCATTTATTCAATCACGTTAACCGACACCTTGCTTACGATGTCGGAGCATAATATGCTTTTTCCATTATGGTCGCCTGAGGTGCTTCTAGAAGCAGCGAGAGCAGCGGAAAGGACACTACCGGCCTCAGTCCAGGCATCTTTCCAATAGAGACCATCAATCATGAGACTTGCATTTCCCGAATCGCTGATAGAACCCGAGAAATCAGAATCAATCCATCCGCTATTGCCCGATCCAAACGATTTACATGTTCTGGCCGCCGCAATACAAGGCGGTGCCGACGTACTGGTCACACGTAACACCAAAGATTTCCCATTATCCGGACCGAATCTTTTCATATTCGTGCCGTCACACCTGATAATCTCATGTGCCACATTTATAGTCATAATCCGGAAACCACGATGCTTGCCATAAGAAAAGCTCTGTTAGACCAAGATTGACTTTTTTCTCAAAAAAAGAAGTTACGGATATGGTTCAGCCCTCGCAATCTACTGATTACGAGGGCTGAACCTATTGTCTGCTGATGTCAATGGTTACTTTTCTTGATGTTGCATGTCGTGCATAGCATCTGTAGGTTATCGAGTGTGGTCTTGCCACCCTCGGATCACGGAATAATGTGGTCGCCTTGCATTTTCTCGATGGGGAACTCTTTCCCGCAAATGGCGTACTTTCTATCCTGCTCAGCGTATTTGACAGCTTTCTCTTTGTCCGTGAACTGGCGGATGCTCAGCAATCGTTCGTTACCCGTCAGCAAGTACTCGAACACGCCGGACTTCTTCGTGACCTCATCATCACCGAGCAGATGGGTGACTTCCTTGTCGAGTTTCTCCCCGTCAAGGTCGGTTCTCTCGCCGTGCTTGTTGTACAGCAAGCCCCACTGCACGCCCTTCATTTCCTTGTGCCATGTCGGGAACGTGGCATCAACCCAGTCGATGACGGAACGGAAGTAGCTCCAGAGTTGCTGGGCGTTCGCATCGTTCTGATGCTTTGCCATGTAATCGTCAATGGCGTTCTGACCGTTGAATCCATTACGGTCCGCTATCCACAGCCAGCGCTGGAAGCCGTCCCTGCCGTGTCCTTTCCTCCTGATGTGGACCGAACCGCAACGGACGCACGCCTCGGGGTTCTCCGGCTCACCGACAGCATTCACGAACAAACCCTCGTACAGCACGTCACGCAGGGCGTTGATGGCAAGCTCACGCTCCCCGAGCCTCAATGCCCATATTTCATCACGTACCCTGTTCGCAATCGATGCGACCCTGAACTTCCCCATAACCCCATTGTAACTACAGCGTCGTCACAAAGCAAGCGAAAAGGTCAATCTTGGTCTAACAGAGCCAAAATGTTTGTCAACCTTGATAGGTCCGGCATATTCCGCTATTGTGTGACACAGCGTAGGGAAGCCCCGGTGCGCTGGGGCGTCTCGGAGTGGCGGTCAGAGTTTCTGGCGGCCACTTTTTTGTGCGGAAGTACGAAGATCAATTACCGCGATGCTCGTCATCGCGGTAATTGATCCAGAGTCTCGTATCCGATTCCCCGGATGTCCATCGCTGCTACGCGGTCATCATTCGACCGGCAACCACAGTTCGCGCACACATACAGATGAGCGTTCTTGTGCCGGTTCGTCTTCCTGACCATGCCGCAGCGGGGACAGGTCTGGGACGTGTACGCCGGGTCTATCAGCATGACCGTGTGGGCCGCACGACGGGCCTTGTATTCGATTATCTGCCGCAGCTGGAAGAACGCCCGGCTGACCTGCACGTAACGCCACCCCTGTTGGCTTTGACGGTGGTTTCCCGTATGCATTTGAGCAGCAGCCACTTGTTTCGACGACTCAACAGGCGTGCTGTGCCGAACCTGCCATGCCGGTATTCTTCAGGCATGATCGCTTCCATATGCTGCTCACCGTCCTGCTGCGACGGCGAGCGTTAGCGTCGTCGCGGCTACGGGCAAAGGACGATGCCAATGGGTTTCCTCTTGTTCAGGCAGTCGCAAGTGGTCTGATGTCGCCCAAGCCGCTGGGGTCGAATGTCAGCAGGTCGTAATCGGACTGGAGGTTGGCCCAGAGGTCGGGCGTGGTGCCCAGCGCCTTGGCGAGCCGGTAGGCCATGGACGTGGTGATACGGCGTTTGCCGTTGACGATTTCGCCGATGGCGGTTTCGCTTACGTTGATGGCTTTGGCTAGCCGGTACCGGCTGATGTCGAGCGGTTCGAGAAATTCCTCGCTCAGAATCTCGCCGGGCGTGCTGTAGTAGTCAGTCGTGGTAGTCGTCGAAGTAGACATCGGTTGCCTCTCTTTCTGTGGTGTCCCATTGGAATACGAGTCGCCATTGCTTGTTCACTCTGATACTCCAGTGGCCGGCGAGGCCTCCTTTGAGTGATTCAAGTCTGTTGCCGGGTGGTATTCTGAGGTCTTTGAGGTCGTGTGCCGCCTTGAGCATCTGGAGTTTGCGCATGAGAGCCCGTTCGAGTCCGGCCGGATAGTCGTTGGGGTATCGACCACCGTATAGGAAGTCGTTGAGTTCCTTGTCGCGTGTTCTCATGCCACTATACTAACACGATACGATAGTAACGTCAATCGGTAGTACAGTCCTCCCGTTCGCTCGTTTTTGGCGGTCGCTGCCTGTTCTTGTTTGTCTTCTGTCTGGTGGCGTGTTAGTACTGGTGGCGTCCACACAAGTAGAACAGTTGTCTCATATGTCGCTCGTGTCGTCGTGTCCGGGGTGCAAGCGCCGGCCGTGGTTGACGTGGGCGCGTGGGATGATTGGATGATTCGAGAAACCAGGAGAATTACGATGAGTGAGAACAGTGTCAAGAGCGAGAGTGAAGCGTCGTCCGCGTTGGCTGGTGCCGTTGGTTGCCGGCGTGTGCGTGGTCGCCTTGGCCGGTGGCGTGACCGGTGGGGTGATCGCGTGGCGTGACGGCAATGCGCGGGCGTTGGCCGATGCGCAGTCCAAGTGCGAGGGTTCGCTGGCGAAGGTCGGCAAGGCGCGTGCCGCGTACTCGAAGACGGTCGAGGGCGCCGGCGGAATGAAGGCGGTGAAGGCGGAGCAGGTCGCGGATGCGAAGGTCGTGTCCGCCTTGGCGTCCGAGCTGGACGTCGAGGCGCCGAAGACGCTTGCCTGTGACGCGGCTGACGCGGACGGCTTGAACGCGACCGCGGGCAAGCTGGATGCGCAGGTGAAGTGGTATGCGACGCATGAGGCGAGCGTGAAGACCGCCGCCGAGAACGTGAGCAAGTCGCGGGACGAAAAGACCCTGGCCGACGCGCGTAAGGCGCTCTCGGACAAGGAGGGCACGGCACGCAAGCTGCTCAAAGACTCCGACGGCAAGACCTCAGACAATGCGGCCCGCGCCCAGCTCACCCAGGCGATCAATGCCGCGGTCGAAGCCGGCAAGGGAACGGACACCAGGAAGATGATCGAGGCCGGGTCGGAGCTGGACAAGGCCGTGAAGAGCGTGAACGACGCGATCAGCGCGAAGCAGAAGGCCGATGCCGCCGCAGCGGCGGCGAATGCGAGCAGGTCGCAGTCCTCCCCCTCCGGCTCGTCCCGGTCGGGTTCCGGCTATTCGGGCTGGAACGGTTCGAACGGCTACGGTTCCAACCGTGGCTGGAGCGGCAATTCGAACACCGGGAACGGGTCCGGTGGTTCCAAGAAGCAGACCAACGGCTGGGATTACACGAAGTATAGGGATTCCCACGGCAATCCAGCTACCCCGTGCAATGGTTCGGACTGCAACTGGGAAATTGAGATCGGTTCCTGAGATTCGATAACTTGCTGAATGCCTCCACTTTTGAGGTGGGCTTGTTCTCCGTGTGAGGGCAAGCCCGTTTTTGTGTGCTTTGTTCATGCCGCACCTCGTGTGTGGTTTATTTCCCCTTTTGGGTCCTTCTATTCTCCCCAAAGGGGTCCTTTAATAGCTCGTTTCCCTTACTGCCGTAAGACCTGCGGGGAGTTTAAAAGAATATAAAAGATTCTATGAAAAGGGGCTTCGCCTAAAACCAAAGAACAAGACTCGTACATCACCCCGCGGCGGATGCGCGATGAGCGCACCGGCGAGATTTCTTACGGGTACGGGCGCAGGGAGCGCGTCGAGCATGTCGGAACGATGCTGCCGCACGGAGCGCCCTCCGAATACGCCGACCCGGAATGCCTGTTCCACGCTATCGAGGCCGTGGAGCGGCGCATGGACGCGCGGCCTGCGAAGAAGATCATGGTCGCCCTGCCCCGCGAGTTCGACGAGGCCGACCGCATTCGCGCGGTCGAGGACTTCATCGCCGTGAACCTCGCGGCCAAGGGGTACGCGGCCACCTACGCCATCCACACCGACAAGGCCGGGAACAATCCTCATGCGCATATCCTCGTCGCCAACCGGCGCATCGACCCGAAAACCGGCAAATGGGCTGCGAAGCGACGCACTGAATACGCGCTCGACCAGAACGGCGAGCGGATACCGGTCATAGACCCCGCCACCGGCGAGCAGAAGACCGGGGCCAAGAACCGTAAGGTCTGGAAGTGCGTGGACGTGTCGAACAACCCCTTGGACTCCAAGGAATTCCTCGAACGGCTGCGCGCCGACTGGGCCAAACAGTGCAACCTCATGCTGCCCGAGGGCGTGCGCATCGACCACCGCAGCCTTGAGGCGCAGGGCATCGAACGTATCCCCACCATCCACGAGGGCCACGCCAGCCGCGAGATCACCAAACGAGGTGGGCACAGCATCCTCAATGCGATCAACCGGCGCATCGCCACGGCCAACCGGTACCTGACGGCCATCCGCAAACAGATGGGCGACCCGACCGGCCTGCTCGGACAATTCAAGGAGCAGGCCAGGAAGGAACTCGACACGGCGATGAGCCGGTTCCGGGCATCACTCGTGTTCGATCGCCAGCCCATAGCGTCGCGTGGCCGGCGACTGGTCGAAGCGCCCACGGCCCCCAGGAGCACGTCCGGCAGGAGCTTGGAGTCCAAGCCCGATCCCGTGCCGCGGGAGATCGGACGCGAACCGCGGCGTCCCGAGCCGGAACCGGTGGACGAACTGGACGAGGCCAGGCGTGAGCTCGCCGACCTCACCGAACGGTGGAAGACCGAGCCTCCACGGGAAGTCAGGGACGTGCAACGGATCATCGACGTGGCACGCGAGGCCAGCGAAAAGGCCGAGCACGCGAACCCGTTCACGCGCGGATGGCTCCGACACGCGGCCGAGAGGACCGCCGCCGAGCAATCCCAGCTTCTGAAGCAAACGGCGCCGTGGCTTGAGAACACGACCATCCCGGCTACCTACGCCGAGGCCAACGCCTTCCGCACCAACGCATCCAAGGCCACGCTCGACCACATGCGTAAACCCTACGAGGATCGCGTGCGCAGACTCAACCGCAGCCGCTTCAACGAACGAATCAAACAAAGACAGGCTGAGAACATCGAAAAAGCAAAGACAACACACGAACCGATTCCGCAGCCACATCACCGGCACAGCCGCTAGGAACGCGGAGGGCCGGTGCCCGAAGACACCGGCCCTCCGTCTAAAGGTGTTGTAGGGAAAGGATGTGCTCTCCCATAGGTTTTAGTAACGGGTGACGTAGAAGCCGTCGACAGAGCCGTTTGGCGTGAATATGCGGTTTGCAGCAATCTGGCTTACGTACACCCGTTCTCCTTTCCAGGTGAAACCGATGTCCGCTGACTTGTTATTGGAGTAGAAGCTGCTCCGGCTGGGCCAATTGCCATTACGCGCCAGTACCCGTAAACTCCATGTCGCCGAGCGCTCCGCCGCCTGCCCAGCAAGCGGAAGTATTGTTGGTGCAACCACGGCTTGGCTTAAGCGTGCGTCCGTTCGGGAGAACAATGTCAGTGAACGTCTTCGTCTCAAGGTCAAAGATCAACTCTGACCCTTCAGGAGCGTTGGGGGCAACGACAACAGTGGCGTTCGCCTCAGAGGGAACGCTATCGGTGCCATTGGCCAGTGCAACGCTTGGAACAAGGGCAAAGGCAACGGACGCGACTGCCGCCGCGAGCGTTGAAGCAATCTTTTTCATATAGCTCATAATTCCCTCCTTGGAATCGATCAACGCTACAAGATAATTGCATCTCCCCTACCGGTTGCTTGACAAACGCCCCGTTGTCTAAATGAAAGTGCAACACCCCGTTAGATTGGAGATTGTCTAGAAAACCAGTCCGGAAGGGATGTTGCACCTATGGGGGAAGTGTATTC
>OENZ01000039.1_pt1 | contig 106247 bp, 103 predicted proteins | sample 1539401 | NCBI WGS metagenome assembly OENZ01 (sample SAMN03777355, study PRJEB22549) | human gut metagenome | biome: gut; feature: infant; material: feces | host: Homo sapiens | collected 2013-11-23 | reverse complement strand
GTTGGCATGACCACCTTCGGTGAGTCTGCGCCGGCTGAGCAGCTGTTCGAGGAGTTCGGCTTCACCGTTGATAACGTGGTTGCTAAAGCGAAAGCGCTGCTGTAATCGCTGGTACGGTGCGGGCTGATGCCCTCACCCCAACCCTCTCCCACAGGAGAGGGTGCAAACACCAAAACGGTAACCCCTGGGTTACCGTTTTGCTTTTATCTCGCCACCCGGCTTTTTGTATCTGCTATTCCTGAACCATGTAATACGGTTGTAAATTATTCCAGAGAAAATGTGATGTGAGTCATATAGCTGGTTTATTGCGCTGGACAAACATTCCTTTTATTCCTCATTTCGCTTATTCTAGCTGAAGCGTTTCAGTCGTTTAAATGTTCGACAATTAATCAATCAGTCGCAGTTTGCAGCTGGTAAGGTTCCCCTCAGAGCGTTGCTGGATTACTCTGTCAGCCACCTCATAACAGGGACAGCCTTGCAGGAGATCTATGACCATTCGCATCGCGATTAATGGCTTCGGTCGCATTGGACGCAACGTGGTTCGTGCTCTATATGAATCCGGGCGTCGTGCGGAAATCACCGTGGTGGCAATCAATGAGCTGGCGGATGCCGCGGGCATCGCGCATTTATTGAAATATGACACCAGCCATGGCCGTTTCGCCTGGGATGTCCGTCAGGAGCGCGAGCAGCTGTTTGTTGGCGACGATGCCATCCGTCTGCTGCATGAGCCGACCATTGCGGCGCTGCCTTGGCGCGAACTGGCGGTGGACGTCGTGCTTGACTGTACCGGGGTATACGGGAGTCGTGAACACGGTGAAGCCCATCTTCAGGCGGGGGCGAAAAAAGTGCTCTTTTCCCACCCCGGCGGCAACGACCTCGACGCGACGGTGGTGTACGGCGTAAATCAGGATGAACTTCGCGCCGGGCATCGCATTGTCTCCAACGCCTCCTGCACCACCAACTGCATTATTCCGATCATTAAACTGCTCGATGACGCCTATGGCATTGAGTCCGGCACCGTCACCACCATTCACTCGGCGATGCATGACCAGCAGGTGATTGACGCTTATCATCCGGATCTGCGGCGTACCCGCGCGGCCAGCCAGTCGATCATTCCGGTGGATACCAAACTGGCGGCAGGGATCACCCGTATTTTTCCGCAATTTAACGACCGTTTTGAAGCGATTGCCGTGCGGGTGCCGACGATTAACGTGACGGCAATTGACCTGAGCGTGACGGTGAAAAAACCGGTAAAAGCATGTGAAGTCAACCAGTTGCTGCAAAAAGCAGCACAAGGTGCATTTCATGGTATAGTTGACTATACGGAATTACCGTTGGTCTCGACAGATTTTAACCACGATCCGCACAGCGCCATCGTCGATGGTACGCAAACCCGGGTCAGTGGCGCGCATCTGATCAAAACGCTGGTCTGGTGCGATAACGAATGGGGCTTTGCTAACCGAATGCTCGACACGACGTTAGCGATGGCGGCTATTGGTTTCAGGTTCGACGCGTAAACGTCGACAAAACTTTATGAATCAACGAGAGGATTCACCATGTCTGTAATTAAGATGACCGATCTGGATCTGGCTGGTAAACGCGTTTTTATCCGTGCGGATCTGAACGTACCAGTTAAAGACGGGAAAGTAACCAGCGACGCACGTATCCGTGCATCTCTGCCGACCATTGAACTGGCGCTGAAGCAGGGCGCGAAAGTCATGGTTACTTCTCACCTGGGTCGTCCGACCGAAGGCGAGTACAACGAAGAATTCTCTCTGCTGCCGGTTGTTAATTACCTGAAAGACAAACTGTCCAACCCGGTACGCCTGGTTAAAGACTACCTGGACGGCGTGGAAGTGGCTGCCGGTGAACTGGTGGTGCTGGAAAACGTTCGCTTCAACAAAGGCGAGAAAAAAGACGACGAAGAACTGTCTAAGAAATACGCTGCGCTGTGCGACGTGTTCGTGATGGACGCTTTCGGTACTGCGCACCGCGCGCAGGCTTCCACCCACGGCATCGGCAAATTTGCTGACGTGGCGTGCGCAGGCCCGCTGCTGGCCGCTGAACTGGACGCGCTGGGTAAAGCGCTGAAAGAGCCAGCTCGTCCGATGGTCGCTATCGTTGGTGGTTCTAAAGTGTCCACCAAACTGACCGTTCTGGATTCCCTGTCTAAAATCGCTGACCAGCTGATCGTGGGCGGCGGTATCGCTAACACCTTCGTTGCCGCTCAGGGCCACAACGTCGGTAAATCCCTGTACGAAGCAGATCTGGTTGATGAAGCCAAGCGCCTGCTGGGCACCTGCGATATCCCGGTTCCGACCGACGTTCGCGTAGCGACCGAGTTCTCCGAAACCGCAACGGCAACCCTGAAATCTGTTAACGACATCAAAGATGACGAGCAGATTCTGGACCTTGGCGACGTTTCCGCACAGAAACTGGCTGAAATCCTGAAGAACGCCAAAACCATCCTGTGGAACGGCCCGGTTGGCGTATTCGAATTCCCTAACTTCCGTAAAGGGACTGAAATCGTGGCTAACGCTATCGCGGACAGCGAAGGTTTCTCCATCGCCGGCGGCGGTGACACCCTGGCAGCGATCGACCTGTTCGGCATCGCTGACAAAATTTCCTACATCTCCACTGGCGGCGGCGCATTCCTTGAATTCGTCGAAGGCAAAGTCCTGCCGGCAGTAGCGATGCTCGAAGAGCGCGCTAAGCAGTAATTCAGTTCAGGCGGGGAAACCCGCCTGTTTTTCAGCGCGCTTAAGGGCTCGCGAACCTTCTTCAACGGTCGAAGATACAGATACAGGACTAAGTAACATGTCTAAAATTTTTGATTTCGTAAAACCGGGCGTCATCACTGGCGACGACGTTCAGAAAGTGTTCCAGGTAGCGAAAGAAAACAACTTTGCACTGCCGGCGGTAAACTGCGTAGGTACTGATTCCATCAACGCCGTTCTGGAAGCTGCAGCGAAAGTTCGCTCTCCGGTTATCGTTCAGTTCTCTAACGGCGGCGCAGCGTTCATCGCAGGTAAAGGCGTGAAAACTGACGTTCCTCAGGGTGCTGCTATCCTCGGCGCTATCTCTGGCGCCCACCACGTGCACCAGATGGCTGAACACTACGGCGTGCCGGTTATCCTGCACACTGACCACTGCGCGAAGAAACTGCTGCCGTGGATCGACGGCCTGCTGGACGCCGGTGAAAAACACTTCGCCGCTACTGGCAAACCGCTGTTCTCTTCCCACATGATCGACCTGTCTGAAGAGTCCCTGCACGAAAACATCGAGATCTGCTCTAAGTACCTGGCGCGCATGGCCAAAATGGGCATGACCCTGGAAATCGAACTGGGCTGCACCGGCGGTGAAGAAGACGGCGTGGATAACAGCCACATGGACGCTTCCGCCCTGTACACCCAGCCGGAAGACGTGGATTACGCCTACACCGAGCTGAGCAAAATCAGCCCGCGTTTCACCATCGCCGCTTCCTTCGGTAACGTACACGGCGTGTACAAACCAGGTAACGTAGTTCTGACCCCGACCATCCTGCGCGACTCTCAGGAATATGTTTCCAAGAAACACAACCTGCCGCACAACAGCCTGAACTTCGTGTTCCACGGCGGTTCCGGTTCTTCCGCTCAGGAAATCAAAGACTCCGTCAGCTACGGCGTGGTGAAAATGAACATTGATACCGACACCCAATGGGCAACCTGGGACGGTATCCTGCAGTATTACAAAGCGAACGAAGCTTACCTGCAGGGCCAGCTGGGCAACCCGAAAGGCGAAGACCAGCCGAACAAGAAATACTACGACCCGCGCGTATGGCTGCGTGCTGCCCAGACTTCCATGGTGACTCGTCTGGAGCAGGCATTTAAAGAGCTGAACGCGATCGACGTTCTGTAAGAAAAATCTGTTTCTTACCCGGAAGCCCGCAGCAACGCGGGCTTTTTTATTATCTTAACAACAGGATAGCGTGGCAGAAAACTGTGATCCATTTGGCAAAACGTGCACTTATTGTTTACCCTATAACCTGACTGCCCTGTCGCAGGCTGAGTTATTTACTTCCCCCAGGGGATTCATAAGGAATGTTAAATGGAAGATTTGAACGTTGTCGATAGCATCAACCACGCCGGGACGTGGCTGGCACGCAACCAGGAGCTGCTGCTGAGCTATGCCGTCAACATCGTCGCGGCTATCGCTATCCTGATCGTCGGGATGATCGTGGCGCGCGTCGTCTCTAATACCGTCAACCGCCTGATGCTGGCGCGTAAAATTGACGCTACCGTGGCCGATTTTCTCTCTGCGCTGGTGCGCTATGCGGTTATCGCCTTTACGCTGATTGCCGCCCTGGGGCGGGTAGGCGTGCAGACCGCCTCGGTGATTGCGGTGCTGGGTGCTGCCGGTTTGGCGGTGGGTTTAGCGCTGCAGGGATCGCTGTCGAACCTTGCCGCAGGCGTACTGCTGGTGATGTTCCGCCCGTTCCGCGCTGGCGAGTATGTCGACCTTGGCGGCGTGGCAGGTACGGTGTTGAACGTGCAGATTTTCTCCACCACCCTGCGTACCGCGGACGGTAAAGTAGTGGTGGTCCCGAACGGGAAAATCATCGCCGGCAATATCATTAACTTCTCCCGGGAGCCTGCGCGTCGCAATGAGTTTATTATCGGCGTCGCTTACGATGCTGATATCGACAAGGTAAAGCAGCTGCTGACCTCGATTATCGAATCTGACGATCGAATTCTGCGCGATCGGGAAATGACCGTTCGTCTGAACGAACTCGGCGCCTCGTCGGTGAACTTCGTGGTGCGCGTGTGGAGCAAAAGCAGCGATCTGCAAAACGTCTACTGGGATATCCTCGAGCGTATCAAGCGTGAATTTGACGCCAACGGCATCAGCTTCCCTTACCCGCAGATGGATGTTCATGTGGTGCGCCTGCCGGAAAAAGCAGAGTAAAGCGCCTCTCAATAACTCAGGCCGGCCATGCCGGCCTTTTTCAATAGCTCATCATTAGTAGTTCTAATTAATGATTAATTCTTTCAATTTCCGCTAATAATTCATTCGCGCTATAGTCAGCGCCACTCTCGAACTCAGCGGATAAATCCTTATGTTTACTTATTACTTTCAGGGGCTTGCCCTGGGAGCGGCTATGATATTGCCGCTTGGCCCACAAAATGCCTTTGTGATGAATCAGGGGATCCGTCGTCAGTATCATCTGATGATTGCCCTGCTATGCGCGGTCAGCGACTTGCTGTTAATCTGCGCTGGCATTTTCGGCGGTAGCGCACTGCTGATGCAATCCCCGTGGCTGCTGGCGCTAGTGACCTGGGGCGGCGTGGCCTTTTTGCTGTGGTATGGCTTCGGCGCATTGAAAACGGCGTTCAGTCAGAGTCTTGAACTCGCCAATGCAGAGGTAATGCAGCAGGGGCGCTGGAAAATCATTATCACCATGCTGGCGGTGACCTGGCTTAACCCGCACGTTTATCTGGACACCTTTGTGGTGTTAGGCAGCCTGGGAGGTCAGCTGGCGGTGGAGCCGAAGCGCTGGTTTGCGCTAGGGACCATTAGCGCCTCTTTCCTGTGGTTCTTTGGCCTGGCGCTGTTAGCCGCCTGGCTGGCGCCGCGACTGCGTACCGCCAGAGCTCAGCGGATCATCAATATTGTGGTCGGCGCCGTCATGTGGTTTATTGCGTTTCAGCTGGCAAGAGAAGGCGTCAGCCATATCCAGGCGTTGCTTAACTAAGCGTTGTCCGATGGACTTTCCTGCTGTACGCGCTAAGCTTGCTGGCATGCGTCCCGTAAGGGCGATTTAAGTAACATGGAGAAACGACAGTGAAGTTAAAAGTCTTAGCCCTGGCGGCAACACTCGGATTGACCACGATGGCGGCACAGGCCAGCGAATTGCCGGATGGCCCGCACATTGTGACTTCAGGCACAGCAAGCGTTGCCGCGGTTCCGGACATCGCCACCCTGGCGATCGAAGTGAACGTGTCGGCAAAAGACGCCGCGTCGGCAAAAAAACAGGCTGACGATCGCGTTGCGCAATATCTCTCTTTCCTCGAAAAGAGCGGTATTGCTAAAAAGGACATCAACTCGGCGAATCTGCGTACCCAGCCTGATTACGACTATCAGAACGGGAAAAGCATTCTGAAAGGCTATCGCGCGGTGCGCACAGTGGAAGTGACCTTGCGCCAGCTGGATAAACTCAACGGTCTGCTGGATGGCGCCCTGAAAGCGGGTCTCAACGAAATTCGCTCCGTCTCGCTGGGCGTTGCGCAACCGGACGCCTACAAAGATAAAGCGCGTAAAGCGGCGATCGACGACGCCGTGCATCAGGCGCAGGAGCTGGCCGCAGGCTTCCACAGCAAGCTGGGTCCGGTGTACAGCGTGCGCTACCATGTCTCCAACTATCAGCCGAGCCCGATGGTTCGCATGATGAAGGCCGCTGACGCTGCGCCGGTTTCTGCCCAGGAAACCTACGAGCAGGCGACTATCCAGTTTGACGACCAGGTCGATGTAGTCTTTGAGCTGCAGCCGGCGCAAGCCGCTGCTCCAGCCACCCCGGCGAAACCGGCGGAAACGCCGAAACCGGCCCAGTAAGCGATAGAAACAAAAAAGCCACTTCAGCGAAGTGGCTTTTTTATGCCCACGGTTTAATCCTGACGCAGCACCTTGTGTCCGTAGTCAATGAGCGCATCGGTCACCCGGCGCATCATGCGGCTTTCCGGGGCGAAGCGGTGCCAGTAGAGCATGCGGCGCTGGAACAGGCCCGGGGTGAGATCGATAAGTTCGCCGCTGTTGAGCTCTTTTTCGATCTGCAGATGCGGGATCATACAGCAGGTGGTGCCCTGGCGCGCCAGCTGCACGAAAGCTTCCGACGAGTTGACGATGTGGCAGGGGACGCTGCCCGGCGGCAGGTCGAAGTTTTGCTGCAGGAACGCCTGATGCATATCGTCCAGATGGTCAAAGGCGACGACCGGCGCCTTAAGCAGCGCCGAACGCGTCACGCCATTCGGGAAATAGCGTTGCGCAAACTCTTTTGATGCGACAAACAGGTAATCGAGCGCCCCCAGCTGATCCACCAGGCAGCTTGGCAGCGCCTGCGGCTGGATACTCACTGCGCCCACTACTTCGCCACGGCGCAGGCGCTCCTGGGTGCGGGTTTCATCTTCCACCTGCAGGTTGAGACGAATAGGGGAGTCTGACAGAACATTGGCCAGCGCCGGCAGCAGCCAGGTCGCCAGACTGTCGGCGTTCACCGCCAGCGACAGCAGCAGCGGCGTAGAGCCGGTTTGTTCATCGCCCAGCCATTCTTCCTCCAGCAGTTCAACCTGGCGCAACAGAGCCAGCAGTTTCTGTCCTTGCTCGGTGGGGCGCGGCGGCACGGTACGCACCAGCAGCGGCTGGCCGAACATATTTTCCAGCTGCTTAATACGCTGTGAGACGGCGGACTGGGTAATACATAGCTTCTGCGCGGCGCGCTCAAATCCTCGTTCCCTAATCACCGCATCCAGCGCTTGTAGTGTCCTGTAGTCCGGTCGTTTCATTATTCTGGCGTGCCCCCATAACTAATCGTTATCTCGCACTATGACATAAATTTTTATTTGATACAGACGAAATTGGTCTGTTCAGTTGTGTGATCTGCATCGCAGGGACATTTCCACTATCGATGTTCTATAATGCGCCACAGGCATTCACATCTCGGACCAGAATTATGACGCAGGATGAACTGAAAAAAGCGGTAGGTTGGGCAGCACTGCAATATGTACAGCCAGGGACTATTGTCGGCGTAGGCACCGGCTCGACGGCGGCCCATTTTATTGACGCGCTGGGCACCATGAAGGGGCAGATCGAAGGGGCGGTTTCCAGCTCCGACGCCTCCACCGAGAAGCTGAAAAGCCTCGGGATCACCGTCTTCGATCTTAACAGCGTCGATCGCCTGGGGATCTATGTTGACGGCGCGGATGAGATCAACGGCCATATGCAGATGATCAAAGGCGGCGGCGCGGCGCTGACCCGTGAAAAGATCATCGCCTCGGTCGCGGATAAATTTATCTGCATCGCCGACGCCTCCAAGCAGGTCGATATTCTGGGCAAGTTCCCGCTGCCGGTGGAAGTCATTCCGATGGCGCGCAGCGCCGTGGCGCGTCAGCTGGTCAAGCTGGGCGGCCGTCCAGAGTACCGTCAGGGCGTGGTGACCGATAACGGCAACGTGATCCTTGACGTGCACGGCCTGGAAATTCTCGATGCGATCGCGCTGGAAAACGCGATCAACGGTATTCCTGGCGTTGTCACCGTGGGGCTGTTCGCCAACCGTGGCGCCGACGTGGCGCTGATTGGTACTGCCGACGGCGTGAAGACCATCGTAAAATAGTCTGTCCGCAGGGAGCCGACCGGCTCCCTCGCAAATATTTTTTCATCAGGTGCAATTTGGTGACTTCTGTCACATTTATGCAACCATTCTGATTTACACGCTACCATTTCTTCTCTTTCTGGTGTTTTGTCCTGCGATTTCCCTCTGGATGACATTTCTTCAGGACGGCGACGCAAACGTTCATATTGCCGCGATAGTTTTTTTTGATATGTTGCTGAGACGAACTTTCGTTCAGCACGACATCAGTTAAGACAAAACAGGACGGGGAAATGGCTAAGGTATCACTGGAAAAAGACAAGATTAAATTTCTGCTGGTTGAAGGTGTGCATCAAAAGGCAATCGATAGCCTTCGCGCAGCGGGTTACACCAACATTGAATTTCATAAAGGCGCGCTGGATTCAGAACAGCTGAAAGCGTCGATCCGTGATGCCCATTTCATCGGCCTGCGTTCCCGTACCCATCTGACTGAAGAGATTTTCGCCGCAGCGGAAAAACTGGTTGCCGTCGGTTGCTTCTGCATCGGGACCAACCAGGTCGATCTGAACGCCGCTGCGAAGCGCGGTATTCCGGTGTTTAACGCGCCGTTCTCTAACACCCGCTCGGTGGCCGAGTTGGTGATCGGCGAACTGCTGCTGATGCTGCGCGGCGTGCCGGAAGCCAACGCCAAAGCGCACCGCGGGGTATGGAACAAGCAGGCGGTCGGCAGCTTCGAAGCGCGTGGTAAAAAGCTGGGCATCATCGGTTACGGCCACATCGGTACCCAGCTTGGCATTCTGGCGGAATCGCTGGGAATGCACGTCTTCTTCTATGATATTGAAAACAAACTGCCGCTCGGCAACGCCACTCAGGTACAGCATCTCTCCGACCTGCTGAACATGAGCGATGTGGTCAGCCTGCACGTGCCGGAAAACGCCTCTACCAAAAATATGATGGGCGCGGAAGAACTGGCGCTGATGAAGCCGGGCGCGCTGCTGATCAACGCTTCCCGTGGTACCGTGGTGGACATTCCGGCGCTATGCGATGCGCTGGCCAGTAAGCATCTGGCCGGGGCGGCTATCGACGTCTTCCCGACTGAACCTGCGACCAACAGCGACCCCTTCACTTCGCCGCTGTGCGAGTTTGATAACGTGATCCTCACACCGCATATCGGTGGCTCCACTCAGGAAGCGCAGGAGAACATCGGTCTGGAAGTAGCTGGCAAGCTGGCGAAATACTCTGACAACGGGTCAACCCTGTCGGCAGTTAACTTCCCGGAAGTTTCTCTACCGCTGCACGGCGGCCGTCGTCTGCTGCATATCCATGAGAACCGGCCGGGCGTCCTGACCGCAATCAACCAAATCTTCGCCGCGCAGAGCATCAACATTGCCGCCCAGTATCTGCAAACGTCGCCGCAGATGGGCTACGTGGTGATTGATATTGAAGCGGAAGAAGATGTTGCCCAGCAGGCGCTGCAGGCAATGAAAGCGATCCCGGGGACTATCCGCGCCCGTCTGCTGTTCTAATCATTTTTGCCTCTCGGGCAGGTCGCGTACCTGCCCGTTTTTTTGTTAATACTTTCCAGGCTGAATTTCTCGTCCCCGCGTACCTACCAACACCAGGTTTTTCCCGGGGTGATGACCGCCGGCAGCGGGATATCCCACTCTTCGCTCGGCAGGCTATCCACCTGCTGGCAGTCGTGCGCGTAGCCCACCGGCTGCAGGCGATACTGCTGCCAGTTTTGCAGCGTCCGGTCGTAAAAACCGCCGCCCATTCCCAGCCGTTGGCCACTGACATCGAAGGCCACCAGCGGGGTCACCAGCACATCGAGTTCAGCCAGCGGCAGCACATCCCGCACATCGAGCTTCGGTTCGCGGATCTTCAGGCGATTCACGATCAGTTGGCTCTGCGGATGGTAGTGTAAAAACAGCAGATTGCCGGGGCTAAAGGGATGCAGCACCGGGAGATATACCCGCTTGCCGGCGCGCCAGAGCTGGTCGATCAGCGGCTGGGTGTCCAGCTCGCCGTCAAAGGAGAGAAACAGCGCCACGTTGTGAGCGAGAACTATCGGCGGCCAGGCCATCATCCGCTCGGCGGCCTGTTGGGCAAACAGGCGCTGTTGCTCCGGGCTGAGTGCGCGTCGACGATCGCGGATCTGCTGGCGAATATGCTGACGGGAGAGCAGGGTATCGGGCTGTATAGTCATGCAGGTCTCGTTACGAGCTGGCGAAACAATAGGAGCAAGTGTAATACAGGGCGGCTTCAGCCGAAAACACGTATGGGGGATGATGCGAAGTAAAGAAGGGAATCTCCGAGATGCCGCCGCAGGCTGTAACCCTTGAACCCTTGGTTCAAGGTGAATGTGTCGTCACGGTTTTAAGGCTTCTCGGACGAACCGAGCATGCTCACCAACCGTGGAGCGCCACATTCTTGTGGTATGAAATATCGGCTCAGGGGACTGGCCCGCTTGCAAACATCTCAGAGAAATTTTGTTCTTGCGATTACTCTAACACAGTTAACTGCAAAGTGTTATTCAAACTTCGACCCTGGCTTTTCGCTTATGCGACCTTGCTCAAGCAATGCTTGTTCGATGGTCTGCTGAAGCATGCGAATGCGCTGCTCCATGCTGGAAGCGTAGTCGCGGGTCTTCGCTTTTTCCTGAGTCAACTCATAGCTGATGTTCAACGCCGCGATGAAGACCAGCTGCTCAGTATTTGTGACTCTAGTGCGTTCTTTTAAATCTTGCAACCGCTGATTAAGGTCTTCAGCTGCCTGATTCAGGGCATCCCTTTGTTCAGGCGGGCAATTCACTCGCAGTGAACGGCCGAAAATTTGGAGATCTACGGGTTGTGCAGACATGCCACCTTCCTGCTGATTGACTGCGCTGCCTTCACACCCTGGCCCGGGTCTGCGAAGGGGCGACACTATAGCTACCCTGGTGCGAAGATACAAGCCCTATTCTGGTTCACCAGGGTCCAAAGTGGTAGCATACCATGAATATTCCTCCCAACGATGACGAATGCGCATGTCTATACAGAACGAAATGCCTGGTTACAACGATGTAGACCAGTTACTGAACCAACAAGGGGTAGGTCTCACCCCGGCCGAAATGCACGGTTTGATCAGCGGATTGCTGTGCGGCGGCAATACGGACAGCAGCTGGCAGCCGCTGGTGCACGACCTGACCAACGAAGGTCTCGCCTTTGGCCATGAACTGGCTCAGGCGCTGCGTAACATGCATTCCGCCATCAGCGATTCACTGGATGACGACGGTTTCCTCTTTCAACTGTATCTGCCGGAAGGCGATGCGGTGAGCGTCTTTGACCGTGCCGACGCCCTCGCCGGTTGGGTCAACCACTTCCTGCTTGGTCTTGGCGTTAGCCAGCCGAAGCTGGATAAAGTGAAGGATGAAACCGGGGAAGCGATTGACGATCTGCGTAATATTGCCCAGCTGGGCTACGATGAAGACGAAGATCAGGAAGAGCTGGAGATGTCTCTGGAGGAGATTATCGAGTATGTCCGCGTTGCCGCACTGCTGTGCCACGACACCTTTGCCCGTCAGCAGCCAACCGCACCGGAAGTCCGCAAACCGACATTACACTAACTAAAATTCGTTCAGGGGGCGTCATGACTCAGCAGGAATTTCTATCGCGTCGCCAGACGCTGTTGGCGCAGATGCAGCCAGGCAGCGCGGCGCTGATTTTCGCCGCACCGGAAGCGGTGCGCAGTGCAGATTCGGAATATCCCTACCGGCAGAACAGCGATTTCTGGTACTTCACCGGCTTTAACGAACCGGAAGCGCTGCTGGTGTTGATTAAAAGCGATGAAACCCACAACCATAGCGTGCTGTTCAACCGGGTTCGCGATCTGACCGCTGAGATCTGGTTTGGACGCCGTCTGGGCCAGGAGGCCGCGCCGGCGAAGCTTGGCGTCGACCGGGCGCTGGCGTTCAGCGAAATCAACCAGCAGCTGTATCAGCTGCTCAACGGTCTGGACGCGATCTACTTCGCCCAGGGTGAATATGCCTATGCCGATGAGATTGTGTTCAACGCCCTCGAAAAACTGCGCAAAGGCTCGCGCCAGAATCTGCAGGCGCCGAACTCGGTTATCGACTGGCGGCCCATTGTGCATGAGATGCGCCTGTTTAAATCCGCGGAAGAGCTTGCCGTGATGCGCCGCGCCGGGGAGATCACCGCGCTGGCCCATACCCGGGCGATGGAAAAATGCCGCCCTGGCATGTTCGAATATCAGCTGGAAGGTGAAATTCTCCATGAATTCAACCGCCACGGGGCACGTTTCCCCTCCTATAACACCATCGTTGGCGGCGGCGAAAACGGCTGTATTCTGCACTACACCGAAAACGAATCTGAACTGCGCGACGGCGATTTAGTCCTGATTGACGCCGGCTGCGAGTATCGCGGCTATGCCGGGGACATTACCCGCACCTTCCCGGTAAACGGTAAATTTACCCAGCCGCAGCGCGAGATCTACGACATTGTGCTCGAATCGCTGGAGACCGCGCTGAAACTCTATCGGCCGGGCACCTCGATCTGTCAGGTCAACCAGGAAGTGGTGCGCATTATGATTACCGGCCTGGTGCGGCTGGGGATCCTGAAAGGCGAGATTGACGAGCTTATCGCCAACAACGCCCACCGCCCGTACTTTATGCATGGCCTGAGCCACTGGCTGGGTCTGGATGTGCACGATGTCGGTAATTACGACACCGACCGTTCGCGCGTCCTGGAGCCGGGAATGGTGCTGACCGTCGAGCCGGGACTGTATATCGCCACCGATGCCGACGTGCCGGCGCAGTATCGCGGCATCGGCATCCGTATTGAAGATGACATCGTGATTACCGAAGACGGTAACGAAAATCTCACCGCCGGCGTGGTGAAGAAGGCGGATGAGATCGAGGCGCTGATGGCGGCGGCGCGCCAGTCATGAGCGTGCTGATCGTCGGGGGCGGGATGACCGGCGCGACGCTCGCGCTGGCCATCTCCCGTTTGACCGGCGGCGCGCTGCCGGTCCACCTCATTGAAGCGCAGGATCCGCATTCTTCACGCCACCCTGGCTTTGACGACCGGGCGATCGCCCTGGCTGCGGGCACCTGCCAGCAGCTGGCGCGTATCGGTATCTGGCAACGCCTCGCCGAACGCGCGACGCCCATCCAGCGAGTACACGTCAGCGACCGCGGTCATGCCGGGTTTGTGAATCTGGCGGCCGCGGATTATGGCCTGTCGGCGCTGGGCCAGGTGGTTGAACTCCACGATGTCGGCCAGCGGCTGTTTGGTCTGCTGCGCGAGGCGCCAGGCGTCACGCTGCACTGTCCGGCGAAAGTGGAAGCGGTCAGTCGCAGCCAGGAGAGCGTCAGCCTTACGCTTGAGGGCGGCGAAATCATTAACGGTAAGCTGCTGGTGGCGGCGGACGGTTCCCGTTCGGCACTGGGCGCCCGCTGCGGCATCAGCTGGCAGCAGCAGCCGTATGAGCAGATAGCGATCATTGCTAACGTCAGCACCGCGTTGCCCCACGAAGGTCGCGCCTTCGAGCGCTTTACCGAGCATGGCCCGCTGGCGATGCTGCCGATGTCGCAAGGGCGCTGCTCGCTGGTGTGGTGTCATCCGCAGTCGCGCCGCGATGAGGTGCAGAGCTGGTCTGACGAACGCTTTTGTCAGGAGCTGCAGCAGGCATTCGGCTGGCGGCTGGGGCGTATTACCCACGCCGGGAAGCGCAGCGTCTATCCGCTGGCCCTCACCACCGCCAGCCGCGCGGTGTCGCACCGCCTGGCGCTGGTCGGCAACGCGGCGCAGACGCTGCACCCGATCGCCGGGCAGGGCTTTAATCTCGGCCTGCGCGATGTGATGAGCCTGGCGGAATTACTCGCTGACGCCCATCTCAGCGGCGAAGATGTCGGTCATTATCCACTGCTGTGCCGCTATCAGGCGCGCAGGGCAGGGGATAAAGCCGCCACCATCGGCGTGACCGATGGGCTGGTGCATCTGTTTGCCAACCGTTGGGCGCCGCTGGTGGCGGGGCGCAACGTCGGTCTGATGGCGATGGAATTATTTACCCCGGCGCGCGATGCGCTGGCGCAGCGTACCCTCGGTTGGGTTCCCCGTTAAGGAGTAGAACGTGCAAAGTGTTGATGTTGCCATTGTTGGCGGTGGAATGGTGGGGCTGGCGGTAGCCTGCGGTCTACAGGGTAGCGGCCTGCGCGTCGCAGTGCTGGAGAAAGCAGAGCCGCGACCGCTGGCCGCCGATGCGCCGCCGGCGCTGCGCGTTTCGGCAATTAATGCCGCCAGCGAAAAGCTGCTGACAAAGCTGGACGTCTGGCGCGAGATCGTCGCCCAGAGGGCCAGCTGCTATCACGGTATGGAAGTGTGGGATAAAGACAGCTTTGGCCACATTAGCTTCGATGACCAGAGCATGGGCTTTAGCCACCTTGGCTATATTATCGAAAATGCCGTAGTGCATCATGCATTGTGGCAGAAGGCGCAGCGTTGCGCTGACGTTACCCTGCTGGCTCCGGCGGAACTTCAGCAGGTGGCGTGGGGCGAGAATGAAGCCTTTCTCAGCCTGCAGGACGGCAGCATGCTGACCGCGCGGCTGGTGATCGGCGCCGATGGTGCCAATTCATGGCTGCGCAATAAAGCCGATATTCCGCTGACCTTCTGGGATTACCATCATCATGCGCTGGTGGCGACCATCCGTACCGCTGAGCCGCATCAGGCGGTGGCCCGCCAGGCGTTCCATGGCGACGGGATCCTCGCCTTCCTGCCGCTCAGCGATCCGCACCTGTGCTCGATCGTCTGGTCGCTATCGCCGGGGGAAGCGCAGCGGATGCAGCAGGCTGATGAAACCACCTTCAACCAGGCGCTGAATATCGCGTTCGATAATCGCCTTGGCCTCTGCCAGCTGGCAAGTGAACGTGAAGTTTTCCCGCTGACCGGCCGCTATGCCCGTCAGTTTGCCGCCCACCGACTGGCGCTGGTCGGCGATGCCGCGCATACCATCCATCCGCTGGCCGGGCAGGGGGTCAACCTCGGTTTTATGGATGCCGCCGAGCTTATTGACGAGCTGAAGCGCCTGCACGCTCAGGGCAAAGATATCGGCCAGCATCTTTATCTGCGCCGCTACGAGCGCAGCCGCAAGCACAGCGCGGCGCTGATGCTGGCGGGCATGCAGGGCTTCCGCGAAATGTTCTCCGGGAGCCATCCGGCGAAGAAATTTCTTCGCGATGTGGGACTCAAACTGGCCGATACGCTGCCGGGCGTGAAACCGCAGCTGATTCGCCAGGCGATGGGCCTCAACGATCTGCCTGCCTGGTTACGTTAACCGCGTCACACTTCTTTCACCCGGCCTGGGCGCCGGGTTTTCCCCCTCATTTGAAATATTCTAATTTCACCTCTTTTTTCGCATTAGATTTATTAATGCGTCCTTTTTTTTGTTAAAGAAATTAGAGCCGTAAAATCGCATAAAACACCATCATTACCTAATTGTCGCGCCGTTAATGTTAATTTTATGTGGCGTAAATCGCTTTTTTCCAGTCAATAACTCTGTAGGCTTTTCGGCGGATTTTAGCCATAAGCTAATGTGATGCCCTGAATGAGCTTATGGTTTAGCGCCGGGTTCGGTGGTAAGTTCAGGCCAAAGAGAACGTTTGCGTCGGCGTCCGTCAGCGATGCCGATGCCGAATTTCGTGGCGCAAAATCGCCGACAATTTCGTGGCTGGTTCCGTTTTATTCGATGAGGAAAAGATGGCTCAACAGACTCCGTTGTATGAACAACACACGCTGTGCGGCGCGCGCATGGTGGATTTCCATGGCTGGATGATGCCGCTGCATTACGGGTCCCAGATTGATGAGCACCATGCGGTGCGCGGCGATGCAGGGATGTTCGATGTGTCGCATATGACCATCGTCGATTTCCACGGCAGCCGGATCCGCGAGTTCTTGCGCTATTTGCTGGCCAACGATGTGGCGAAGCTCACCACCCCGGGCAAAGCGCTCTACACCGGAATGCTGACCGCCTCCGCCGGCGTCATCGACGACCTGATTGTCTATTTCCTTTCTGAAGATTATTTCCGCCTCGTTGTTAACTCCGCCACCCGCGAAAAAGACCTCGCCTGGATCTCCGAACAAGCTGAACCTTACGGCCTTGAAATTACCGTTCGCGACGATCTGTCGCTGATCGCGGTCCAGGGCCCCCAGGCGAAAGCGAAGGCGGCGACGCTGTTTACCGACGCTCAACGTCAGGCCGTGGAAGGCATGAAGCCGTTCTTCGGCGTGCAGGCCGGCGACCTGTTTATCGCCACCACCGGCTATACCGGCGAAGCGGGTTATGAAATTGCGATGCCGAACGAGCAGGCGGCTGATTTCTGGCGCGGTCTGCTGGACGCTGGCGTTAAGCCGTGCGGTCTTGGCGCGCGCGACACCCTGCGCCTGGAGGCCGGGATGAACCTGTACGGCCAGGAGATGGACGAAGGTGTTTCCCCGCTGGCGGCGAACATGGGCTGGACTATCGCCTGGGAGCCCGCCGATCGTAACTTCATCGGCCGCGAAGCGCTGGAGATGCAGCGCGAAAAAGGCACCGAGCAGCTGGTTGGCCTGGTGATGACCGAGAAAGGCGTCCTGCGCGGTGGTCTGCCGGTCCGTTTTACCGATAGCGACGGTAATCAAAAAGAAGGCATTATCACCAGCGGCACCTTCTCGCCGACGCTGGGCTACAGCATCGCGCTGGCTCGCGTGCCGGCCGGGATTGGCGACACCGCGGTGGTGCAAATCCGTAACCGTGAAATGCCGGTAAAAGTGACTAAACCTGGTTTTGTACGCAATGGCAAAGCCATTGTGTGATTTCCCTTTTTTGGAGATGAATTGATGAGCAACGTACCAGCAGAACTGAAATACAGCAAAGAACACGAGTGGCTGCGTAAAGAAGCGGACGGTACCTATACCGTAGGGATCACCGAGCACGCGCAGGAGCTGCTTGGCGATATGGTTTTCGTTGACCTGCCGGAAGTGGGCGCCACCGTTGAAGCGGGTGCCGATTGCGCGGTTGCCGAATCCGTGAAGGCGGCCTCCGATATCTACGCGCCGATTAGCGGTGAAATCGTTGCCGTCAACGAAGAGCTGAACGACTCTCCGGAACTGGTCAACAGCGACCCGTATACCGACGGCTGGATCTTCAAGATCAAAGCCAGCGACGAAGCGCAGGTTGCCGCGCTGCTGGATGCCGCCGCGTATGAAGCTTTACTGGAAGACGAATAAATACGCTTCATCCTTCACGCTGCAGGGGCGTTGGCTTCCTGGCTCCCCCCGGTCACTTACTTTTGTAAGCTCCCGGGGAGTCGCTGTGTCGCCGCCTTCCTGCAACGCGAATGATTTTGCGTATTCTGGCCCGGTAAGCATCAGCGCTTGCCGGGCAAACCAGTCAGACAACCACGATTCACCGCACGTTTCAGGAACCATCGCTCATGACTCAGACTTTAAGTCAGCTTGAAAACCGCGACGCCTTTATTGAACGTCACATTGGCCCGGACGCTCAGCAGCAGCAAGAGATGCTGAAGACCGTCGGCGCGGATTCGCTTAACGCCCTGATCGGCCAGATTGTGCCGCAGGATATCCAGCTGGCGACCCCACCGCAGGTGGGCGACGCGACTACCGAATTCGCCGCGCTGGCGGAGCTGAAGGCGATTGCCAGTCGCAACAAGCGCTTCAAGTCTTACATCGGCATGGGCTATACCGCCGTGCAGCTGCCGCCGGTCATTCAGCGCAACATGCTGGAAAACCCGGGCTGGTATACCGCCTATACCCCTTACCAGCCGGAAGTATCCCAGGGCCGTCTGGAATCGCTGCTCAACTTCCAGCAGGTCACTCTGGATCTGACCGGGTTGGATATCGCTTCCGCTTCGCTGCTCGATGAAGCGACCGCCGCCGCCGAAGCGATGGCGATGGCCAAACGCGTCAGTAAACTGAAGAGCGCCAACCGCTTCTTCGTTGCCGCCGACGTCCATCCGCAAACCCTGGACGTGGTGCGCACCCGCGCGGAAACCTTCGGTTTCGACGTCATCGTCGATGACGCCGACAAAGTGCTCGATCACCAGGATGTCTTCGGCGTGCTGCTGCAGCAGGTAGGCACCACCGGCGAAATCCACGATTACAGCAAACTGATCGCCGAGCTGAAAGCGCGCAAAGTGATTGTCAGTGTCGCTGCCGACTTTATGGCGCTGGTGCTGCTGACGGCGCCGGGCAAGCAGGGCGCGGATATCGTTTTCGGTTCCGCCCAACGCTTCGGCGTGCCGATGGGCTACGGCGGCCCGCACGCAGCCTTCTTCGCGGCGAAAGATGAATTCAAACGCTCCATGCCGGGCCGGATTATCGGCGTATCGAAAGATGCGGCGGGGAATACCGCGCTGCGCATGGCGATGCAGACTCGCGAGCAGCACATCCGCCGTGAGAAAGCGAACTCCAACATTTGTACCTCGCAGGTGCTGCTGGCCAACATCGCCAGCCTGTACGCGGTATTCCACGGCCCGGCGGGTCTGAAACGTATCGCTGGCCGCATTCATCGTCTGACCGACATTCTGGCCGACGGCCTGCAGAAGAAAGGGCTGAAGCTGCGCCATGCCCACTACTTCGACACCCTGTGCGTCGAAGTGGCAGATAAAGCCGCGGTGCTGGCGCGTGCCGAAGCCCTGCAGATTAACCTGCGCAGCGATATTCACGGCGCGGTGGGCATTACGCTCGATGAAGCGACCACCCGCGAAGATGTGCTGAACCTGTTCCGCGCCATCGTCGGCGACGATCACGGTCTGGATATCGATACCCTGGATAAAGACGTGGCGCTGGATAGCCGTTCGATCCCGGCGGCGATGCTGCGCGACGATGCGATCCTCACCCATCCGGTGTTTAACCGCTACCATAGCGAAACCGAGATGATGCGCTACATGCACGCCCTGGAGCGTAAAGATCTGGCGCTGAACCAGGCGATGATCCCGCTGGGCTCCTGCACCATGAAACTGAACGCCGCGGCGGAGATGATCCCGATCACCTGGCCGGAATTCGCCGAGCTGCACCCGTTCTGCCCGGTCGAGCAGGCGGAAGGGTATCAGCAGATGATCGCCCAGCTTTCCGACTGGCTGGTGAAACTGACCGGCTATGACGCCGTCTGCATGCAGCCGAACTCCGGCGCGCAGGGTGAATATGCTGGTCTGCTGGCGATTCGCCATTATCACGAGAGCCGCAACGAAGGCCATCGCGATATCTGCCTGATCCCTAGCTCCGCGCACGGCACCAACCCGGCTTCCGCGCAGATGGCGGGTATGCAGGTAGTGGTCGTTGCCTGTGATAAAAACGGCAACATCGATCTCGCCGATCTGCGTGAAAAAGCAGAGCAGGCGGGGGCCAATCTCTCCTGCATCATGGTCACCTATCCGTCGACCCACGGCGTGTATGAAGAGACCATTCGCGAAGTGTGCGAGATCGTGCACCAGTTTGGCGGCCAGGTTTATCTCGACGGCGCCAACATGAACGCCCAGGTCGGGATCACCTCTCCGGGCTTTATCGGCGCCGACGTTTCGCACCTCAACCTGCATAAAACGTTCTGCATTCCGCACGGCGGCGGCGGCCCGGGCATGGGCCCAATCGGCGTGAAAGCGCACCTGGCGCCGTTCGTGCCGGGCCACAGCGTGGTACAGATTGAAGGTATGCTGACCCGCCAGGGCGCGGTTTCCGCCGCGCCGTTCGGCAGCGCGTCCATTTTGCCGATCAGCTGGATGTATATCCGCATGATGGGCGCGGAAGGGCTGAAGCAGGCGAGCCAGAACGCGATCCTTAACGCCAACTACATCGCTACCCGGCTGAAAGACGCCTACCCGGTGCTCTACACCGGTCGCGATGGTCGCGTAGCGCACGAATGTATTCTCGATATTCGTCCGCTGAAAGAAGAGACCGGCATTAGCGAGCTGGATATCGCCAAGCGCCTGATCGACTTTGGCTTCCATGCCCCGACCATGTCTTTCCCGGTAGCGGGGACGCTGATGGTTGAGCCGACGGAATCGGAAAGCAAGGTCGAGCTGGACCGCTTTATCGACGCGATGCTGGCGATCCGCGCGGAAATCGACCGCGTCAAAGCCGGCGAATGGCCGTTGGAGGATAACCCTCTGGTGAACGCGCCGCACACCCAGGGCGAGCTGGTGGGCGAGTGGAACCATCCGTACAGCCGCGAGCTGGCGGTATTCCCGGCAGGGTTGCACAACAAGTACTGGCCGACGGTGAAACGTCTGGATGATGTCTACGGCGACCGCAACCTGTTCTGCTCCTGCGTACCGATGAGCGAATACCAGTAAGTTTGCGTTTTAGCTAAACTTTTAAAGGCGCTGCGGCGCCTTTATTTTTTTGGAGGGAAGGTATGGGAATAGCTCTTATTAGCGGCGCGAGCCGCGGCATAGGCCGGGCGACGGCGCTGCTGCTGGCGCAGGAAGGATATACCGTGGCGGTCAATTACCATCACAACATTAACGCCGCCACCGAGGTGGTGAATACCATTGTGGCGTCTGGCGGCAAAGCCACGGCGCTGCGGGCGGACATCAGCGATGAAGCGCAGGTGATGGCGATGTTTGAGGCGATCGACCGCATGGGCGAGCCGCTGACGGCGCTGGTCAACAACGCCGGGATCCTGTTTACCCAGTGTACGGTGGAGAGCCTGAGCGCCGAGCGTATTAACCGCGTGCTGGCCACCAACGTCACCGGTTACTTCCTCTGTTGCCGTGAGGCGGTAAAGCGCATGTCACATCGGCATGGCGGCAAGGGCGGGGCGATAGTTAACGTGTCGTCGGCGGCGTCGCGCCTTGGCGCGCCGGGGGAGTACGTTGACTATGCCGCGTCGAAAGGGGCGGTAGATACCCTGACTACTGGGCTGGCGCTGGAGGTGGCGGCGCAGGGGATCCGGGTGAACGGCGTGCGTCCGGGGCTGATTTATACCGAGATGCACGCCTCCGGCGGTGAACCGGGACGCGTGGATCGAGTGAAAGGTTCGCTACCGATGCAGCGCGGCGGCCAGCCGGAAGAGGTCGCTCAGGCCATTGCCTGGCTGCTGAGCGACAAAGCGTCGTATGTGACGGGTAGCTTCCTTGAACTGGCGGGCGGGAAATAACCCGTAGATGTCTATTGCCCGGCGGCGCTGCGCTTGCCGGGCCTACGGGGTCAAAGCCGAATGGTAGGCCGGGTGGCGGATACGCCTTACCCGGCATAAAAACCGCTAAAGCCCGACGGTCTACCAGGAGGCCAGCCACAGCCGCAGGCGCATTCCCCAGCTGCTGGTCCAGCCGGTGGTAACCGACTTTACCTCGCCTTGAGAAATGACCACCAGCGTTGGCGTTACCTGGATGTCCCACTGCCGCGCCAGCTGGCCGCTCGGATCATTCACCGTCGGCAGCGTCATTTTCTTCCTGGTCAGCCACTTCTCCAGCGTGACGTTATCGCCGGAACGCAGGGCTACCGTCAGCACATTGCCGCTGTCCGCGGCAAGCGATGCCACCGACGGCGTGGTATAGCGACAAACTCCGCACCAGGTCGCCCAGACGTACAGCAGCAGCGGCTTTTGCTGGCTCATGGCGTTCAGATCCAGCGTCCTGCCGTCGAGTGTCTGCAGCGATGTGGCGCTGACGTTTTGCGGCAGCGCGGGCTGGCGAAAATAATCCACCGCCAGGCTCACCGCCGCGCCAATCAGCAGCCACACCGCCAGCTCGCGCAGCCAGCGCCTGATTTTACTGGCCACGGGCTTTCGCCAGCTGCTCTTTCACCAGCCCCTCCAGCTCATCAGCAGGGATCGCGCCGGCCACCATCTGATCGCCGATGATGGTCGCCGGGGTGCCCTGAATATTCAGCACCTGCGACAAAATCAGGTTCATCTTCAGCGAATCCATGGTCTTGTCATCGATTTTTACACTATCGGTGGCGGTTTTCTTCTGCGCGGCGGCGATACTGGCGTCATCGTGATAGCCTTTTTTCGCCATCAGCCGCTGATGCAGCGCCCAGAATTTATCGGGCTGCTGACGCCAGGTGGAGAGCGCGGCTTTAGCGGCATTCACCGAACTCTGCCCTTTAAACGGCAGCAGCTTAACGATCAGCTGGATGTCCGGATTATCGTGGACGATTTTTTCCAGCAGCGGATCAAACTGTTTGCAGTAAGGGCAGTTGTAATCGGTAAACGAGACGATTGTGAGTTTTGGCTCTTTCGCGCCGGTGCGCGGGCTATTCGGATCGTTAAACAGCAGCTGGACTAACTGGTCATTACCGTTCGATTGTGGTTCTTCCGCCGGGGCGGCGAAGCTGAAGGCCGATACGCACAGCAGTAATAATGCGGTGATAGTTCTCATGTTATTTTCCTTTAGCGGCGGACAGGGTGGCGAGAAGGTGTTCGCGGTCTAACAGCGCAGGCAGAATCTGTCCCTGCGGCAATTCCGGTCCGTAAATCTGGTTAAACGGCACCGCGGCGCTGCCGCGTGCGGTTAAAAACTGGCTAATGTCAGCGGAGGGGCGGCTCCAGTCGCCGCGCAGGGCGACTACGTCTGGCGCTAACAGCGCCTGCTGGACGTCGTCGCGCAGCAGCACGTTGTATTTATTGGCTTTACAGGTCACGCACCAGTCGGCGGTGACATCAATAAATACCCGTTTATGCTCCGCCAGGGCGCTGGCGATAGCCTGCTCGCTGAGCGGCTGCCAGTTAACCCGGTCGCGGCGCGGGCCCTGGCCGTCCTGTTGGGCAACAAAGGCGACGGCGCCCGCTACCACGATGGCCAGGGCGCCCGCGCGCAGCGCCGTCCGCCAGCGGTAGCGCCAGGCGGTGGCCACTAGCAGGGCGATGGCCAGAATCACCAGCAGGGTAAGCACCGGCGTACGGCCGATGTGGATCGTCAGCAGGCTGACCAGCCATAGCGCTGAACCAAGCATCATTAGCCCCAGCACCACCCGCAGATGATTCATCCAGCGGCCCGGGCGTGGCAGTCGTTGCGCCAGACCCGGCCACGCGACGATAAGCAGCCACGGCAGGCTCATGCCGATCCCCATGGCGAAGAAAATGCCCCACAGCAGCGGCAGGGGCGCCACCAGCGCCACCGACACGGCGGTACCGAGGAACGGCGCGGTACAGGGCGTCGCCAGCAGGGTGGCGAAGGCGCCCTGCCAGAAATGGCCCATTAAGCCGTTGCCGCCCCTGGTGGCGAGGAAAGTGCTGGCGCTGGAGGAGAGGCGGATTTCGAACAGCCCCAATAAACTGGCGCTGAACAGCACCATCACCAGCGCCATCGCGCCGATAAACCACGGGTTCTGGAACTGGATGCCCCAGCCGAGCGCCTGATTCCCCAGGCGTAGCGCGGTCATCATCAGCGCCAGCGCCAGGAACGAGACGACGATCCCAAATACCGAGGCGAGGAACTGCCGCCGCACCGCGCCGCGTTCGCGACCTTCGGTTTGCACCAGCGAGCCGAGCTTCATCGCCAGCACCGGCAGCACGCAGGGCATGACGTTGAGAATTAGCCCGCCGGCCAGCGCCATCAGCAGCACCCAGCCTAACGCCAGCCCCGGCGCGGCGCTGCCGGCGGCGACGGCGACTTGGCTTTCCTGCGCCTGACCGCTATCGGCCAGCACCAGCGACAAGGTTTTACCGCGCAGATCCGGCGCCGCTTCGCCCCAGCTGTCGGTGACCGGTACGGTGGCGGTCAACGTAGCGCCGCGGGTGGTAAACCTCGGTTTGCCGAAATCGACATCCTCCATGTTGTCGATAAACAGTGCTGGCTGCTGCCAGCCGGCATCGCGGCGGGCGGTCACCGTCAGTTTGCCGCTGACGTAGCTGGCGGTCAGCTGCGAAGTCAGGCCATCGCGCAACGGCAGCGTGCCCATCGCGCGGGTAAAATCATAATTAAATCGCTCCCCCGCCGGAGTCGTCATATCCAGCGAAAAGGGATAGTCAGTGAGAATACAGACATTGCTGCAGGTAGAGAGCGTCAGGACGCCGCTAAGCGTCGGCGGTATCTTCCCGCGCAGCGTCATCGGAAAGCTGACGTCGCCGTGATAGCCCTGAGTGGAAATGCCCGCGACGTCGAAGCGCTGCGGCGTCGGCCAGCGCCAGTTCACCTCCAGCGGCGTGTGCCAGGCGATAGCCGGCGCGATGCCGCCTTCCCCTGGCGAGCGCCAGTAGGTTTTCCAGCCCTTTTCCAGCGCTACGTCTAAAAGCAGGCGAGTGTCGCCATTGCTCTCGGTTTGCGCCCGCAGGCGCACGCTGGCGTGTTGATTGTCGGCGGCGCGCAGCCAGCCGCTGTCGGCGGCCTGGCTGACGGGCAGCCATAGCCAAAGCAGGCAGACCAGTAGTCGCCTGAATACCATATACATAAGTTTGCTCCGTAAGTGATGAATTAACCTGAACTGTCAGGAGAATCAATCACTCACGGAAGACGCATAATCGCAGATGCACCCGCAATCGGGGTGAGGAGATAACGCGGGGAGGCCACTGGCGTTCGATACGCGGCGGGATCGCCGCCAGCACCGCCAGCAGCAGGGTGATAGCCAACAGCGCCCCTTCAAACAGCATCGGCGGAACGGCCATCAGCGACTTGGCGCTGAGCTCGCACGGCGTGACCGGCGCCTCGGCCTGATCCTGGTTTTGCTGTAGCGACTGGCTGACGGCGGTGAGGTTCATGACAAGCGCGTGCATCCCGGCCATCCGTTGAGCGGTGCAGGTTAGCACCACCAGACAGGCCAGGAGGACAAAAAGAATGGCTTTGCGTTGTCGCTTAATCATGATTGCCTCAAATATTCACGAGGCTTATCTTAACGGGCGAACGGGTTTTGGCAATGGTAAAGCTGTAAAGAAGTGTCTGGCGGATAAGCAATTAGCCCTCCCCCGGCCGGGAGAGGGCGGTTAGTTACAGGTTCTCACCGTTGCTGGCGATGACCTCTTTGTACCAGTTAAAGCTCTTCTTGCGCGAGCGGGACATGTCGCCGGTGCCATCGTCGTGTTTGTTGACGTAGATGAAGCCGTAGCGTTTGCTGTACTGCCCGGTGGTGAAGGAGACGCAGTCGATGCAGCCCCATGGGGTATAGCCCAGCAGATCGACGCCGTCATAAGTGACCGCTTTGATCATCTCTTCGATGTGGGCGCGCAGGTAGTCGATGCGGTAGTCATCGTTGATGCTGCCGTCGGATTCTACTTTGTCGTAGGCGCCAAAGCCGTTTTCCACGATAAACAGCGGCTTCTGATAACGCTCATACAGTTCACACAGAGAATAGCGCAGGCCGACCGGGTCAATCTGCCAGCCCCAGTCGGAGGCTTTGACGTGCGGGTTCGGCACGCTGCCTTCGAAACCGGAAATGGCGTCGCCAGTGCCGCCCTCGGCTTTCACCGCGTTGGTCATGTAGTAGCTGAAGCCGAGATAGGCGCAGGTACCTTCGCGCAGGATCTGCGCGTCGCCGTCTTCCATCCTGATGTTGAAGCCGCGGCGTTCCCATTCATTCAACACATAGCTCGGGTAGTAACCGCGCAGCTGGACGTCGGTAAAGACGTAGCGCTCGCGCATCGACTCCTGGGCGAACATGACATCTTCCGGTTTGCAGGAGTAAGGGTAGAGGGCGACCATCGCCAGCATGCAGCCGACCTGCATGTCCGGGTTGATGCGCCGCGCCGCTTTCACCGCCAGCGCGCTGGCCACGAACTGGTGGTGCAGCACCTGGTACATGGTCTCTTCCGGATTGTCATGCTCGGTATAGACCACCCCGGAGCAGCAGTAGCCGAACAGCGGCGCGCGCCAGTTGCGCTGGTTATTGATCTCGTTAAAGGTCATCCAGTATTTCACTTTGTGCTTATAGCGCTCGAAGACCACTTCGGCGAAGCGTACAAAGAAATCGACCACTTTGCGGTTGGTCCAGCCGCCGTACTGCTGCACCAGGTGCAGGGGCATCTCGAAGTGGGAGAGGGTGATCACCGGCTCGATGTTGTATTTCAGCAGCTCGTCGAACATGTCGTCGTAGAACTTCAGTCCCTCTTCATTCGGCTGGGTTTCGTCACCCTGCGGGAAGATGCGGGTCCAGGCGATAGAGGTGCGGAAGCATTTGAAGCCCATCTCGGCGAACAGTTTGATGTCTTCTTTGTAGCGACCGTAGAAGTCGACGGCTTCGTGGTTCGGGTAGTATTTTCCCGCTTCGACCTGATGGGTGATTTCGCGCGGCACGCCGTGCGCCCCGCCGGTCAACACATCGCAGATGCTGGGGCCTTTGCCGCCCTGATCCCAGCCGCCTTCAACCTGATGCGCGGCGACCGCGCCGCCCCATAAAAAATCTTTCGGAAGGGTTAATTTTTTCATCCTGGCTAATCTCTCTAATAACTATTGTTCTCGAGTCTAGCAAAGTGAAAGTGAATGTCACGATATAACAAATTCCGCCAAAGGTAATATGTTACATCAAAAAAACAGGCTGTTATTTTTAGCTGATTTTGCGCGCTAATTTACGTCCGAGGGATTCGAGAATATAGATCACTGGAATTTGCGTTGTAATATCGTAGACGCCGCCAATGCGCGTCTGCGGCACGTGCCAGGAGAGATTGAAATCAGCCAGTTTGGCCAGCCGCGAATGCTCATGGCTGGTAATCGACATCACCTTGCAATGATGTAGGCTGAACTGGCTGGCAAAGCGCAGGATCTCTTCCGTCTCGCCAGAGACGGAAAGCACGATCGCCAGCGCGTTGCGGGCCATATCGTTGGTTACCGGAAAATAGGGGTCGTCAATATGGTTGCTGAATTTACCGACGTTGGAGAAGAAGCGTGCGCCATATTTCGCCAGCGCGCCGGAGGTGCCGGCGCCGACAAAAATAATACGTTCGGAGGCGAGAATAATATCGACGGCCTGCTCGAGTAATTCATCGAACTCGTCATTATTGACGCTTTTAAAAAAGCTCATTATTTCGCTGGCGCCGATATTTGCCTGTTGAGGCTCATTCTGCTCGAGATATAATTTAAAGCGCACGCGAAATTCAGAGTAGCCCTCGCACTGCAGTTTGCGGCAGAAGCGTAACACGGTGGTCGTGGAGACCCCGGCGGCCTCGGCCAGTTCGCGGATGGTCATGTACATCACTTTGTCACGATTTTTAATGACGTAGTGGTAGACCATCATCTCAAGATTATTGAGACTGGCGACAGCGGCGTGGGAGAACATACTCACAGGGCGAACTCACAATTCATAATGACCAGGACGGAATTATATCATGCAGGCCAATGACATTACCTTTTTTCAGCGTTTTCAGGACGACATCCTCGCCGGGCGCAAAACCATCACCATTCGCGATGCAGCGGAGTTGCACTTTAAGCCCGGCGATGTGCTGCGCGTTGGGCGCTATGAAGATGACGGCTATTTTTGCACCATCGCCGTGACCGCGACCTCGACGGTGACGCTCGATACGCTGACCGAACAGCATGCGCAACAGGAGAATATGACTCTCGGGCAGCTGCGGCAGGTCATCAGCGACATCTATCCTGGCGAGAGCCAGTTTTATGTTATTGAATTCAAAACGCTTTAAGATAATCAGGAACAGCTGTGAGTTGAAATAAAAATGTAACTTTTTGATTTTAATGTATTTACAAATATACATCGTTTTATTTTAGCTAACAGGTGTTCACTGGAATCATTCTCAGTTACCCTAAGTGGGCAATGAAAGCGTTCTTGTTTTCACGGAGTCCAGTATGGTTCGCAAACCATTAATCACTCAGGGATATTCTCTGGCAGAGGAAGTTGCCAACAGCATCAGCCACGGGATCGGGCTGGTGTTCGGTATCGTCGGCCTTGTGTTGCTGCTGGTGCAGGCGGCGGATACAAACGCCAGCGCGACGGCGATCGCCAGCTACAGCCTGTACGGCGGCAGCATGATTATGCTGTTCCTCGCTTCCACGCTCTATCACGCGATCCCGCATCAGCGGGCGAAACAGTGGCTGAAGAAATTCGACCACTGCGCCATCTATTTGCTGATTGCCGGGACCTACACGCCGTTTTTGCTGGTGGGGTTGAATTCACCGCTGGCGAAGGGGCTGATGATCGTCATCTGGAGCCTGGCGCTGCTGGGGATCCTGTTTAAGCTGACCATCGCGCACCGCTTTAAAATTTTGTCGCTGGTGACCTATCTGACCATGGGGTGGCTGTCGCTTATCGTGGTCTATCAGCTGGCAGTGAAGCTGGCGGTGGGCGGGGTAACGCTGCTGGCGGTTGGCGGGGTGGTGTACTCGCTGGGGGTCATCTTCTACGTCTGCAAACGTATTCCTTATAACCACGCTATCTGGCACGGCTTCGTGCTCGGCGGCAGCGTGTGTCACTTCCTGGCGATTTATCTTTACATCGGCCAGTCCTGATAAACATCCCACGGTGGCGCTGCGCTTACCGTGGCTACGATATTCTGCGGCCGGGTAGCCCGGCTAAGGCGCAAGCGCCGCAAGCCGGGAACTTTTCCTTAATTTTCTTCCAGCGAATACGGCAATGGTTTGATGCTCAGGCTGCCGGCATCGTCGCGTACACGGAACACGCTGTCCGGTTCCATGTCGTTATTCATCACTACCTGGACCATCAGGCTTCCGTCATCCAGCTGTACGGCTGCCAGCACCGTACCGGTGCGGCGCCAGTTGTCGCCCATCTTCAGCTCCAGGTCTTCCCCGGCTTCCGGCACCCGGCTGGCGGTCCCTGACAGCGTCCACAGCGCGCGCTTATTGGCGCCGCGGAATTTCGCCCTCGCGACCATTTCCTGGCCGGTGTAGCAGCCTTTTTTGAAGCTGATGCCGCCCAGCGCCTGCAGGTTGGTGGCCTGCGGAATGAACTGCCCGCTGTTGGCGCTGTCGATAACCGGCAGACCGGCTTCAATATTCAGCGCCAGCCACTGTTGGCTGTTGTTAAACTGCGCTTCGCCGCGCAACGCGTCGGTGACGCGGTTGGCGGTGTCGACATCGGTCACCAGCAGGAAGCGCTCGCCCGGGTGTTCAAACCACAGCAGGCTGGTGGCGCCTTCGCTGACCACCGGGGTGGCAGCGTCGGGCAAGGCGGCGAACAGCGGCGCCAGCGCGGCGCGCGCCTGGAAGCCGGCTACTCCCAGCAGAACCAGATCGTCGTTGGCGGCAATGGTGACTTTGGAGAAGACGGCATATTTTTTCAGCTCGGTCAGCTGCGCGTCGCGCAGGCTGCGGCGCTCAATCCACGCGAAGCCGCCCTCGCGACGGAATACGCGCAGGTTGCTCCACATCTTGCCTTTGGCATCACAGTGGGCGGCAAGCAGATGCTGGGCATCGGTGAGATGACTCACATCGGCGGTAATCTGCCCCTGCAGATATTTTTCGCTGTCCGGCCCGCTAATTGTCGCCAGCGCCCAGTCATCCAGGGTCATCAGCGTTAACGGCAGACGAGCGGAAGAGGAAGGCTGACGCGGAGGAAAAGGTGTAAAAGCCATAGTCATATCCTGAATCGCTTAACGCAGTGTGTGTGACCAATGGTAAAAGAGCTATAGTGCATTGCAAGTGCTTTCAACAGGCCATTTGTGCGCTGGCGTGAGACAGCCGCCTGACGCAGGGAATCAATAAACCCATCATTATTTTAAGGTTTTTATGGAAGGATGCTCGCATTCAGCGATATTCCTGTAAAGTTACGGCAGAAAACGGGTTAAACTAACCTATATTTTGCTGCTGGAAGGTCAACATGGACATTAACAATAAAGCACGTATCCACTGGGCATGCCGCCGCGGGATGCGCGAACTCGACATCTCCATCATGCCGTTCTTTGAGTATGAGTACGATACCCTCAGCGACGCTGACAAACAGCTGTTCATTCGCCTGCTGGAAAATGACGATCCGGATCTGTTCAACTGGCTGATGAACCACGGCAAACCGGCCGATGCGGAGCTGCAGCGGATGGTAACCTTAATTCAGACACGGAATCGGGAACGTGGTCCTGTGGCAATCTGATCTCCGTATCTCCTGGCGCGCGCAGTGGTTTTCCCTGCTGCTTCACGGCGTGGTGGCGGCCCTGGTGCTGTTGGTTCCCTGGCCGCTGAGCTATACCCCGATCTGGCTGCTGCTGCTGTCGCTGGTGGTCTTCGACTGCGTGCGCAGCCAGCGGCGGATCCATGCCCGTCGCGGGGAGATAAAACTGCTCACCGATTCCCGTCTTCGCTGGCAAAACGCCGAATGGGAAATCCTCGGGACGCCGTGGGTTATCAATAGCGGTATGCTGCTGCGTTTGCGCCATGTCGATACCCGGCGCGGACAGCATCTTTGGCTGGCGGCGGACAGCATGGACGCCGGAGAGTGGCGCGATCTGCGCCGGCTGGTGCTGCAAAAACCGGCGCAGGAGTAAGCCGCGTCAGGAAAAGTGTTCGGACATTTCGCCGAGGATCTGCTCGCACCAGCTCTGGATGCGCTCGTCGCTCAGGTCGTACTGGTTGGTTTCATCCAGCGCCAGGCCAACGAACAGTTGGCCATCGGCGATCACCGGTTTCGGGCTGGTGAACTCATAGCCTTCGGTTGGCCAGTAGCCGACAAACTTCACGCCCCTGGTCGCCAGCTTGTCATGCAGCATGCCGAGCGCGTCAAGGAACCATTCGCCGTAGCCCAGCTGATCGCCCATGCCGTACAGCGCGACGATCTTTCCCTCGAGGTTCAGGGTGTCCAGCTGATCCCAGACCGCTTCCCAGTCTTCCTGAATTTCGCCGAAATCCCAGGTCGGGATGCCAAGGATCAGTACGTCGTACTGGCTCATCAGCGCGGGGGAGTCATCTTTCAGATTGTGCAGCGTCACCAGTTCGGGGCCGATGATATCGCGGATTTTCTCCGCGGCCATTTCGGTGTAGCAGGTACTGGAGCCGTAAAACAGACCTATATTCATCGCGTAAACATCTCGATTCTTGCCGTGAATGGCGGGCAGTGTACCAGAAAGGCGTCCTCTTAAGGCATAATGAGAGCGTTTAACGAACAAAGAGGCCGATGTGAAACAGGATCTGGCACTAATCGAACAGTTTCTCGATGCCCTTTGGCTGGAGCGCAACCTGGCGGAGAATACGCTCAGCGCCTACCGTCGCGATTTGACGATGTTAGTTGAGTGGTTGCACCATCGCGGCCTGTCGCTGGCAAGCGTTGGCAGCGACGATCTGCAGGCGCTGCTGGCTGAGCGGCAGTCCGGCGGCTACAAAGCCACCAGCACCGCGCGCCTGCTGAGCGCCGTGCGCCGTTTTTTCCAGCATCTGTATCGGGAAAAAATTCGCCCGGACGATCCCAGCGCGCTGCTGGCCTCGCCGAAGCTACCGCAGCGGCTGCCAAAAGATCTCAGTGAGGCGCAGGTTGAGCGCCTGCTGCAGGCGCCGCTGGTGGAGCAGCCGCTGGAATTGCGCGATAAAGCGATGCTGGAGGTGCTGTATGCCACCGGCCTGCGCGTCTCGGAGCTGGTGGGGCTGACGATGAGCGACATCAGCCTGCGGCAGGGCGTGCTGCGGGTGGTGGGAAAAGGCAACAAAGAGCGGCTGGTGCCGCTGGGGGAAGAGGCGGTACTGTGGGTGGAAAATTACCTCGAGTATGGTCGCCCCTGGCTGCTGAACGGCGTGGCGTCGGATGTCTTATTTCCCAGCCAGCGTGCCCAGCAGATGACGCGCCAGACCTTCTGGCATCGGATTAAACACTATGCCGTACTGGCGGGGATCGACAGCGAAAAGCTTTCCCCGCACGTGTTACGCCATGCGTTCGCCACGCATTTGCTCAATCATGGCGCCGATCTGCGCGTGGTGCAGATGCTGTTAGGACACAGCGATCTCTCCACCACGCAGATATACACCCACGTGGCGACCGAGCGTCTGCGACAACTTCATCAACAGCACCACCCGCGGGCGTGAGTGCTGAACAAAAGGACTGAGTATGAAAAAAGGTTTATTGATGTTCACCCTGCTGGCGGCCTCCCTTTCAGGAACGGCGCACGCCGATAGCGCGGCAATTAAACAGTCGCTGGCGAAGCTGGGTGTGCAGAGCACCGATATTCAACCATCGCCGGTTTCCGGGATGAGCACGGTGCTGACCGACAGCGGCGTGCTGTACGTGACCGACGACGGCAAACATATCATCCAGGGGCCGATGTACGACGTGAGCGGCGCGCAGCCGGTCAACGTCACCAACCAGCTGCTGCTGGGTAAGCTGAACGCGCTGAGCAATGAGATGATTGTCTACAAAGCGCCGAAGGAGCAGCACGTCATCACCGTCTTCACCGATATTACCTGCGGCTACTGTCATAAACTGCACGAGCAGATGAGCGACTACAACGCGCTGGGGATCACCGTGCGTTATCTGGCCTTCCCGCGCCAGGGGCTGCAAAGCCAGGCCGAGCAGGATATGAAAGCGATCTGGTGTGCGAAAGATCGCAACAAAGCGCTGGATGACGCCATGAATGGTAAAGGCGTGCAGCCGGCGAGCTGCAGCGTAGATATTGCCAAACATTACACCCTCGGCGTGCAGATGGGCGTCAACGGTACGCCGGCGATGGTCCTCAGTAACGGCATGGTGCTGCCGGGCTATCAGGGGCCGAAAGAGCTGAAGGCGTTCCTCGATGAGCACAAAAAACAGACAAGCGGTAACTGATTCGCGTGAAACAACAGATACAACTACGCCGCCGCGAGGCGGTTGACGGCGTCGAACTCCCCGCCGACCTGCCGCCGCTGCTGCAGCGGCTATATGCCAGCCGCGGGGTGCGCAGCGCGCAGGAGCTGGAGCGCAGCGTCAAAGGCATGCTCCCCTGGACGCAGCTCACCGGCGTTGAAAAAGCGGTCGAGATGCTGCATGACGCGTTCCAGAAAGGGTTGCACATCGTGGTGGTCGGTGATTTTGACGCCGACGGCGCCACCAGCACCGCGCTCAGCGTGTTGGCCCTGCGCGCGCTGGGTTACGGCAACGTCTCCTATCTGGTGCCGAACCGCTTTGAAGACGGCTACGGTTTAAGCCCGGAAGTGGTCGATCAGGCCCATGCTCGCGGCGCGCAGATGATCATGACCGTCGACAACGGGATCTCGTCCCATGCCGGCGTCGATCATGCCCATGCGCTGGGGATCCCGGTGCTGGTGACCGATCACCATCTGCCGGGCGAGACGCTGCCGGCGGCGGAAGCTATCGTTAATCCCAACCTGCGCGATTGCGACTTCCCGTCAAAATCACTGGCCGGGGTGGGGGTGGCGTTTTATCTGATGCTGGCGCTGCGCACTTTTCTGCGCGATAAAGGCTGGTTCGACGCTCGCGGCATCCCCGCGCCGAACCTTGCCGAGCTGCTGGATCTGGTGGCGCTTGGCACCGTCGCGGACGTCGTGCCGCTGGATGCTAACAACCGTATCCTCACCTGGCAGGGGTTAAGCCGCATTCGCGCCGGCAAATGTCGGCCCGGTATTAAGGCGCTGCTGGAAATTGCCAACCGCGATCCGCAAAAGCTGGCGGCCAGCGACCTCGGTTTCGCCCTCGGGCCGCGCCTGAACGCGGCGGGACGGCTGGACGACATGTCGGTCGGTGTCGCGCTGCTGTTGTGCGATAACATCGGCGAAGCGCGGGTGCTGGCCAACGAGCTCGATGCGCTTAATCAGACGCGCAAAGAGATTGAGCAGGGGATGCAGGCGGAAGCGCTAACGCTCTGTCAGCAGCTGGAGCGCAGCGCCGATACCCTGCCCGGCGGGCTGGCGATGTACCATCCGCAATGGCATCAAGGGGTAGTCGGCATTCTCGCCTCGCGGATTAAGGAGCGCTTCCATCGCCCGGTTATCGCTTTTGCGCCTACCGGCGACGGCACGCTGAAAGGCTCCGGTCGTTCCATTCAGGGGTTGCATATGCGCGATGCGCTGGAGCGCCTTGATACGCTTTATCCCGGGCTAATCCTGAAGTTCGGCGGCCACGCGATGGCGGCGGGCTTATCGCTGGAGGAGGCGCGTTTTGAAGAGTTTCAACAGCGCTTCGGCGAGCTGGTGACCGAATGGCTGGATCCTGCGCTGTTGCAGGGCGAGGTGGTTTCCGATGGCCCGCTGGCGGCGGCGGAGATGAGCATGGAAGTGGCGCAGATGCTGCGCGACGCCGGGCCGTGGGGGCAGATGTTCCCGGAACCGCTGTTTGACGGTCGTTTTCGCCTGCTGCAGCAGCGGCTGGTGGGCGAGCGTCACCTGAAGGTGATGGTCGAACCGGTTGACGGCGGGCCGCTGCTGGACGGTATCGCCTTCAACGTTGATACTTCCATCTGGCCGGATAACGGCGTGCGTGAAGTCCAGTTAGCCTACAAGCTCGACATCAACGAGTTCCGCGGCAACCGTAGCCTGCAGCTGATCATCGATCACCTCTGGCCAAATTGACAACAGTGTAGGAATAAGGGCGCGAATCCGGTAGAATTCCGCTCTTATCACCGCATTTTGACAAATCCATTAAAAGAAACCGACCATGTTTGAAATAAATCCGGTAAAAAACCGCATTCAGGACCTCACGGAGCGCTCCGACGTTCTTAGGGGGTATCTTTGACTACGATGCCAAGAAAGAGCGTCTCGAAGAAGTAAACGCCGAGCTGGAACAGCCGGACGTGTGGAACGAACCCGAACGCGCCCAGGCGCTGGGTAAAGAGCGTTCTTCCCTGGAAGCCATCGTAGATACCCTGGATCAGATGTCCCAGGGGCTGGAAGACGTTGCCGGCCTGCTGGATCTGGCCGTGGAAGCGGATGACGAAGAGACCTTTAACGAAGCCGTCGCCGAGCTGGATACCCTGGAAGAGAAGCTGGCGCAGCTTGAGTTCCGCCGCATGTTCTCCGGCGAATACGACAGCGCCGATTGCTACCTTGACATTCAGGCCGGTTCCGGCGGCACCGAAGCCCAGGACTGGGCCAGCATGCTGATGCGCATGTACCTGCGCTGGGCGGAAGCGCGCGGCTTTAAGACCGAAATCATCGAAGAATCCGAAGGTGAAGTCGCGGGGATTAAATCCGTGACCATTAAGATCATTGGCGATTACGCCTACGGCTGGCTGCGTACGGAAACCGGCGTTCATCGTCTGGTGCGTAAGAGCCCGTTCGATTCCGGCGGCCGCCGTCATACCTCCTTCAGCTCCGCGTTCGTTTACCCGGAAGTGGAAGACGATATCGATATCGAAATTAACCCGGCCGACCTGCGCATTGACGTATACCGCGCCTCCGGCGCCGGTGGTCAGCACGTTAACCGTACGGAATCCGCGGTGCGTATTACCCATATCCCGACCGGATTGGTGACGCAGTGCCAGAACGACCGTTCGCAGCACAAAAATAAAGACCAGGCCATGAAGCAGATGAAAGCAAAGCTTTATGAACTGGAGATGCAGAAGAAAAATGCCGAGAAGCAGGCGATGGAAGACAACAAGTCCGATATCGGCTGGGGCAGCCAGATCCGCTCTTACGTGTTGGATGACTCGCGTATTAAAGATCTGCGTACCGGGGTGGAAACCCGCAACACTCAGGCGGTGCTCGATGGCAGCCTGGACCAATTTATCGAAGCAAGTTTGAAAGCAGGGTTATGAGGAACCAACATGTCTGAACAACAAGCACAGGGCGCTGACGCGGCAATTGACCTTAATAATGAACTGAAAACCCGTCGCGAGAAGCTGGCTGCGCTGCGTGAGCAGGGCGTCGCATTCCCGAACGATTTCCGTCGTGACCATACCTCTGACCAACTGCACGCTGACTTCGATGGCAAAGAAAATGAAGAGCTGGAAGCGCTGAACGTTGAAGTGGCCGTTGCTGGCCGCATGATGACCCGTCGTATCATGGGTAAAGCGTCCTTCGTGACCCTGCAGGACGTAGGCGGCCGCATCCAGCTGTACGTGGCGCGTGATGACCTGGCGGAAGGCGTTTATAACGACCAGTTCAAAAAGTGGGACCTCGGCGACATCATCGCCGCCCGCGGTAAGTTGTTCAAGACCAAAACCGGTGAGCTCTCTATCCACTGCACCGAGCTGCGTCTGTTGACTAAAGCTCTGCGCCCGCTGCCGGACAAATTCCACGGCCTGCAGGATCAGGAAGCGCGTTACCGTCAGCGTTACCTGGACCTGATCTCCAACGATGAATCTCGTAAGACCTTCAAAGTGCGTTCGCAGATCCTGGCAGGCATCCGTCAGTTCATGGTTGGCCGCGGCTTTATGGAAGTAGAAACCCCGATGATGCAGGTGATCCCGGGCGGCGCTTCCGCGCGTCCGTTCATCACCCATCATAACGCGCTGGATCTGGACATGTACCTGCGTATCGCGCCGGAACTGTACCTCAAGCGTCTGGTGGTTGGCGGCTTCGAACGCGTCTTCGAGATCAACCGTAACTTCCGTAACGAAGGGATCTCCGTTCGTCATAACCCAGAGTTCACCATGATGGAACTCTACATGGCTTATGCGGATTATAAAGATCTGATCGAGCTGACCGAATCCCTGTTCCGCACCCTGGCGCAGGACATCCTCGGCAATACCGAAGTGCCTTACGGCGACCAGGTGTTCGACTTCGGCAAGCCGTTTGAAAAACTGACCATGCGCGAAGCGATCAAGAAATACCGTCCGGAAACCGAGATGGCGGATCTGGATAACTTTGATTCCGCGAAAGCGATCGCTGAATCTATCGGCATCAAAGTGGAGAAGAGCTGGGGTCTGGGCCGTATCGTGACCGAGATCTTCGAAGAAGTGGCGGAAGCGCACCTGATCCAGCCGACCTTCATCACCGAATACCCGGCGGAAGTTTCTCCGCTGGCGCGCCGTAACGACGTCAACCCGGAAATCACCGACCGCTTTGAATTCTTCATTGGCGGCCGTGAGATCGGTAACGGCTTTAGCGAGCTGAACGACGCCGAAGACCAGGCGCAGCGCTTCCAGGATCAGGTTGATGCGAAAGCCGCAGGCGACGACGAAGCAATGTTCTATGACGAAGACTATGTCACCGCGCTGGAACACGGCCTGCCGCCGACCGCTGGTCTGGGTATCGGTATCGACCGTATGGTCATGCTGTTCACCAACAGCCACACCATCCGCGACGTTATTCTGTTCCCGGCGATGCGTCCGCAGAAATAATCGCCCTTCGCGAAGAGCAAAAAACCCGGCTTGCCGGGTTTTTTTATGTCTGATGTGAGGTCCTAAGGCTGGCGTAGCCTGGCTCAGCGCAGCGCAAGCCGGGGATCCCGGATGGCGGCGTAAACGCCTTATCCGGGCTACGCAATGGCGCAGAACCGTAGGCCTGTGTAAGCGTAGCGCCGCCAGGCATTAATGACAGGCACAGGGCTGCGCCTGGCCTGGAGAATAGTCAGCTTACCCGCGCAGACGCGCAACAAAGTCGGTCAGCGCCTGGCGGGCGTCCCGATTTTCCGCTTCCAGCACCATCCACGGGCTGAACGCCCACGGCGTGGCGGCCAGCGCGCTTAACATGGTTGCCAGGTCAACCCACTGATAGTCCATGACTTCATCGTCGTTAGGCTGCACTTCGCTTACCACGCGCGCGGCATATACCGGGCACACTTCGTTCTCAACGATACCGTTTGGGGCGACCGCCCGGTAGCGGAAGGCCGGGTGAACCGGCGCGATATCAGAGATCTCCACACCGAGTTCGAAGCGACAGCGGCGCGTGACGGCCTGCTCGAAGGTCTCGCCCTGCTGGGGGTGTCCGCAGACCGAGTTGGTCCATACCCCGGGCCAGGCTTTTTTGCCCAACGAACGGCGAGTGACCAGCAACTGACCCTGCTGGTTAAACAGCCAGCAGGAAAACGCGAGATGTAAAGGGGTATCAAACGTATGGGCGGCATACTTCTCCAGCATACCGGCAGGCTGATCCTGCTCATCCAGCAAAATGACGTGTTCCCCGGCCATGACGACTCCTGAAAATAAAAAATGGCCCGGCACAAACCCGCCGGGTCATGTACTCAGGCCACTAGGGTAGCCCATAAATGGGAGAAAGGCATTACCAAAACAAGCCCTGGAGGCAGCTCTGTGAACGGCAACGCGCAATGGAGAGGAGAGGCCGCCGCGCCGCGTGGCGCAAATATGAATTTCTGCCTGCCGCAGACCGCGCGCTAGGGACGGGGGATAATGGTTTCGCCATCAGGGATGACGCCCTGCGCCGCGGACTGGTATGATATTCGCCCTGATTGCGAGGTAAGTGGTTGTGTTAAGTGCAGGATGCCTGATGATGAAACGCTTTTATATGACACTGATGCTGGCGGCAAGCCTGGTGCTGGCCGGCTGCTCCAGCACCTCCGATTCCGGTGGCACCTACACCGTTAAACGCGGCGATACCCTGTACGGCATCTCCCGCACCACCGGCACCAGCGTTCGCGATCTGGCCCGCCTGAATAACATCTCCCCGCCTTACACCATTGAGGTGGGGCAGAAGCTGAAGCTTAACGGCAGCAGTTCAACGAAGACAACGAAGAAAAAATCTTCCTCTACGCGCACCGCTGCGGTCACGCCTTCGTCCGCGGTACCTCAGTCCTCCTGGCCGCCGGTGGGACAGCGCTGCTGGCGCTGGCCGACCAGCGGCAAAGTGGTCCTGCCTTATTCCACCGCCGATGGCGGCAATAAAGGCATTGATATCGCCGGAACCCGCGGCCAGCCGGTGTATGCCGCCGGGGCGGGCAAGGTGGTCTACGTCGGCAATCAGCTGCGTGGCTATGGCAATCTGATCATGATTAAGCACAGCGAGGATTACATCACCGCCTATGCCCACAACGATAAGCTAATGGTGAATAATGGCCAGAGCGTGAAGGCCGGCCAGCAAATTGCCACCATGGGTAGTACGGATGCCGACTCAGTGCGGCTGCATTTCCAGATCCGCTACCGGGCGACAGCCATCGATCCGCTGCGTTACCTGCCGCCGCAGGGAAGTAAACCTAAGTGCTAAAAGGTTATTTTATCGCCAGTCAGCATCCGGCAGGCTTGTCACAGGGTGCGTAAGGGCTATAATGCTTCTCGCACCTCTTCGCGGGCGTAGTTCAATGGTAGAACGAGAGCTTCCCAAGCTCTATACGAGGGTTCGATTCCCTTCGCCCGCTCCAGATCTCTCCCCAAGTGGAGAAGCCTTAAAAGCCTTCTCTATCAGCAACTTAAATAGTTACCTATTTTAGTCGCCTATGGGTTCTACCGTTGTGATCCGCCCTTGGTAACTGTCACGCTAAGTTACATGGTGAGATGACAGTATAACTCAGCGTTGGCGGCAGTTGCATCCTCACACCGCGATAGTACAACGTGAAGAAAAAGCCCATCCAGGCATCGTTATGTCATCGACAGACTGATCACACGCATTTAAGCCCGATGTGCGGCCCTGTGGCTGCGTAAACAGGTTTATGGTGATATTGGTACTTGCACACCACATGCAAGCTCTATCAGCGTTTCAGCCACGCTCCGAAAGGTACACGGTTATCCTGATAAGGTGGGATCGCTCTGACAATCTTGATGACGTCGCTACGCTCCGCTTGTTGCTGTATCACCAACGGGGCTTTATGGCTTCTATGGCTTTAATAAGCGCTTGGCCAGTTCGGTTAACATCCAACCGAAGTTAGTAACAGAGTCGAGAGAGTTTTCTGTCCAAAGTGCAAGGTAGAGCAATGAAAAGATGATAATGGTGATTACACCAGAAACAAAGACGAGACGTAATGAACCAATACTCATGAGAAAACCTCCCGGTTGACTAAAAACGGGAGTATCCAATAACCACTTATCTTTTGCAAAGATACACTGATCGCTTAGATATTATGAATTAACTTTCAATCTACGTCAACAAAAAATGATGTAGATTGTAGGTAGCTGTAAAAAAGGAATTATTTTGATCGTGTAAATTGCAATCATTAAAAAATGGTTCAAAATCACACAAAGGTAAGGTTTTGTAAATGCCAAAATGCAAATTGCTCCTAGTCGTTGCTGGCAGTTTAACCAATCGATCTCGTTTTACATTGCACAGACCACTGCTAAGCCAACTGCTACCAGTGGTAGATTGTGTAAATTGGTGATGTAGTTTTATAAGGAACACTATGTTTAGATTAGTTATTTCACTAATTGTGCTCGCTGTATTTGTATATCTTGGCACGCTATTTTCTGGATGTAGTGACGGTTGGGGGTCTTCATCGATTGGTAGTCGAGGGGCTTGCTCACATCACGGAGGGGTTAGCTCTATCCCGTTGATATTCAACATAATCGGAGCTGTTTCCGCAGTTTTTACCTACATTTTGCTATCTATAAAACCGCCAAAATAACAATAACTACAGTGACCCTATGCCAAAATCTGCGCTACGCTACCTTTGACTACACACAGCTAGGAGATAAGAAGAATGGATATTGAGTACTATTTAAAAGGGGAATTGGTGAATGAGACTATCCAAGGGGACGACCCGTCTCAGGTTTTACCTCACCTTGTGCATAAGTATAGAGAGATTCCTCTTATCCCTGCACAGGAAAGACAAGGAAAAAGGAATCTTGCGTCTGATTATGTAGATTTAACAAAATATGGAATAACAGACGTGAGTTATATTAATGAAAATGGATATGTTGTACGCATCCCAGAAATAGACCTCGAAAAAGCCCCTATTCACTAATCATGCACCATGAGGCGATCCATAACGCATTATAAGCGTTTTTATTATTAGGCTGTAGGGTGGTGGCTTTAAATGAGTAGGTAGACTTACAGTGCATTCTATGTGCCTTATATTCGATTTACAATACCATTCTGAGCCACTATCCTAACAAGAAAGGGGGCATAACGCCCCCTCGATTATTTCAAAGCCCGTATGTAATCAAGCAGGGCTTTCAGCTGGCTACCTGTCATAGCTGGCACTTTAACCCGTCTTCCGGCGTTGCACAGCGCGAGCGCTAACGCCATAATGTGATTGTTCTGCATTTCCTTCTCTCCGTTGGTAATGTTGAATACGGCGGGGGCTGGCTTCTTGGTGGTTGGCGGCCCCTGCCACCTGATTATTCTTCTGAATCCTCTGTATCAAATGTTTTTGCATAGGGACAAGCGCCTTTAGTGATGAACGTAAATGTGTAGTTACTGTTCTGATAGATGCACAGCGTTTTCCCGTTCTCCGTCTGCTCCTCTTGTGGATTGGTCATCGTAATCTGTCCGGCATTCGCCAGGGCTGGCAGTAGCGCCAGCGTTAGCACCATTAATTGTTTCATGAGCGGCTTCCTCTCTTAATTCCCGTTGAATATTTCGTTCTCAGGGCGTCTACTTTGGCTTGTGTGATACCCAAGTAGGCGCGTGTGTGTTCGGTGGAGCGATGCCCTAACATCTTGCTAATAACCTCTAAATCCTCCCCTTTCGAATGCGCTATGGTCGCCACCGTCTTACGTGAACTGTGCATACTGATCACTGCGTCCTGTGGAAGGAGTTTACGAGCCTTGAGCTTGTCCACGGCATACTGTATCTCTGCATGGATTTTAGAACGGCTGATCGGCTTTCCTTTGCTACGGTTAGAATCGTTCTGGAACACGTATACATTCTCCCCACGCTCGTTGTAACGTGCCTGTAATACGTCTCTTGCTGTCTCCGTGAGTTCCACCTCTACGGCTTCTTTGGTTTTGTCCTGTGTAATGCGCAGCACCTGGCTACCAATGTCCAGATCACTCCATTTCCATTCCCGCATGTCCACGCCCCGGAGCTGTGTCTCTACTCCCAACAGGAACAGATCCGCCACTGTCTGGCTCTTCTTCGCGATTTCCTCTACTACCATCTGCACCTGTTCTGCGCTCTCTAGTCCGTCAGTACGCCTTGCGCCCCTGCTGATTGCCATTCTCTTACCTCCTCAATGTGTCTTGTTGAGATAAATATTGATCAAAAACAGACATATAGCAAGATCATTTTAAACTTATTTACACAAATGTCCTATTGGAATGATTATCGAGGGATTAAAAGGGGATTAATTCGTATTAAAAGCGATTAAATGCGATTTATTCGTATTTAGATATGCACGGTTGCGAGAGGTGCTTAACGCCGTTTCAAGCCGCCGCCACTTTGAAAATTTAGGGAGTTTAAAATATCAAGTCATTGATTTTATTGAAGAAATTTATTATTGCTTTTGCTTATCACATATTGATTTGCATTTCAATAAATTTATTTTTCATGGGTGATTTGGCACCGGAAATAGCCAATTAAATCGGCAATAAATCGAGGTAAATCGATATTGCTCTATAAACAGTAGGTTACATAGGACAGATAACCTAAATGTCCTATTTGATAGCCGTTTAGATGGCTAAATTAATGATTGGGTGTAAATGATAATCATTATCAAATAAATGTTAACAGATTGCACTGGTTTTGTTCATTTGTATGACAAATAACATTCGCTTTTGAAATCTCGTTCAACAAATGCAAATAATCTTGCATGTGAACAAAAGTAGTTTTCATGCCAAACAGCCCTACAAGCCTTGCTATAGCTGTATTTGATCAATAGTGACCAAAGATACTTTGAAGGTGAGAATGTCGCTTATAGAGCGTTACAAGGGCTTTTTATTGCATGAATAATGTATGAATTAATAGTGGATTAGCTAGGATTATTCCTAGGTTATTGCATGAATATTTGCTATAACAACTTTCTGTTATAGCTATAACAGATTTTTGGTATAGGAGGAAAATTTACTATAACAACTTTTTGTTATAGTGAGTAGAGATTAACCATAAGCTATAACAACTTTCTGTTATAGGCTATAACAACTTTTTGTTATAGCCTATAACAGAATTCTGTGAGTTATTAGATTAATTATTAGATCAACTATTAAATAATTTATTAGATCAATATATATATTACTCGTGTTACTCGCTGGGAAATCTCACCTACGCTTCCCTTGTGGGGCTTACGGTTCGACCCGCTCATAACACAGCGTAGCGTTCTTACTTGTGCCAGGCTTTGGCCTTCGTGAAACGAGGCACAATAGACTATTGCGCTGTGCGCAGAATGACTAACCACCTACTAACCATCAACCATTTCATTATTGATGCTTACTACGTGCTAAGTCTGACTAAATTCAACCAACATAAATTCATTAACTATCGTTAACTCATTCATGCAAGGTTTCATTAAGTCAGGTAGGGCTAAAGTTCACTGTTCACCGTGCTACGGTTCCAATTCACTAAGCCAAACTAACCAATCAACCAATCACTCATTTCATTACGTGCTAGGTTTCTTGGGTTTGGTGTTTGCATGTGTAATATATGAATAGATAGTTTTGTTAGTTTGTGAATTAGTTAATTGATATACATGCAATATGTTTTGGCGTAATAGAATGGTTTTTTGCTGATGATATTCTACGCCATAATCATATGAGGCGCTATAAGCGCCTGTATAGCGTTGTGAGCGATTTTATTGATACGGTAATATGATTTGCTGAGTTATGTGTTTAAATCACTCAGAATGCGTTACAGAGCGTTTTATCAATACTAGTGAATGAATCACTTATTCACAGCACGTTATGTTAAGAATATTTGTAATGCATTGAAAGTGATCAATTTATTTTCTCTAGGGGTTGACAAATGCACTTGGTCATGATAAAGTGGTATTAGGGACAGAGAAAACCTCTTCTCTATCTATCAAATAAATCAACAATCCAATGCACTATTAGCCATTTGGCTGAATGGTGTTTTTCTATTTATAAGGAATAAAATTAATGAAATGGTTTAAACCTGATGATGTTGTTAATGCGTTTAACGCAGGAACAATCACACGTTATCAAATTCGAATGAATCGAAATACCGCGCGCCGCCGTGGATACCCAGAACGAGCAGCAGTGTTTGATGAGGCACTACGCATTATCGACGAAGCAAAAGCAGCAGAAAACGACACAAAGTAATAAACCATGTCTTTACAGGCATTAGTAGCCGCAACAGCGGTGATATATCGTCTCTGACTAGGAGAAAACAATATGAGCGACATTATAAACGCAAAGAAACAACCGCGCACTTGCCTACACGTTCCTGATGAAATCTTTCAAGTCTTATTTAAGGAAGCGAGAAATCAGAGAGTGACAGTTACAGAGTATATCCTCAAGGTTCTACATAAAGAGGCAACCCATCTTAACAAGGGTAAGTGATCCCATAATCACCTTAGTAGCGCCGCGAGCGCGATTACAAAATAGGAATAAAGTATAAATGACAACATACAATGATCAATTCATTAAAATGCCTATGCGCATTCTTAGCATTAGCCATGTCAACGGAATTAAATTCTCTGATAACTCAAAAACATTATATTGCTACTTAAAAGGATTTGATAAAGCGTTTCCATCATATTCTAAAATAGGCGAGGTTTTTGGTATATCCGCACGAGCGGCAGAGGAACGAGTTAAAAAATTAGTTGAGCTTGGCCTTGTTATAAAAACACGTCGCTTTTCATCTTCTAACCTCTACGAGGTGTTAGAAATCCCTGGGCAGGAAGAGTCTAACGAAGTAGGGCAGACTCCAGATATGCCAGAAATTGTAGATAGTTTTTTCTTTGATGATACAGAAGAAGATACGACGATTGATAATTTTGAAGATGTACAACCATCACCGCCACCTAAAATACAAGCGAATTCTCCATTCGAGTTTAGGAGTCCACGTGATGAAACGAAGGATTGGTTTTATCTAAAACATTATCAGGGTGCAGAGCGGTTTACCACATTTACAGATTTTGATCTCCCATATTTGGCACTATTCAAGGCACAGGGCGCACTCACTAATCCTTATGCTCTGGATTATCTCCAGCTTAGAACAGATCAAATACAACGACAGTTAGCGAGGAATACATGATTCAATATATAAAAATAAATAATACAAACCAAATCCAAATCAACGATTCAGGCAAGCAGGTGTATTATTCCCTGTTATGGTTTTGGAAAAGTCGTAAAACATCTATCTCATGGGGAGAACTCGAAGAAAAATCTGGAGTGTCCCACTCAGGCTGTTTATTCTGGATGCGAGCATTACAAAATCTAGGTGTGATTGAGATTGATGATGAAAGCCATTATTTATCGTTTACGCTGAAACGTATAGAACAAGACAATGTAGAATTTATCTATTCAAACTTCTAATAAGAACACCACTAAAAGACAATCAGGAAAACATTTTATGATCATCATGCTTTATTGGACATTATTTATCTATATAGCCGTTTATTATTCAGGGATGTTTTCCCCATACATGGAAAAATATAATGGGAAAAAAAGAACGTAATTTTCTAACACGTATTGAACGACAATCCAAATCACTCCCTCCAGCCAAATCATTAGTCTCTCGCAGCGCATTTAAGGAAATTTCCAGAATAGCAATGGAATGGAATAGTGTTCCTGGGGAATGGAAAACAGAGATTATCGAGCACGATAGCCCCCCATTATCAGAGGAAGAGGAAGGTATTATTAACGATATCTGCTCCTCCTGTGATGGTGGGGTGTATTTCAAACCTCGTAAACGTAAACAGTATGTTATGGACTCCTCTGATTTGAGGAAATATCAAATCATGGGATTCGAAAACTATGCCCACTACTGCGGGTATTTATCGACTAACGGCCTAAACAACCTGGTAAGAGATTTTGACGCAGTATACGGCGATAAGGAGGAATGATGCACCAAGAAGTAATGAAAACAAAACACTTTAATAGAATCCTCAATTGGTGCCAGGGGCAGGTGAGAGAAATGGATTTTATTTTAGAAGATGCCTATCTGAGCGAAGAGGAGAAAATAGCAGCGCTTGAGGAAATCTTGGATAAATGCCTCACCATGCAATCTCCGCTCATTGTATTGAGCAATAAAATCAAAACAACAATTAAACAATTACAGGATTAATAATGGATAACTCCACCTCATACAACACCCTACAATCTGTATTACAGACATACCACGATAATTACGCTGTCCCTATGATGCGCGTGGTAAACGAAACAGAACGTGATAGAACGCCTGAGAGCGTCCTAGCTGCGATTAACGCGCAAGATTTAGCGCAAGCAATGCTCCAACATATTAGCGACGTGGCGATCCGTATAGCGACTGCGGAACACTCCACGCTAACCCAGGAGGAGGCAGATAGTATTTCAGAAGAAATTTCTGATGCTCTGCTGCTGCTATTGCAGTGCATTGAGGAAACGCGCGAGATGGCGCTTGAACTGGTGCCGAACACCAACACACGAGAGGCGTTATATAACCACTAGGAATATTCCTAATCGTTACTCTCACATAACACATTTTAAATATAATGTCAATAACATCTTGACAAAATAATCTTTTGCTGGTAATATAATATATAGGGGTTACTTAAAAGTAACATTTTTATGTAGCTCCCTAGAATATCCTTTTTGAAATTCATTGTTGAGATGTGATTTCCTCCGTTAATATTATTTGTTGTTTCGGTTGTTCCTCCAGGAAAGCGGCAAGGAATGGTGATCCCCTTGCTGCTCTTCCTTCCAGTGTATTTGAAAAAGGAAATTTCACAGAAGGTTATTTCCCTGTGATTTTATTTAACCATTATCGTATTGTCTTTATAACAAATTCGCTAATAGTTGGCATGTAAAATCACTCCTTTATGAGAGCAACTCCTAAGAGCTAGCATAATGGAATTCCTGTATAAAGCCGGGAGTAATGACCCGGCTTTTTTCTATCTAAAATAGCTATATTTATTTTTACGAGAATAAATACAGGTGTTTTATAAATATAAAAAAGGAGGCATGTAATGCTTCTAATGAACGAACCACAAAAACATAAAATCCAGAAAATGCAAGATGAGTTTAAGGGACTAAATCTAAAGCAGAAAACATTTATTGCTAAATCGTTAGATGTCTCTCTAGATGAGGTGGACGCTCTCATTACTAAAATGGTAGAGCCTCAGAAAATCTCTATGCAGGATCGGATTAATCAACGAATTAATAAATAATAACAGGAAAAAACATGATCAATCTGACAGACCTATTTCCCTACCGTAAATCGCTAACCGATATTGTGAGCTACGCTACAGACTCATTTGCAGCAGTCGACAGTAAAACATTTGCTTCTCTTCCTGCTGATGTGGAATGCGGAGATGCTATCACCTCTACAGGCGCTGCGTATACCAGCGGAGACGACATTCTCATCGTAGTGTCCGATTTTGTTAGCGCTGGCTCTAATAAAGCTGTAAACGTTCTGCGTGCGCCTAACGTCGGTTCATACGTGGGATTGAAAATCGATAATGTTAATGTAGCTGATAAAGCCGCCGCTGTAGCAGCCCTTGAAGCCAAAGGGTTCGTTTGCCGCGTGTTCTACACATCGTAATAATAAAGGATAAAAAATGACGAAATTAGCAATTGGGAGCGAAGTAGTAGACCTGGCTCCTATTTTCCAGGCGCTTCCTGAGCGCAATTATTTGCTCAACGCTCTAGATTTATTTGATGGCGTAGGAATCACCTCTCCAAAAGTTATCGTGTCTCAGCTTGTAGAGGATAACTATTCTCTGTTCAATCAGCCCACAGCACGGGGATCAAGCGAACATAACGTTACGGCTCGCCAGAACGGGCAGGAGTGGCTGATTGAAGCGCCGTATTTCCTGCGGGAGGACATGTTCACTCCAGCCGATGTACAGGGCAAACGTAAGCAAGGAACGGCCTTCGAAGAAACCGTAGCCGACCTTTATGCAGAGTATACCGCTAAACACAAGATTGCCTACATGCGAACAAGGGAGAGCTACCTTGCACGTGCTCTGTTCAAGGGCCAGGTGTATACGCCTAAAACCAACGACCTGTTAATCGATTATGCAACTCTGTTTGGTGTCTCTCCAATGGCTCACACCGTAAGTGCAGCTACCCCAGCGAAAGATCTGGATGATGTGCTGGATAAAATCCAACAGGCAGCAGGCGGATTAGCCGGAATGATTGAAAGAGTCGTTGTGTTCGCAAAGCCCGCAGCGTTCAGTTCTCTGCGTTTCTCTGATGCAATGGCTACAGCGTTCCAGTATGTAGCCCCCTACGATAGCCGTAATGTTGTATTCCAGCGGAATGAGCTATTGCCGGGCGTGAGCACCTTCTCCATGCCGGGCAGCCCAATCGACGTTATCAAGGTGACAGATCCGCTACTTCTTGCACAAATGCCGGAAGATGCCGACATGATCGCTATCCCGGTATTTAGCAAAGGGACTGGTACAAGTGTCTATCAGGTGATGTATGGCGCAGCTTCCTCTACATTCGCCCTGCTTGATGCGGCTCCGGCTGAATTCTATAGCTGGGGATACCAGAATGAGCGTGGCTCAGAGTGGAACGTTATCACAGAAAACACTGCACTTCCTGTTAACCACGGGTTAGGTATGCAAGTCAAAATCACGCTCGGCGCGTAATAAAACTTAATAATTTAGATTAGGCCTGTTAGGGATTCCGACAACTGGGAGCGCAAATCCCTGGGATTTCTTTCAGGCCTTTTTTGTTTTCTATGGAGAAAACCAAATGCAATTAATACTCAAATCACATGGTGTCCACATTGCTTTAGATGCCAGTAATGCTACAGACCTGATCAGAATAAAAGCGCTGGCTGAGATGCTCGATATCAGCTATCCAGCATTAAAACAACGTATTCACAGAGGGCAGGACGTAGACACGGCTATCAGAGAACTATTAGCTAAAGGAGGCGGTGAATAATGCTTGAGCTAAACGTAAGCAAAATCAACAACGTAGTGACATTTACCGTTGATAAAAGCAGCATTGCCACCGCGAAGAAAGCTGCCGATGACCTGCATAAATATTTTCAGAAAATAGCCGATCCTAAAATCCGCTTCCAGCAGCAGAAACAACGTAGACAAAAAGCACGCCAGATGGCTGATGATGCCCGATTTAATGATAAGCCTCGTAATGCTGCCGAAATGAAGGCTCAGCGTGCGGCTGAGAAACAGAAAGCTAGGGATGAAAAAGCACGCCTACGTGAACAGGCACAGCTACAGAAGCGCCAGGAAACAGCAGAGCTAAAACTCCGTCATGCGGGATTACAGCTAGGCGGGATTAAAGGTAAGTATGGCCTAGACCCTAAGGCTCAATACGAGGCGCTCCGTTATATCCGTCAACAAACAGATGCTTTTGCTCAGGGACAAATTACCAGCGCCCGAATGAACGCTCTCATTCGTGAACGCATCACCCTGGAGCGCAGGGCAGCAGCAGCCGCACAGAAAGCGGCACAGGCACAGAAAACAAACTATGTGGGGGCTGCGAAGAAGTTGAAGGACCCGAACAGCAAAGAATTTGGCATTGCCAGATTGCAAAGTGCTGCAACGGGAATTGGGAGCATGTTCGCCGCAGGCAACCTCGCTGCACGTATTAAACAGACAGGGGATGAGAATCTCGATCTGGTCAGAAAGTCGGCCCTTGTAAAAACCAACCCAAACGCTATACGCTCAATGGTGGCCTGGGGTCAACAGCATGGGGTTGACTCCGCGAGTGTGGATAAAGCAACGGATGGGATGAAGGACGTCCGAGAAAGGCTGGGAGAGTCGATTTCAAACTCTACTTTCGATCAGAAGTCAGGAAAATGGAAAGGCGGTAATGGTGCGGTAGACAACGTTATGAACCTGTTCGGATGGAACATCGACCAGCTTAAACAATTCCAGGACAATCCATTAGATTTCGTTCAGGCAACAGTAAATGAAGGTCAGCGCCGTGGCATGTCTCAGGCATCCATCGGGCACCTGATCGAGGATTACGGGGATGACCTGGCCCACTACACTGACATGTTCATGAATAACGGGGCGGAGTTTATTAAGACGCTGCGCCAGCTTAAAGAGAGCGGTCAGACGCTCAACGATGAGCAGATTAGGCAGATAATGGAGTACGGGGATCTTTCTACGAAAATGGCGGCTCTGACAAACGGCCTGGACATTAATCTGTTTACCGGGTTTATGGCTGGTTTTGGGGCTTCTGGTGATGAGTTAACAGAGAACACAAAAAACCTCAACGAAAGCGCTCATCTTCTTGGGGAGGGATTGGGAAATCTAGCTACACAGGTGGCAGGTGCAACAGTTCAAATCAGTCAAAGTGTAGAGGCGATTAATCAATACCTCCGTGACAAGTTTCCGTCATGGTTTAGTGGTGATAACAACCAGCCTGCGGCTCAGCAGTTGTATAACGGGGCCGTAGGTGGCTCAGCCGATACTGTGGCAGCATGGATCAAATCAAACACAGGAATCGATACTCAGAGTTTTGGCCCTGCTGTTATGGACTTCTTAGGGATGGGAAATAATGCATCCGCAGGGACAGCAGCCAACCAGTATAGCCTATCAGGGCAATCTCTCCGTGATGGCGCTATGGCTCTGCCGTCAACTCCGGCAATGAGTTATCAGGTGAGCCCTATATTCAATCTCCAGGTAAATCCGCAGGTGGGGTTAACTCTGCAAAGTGATGTATCACGGCTGAGCGACTATATCGACTGGTCTGCAAAAGCGAGTGCAGATTCATTCACTCGTTCCCTCACGCTACAAATCAATAGCGGTCAGAGTACAGCTGGCGGATGATAGCAGGCATTCCTTTTTGCTATATATTGTATTATTTTTTGTGAGCATGGCGCATATCTTGTGTTTTTGTCTTTGACACCGCTTCGCTTATTACCTACTCTTAAAAAGGTTAAGTAGTTCTACCCTTCATTCCATATGAGGTGCTTTTATGACTAAACAAAAGGTAGTTCGTGATGCGGGTACTGGTCAGTTTGTTAAGCCTGAAGAGGCTAAGCGCCGCCCCGGTACTACGGTTACAGAAACTGTTAAAATTCCTTCCAAAAAAGGGAAAAAGTAAAACATCTTGAAGCGCCTTTAGTGGCGCTTTTTATATCTCTGGAGGTTAATAGATGGCTAATAATTTGTTTGTTACCTATGATCTTATTAAAACCAAAAATTATCCAGCAGTGCATGATGCTATCAAATCATTGGGAAGCTGGGCTAAAGTCACAGAGTCCAATTGGTATGTAAATTCGAATTATTCTGCACAAGATGCGGCAAAAAAAGTTATGGCAGTAATGGATAATGACGATAAATTGATTGTGGTTGATTCCACGAATAATTCTGCCAGTTGGTATAATCTTACCAAAGAGGTTGAAAACCACATTAAAGATCAATGGTATAAATAAGCCAATGGGGGAGCTACTCCCCCAAGTAGCTACATGTTATAAGTAACTAATTCAACGTACCCCGCTAACTCTTCCATGCTCGCTCCCTGGGAATAAGTGCGGAACGCTTCCGTTTTGGCTTTCTGTTCAGTGTGTCCGGTGAGACTGCCGATCCGTGTTTCCTGTACTCCTGCACGGTCTAAACATGTAATGAACATCCCCCGCAAGCTGTGGAAGCATTGACGATCTGTAGCGGTAGGCAAAACCTTGTCACGCAACCTGGTGAAGTTTTGAGAGTAGTACGGCCCTTTCTTACCATCCTTCCTGTTAATCTTGTTAGCTTGTGGGAACAGGTATTCTCCGTAGCTATGGCTTAGATATTCATCGACAATCAAAGATAGTTTGGAATGAATCGGCACATACCTGATCCCCGCTTTGGTCTTTGACTTCGAGATGTAGAAACACCGTACTCCTTCCACCGTCTGGATCTCGGATTTCTTGAGGCTTGCCAGTTCATCAAGTCTGCATCCTGAAAAAAGCCCCATCATTATAATGTTTCTGATCTCCGGCTCTGCTGCATCCAGTAGCTTTTGCATCTGGTCAGGCTCAAACGGCTGATAACTTTCTATCGTGTGACGTGCTTCGAGGTTATGACCGTGAAAAGGGTTGCGGTCTGGTATGCCATCGTAGCGGCGCTTTGCAAACTCGTAGAGGCTCCCTAAACACGTTAGCCAGTTTTGACGAGATTGATCGGCGGCTCCCTTCTCCTTTTGTGTATCGAGGAACTCAGTCACCAGGCGGCGGCCTATCCTTTCTAAGGCAATATCCGGTTGTTTGGCACTTTCAAGGAATAGCTCAACGGCTCGCGCTGATTTGCTTAACGTTGAATAAGAGCGACGGTCTTTATAGCTCTCGGCGTATTCGTCCCGTAATAGGCACAGAGTGGGAATCGAACAGGATCGCGCTACAAGTTGAGGACGGCTCTTGTTCTTCTTCCCTTCGGTATGCAAGGCGGCTATTGACTGCTGCAACCACTGATCGGGGTTGCTCGGATTGTACTTTCGCTTAAGCTCTTCCCATTCTAATAACAGGTGGTTTCTAAACCGTCGAGCCTCATTGAGATCGCGGGTTGAAGTGGTTTTGCGCCACATCCGGCACGGATATAAAAATCTGAGGTACTTCGGGACGAAGATCTGAAACATCCAGATTCCATCTTTTCGCTTGTAAAGGTAAGCCTGGCCCTTGATTGACACGATAATGATCCTCTATTATCACGTAATCAGTTACCTATGCTGATCGCAATATCGTTATCTGTCAGTAGGTTACAGAAGTGAAATGGATTTTTGTTCGATTCCCTTCGCCCGCTCCAAATTCAAGTCTCCTGAAGTCTACCAAACTCAATTTTCCCTTAATAAATCAGCGGTTATAGCATTCTGTTAGTCTATTGAACTCCGACGGAGGACTCCACTTTGGTTGCGGGATCGGCGTTTTGCGCTGCTGGCGCTGGAGTCGTAGCGTTTAGTGATATTTTCGCGCTTATCCTGTTTCCGCAGGATGAGTAATTTTACGCAACCGGCTCGCGCTGACGACGACCGATACCGCAGAGGCCGCGGCGGCGCTCCACAGCGCAACATGAATTGACCTTTCATCTGCTGCCAGCAGAACGGCTACGGCGGCGGCTCCCAGGCACTGCCCGAAAGTGCGCATAATGGATAAAACACCGGACGCATAACTCGCGTGCTCACGAATAACGTTTGAGAGCATTTCCCGGTTATTGGGACTCTGAAAGCAGCCAAACCCTATTCCGCACACCAGACTTCGCAGGCAGATATCCCACATTGAAGGTCTGGCGGGTAACGTCGCCAGCAGGATCAAACCGACGACAAATATCACCAGCCCCAGGGTGGATATCGCCGGGGCTGATATCGTGTCCGCCCAACGGCCTGCATGCGGCGCAATCAGCACGATCCCTAATGGCCACGGCGTAAACAGCAGGGCAGACATTACCGGACTGTAGCCGTATTCGCTCTGAAACAGGAAGGGTAGCGCAATAAAGGTGATCCCCTGGCTGACGAAAGCAACCATCGACGTGAAGGCCGCGAGGGTAAAACGTTCATTTTTAAACATGCTCGGCGGCAGTAAGGGAGAACCCGTGCGGCGGATTTGCCAGATAAAAGCCATGCCGCTCAGCGCAGCGAGAGCCATCCAGCAAAGGCTGCCGAATTGAGAAGTAGCGTTCTGTAGGCTGTTCGCCGCCATGATCGTCGAACCCAACAGCAGCGCCGACAATATGGCGCCCACGGTGTCGAAGGGCGCCTGCATACGGATCGCATCCCGCGGCAGCGCTCTGACCGCCAGCAGTAAGGCGAGGGTGCCGGGAAGAACGTTTATCGCAAACAGCCATTGCCAGCTAAGGGTGTGAAGGATCGTACCGCCCAATACCGGGCCGATAGCGGAGCTCGAGGCAATGAGCAGGGCATGGAACCCCAGAATGCGGCCAAGTAAGCGTCCGGGAAATACGGACCTGAGTATTGCGGGGGCAATACTCAGCGTCGCCGCGCCGCCGATCCCCTGAAGCACGCGCATACCGATAAGCACTTCGGGCTTATTCGCCAGCGCACAACCCAGTGATGTCAGGGTAAAGGTCGTCAGGCCCGCCAGAAATACGGGGCGATAACCCAGACGGGCCGCAAGCGCCGCGAATATCGCCAGCGTCATCGCAGCCGCCAGCAGATACCCGTTGGCGAACCAGACGGCAATACTGGCAGGTACCTGCATCTCCTGAGCCATGGAGGGCAGGGCAATGTTGATCATGGTGCCATCAAACACGCCCATTAAGGTGGTGGTCATTATTGCGGCCATCACCCGTGCGCGCGCCGGGCCAGGTAGTCCTTCGTCGCCGGGTTGACTGGAAAAGAGCGTCATCATTTGTCCTCTGAGAAGAGTGTATGGATGACAAAACTATAAAGATGGCTTTTACCAGGCGGAAGGCGCACTATTTTCACTTTATTGTTGCATCAAACGCCTTATCTTAATGTGCTGGGAGGAAGGGTAATGTCTGATCCCGATTTTAATTTGCTGGTAGCTCTCGACGTATTGCTGAGTGAAGCGAGTGTCGCAGGTGCGGCTCGTCGTCTGAACCTCAGCACTTCGGCCATGAGCCGGACATTAAGCAGGTTACGCGATGTCACAGGAGACCCGATCCTGGTACGCGCCGGGCGTAACATGGTACTGACCCCGTGGGCCGAAGCGACCCGGGATCGCGCCAGGCGTGCAGTGCACGATGCCAGGGCGGTATTACAGCCCTCAACTGAAACGTTCAGCGCGCAAAATCTGGCGCGTCTTTTTACCATCAGGGCAAACGATGGTTTTGTGGTGGCGTTTGGGCCTGCGCTTATAGCAGCGGTTGCCGACGCAGCGCCGGACGTCTGTATACGCTTCGCGCCTAAGCCGGAAAAAACGTCGCGCTATCTTCGGGAAGGGCTGGTTGATCTGGAGATTGGCGTTCAGAGTAATATGGGGCCAGAAATACGGCTGCAACGACTGTTTGAGGATCGGTTTGTTGGCGTCGTCCGTAAAGGGCACCCGCTGGCTAAGCAGGCTGAAATAGGCGTGAGTGATTATGTCGCCTGGGGCCATGTGGTAGCGTCACCCGAGGGCGCGTTGCACGGATCCGTTGACGATGCGCTGGCCGAACTGGGGACAAAACGTAAAATTGCAAGCGTCGTACCGGGATTTCCGACAGCACTTTCCGTGGCGCTGGAATCGGATCTTATCGCCATGATACCCGCACTCTATTTACTCAATCAGCAGGTAACGGACCAGGTACACCTTTTCGAGCTGCCGTTCAAAAGCCGTCGTATTACGGTATCGCAGATGTGGCACCCAAGAATGGAACGCGACCCCGGTCACCGCTGGCTGAGAGAGCAAATTCTTGCGATATGCGGTGTGGCCCGGTCAGTCATGACTAAGGAGCCTGTATAGCGATTGCTATAACATCAACTTAAGTTAATGATGCAGTTCATTGATATTTAAGATGAAATAAATTAAGTGTAGTAGCTAAATTGAGATGTTCGTCTCGGGGATGCGGATGTTTTCCTGGACTGGTTATGTATTTAGCCCAAGATGTTGCCGGTACTTCATCGGACTCATTGCACCTACTGATACCTTAATTCGCTTATCGTTATACCAGCGTATTTAACTGTCCAGAAGGCAGATAAATTTTTCCAGTGTTATGTCTGCCCATTTTCTGCCGTAGAACATTTCATTTTTGACCCGCCCGAAGAAGCGCTCCATAGGACTGTTATCCCAGCAGTTTCCGCGCCGACTCATACTCTGCTTGATCCGGTATCGCCACAGTAACTGCCGGAACTGCCTGCTCGTATAATGACTGCCCTGATCACTGTGGAACATCACCCCGACGGGCTTACCGCACGTTTGCCATGCCATTTCCAGCGCTTTCATGGTGAGTCTACTGTCCACACCTTACGACCAGGCAGAATGGTAGATTCAACTATCTACTGGTCACGATGTACGCTACTGCGTAGCATGATAAGCCCCTTCCTTTAGCTTAGAATGCCCTGTGGATCAGGGTTTATCTTTCAATCCCAGGACAAACGGTACGGAATCGCGTAGAGAAGGATTTACCGCGCCGCTGTGGTCAAGTCCGGGGTAGAGATGAATATTAGTATGCGTACCTGCCGCCTGCACGTCTTTGGCAAACTGCTGTTGCATAGCTGTTGGTACATTAATGTCGTCTCCACCAATGCCAATAAATACCGGATGCGTGATTTTCAGCGTCGGATAAGAAAGTGAAGGGAGCGCATTAGTCAGCAGTGACTGGATGTTAGGTGTCAGACTATTGTTCATATTCAGGCGGTTATGCATCACTTTTTGCGTTAACGGGGTGATACAGAGGGCTTTTGCCTCATCCAACTGTGCTAAGGCAGCGTTCTGGAAGTAATTCTCCGCCTTCAGCGTAGGGTTAGTATCCGCAGCCGATTGCCATATATAAAAAATATACGGTATTTTAGGATCGCCAGATGACTGATTTTTATCATCACTTTTGGTGAATAAGCTGGCAACATCGCTCTCTGCAGAAAAATAGGGGGTGCCAGTTAGCACGGTCCCGATGATATTCAGCTCTGGTGCGTAGGTGGGCTGATAGCCTGCTGCAGCAAAGGCGGCGTGTGCCCCCTGAGACTGGCCAACCAGTACCAGTTCGTTTTTAAGCGGAAATTCAGTGAGCGCAGCACGTATACCGTCAAGCACGCTCCAGCCCTCACCTTGTGCGTTAAGATAGTGGTGCATCCCGTCTGAGCCTAATCCGGGATAGTCAGGAGCCACAACCGCGTACCCCAAAGAAAGCCATGTATTAAGATATTGGCTGTCTCGTGCCGTGCGTGTATTCAGTGACGGTGCGCAGTCCGAGTTTATTCCTACTGTGCCATGTGTCCAAACGATTACCGGCCAACCGCCCTCTGGCTCTGGGCCAAAGGGAATAAACACTGCCGCACTGTCAGTACGCTCTCCTTTGCCCCGTACACCATCCACAGCCGTATACTCAATCCGGTACTGACTCTTCGCCTCTAAAAGCCCATGCGCGGGATCCAGAGGCATTTTCGTCACCACTGTCCCCGTCTTTGCTATTGCAATACTTGTGAGAGGTGAAATAAGGGTGAAGACTACTAAGCTTTGGTTTACTAATTTTTTAAGGTACATAGCTTTTCCGCGTTTATTATAGTGGGCATGGAGAACACTCGGGAGCACTCCTGCAACCTTAAACAAACCAGTTCCGACGGGCATCTTTCAACATCATGACTTTGAGCATCTTACGAATACCCTTCTTAATACGCCGGAACCATCCAGACGCACCTTATCACAGCTACTACAAATGAACCTGCAACAGGGGGAACAAGATATTGTATGCTGGTCAGAGATTCAGTCTGTCGTCTACTTGAAGGATTGTTATCAGTATAGTGGTTGTTAGCAATACGCGCCGTCAGCTTAAATAGGGAGAAAAGACAAGCATAGGTTAAGCGTTCCAGTGCCTGGTGCGGCGATGATAATCTCCTCTCAGTAAGTAAAGCCTTACAAAATAAGTGGAGATGGTGTGGGCAGTCATCTCGCCAATATCATGCGCAGTGTGTGTTCCAAGGGGTAATTAATTATCTTCTCAAAAAATCAGTGGTTTACTGGATAAGATGGCGTAAAGGGGGACTGCTACTCAAAATTTGGCATAGATTAATACTTTTTATGTGTGACTGTTGTGTGACAGAATTTATGTGATCAAAGAATCATTCTCAAAAAATACCCTTCGATGATAATTAAGTATCGGGATTATTAAAAAGTAATTAATTGAGTTTGCTTACTATAAATAATAATTAGTTTTATCATATGGTTAGTTGGTAACATGTATTTCTTTATCAGTTCTTAATTTCTGTAATTTTCGTGAAAACCCTTTTTGATAGGATTTGACTATTGTATTTGTTGTTTTTGATTGATTTAAACTGTTTTTATTCTCTCGAACAATGTTTTACTTTTCTTATGTTTGATGGAGCTAAATACTCTTTTTGAGCTTAAATGAAGTAAACCATATGCAGTAAACAAGAACATAACGATTCTGCAGCGATGAGTGAGTATCTTCAGGCCTTTGATCGAAAACACTTTTTGTTATCCTGCGATGGTTTAAGCTGCGAGTGTTATCCTCTGATCCAAAGTAGATATGAAAAATCAATGTACTACCTCGCTTTCCCTCCATTCTTCTCCGGTATTTTAGTATTGGTTTGAGCAAAATTATTGTTTTAAGCGTTATTTTTGGAATGTCGTGTTTTAGCAAAGAGGAGTTCTGATAGAAGTTAATTGAGTTTTTTTTTGGTGACCAGAAATAAATAACGAGTTTCGCTTTTGATTAATTGAAGTTTTTGCAATCAATGTGAGTAAGAAAATGATGGAATGTTGTGCGATGCAGACAACTTGCTTTTTAAATATAACGTCTATTTCTCGATGGATAGATTTTATTGTAGTGCGTTTTTATGAATGTAAAAAAAGGACCATCAGCGATAGAGGTGTTCAAGATAAATGCCAGATTTAAATGATGGAGATCTAACCGAAGAGAGAAATATCAGCGTGGTCCTTATTAATCGTTATCCCCTGGAATCTATAGCCATAAAAACCCTTCTGGAAAATAAAGGAATGTCTGTTACTGGTGAGGCGATAAATGGTATGGACGCCCTTAGAATCGTTGACCAGTTGAAGCCAAATACGATTATTGTCGATGTCGACCTGCCAGATATCGACGGGATCGGACTGGTTGAGACGTTACGTAAGCGCCTTTATAAGGGAAGCATCATTGTGACCTCGAATAAGTACGAGTATTTTTATTCGCGATGTACTGCCAGTGCTGGAGGTAATGGTTTTGTGAGTAAAAAAGGATCGATTAATATTATTCTCTCCGCTGTTCAGGCTGCGCATAATGGTTATTCTTATTTTCCATTTTCGCAACATAGGGTTTCCGGAGAAGGAACGTATGCGAGGAATAAGCTACAAGCCTTATCCGAGCAGGAAATCATAGTTTTGCGACATTTACTGGAGGGGGCTAGTAATTTTCATATAGCCGCCAAAATGGATATAAGTTCAAAAACCGTTTCCACTTATAAAAGTCGTCTGATGAAAAAGCTAAATTGTCAAACGCTTGTAGAACTCATCGGATTTGCTAATAAATTTAGAATCGATGAATCTTTTATCTCTGATTAAGTGTGTGGGATTGAATATATTATATTTATAAGTTACCTCTTAGTGGTTATTTATTGTTTTTCTATAATTAAGGTGTTTTATTGATAATATAATATGAGGATTGTTTTATTATCCATGACGAGAAGTACCAGACGTAAAAGCAATGTCTGCCCGCGTGGAGAGGTGATGCAATCGAGTGCCATGAACTGAAATGAATGCAAAGCAAATTGCTTGGTCCGGTTACTCTGAGCAAAAATAGCTGCATAAGGAGCATAGTAATATCTTTCGTTAGGATCGCGAATGACAATTAGCTGTAACGAGCTGGAAAGAGTTTAACAGCAGCTGTTATTTAATGTAAGCATAATTTAGCTTGAATTAGTGTATCATAACGTATGGCTGCCGATTAATTTCCGGTTTTCGAGCAGCCACCCGCCAAACCCGATGAAAAAATTCTGTCACTGATAGCGTAAGCTACCGATTAGAGAGATTAAGTATGATATGTCTGCTTATTCGACAAGAGAAGAATTGATGGCACATTACCGGCCTTATTGTAACGATAGCCTGGATATTGCTGAAAGTTGACAGGAGCGATCATCGGGCTCGAACCACGAGGCTAAGATCGCTTGTACGAAAATATCTTCATCATAATGAACGCGATCGAAATTCCTTCGATAGTGAAAAGTACTCGTTCCTGAGCTAATGAAAAAATATCGCTGCCGACGACTGGATTGAAGGCCAGGGTAATTGTGGTCAGACAAAATGACCAGCGGAAGTAATTTTTGGCCCCAAACTGTAACATTAACAGGAACATCCCGCCAACAATGGCTATGTGAAACAAGGGGTAAGGGTAACATACCAGGATTATGCTTCCGACGATGGCTCCCAGCATCGTTCCCATGCTTCTGGTTTGTATGCGATATCGCGTTTCCTCCCACCCAGGTTTAACCACCCGCAGTGCGGCGGCAGGGATCCAACATGCATGCGCCACTGTACTAAGCGACACGGCGATACTTCCTAATAACGCGGTGAAGGTAATGCCCAATAGAAACCGGCGTTGTGTCGGTGACTCCATGGGATAAAGGGGGGCGCGCGCTGGTGACAACGTTTCTTTTGGTATAAAGATTAGAATAAAGGGGATAGCCCACAGGCAACCAAGACCAAAGGAAAAAATATATTGACTAAGCGTTTCAGCGGATGATTGCCCGTGCGCCAGAAAAAAAACAAGGGCAGCCATTGAGACCGGCAGGCGTAGATTCCCTCCGCGAAGTTCAGCCAGGCCTTGTGCCAGGGCTGCCAGGATGGCGAACAGGAAAAAATAAATTGAGCCGCCTGGGGCGCTGAAACCCAGCGTCGCGAAAAAGATCATTATTCCGGCCGCAATTAATACTTGCTGAAGGGGGTTTTTCACAGGCAATACTGAAAAAGAAATCACTAGCATATAGGCACCAAAAGACGCAATACTCCCTGATGCCGGTTCCTGCATAAACAGACTCACTATCCACGGAAAGAGCATGGTAAGCGTGAGCGGAATAGCTGATACTTTGTGCCTGATTCCAGGACTATGTGTTTTTTTTATCACCATATTATCGTTTCAATTCAATCAAAATTGTACAGAGCAATTGTGTTTCACAAATAGCCTGCCTACGGCCAGGCAGAAGATAAATACCCATCGCAGTTGAATAGGGCACCTGAGCGGCCATTAGCAAAGATACCGTAAGGGCACTAACCTTTAGGTTATTCATACTGCTACCAGCTTGTTTTATTCCCTTGAGGTAAGCCCTTCCCTTTTAAGAAAATTGTCCATTGCTTTCCCTAATGCAATCAATTGTTGTTCAAGCAGCTGCATATCCTCCCCGAAAAGAGAAAGCGGTTGCTCTGATGCCAGTGCATTTTCTAATTTATCTGCAAGCACATGTAACGACGTTGCGCCGATTAACTGTGCCGTACCATTAATTCGATGTAGATGATATCGAACGATATCTCGATCATGGCTGAACATCGCTTTTTTAAGCGCCGCCAGATCTTTGACATTCTCATGGTATGCCTGATTAATTAATTCAAGCATGAATGCCGTATCATCCATTGCGTTAGCCCGTAGTGCCTGCATATCAATCAGTTCATTACATACTGTAGTATCCAATTGTGTGTTTAATGACGCCGATATTTCAGTCTGAGTTGGATTTTCCAGACGCTGCGTTATGCTGTTAAAAGCTGCAGCAAGTTGCGGCAAATTAACGGGTTTAATCAGGCACAAATCCATACCGCTGGCCAAACAACGTGCTTTTTCGTCAGGCTGCGCATTAGCCGTTAAGCCCCAAATGACTAGGGCGGGATTAATCTTCCTTACCTGCTGGGCTAGTGTAAGTCCATCCATTCCGGGCATATTGAGATCCGTTATCAGCAGATCGTACTGTCGTCGTTTGATCAAACTGAATGCCTGTTCGCCATCTTCGACATCATCTACATAATAACCGAGAATATCTAACTGACGGCGCAGTAATAACCGGTTGGTAGGGTTATCGTCAGCAATGATGACCCGTAGCCCAGATGATACAGGAAGGGCCATTTCCTGATTATTTAAATCTGCAGGGGCGCGATCGGATACTTGAGTCTGAACATATATGCTCATTGTTGTGCCCGTGCCAGGGTGGCTGGCCACCGAAATGGTGCCATGCATGCGATCCATCAGCTCCTTACAGATGGTTAACCCGAGACCAGAGCCCATTTGCTTCTTACCACAGCTGGCCTGACTGAAAGGTTTGAACAGTAGCTGCTGTTCCTCTTCGCTGATCCCTACGCCACTGTCTTTGACGCTTAGCATCAGCTGAGCCGCATCATTTTCACGAGGTTGTGTTTCCACCTTAATCTCTACGCCACCGCTCACCGTAAATTTGATCGCGTTGCTTAAGAAATTGGCGAGCACTTGCTTAATGGCCTGCGGATCCAGCCACAATATGCCTCCGGCATTCAACTGATAACTTACCGTTAACTGCAGGTTTTTTTGGCGAGCAAGGCCAGCAAAATTGGCCATCGTGGCTTGGGTTAATGCCTCGATGTCAACCCATTCTGGAGTCAGCTCAAAATTACCAGATTCTATTTTTTCCATATCCAGCACATCGCCAATCAGTCCAATCAACGATTGCGCTGTAGCATAAGCCAACTGAAGTGATTCCTGCGCTTCTCGTTCGCTTTGCGGCCCCGTTGCCAGTAATTCCAGAAAACCCATAATAGCGCTGACCGGGGTACGTATTTCATGGCTCATTCTGGCCAAAAATCTACTTTTTGCCCGGCTAGCCTCAATGGCTTTATCTTTTTCGACCTGAAGCGCCTCCATGAGTTTGCGGGATTCAGTTATGTCCTGCCAGCCACAAATCAGTACAGGTGGTAATGGCACTGGCAGCGGGCACAATGTCATCCAGTGCAGAATAGTACGGTCTTCGGCACCGTTGTTGAGTGTAAATTGATGTGATGCCACCGTATCCGGTGCCAATCCTTGCTGCATTTCCTGCTGAATAACCGGAAAGATATGCACAAGCGGGCTTCGGCGATCAAAAAGGGAATAATGTATAGCCTCTCTTTGTTGCGGCGTAAAAAACGCGTTGAAGGCACGGTTGTAACTTTCAATTTCTCCTTCCGGCGTCGTAATATAGACCGGGACCGGTATCGAATTCGATAAGGTCTGACGTAAACTCAGCTGGTATTCCAGCGCTGCCTGCGAGGCCTTTTCCCGCCGAATGGCGCGTAGCAAATAACCGCCCCAGAGTAAACTACTCAAAATGAGCAGTACCGCACTAACCGTCAAAATATAAAAAGGACGGCTATAGAGATCCCAGGTATCGATTTTTACCTCAGGCATTTTAATCCACTTGCCCGCCAGACTTAGCGTTTCTTTGGGGGGGATTTCGGCCAGCGCCTTGTTTAGAATACTTTGTAGCTCGGGTTTATCACGAGGTACAGCAAAAGCAATTTGCGCAGAAGGCTGATTGGGGATCCGCTGATAGCTCATTGTTTCGGGATAGTAATGATCGATGATATATCGAGCTGCCAGTTGGGTGGTCACCACGCTATCCACTTTGCCAAGATTGAGACTACTCAGAGCGGTACTGGTATTCTCAACGATGATCCAATGGACGTCGGGATACTTCTGAATCAGCTTATCCCGTAAGGAATAATAAGCAGGTATAGCGACTGTTGAACCGGCTTGGAAAATATCTTTTTGCTTATTTTCAGTGCGGCTCACCACTACATAAGGTGTGGAAAAAAATGGCTGCGTGAAGGCCATCTCATCTTCACGTTCCGGGCTATAGGTTACTGTAGGCACCATATCCCAGTCTCCTTTACGCATAATCTCTGCCATATCGCTGTTGGATTTTGCGATAACGGGTTGAAAGTGCAGCCCGGTCTGCAATTGAACAAGATTGAGAATATCTCCTACTAACCCACGAATTTCCCGGTTTTCATCCAGTACGGTGAAAGGGGCATAATAAGGATTGACCAGAGTTCTGAGGACCGGATTTTTTTCTATCCAACGCTTTTCTTTCGGCGTTAAAGATAGTGGTTTAGTTAAAAAAGTGAGGTTACCGTCATCCACCCAGGTATGGGAGATCCGGATATGTGTCGATGCATCTAAGGCGGAAATGAATTTATTGATTATCTCGACGAGCCTGGACTGATTTTCTCGTGCGATAAAATAGCTACCCGTTAACGGTGAACGCCAGTATTTAACAATGTCTAGCTTTTGATAAAAATCGCGAGCGATGAGAAAGTTGCTGGCGATATTGTCGCCAATGAAGTAGTCGTTTTCACTTTTGGCAACAGAAGCCAGTGCTTGATAATTGCTGGAATAGGAGACAATGTTGGCGTGTCTGAATATCGATTTAATGAAGGTATCTGATGGATAGTGTTGACTCACTGCCACATTCACAGTTTTATCAAGCTGGTAAAATGGCATCATTCCGTTCGAATTCAGGGTTACTAATGTCGGATAGGCCTGGAATAATAGCTGGCTGATAATGAACGGTGTGGTGGCCTGATGAGAGGTATTGTTTGAGGTCAGTACCAGATCTGCCTCTTCGTTATTCAAGGCACTAAGCGCCTGAGTTTCATCATCATAATAGTGAAGTACAAGATTTACGTGCAAAGCATCTTTCAGCAGCTGCAAATAATCTGCATTAATCCCTCGATAACAGCCATTGTTACTATTCATGGCGATGGGCGGATTTTCTTCACCATAGACCGCAATCGTCATGGTACGTTTATCAGCAAGCCATGCGAGATCCTCCTGGCTTAGAGGAAGCTTAGAGATAAAATTGTGCTTTTTGCTGCTTAGCGTCAGCGTAATTGGTTCAGTCGTAGCGGCTACTGTTTGGCCTGTTAGCAATATCATAGCCAGCACAATAATCATTCGAGATATCATTTTTTCAACCGATATTGTTATTGTTTGAAAAGACGAATAAATCTTTAAGCGTTTTACAGTTGAGCTTCCCCATAAGCCTTCTTTTATAAGTGCTGACAGTTTTTGGGTTGATATTCATCTCTGCCGCAATATTTTGATTTGGTGCGCCACTAAGAATATACCGCATTATTTTAATTTCTTGTTCTGACAATGAAAGTATCTTATTTTCAGCAGGCGTGGGGTTATATGATGGGAGAGGGAAGTAATAATATCCACGCTGCACAGCCTGAATAGCAGCAACGAAGTTATCCATTGACTCTTTTTTGCTAATAAAGGCATTAGCTCCCGCATCGACACTGCATTTACGATAGAAAATTTGGTTTTTCCCGGACACCATGACAATGCTACCAGCGTAGTGGTTTTGGCGAAGTTTTGTTACCACATCGATGCCACTCGATCCAATTAGCATGACATCCACGATAACGATGTCGGGTTGCAACCGATCAACCAGCTGGATAGCATGAAAATCATCTGCTGCTTCACCCGTTACCACTATATTTTGGTTTTCCAGGACGGTTTTTAGTGCTAAACGTGCAAATGGATGATCGTCAATAATGACTGCACTCATATTGTGGTTACTGCTGTTCATTGCATAATCCTTTTATAGGGTGAGTGAAGCAATGGGGTATCGTGGTACCACCTGAATTATTGTTTTAAATGATTAGCCTGACCCTGGGTAACTAACTCTTTTGGCTAATATACAGGCGTTAACTCCCTGGGACGTAGAGTAAAAAACACGCTCATTAACCAAACGTAACAATCCCAAAATAGCTAATCACGAATCTCAACGCACACAAACAAACAGTGCGAGACAAGCGCAAAACCAATAGCCTTGCTTATCTCATGGGAATTTGTCTGCGAACATTTATTCAGCATATGCAAGCTTATGAGTGGTTACGTTAGTTACCAAAAACTTTGTTATCTCATTGTGTTGAATAAATTCAGAACCAGTTATTGTGATATAAGTCAAAATTTTAAGGCGGTAGATCCTGAAAATAGATATTAATCATGCTAACCCTCCCTGATGTTGTTCAGTCATTCCGATCTCTGTGTTGACGTAATGACAGAACTTTATTACGAACCAAATGTTTTTGTAAAAATAGAGACCTCTTCCCCAAAATGCAAGCACGAATATTTTTTTTAAGATTGCTATGATTGCTATGTAAGGTATTTCCTACAGAGGTAGTATTTTTCCTGTTGGTCTAATGTCAGGAACATTAATGCATTAAATCGAAAAGGGCATCGACAGAAAGGAGGATGAATATTGTTGCTGAATCAACAAAGAAACGTTATAAAGACCTGGAGCGTAAATTATTAGTTGCCGAAAGGGTGTCAATACAAATTTATTGAACTTGAGATGTTCTTGGGGGAATTATCCTACAGGCGTAGGAAGCTACTCTCGATGAAATAATCCAGCTCTCATTTATTAATTTAACTTAATCTCTAAGATAGGCATTGTCAGCCACGGTAGGCTGCGCAGAAATTTAATTGTAATCTTTATTTGATACAGAACTGGGGTAACCAAAATCAGCCTGGTAACAGCAACCTTAATATGGGCTGGCAGGGAAGCAAAGGCAGCATTAACGCGGGCTATGGCCACTCCCATAATATCACCGGAGGGGCAATTGCGCACTCTGAAGGCCAGACGCTGTCGCGATCGCTTGGAAGTTCAATGGCGCTGGTCAGTGCACCGGACGCAAGCGGCGTCCGTCTTACCAGCGGCAATGGCGTAACCGATTGGCAGGGTTTTGCCGTTGCGCCTTATCTTTCCGATTATACCAGCAACAACATCGGCCTCGATCCCAGCCCCCTGCCGGATAATGTGGACCTGCCGAAAACCAACGTTGAAGTTTATCCGACGAAAGGTGCAGTGGTGAAAGCCGATTTCGCTACCCGTATCGGTTACCTGCTACTAATGACCCTGACGCGCGTGGGCGGGATGGGTATTGTGCCCTTGGTGCGACGGTTTCGCTGTTGAATAGCAAGGAGCGTGATGATGCGACCAGCATCGTGGGGGATAACGGTCAGGTGTATATGGCTGGTCTGCCGGTGAAAGGGGAATTGCCCGTGGTGTGGGGTAAAGGCGTCGATAAGCAGTGTCGGGTGAATTTTAATCTTAACGGCCTTAAGCCAACGGCACAAATGCCGGTAATTCAATTGAATGGCGATTGTCGTTAATGAAAATGCGTTATGTCCTGGCGTCAGGCAGCAGCGCAGCAAGAGAGATCGATATGAATAAAATGAAAAGTGTTATCTGTTTTCTGGCACTGGGTGCTATCAGCCCGCACGCCTGGGCTACGCCAAATAATGATGACATTAAAGCGATGCTTTCCCAGGCAAAGAGTGGGGATGCCTCTGCCCAAACCCAACTTGGCATTCTTTATGCTGAAGGCAGTGGTGTCACCCGTGATTATAAAAAAGCGCGATCGTGGTTTGAGCAGGCCGGTAAACAAAATTATGCCGATGCGGAATATAACCTCGGCGTGATGTACGGCAATGGGGATGGTGTGGCGCGTGATAATAAAAAAGCGCTGACCTGGTTTGAAAAAGCGGCAGAGCATGGCCATATCGGCGCCCGTTATAATCTGGGCATGATCTACAGCCAGGGAATTGGCACCGCCAAGGATCCGGTTCGTGCGACTTTCTGGTTTGAGCTTGCCGGGCAAGATGGTTCGGTGGAAGACAAATATACGCTTGGCGTGATGTACAGCAAGGGTGAACCGCTGGAGAAGGATGATGTCAAAGCCCGGCAATGGTTTGAACGCGCAGCCAATGAGGGGCATGTGCTTGCCCAGTATAATTTAGCGGTCATGTACAGCGAAGGACTGGGGGGCGATCGCGATCTGCGAAAGGCGCGTCACTGGGCGGATAAAGCCGCCGGGCAGGGTGATCCAGAGGCCACCAGATTGCTCAGCATATTGAATGAACGTGGCAAACAGAGCCCCTTCGAAATACTGATGGTGGCGGGCGGTGACCCTGCTGCCGCGCCGCATATTGTGCCACCGGTTCGGCTGGGTGCCGATCATGGGGTTGAAAAGCCAGCGGCTGAACCACTTTCGGAAACACCCGCTACAGTCATAAATACGGCGCCAACCACTGAGTCTGTCGAGATTATAAAGATTGACGAGGGTAGCTCCGGCGTGGAAATAGAAAAAATAACGGAGGACGCGCCGGCAGAGGAAGCCATGCCGTCGGATGCGCTGAGAAGTCAAAAGATGGAAAACAGGGAGAGTGAGGCACGGGCAGGCGAAGCGGAAAATTTACAAAACTCTCAACGGGGTTCAACCCAAAATAACGAACTGACTCCCGCCACTGGTTCGCAGGCAGTGAGTGAAGGCGCTCCCCGGGAAGAGGGGCAACAGGCAGAGGAGAACGACGTCATGGGATCATCCGGTGTCAGTGAGTCGGTTCCTGCCCAGGAAACGGTTTCTGCTACGAAACCCGCCGAAGATAATATTGTGGGGAATCCCGCACAAGAATTGGTAAAGACAGAGGAATAGCTTAACTCTATCGTAAATCGCATAAATTTATTCTGGCTACCAAAGTTAGCTAGCTGAAAATTTAGCTGATTCACAAAAAATAAGGAAATAAATAATATGCTTATGTGTATGGCCATTTCCATTATTCCATTCGTATGGTGCCATTAAGATGGAAAATATTATTATTACTTGCAGCCTGTGCCAATAGATACGGCTCCATTTAATTGTGAGTAACACTATTATTACGCTGTGCTGATTTTGACCTTCATAAAATCAGCTAGTTTGTCGGCTGCATGCTTATCATAACCTGTCTGCTATTTCATACCATTTATTGTGCAACTGGCTATCGCCTGTCTTTGCCAGTAAATGATGGAGGGCTCAGGTTGTCAACGTACGGTCTTGTAAATTAAATAACGTGATGGAGATGAATAAATGAAAGTTAAATCATTGGTTTTTGGTGCCATCGGCGCACTGTTTTTAACCTCTGCCGCCCATGCAGCTGACCACAAGAAGCCGGTTAATTCCTGGACCTGTGAAGATTTTCTGGCGGTAAATGAAGATTTTCAGCCTACGGCAGTGGGGGTTGCGGAAGCGCTGAATTCTAAAGACAAACCGGAGGATGCGGTTCTCAACGTTTCTGGGATTGAAAAAGTCACCCCGACAATCGTTCAGGCTTGCCGGAAGGACAAGAAAATGTCTTTCAAAGATAAAGTTCGTGCTGAATGGGATAATCTGAAAAAGGAAATCTATTAATCCCAGGGGAATGCCACAATCCCTTATTCCGCAATAATGTTAGGAGTAGCAGAGCCGCGTTATAACGTGGCTCTGTTTTTTGTGACTAATTAAATACTTCATCGATTTCGCTTTCGCTTTCGCTTTCGCTTTCGCTTTCGCTTTCGCTTTCGCTTTCGCTTTCGCATCCGCGTTAAGCGACTCGTCCCTGCAGATCATACCCGCAACTATCCGCTAAGTCGCTGTGCTTAACGCGAGGCTATCATCATGCGTGAGCTTATTTGCTCCAGAAGCGCTGTCTGATGACTAAATATAATGATGCTTAACCCGCGCCGACGGGATTCATGGATTAGCTGCTGCCAGATATCCCGTTGCACAGAAGGATCGAGCTGGGCGGTGATCTCATCGGCAATCAGTACGCGAGTACGGGGATCGAGCGACCGCAGCAGCGCAATACGGGCCAGTTCCCCCCCGGACAGCTGAGCAGGTTTTCGCCTCAACCACTCGGGGTTAACGTGAAAACGCGCCAGTTGTTCATCATCCGGCTGCCACGCATCGCGTAAGGCATTTCCCGTGGTGCGAAAAGGGTTAAATGTGCGTTCAGGGTGCTGAGGCACTAACTGAACCGGACAATAACCACGTTTTGGCAAAGGAAGGCCGTCAAGGGTGATCCGCCCCTGGCGGCAGGACTGCCAGCCCGCAAGCACGCGTCCCAGCATGGTTTTACCATAGCCGCTCGGTGCCGAAATTCCCAACCGCTCACCCGCCGGCAATTCAAAAGAGAAATTTTGCCACAGCGGGCGATTATCTTGCTCAATGGTGAGCTCTGAAACAGAAAACATTACACGCCCCCGGCCTGGACAGGCATTTCCTCATCGGAAAATAAGCGTTGGTGTTCTGGCAGGGCCAACCACTGACGTCGCAATGCTGCGCTTCCACCGCCGTCTTTGAGTTCGTTAACGACCATATCATCACTGATCTGTCCGTGACTGAGGGCCACAATGCGATCGGCGAAACGTGCCGCCAGCGACAAATCATGGGTTACCCATAGCACCCCGGCCCCCTGAGCCGCCAGATCGCGTAACTGATGTAGGAGCTGGAAAGCCAGCGGTTCATCAAGCCATGCTGTAATTTCATCCGCCAGAATATACCGGGCTCCTCCTAATGCGGCATTACATGCCAGAATGCGTTTTGCCATGCCGCCTGACAGCTGGCGGGGATATTTCAGCAGAATATCGTGCTGAAGATGATAATGTTTGATTTGCTGTTCTAGCGCCAGTGCGCAGGTATGGCGACCACTGAGGTGCAGGCTTCGCTTCAGCTGAGTGCCTACGGTCAGAAGGGGGTTGAGCGAACCGACGCCCTGCGGAATATAGCAAAGTGTGTTACCCCGAAGCGTTGCGCAATGGCGGGAATCGATCGCTTTGCCCTCCAGTCTGATTTCCCCACGCATCCGTAAGTTATCGGGTAAGAGTGCCAGAGCCGTTTGCAGCAGGAGGCTTTTTCCTTCCCCGCTTCCCCCTACCAGAGCCGTCATTTCGCCGCGCTTGACTGACAGATTAATATTGCTAAGGAGAGGCGATAACTGTTGGCGTCCAAACCAGGTGTAATGTACATGGTCGACGTAGATGCTACTGAAATTCAGCATGATGGATTCCTTAACCACAGATCGCGAATGGCGCGCACGCAGAGATCAAACAGTAAAACAATTAACAGCAGCATCAGGCCGGGATACAGCGCCAGCCACCAGCTACCGTTGCTAAAGAAACGCAGCGCATCGGCTAATAAAATCCCCAGGGAAGGATCATGAGGCGCCAGTCCGAAACCAAGAAAACTTAATGCTGCGCTGTGTAAGACAGCATGTGGGAACATCAGTAATGTTCCCACAAGCCACTGTGATGAAAGCGCGGGCAGATAATGCGCCCGCCAGCAGTACCAGCGAGTATTTCCAATACGCTGAGCCAGCGTCATGTAGTCGCTGGTCCGAATCTGCTGGGCTTCTGCTCGCAGGATCAGCGCCAGTTTGGGCCAGTGGGTGAACGCGACGGCTAAAACCACGCCCCGCATTCCTCCTCCTACCGTAAAGCAGATCAGGATAAGCAGCAGCAGATGGGGTAATGAGAGCAGGGTATCAATGATCAATCGTAGCGCCTGATCCATCACGGGATGGATAAGCGTCAGACTGGCGATCAGCATCGCAATAACACCGCTGCAGATTGCGGCACCGACACCAATTTGCAAACTGGTCAATGCCCCCTGAAAGCAACGTAACCACAGATCGCGCCCCATATTATCGGTGCCAAACCAGTGGCTGGCGCCGGGCGGAAGATAGCGTGCCTGCAGATCTATCGGTACATCCACTGACAACAATGAAAAGCCATAGGCAGCCATCATGCCGAGCAGTAAGGATGAAAAAATAAAACGCAGTAATGCCGGAGCGGGATTATTCTGCATCATTTCGGCTCCAGAATATGATTTGTTCTGGCCAGTAACATCGCAGCGAAGCTATTTCCGCAAAATACCAGCACGGTACTGAACAGCACGATGCCCATCAGCAACGGAATATCGCCGCGCAGGCCAGCATCAATGGTGGCTTGCCCCAGTCCGGGGTAGGCAAACACTTTTTCTGCCAGAAGCGAGCCTCCGAGGAGTTCGCCAACTGAGGCAAACTGCAGGCAAAGCGCGGGGGTTAATGCATGGCGGAGTACCTGTACCCGTAATAGCCCCCAGCCTTTCTCGCCCTGGGCTCGCGCGTAGTGTACAAAGTCACTGCGCATCGTTTCGGCCACTTTTTCCCGAGTGTGCAGTGCAATTTGTCCAATGCCGGTCAGGCTTAACGCAACCATCGGCAAGATGACATGGTGAAGGCGCTCCCCGAGGCTGGCATTGTCGGCGTTCTGACCCGGTGCCCAGGCACAGCAAACCGGAAACCATTGCCAGTGAACGGCAAATATCGCCAGCAGTAATAAGCCCACCCAAAACGTCGGTAGTGAGGACAGCAGGTAGCTGATGCGGCAGATTAAGCGATCCGGCCAGCGGTGGAGATAACGTCCGGCAGTCAATCCCAGCATGATCCCTAACAACCCTGACAGCAGCCAGGCGCTGGCTAACAGGATAAATGAGAGGGCAAAGCGTTCGCCAATAACCTGGGCAACCGGGGCGTTATAAATCATTGAATATCCGAGATCGCCCTGGATGACTTGCGAAAACCAATGCCAGAAGCGTAGCCACAGCGGTTGGTCCAGTCCCCAGCGTGCGGCAATGAGGGGGTACTGTTGGGGGGGAACATGCAGCAAATCATTGCCGATATAGGCACGAATGGGATCAACCGGTGAAAAACTCAGCAATGTAAAGGTTCCGGCCGATACCAGTATCAGCAGAATGGCGAGCCTGAAGACAGCAATAAAAACAGGACCTGGCCCGTAAGATCGGGTTAGATTTAGCCTGGTCATTAAAAAATGTTTTACTGGCACGTCCATTTCCAGTCCTGAACATTGTTAAGCACTGACCAGCTGCCATGAATTTCAGGAGCAGCATTACCTAAATCAATACACGGACTGGCAAGGTAGGTATGTTGTAAATTTAGCAGCCAGGCCCAGGCGGCATCGCCCCGCACGCCCGCGCCAGACTCTCCATCCCATTCAACCTGCTGCCAGACGGGAACCGCTTGTTGCCACGTTGGCGCGTTGAGCGCCTGCTGGAGATGCTGGTCCACGGCGTTATTGCTGTAATAACCCGGATTGTAATACTCAACGCCCGCCGCCTTGCTGCTGTAATGATGGTAAAGCTCCATCGGATCTAGACTCCCCCAGCCGAACAGCGTGGGATTGGCATGCATATGCCGCTCGACGGTTTCCCAACTGCCGGATTTGAGCTCCATCGCGATACCGAGGGGTTTCACCATCGCGCTGACGGCCTGAGCCAAATCGCGACGGGTGCTGTCTCCGCTGGCATACCACAGCGTTAACTGTGCCTTTTTACCGTTTTTAACACGAATGCCATCCTCTCCGACCTCCCAGCCGGCATCATCGAGAATGTGTTTCGCTGTGGCGAGATCACCATCTTTGAAGGCGGCCTGGGGATTGTCCCAGGGTAAGCCCTGCACCGCGCTGTAAGCAGGTACTGCGTGACCTTCCATAAGCTGGTTTGCCAGAAGGTGACGATCGATGGCGTAGTTGATGGCCCGCCGGATAGCGACATCCGCAGTAACGTCATTACCGATCGGGTATCCGTTAGCATCTTTTTGACCGGCAGGTATGGTGGGGAAAGCGATGCCCCGGTTTTCCACGCTTGGGCGTACCCATAGTGTTAAGCCCTGTTGCGGCGTAACCGAAACGGATGGTGCGACTCTGACTAATCCTAACTGACCACTTTGCGCCGCAGCGTAGGCGCTGTCTTCATCCAGAAAGACAAAGATCAGTTTATCGAAGTCGTTTCGGTGGCCTGAATAATAAGGATTAGCCTCAACGATAAGCTGCTGCCCGGGCTGAAAGCTCACCAGCCGATACGGCCCTGCGCCGACCGGATTTTGCGCATAGGTTTTTGCATCATATTGATGTTGAGGCACAATCCCCAGCGATCCTAATACGCTGACAAACGTGCTTTGCGGTGCGGACAGGGTAATCTCGACCCGACGGTCGTCCAGAACCCTGGCGGCGGAAAAATTCCCCATATCGATTTTGCCGCCACCCTGCGCGGCCTGGTTATAGGTGAAGGCCACATCCTGGGCCGTTAAGGGCGAGCCATTTGAGAATTTCAAATCCGGCAGGAGCGTAATGGTCCAGATCTTTCCGTCGGCACTGTGCTCGACGTGTTCAGTAAGAAAATTCTCCCAGTCCATATCGGCATTTTGTTTTAACAGCGCGCTATGCAACAGCAACGTGCTTCCATGGCTCCAGCCCAGTAAAGGATCAAAGCCTTCACTGGGCTCTTCACCAATAGCCAATGTCAGTGAGTGACCTGAGGCTGAGTCCGTTTCAGCCTGCGCATAAAACGGTAACGTGCTGGCGATAAGCGCAAAAGTATATGACATTACTTTTAGTAGGTGAGGCATGCGGCTTCCTTGTAACAATGCATAGTCAATAAAAAATGCCCTGACGGCTGGTATGCAACTCTGCTTTTTCAGCAATATCGATAATGGGCGCCGGTCACATCTACCTAGTGACCCTGACGATGGGCCGGCATAATGTCTTTATTCGGCACCAGAAAGAGCCAGGAAGCGAGAACAAAGGGCATGGTCAGCGTTGGGATGCCTACCGGCGCCAGCAATGTGTTCATGGCTCCCTGCACGAAAACGGTATCTATGGTCACTCCCGTTTTTGCAACACCGATTTTGACGACAAGTTGGCTTGCTTGAATCTATCCGGCGTCTGAATGGGATTTTATTCCCGCGCCTTGATGAGTTCCGCGCCTGATGAACCTCCAGAAAATATACGGCTTCAATGAGCCTTTCCGTTTTACAGGTTCCTCAACAGGCCGGTGGGCCGTTAGTATCATCAATATCAGTATTCGCAAAACCAGATCAGTAATTCTTTAAACCGGTGTATTTCTGCCGTTATGCTACATAAGTTTGCTGTCGTGCCGTTAGGGCCCAGGCTATTCTGGCCAGCTTGTTTGCCAGAGCACAAGTGACGACAAAGTTGCTTTTCCGGCACAGTAAATCCCTGACCCAATCGGCCAATTTGCCAGACTGGTGTTCCAGTTTTTGTATGAATACCCTGGCACATTGAACCAACAAAGTTCGGATCTTTTTATTACCTCGCTTACTAATTCCCAGCAATGTCGTCCTACCTCCCGTGCTGTACTGCCGAGGTACAAGCCCTGTTGCCGCCGCAAAGTCACGGCTGCTGGCGTACTGCTTCCCGTCGCCAATCTCAGTTGAAATAGTACTCGCTGTCAGTGTTCCGACGCAGGGAATGCTCAGCAAGCGCTGTCCAACCTCATCTTCGTCCAACTTTCGTTTCAACTGGGATTCCAAATCTTTAATCTGCTCAACAAGATAGTGATAATGCTGTTGTAATTTCAGCAATAACTGGCTGAGGTAAAGAGGCAAACTATTATCCTCAAGAATGGTACTCAGTCGGCTAATAACGGCAGCTCCTCGGGGAACGCTAATGCCAAATTCCAGCAGAAAAGCATGCATTTGATTGGTTGTTTTTACCTTATCCTGAACCAGGGATTCACGGACACGATGCAGAGCCCGCATTGCCTGCTGAGATTCCGTTCTGGGCTGCACAAAACGCATAGACGGACGCGATGCAGCTTCACAAATAGCTTCGGCGTCGACAAAGTCGTTTTTATTGCTTTTAACGAACGGGCGGACAAATTGTGGTGATATCAGCTTTGGGGAATGCCCCAACTCTTCCAACTTGCGTGCCATAAAGTGAGAACCGCCACAGGCTTCCATTGCGATGGTTGTAGCGGGGCATGTCGCCAAAAATTCGATCAACTTTGGCCGGGTAAATTTTTTACGGTAAACAGCCTTCCCGCGACGATCCTGGCAATGAATATGGAAAGAGTTTTTACCCAGATCGATACCAATGAGCGCAATGTTTTCCATGATAGTTCTCCGAATGAAAGCCTGTCCTCAGCATAGTACCGGGAAGGAGGGAGTGACCATCTCATTAAATATCACGCCGATAAAGGTGTAACCCAAAACTCGCCAGCTGGGTTTATTGAAACTTGAGCCAAGCGCAATGGCTGTGAGCACCGCGCTAAATGCATATAACCCGCTGTCGGTGCCGGTGGTATTCGCTCCAAGCAGTGAGGCAGTTAATACCGCGAGCAGCGAACCGCCGATGGCAAATATCGCCGCCCAACGTGACGCCACCGCCAGACCCACAACAAATAGTCCCCCCGCGGCCACGCTGCTGAATAAATACACCTCAGAAACACCGTGCAATACCGTGGCAAATATGTGGCCGTTGAACAGCCCCCCCACCGGAGCACTAACTAACGGGTGGGGGAGTTCAGGTACGGATAACCCGGAGGCATCCAGGCCTGAAAACGCATAACTTGCCAGCAACACAACCCACGTCGTCAGCACAAAGGGAGCCGTTAATGCCGCTACTTTCCAGGTTTTCAGTATGTCGGCAATACTGACGGTGGCGATAACAGACACGATGCTGCCTGTAATAATGCAGCCCCAAAGCTGCGGCGTGACGGATAAAAAGGTCGGCAGCGCCACCCCAACCAGACAACCATTGTATCCGTATAGTCCGGCCAGCCATGAGGTGCGATCGTTAACGAACATACCGGTAAATGTCGCAACCACCGTACCCAGCACACAGCCATAGGCCGCTGCGGGATTGCCTTCGCCGTAAGCGGCAATAAATATGGCAATAAAGAAGATTAACCCGGTCAGTGGATTATTCTGAAACATGACCTGAGCACATCCCCGCAGCGTCACGTCGATAAACCTGACGGCAGGGTTTATTTCAGTGAAATGAGTCCATTTACTCGCTATAGCTGATGAGGTATTCATGATGTGGCGTCTCCTGCTAATTATTTTTCATTCTGAGCTTGTCTGACGGAAGAGGGCCGTTAAGGCCCTTTTCCTGAAGGCAACACGCTGATGTAAGGGTCAGACTTTCCAGAGAAAGGGCGCCGGCAATGAATAACCGGTGGCGACTTGCCGCACGGTTTGCCAGAAATCCCGGATGGCTTTTTTTATACGGGTGCTGTCGTTTGCCAGTACCTTATAAATAAGCCCAGCCCCATTGGGTAAACGGCTTACGCCATGACACAGCTCCTCGCTATAAAAAGAGCGTGAACGGGACAAAATTTCGTCCTGGCAGGTTGAAGGGGTCAACACAATTACGTTGCCGTAAATATCGAATGTTCCCATTACGCCGACGACATCCAGCGGCTTTTCTTTAGGGGTAAGTACCAGTTTTTCAGTGAACAAAACGTCACCGGCTTCATTTTTGGCACTGATCCGCGAGGAATAAACATCAAAACCAAAACGCTCATCCTGGTGATGATGCTTACGCCCTGGCATCAGGATTTCCGAATAAAGCACGGTGGCGGTGCTGTCGCATTCAATAAGGGTATCGCTGATAAATCGCGAATGACGATGCGGAATGACCTGATCCGGCATAAATTCAAGATAAGCCTGCTTACCGACGCGTATATGTTGCGTTTGCGCGGCAAAATTATTATCCATCGAATGGATTTTAGTCGCTGACTGCGTGGTGATATGGGCGCAGGCGCCCGCATCAACCTCAATCTCCACCGTTAAGCGATCCCCCTGCAAAACGCATCCTGAGGTGGAGATCATGGGTACGCAGGGCAGGAATGGCATTTCCTCATCCCAGTAGAGGGCTTTTTGAACCAGCAATGGCACCTTTCTTTCCATTTCATGGAGGGTGCTTTTGGCGCCACGATCGGCAAAACGTAGCCGCAAATAGCCATGTTTGCCGACGGCGCCGCTGGCCATTTGCGGTGGCTCTTGTTGATACTTTGCCAGTTCGGGCGCCAACGCGCCCAGAGAAAGAGTATCGAACGCCGGCGACGCCTTGTGTTTGGTCTGCATGATGGCTCCTATTTTGCGTGCGTAAACAGGAAATCTTTTTCGATCATGTCCACCAGGGCATCGATGCCTTCGCCAGTTTTACAGTTCGTTAATATATAAGGACGGTTGCCGCGCACAATTTTGGTATCATCCTCCATGACTGCAAGGCTCGCTCCAACGTAAGGGGCGAGGTCGATTTTATTAATAATCAAAATATCCGCCTGCACCAGGCCGGGCCCATTTTTACGGGGGATTTTTTCCCCTTCGGCCACATCGATAACGTAAATATAAAAATCAGCCAGCGCCGGACTAAAGGTCAGCGTTAAATTATCGCCACCGCTCTCAATCATAATGAGGTCGCTGTCCGGGTACTTATCTTCCATTTCCTCAACCGCAGCGATATTCATACTTGGATCTTCGCGTACTGCGGTATGGGGACAGGCTCCGGTTTCAACGCCCATAATCCGCTCTTCATCAAGAATGCCTTTCAGGGTGCGTTTTACCTGTTTGGCATCTTCGGTTGTGACCACATCATTGGTAATGATTAACGGCTTATAACCACGCTCGATTAATTTAGGGGTGATGACTTCAATGATGGCTGTTTTACCTGAACCAACCGGGCCGCCGATACCCAGGCGAGTAATTTTTTTCATTCTCCAGTCCTTATTTTTAATTCATAAATAAACGCACATGCGCATCAACGTGTACGGCGGCCAGAATATCGATAAGCGGCGTGTACGACGCCATTTCGCTGATATCGGCATTCACGGCCTGCCGGCAAAATTCAGGTATGTTTTTATTTACGGCATACAGAATCTGCTGGCTGTCAAAGTGCGTTATCCTCATCAGCCGCTGGGCGGCGCTCAGGATAGTCATGGCAACGCCATACTGATGCATAGCGATGGTTTCCTGAGCGCTGATCCCTTGTAACCCCATGACCAGCGCCTGGCTTACCGGAAATGTGCCTGCTGTCTGTCCGGTTTTAATGTTATCCAGCCACCACGTCAGCAGGTCGGCTTCGAACACCTGACGGGTCATCTCAACCAGTTTCTTACCCATCCGCTGCGTCATTAACCGCGACTCTTCATTGAGTTTGCGATTCATAATTTCGCGATCAACGGCCAGAAGCTGATCTAAGTTGCCATCAAGTAATGCCCGGTGAGCATGGGCCAGGCCAATCGCATCGCATTGCGCTGCCTGGGCCAGCGAGGTTTCAACAAACGCTTTTAAGCTCACGACATCGTGGACCAATCCCACCTGAATAGCGGATTCCACACCACATGAAAAAGTAAATGCCCCCACTGGCAGAACCGAGTCGCCGAACTGCAATACTCTGATCAGGCGCAGGAGCTGATGTGATTCATCAATGTTTATGCTCATGCGCATTCCCATGATGTGCGTGGTGAGATCGATCGTGGCCGTGGCTGTGCTGCGGATCGCCGCTGAGTACGCTGACATGGACATGCGGGTCTTCCGCACCGCCAAACAGCAGGCGGGACTCGGACGGTGTCAGGTGTGGTAATACCGTTTCACCCGCGACAAAGTGATATTCAGATTGCGCGTAACCATGAGTTTTCAACACGGAATTCATCATTTTCTTTTCGACTGATAAAGGGACATATACCTGAGTGCCTTTGATCACCGACTTCCAGTGTTGATTTCCCAGGGCGTGTCCGAGTTCAAACACGCGTTTAATTGCGCCTTCGAACTCTGCCGTGGCCAGGGAGGCGAGCTGGATAACCAGCACTTCCCGCAGAGTGATATGTACGGTTAACAGGTATTTTTTGTCGTCATCACATAACAAAATATCCCCGTCGGTTAACCGCATGCGACGATCCAGAGCGATACCGATATCAAAACCCTGCTCGCTTTGCTTACGGCAACGGCTTTTTTGAGCTTCCCATTGTTCCAGGGACAGCACATCGTGTTGATATCCGCGGGTCTTTTCCTGCCACGACGGGTCGTTTTTTACATTTCCGATAATCGTCTCAATCAGTATCATGTTTATTTGCCTCACATCAGAACGCACGGATATGGCGCTTAGCCAAAGAAATATTTTTGGTTCATTACCGCTGTTGTGACGGGGTTGCAGGTGGCATGTTCACCATCCACTTTCACGGCGAAAGTTTCCGGATCAACTTCGATATGCGGCGTGGCGGAGTTACGTACCAAATCACGCTTGGTTACTGAGCGGCAATTGTTGATAGCGATAACCTGACGCTCAAGGCCGGCTTTCTCTTTGACACCATCATCCAGCGCGGCTTGAGACACGAAAGTCGCGCAGGTGTCTTGCAGGGTTTTCCCCATGGCACCAAACATCGGGCGATAGAATACCGGCTGCGGGGTCGGCAGCGATGCGTTTGGATCGCCCATCAGGGCCCAGTTGATCATGCCGCCCTTGATCACCATCTTCGGCTTCGCACCGAAAGAACGCGGGTCCCATAGAACCAGATCGGCCATCTTGCCCACTTCAACTGAGCCGATGATATGGCTTACGCCATGCGCAATAGCCGGATTGATGGTCAGCTTGGCAACGTAGCGCAATACCCGGAAGTTATCGTTGCCGTCGCTGTCTTCTGGCAGTTTGCCGCGGGCGACTTTCATGGCATGGGCTGTCTGCACAACGCGCAGCCAGTTTTCTCCGACGCGTCCCATCGCCTGAGAGTCGCTCGAAAACATCGAGATTACGCCCATATCATGCAGCACGTTTTCCGCCGCGATAGTTTCCGGACGGACGCGGCTTTCAGCGAAGGAGACGTCCGCAGCCACGTTTGGGTTCAGGTTGTGACACACCATGATCATGTCGAACAGTTCAGCCTGGGTGTTGATGCCGAATGGAAGGGTAGGGTTAGTGGAGCTGGGCAGCACGTTTAACTGGCTGGCCACCTTGATGATATCCGGTGCGTGCCCACCGCCGGCCCCCTCGGTATGGAAGGTATGAATAGTACGGCCTTCAAACGCCTCGATAGTGTTTTCGACGTAACCCGCTTCGTTAAGGCTATCGGTATGCACCGATACCTGAATATCCATTTCGTCAGCAATACGCAGGGAATGACGTAACGCGTTTGGCGTGGCTCCCCAGTCTTCATGCACTTTCAGGCCCGCCACCCCGGCAATAATCTGTTCAACCAGCGGAGCACGCCCAAACGCGTTACCCTTACCCAACAGTCCGACGTTGACAGGTAGCCCTTCCACTGCGCGCAGCATCTTGCGAATATTCCAGGGGCCTGGGGTGACGGTTGTTCCGTTGGTACCGTCCGTCGGGCCGATCCCACCGCCAAAGAAAGTAGCCACGCCATTCGATAGGGCGCTGTACGCCTGCTGCGGTGAAATAAGATGGATATGGCTGTCGATGCCGGCCGCGGTCAGGATCAAGTGTTCCCCGGAAATGGCGTCAGTGCTGAGCCCGACAATCATATTCTGCGTCACGCCATCCATAATGGCCGGGTTACCGCTTTTACCAATGCCAACAATCAGGCCATCTTTAATACCGACGTCGGCCTTAATGACGCCCAGTTTGGCATCGAGAATCGTGACGTTGGTAATCACCAGGTCCAGAACGCCGTTATCGCGCGTTAAGGTATTATTCGATCCCATTCCATCACGCAGTGATTTACCGCCACCATAGACCGATTCGTCACCATAGCCGCGGAGGTCTTTCTCAATTTCGATATAAAGGTCGGTCTCACCCAGGCGGATTTTATCTCCGACCGTCGGGCCAAACAGGCTGGCATATTCTTTTCTTGAAATAGTTGGCATAAAATCCTCACTAGACAGTTAATTCTGAAATTTAACTTACTGATTTAAAACCATGTTTGATGGCATTGTTAAGAATATCTTCAGGTGCATCGCCCTGAATGCCAGAGGCGTTGCCGACCCAGCCGTCGACCAGATTATTAAAGCCGTATACCACCTGCTGACCGCTGAAAGGAATTAATTCAACGGTAATAGCATCACCCGGTTCAAATCGTATCGCTGTCGTAGCGGTAATGTTGAGTCGTTTACCAAACGCTTTACTGCGCTCAAACTCCAGTGCTTTATTGGCTTCAAAGAAATGAAAGTGCGAGCCTACCTGGATTGGACGATCGCCGGTATTTTTGACATGAACGGTAGTAATGGAGCGGCCTTCATTAAAAGTAATTGGCGAGTCCGCTAATACATAGCCGCCGACGGAGACCCCTGTCTCCACCTTTTTAACCATGGTTTCCGAAGTGTTGGATTGCTTTTTCATTAGAGCTCCTTTGCAGAGTCATTTCAGGCTTATTCACTGAATCGGGTCATGAACCGTGACCAGACGACTGCCATCGGTGAAAATGGCTTCGACCTGGACGTGAGGAATTAAATCGGCCACACCGTCCATGACGTCCTCTTTGGTTAATACGGTACGTGCTTCATTCATCACCACTTCCAGGGTTTTTCCTTCCCGGGCACCCTCCATCGCCGTGGTCGTAATAATGGCAACCGCTTCCGGGTGGTTCAGTTTTAGACCCTTGTTTTTGCGCTTCAACGCGACGTCAGCCAGGGTATAAACCATCAGCTTTTCAATTTCTCTGGGCGTGAGTTGCATATTTCCTCCATTCCTGATTACACACATTGTTTAATATCGGTGATGCTGCCCCAGCCACAGGGATGGGGCAGGGAGATATTAATTTTTCTCGCTATAGGCATCTTCGCCGAATAAAGTGTTATCGAGTTCGCCGCCAACTTTATTCTGGTCGACTTTAACTACGGTGAATTTATTAATGAGCCACAGAATAGCCAGTGTGAAAATAAACGACCAGACGCTGGTAAATACCACGGCGGTAATCTGTTTAATGATTTGCATCCCATTGCCTTCCAGCAGACCGTCAGGCCCATTCGCGTTCCATGTGGCTGAGGCAAAGACACCCACCAGAATCGAACCTGTTATCCCGCCAACGCCGTGTACGCCAAACACGTCCAGCGCATCATCAAGGTAGCGGCGTACCAACAGCACCACGAAATAACAGACGAAGCTGGCAATAATGCCAATTAGCGCGGCAGACTGAATCGAGACATAGCCAGCAGCTGGGGTGATAGTGGCAAGCCCGGCTACTGCGCCGGTTAAAAAACCGACCAGTTTGGGTTTGCCTGTACGGATTTTCTCAATAATAAACCAGGTGACGGCAGCAAAAGCGGCGGCGATATCCGTGGTCACAAACGCGGAGACCGTAACAGTATTGACCTGCAGTTCTGAACCTGCGTTAAAACCATACCAGCCAAACCACAATAAACCGGCGCCCAGGGCAATATAAGGAATATTATGCGTACCGTCTGAGGCCACCGTACGTTTGCCAACATACAGTGCTGAAGCCAGTGCGGCAAAACCCGCTGTGGCATGGACTACGATCCCGCCAGCAAAATCTACGACTCCCCATTTCGCCAGCATTCCCTGCGGACTCCAGATCATATGAACAAACGGGCAGTAAACCAGAAGTGTCCAGAAGGTAAGGAAGACCAGATACGCTGGAAAATTGACGCGATTTGCAAACGCACCCGTTATTAATGCGGGGGTAATGATGGCAAACATCATTTGATAGACAAAATGAACTAATAAGGGGATGCCACCTTTGTTACCGGTGTACATCGTCCCTGGATCAATATTATTCATGAAAGAATAATAGAGGGGATCGCCGATGATCCCGTTGAGCGTCGGACCAAAGCTCAGTGAATAACCGACAATAAACCAAAGGGCGGCGACCCACCCCATCGAGAAAAAGCTTTGCGCCATTATCGTCACAATACTTTTTCTGGGTACCAGTCCGCCATAAAAAAATGCCAGCCCGGGCGTCATCAACATCACGAGGCTGGCGCAGAGCAACATAAAAGCAGTGTTAGGTACATCTAATGATAAATAATTTACAAGTGCATGTTCCATAAAATTATCCCTGTGATCTTATACAGCGCCTGTAAGCGTTGATTTTTTAAGCTGGCGAACGCAGATTGCACGATATGACAGTGCAATGTGTAAAATATATATGCAGGACGTTGTTTATATTCGTAAAATAAATCCTCCACGCATCGAGGGAGTGGTTTTATTAACCTGTTAATATGCTTTTAATCGTTCACGCTTTTCTCCATGGCAGGCTGTGTGCTGATTTTCCTAAAGGAGGCCAGACATGCTAACAGCTTCTTATAAATGCATGCCTTGCATTCGATAAAATAGGTCTCCTGACTTTTGTAAAGTTATATACTTCAAGAGTGTATAGCTTGTTTTATAATCTGTATATCAGAGTGGATACCCGCATGAGTCATACCCATCCTACTGGTGTAAGTTGTTGCCTGACGGAATAAAATATTGGCTTATTTCTGTCAGGGTAGCTGCCGGAGCAATTATATCTCAGGACGGAATAAGAAGGCAGGCACGTAAAAAAGCGAAAAACAGCAATCTGTAAGATAGGCTGTTTTCCGCTGGTGGTTTATCAGGTAGGGCAGAAAAGAATAAACTGCGCAGGATTATCGAATATCATTCACCCATTGCATAATTTTACTTTCTGGCTTTTCATGACAGATTTTGATTAACTTTGGTACCGAGACGGTGTCCGTTTCATTCCAGTCAACGGTATCTCCACCTTTATAGACGGTCTCATTATTGATTGCCCAGTAAGCTACCGGGGTCATTGCCTTAGGGTTCATATCAAGGTATTCCCGGCAAGTCATGTTTTTCGGTGTGGTTTCCGACGCTTTCTCCGCCGCCACGGCGGCGTTGACGTTCAGTAAAACAAGAGTCACAACGGGTGTGAGAAACAGAGTGGATAATTTTTTCATGATGTTTTCCTGTTTAAAAAGCCTATGCACAATATATAAAATAGCGATTTATGTGGTAATTAATTTTTTTTGTGCTTTATTCAGTGCATAGCTGAGCACTAAGAAGAATCCGGCACAGAACAGCATTTCCAGACCAATGAAGGTGACAGTGATGATATAGTTGGCGTCTTCGCTAGCGCGCAGCCAGGCCAGGGCGATGATGAGGTCTATTATGCCAATGAAAATACACCAATAACGACCCTTCATAGCCCGATCTTTAAATCCCATGGCGATGCGACTATACCCGGCAAGGATAAATAAAACACAAAACAGCAATGACAAAGTATTAATACCGAATGACGTGCTAAAGATAAAACCACAGCCGACGCCAAAATAAATAATTCCAAATAATAACGATAAGATGTAAGAACGAGTATTGTATTTAATGAATATCAATGCCATCGCCACAGAGTACATGCCACAGATGAACATTAAAGCACCAGTCAGGGTGCTAATGACCACACCGCTATATATTGGGAAGAGCATACAGGCCAGCGCACACAACAGCAGTATAACGGCCATAACGGCAGTAGCTCTACGGTATCTTTTTAACAGCGTACTGCCAAGAGTATTTATTTTACTGCTGTCAATAAATAACATGATTTCTCCGTTAGTCATTACGGTAGCAAAATGAACCGCAGCAGATAGCGGGCGACGGCATTTAATAGTATTTCAGTTATTATAAGTGGCGGTTATTTTCGTGTGTATCGGAGTGTGAGTCGATCGATATCATCAATATCTTACAGGCGTAGGATGCGATGGTGGGCGAGCTTTAATTTTTCTCAACGGAGTCGTTGGCGCCGCTTTTTCTTTTATGGATGGGTAGGCGGGACGGCAACGATTATAGTATGTAATTTGTATAAACTGGCTGGACATGATGTGAAATTAACAGGCTTGTAGCGAGTGGGAAACAGGAGGGGGAATATCAGGCCCGTTGCCGGGCCTGATAGATGACAAGCATTAACCAGCTTTGCTGGAGTTAAACGGTGGTTTTGCGAACCATACCAGCAGAGTGAGCATCAGGAAAACGCCTGCTGACAGGTAAAAAACATCGTTGGCCGCCATCAGCAGGCTTTGCTGAGTAATTTGGTCATCAAGATAGGTGGCTATTTGCTGCTTATCAAAACCCATATGTTGTAGTTTATGGAACATATCAACGGACGGGGGATTATACTCGGTGACCGATTCTGTTAGCTGCGCGTGGTGGAAGGAATCGCGACGACTCCATAGCGTCATGGTGATCGTGGTGCCAATAGAGCCGGACAAACTTCGGAAGAAGTTACTCAAACTGGTAGCGGCAGCGAATTTCTCCGGCGGTAACCCTGAAAGTGAAATGGTGGTCAGCGGTAAAAAGAAACAGGCGACCGCAAAACCCTGCATAAATTGTGGGATAATAACCCACGTAAAATCAATGGCCGAGCTAAAGGTGACGGAACGCCAGTAATAACACAGGGCGTACACGATAAAACTAAACGTTACCAACATCCGCATATCGATTTTATGGCCATAGCGACCAATAAGCGGCGCAAGCAGTAGCGGCATGATACCGATCGGTGCGTAAGCCAGTCCGGCCGATACCGAAGTGTACTCAAAAACGGTCTGCAGTAACTGCGGCATTAACACGATCGCCCCGGCATAAATTAAATAGGCACAGGCGATACATAAAATACCAATAGTAAAATTTCGCGAACGGAACAGGCTAAGATCAATAATCGGGTTATTATCCGTTGCTTCCCAGATGACCAGTAAAATAATAGCAACAACGGCAATAATCGCCAGAACAATGACAGTGGTTGAGTTAAACCAGTCGAGATCTTTTCCTTTATCCAGCATAATTTGCAGGCTGCCGACGCCCAGCACCAGGAGGCTCAACGCGATGAGATTAATTTTAACCGGTTCAGTTGGCGTCTCGCGGCCTTTGAGTAACCAGGAGGTCAGCACAACCACAATGACACCCAGTGGGACGTTGATTAAAAATATCCAGCCCCAGTCGTAATTATCGCAAATGTAGCCACCAATAATGGGCCCAAAAATGGGAGCGATAATAACCGTCATTGACCAAAGCGCCAGTGCGATATTGCGTTTTTCCGGTGGATAATTGCGTAGCAGCAGACTTTGTGAGAGTGGAATGAGCGGACCAGCCACCAGTCCCTGAACAACACGGAATCCTATCAGAGTGTCCAGATTTGTCGAAAGTCCACAGCATAATGATGCCAGTGCAAAGAGGGTTACCGAGGTTAAAAATAGTTTGCGTTCGCCAAAACGTTGCGCCAGACGACCGGTAACAGGAATGGAAATAGCATTCGCCACACCGAACGAAGTTATAACCCAGGTACCTTCATCGGTTGAGGCGCCTAAAAATCCTGAGATTGTCGGAATTGCCACGTTGGAAATGGTGGAGTCCAACATTTGCATAAAGGTGGCCATCGACAGCGCTAATGTCACCAGTACTAAGGCAGCACCCTTCAGCGGCGGAAGTGCAGTATTATTACTCATAAATCACATCGCGTTGGCTTTGATGATATTGAGGATTTCGTTATCAACAGGGGTGGTATCGATAACCAGTGCGTTGCTTGCGTAAGCCGGGGTTTTTCGCTGCGTCGTTGCCAGTGCCTCGCCCTGCGAATGGGTTTCATGCAGCCGCACGGTGGCGGACAAGCCGATGCGCAACGGGTAGGCCTTGATCTGCTCAGCATCCAGCGTAATGCGTACTGGCAGGCGTTGAACCACTTTGATCCAGTTACCGGTCGCATTCTGCGCAGGCAATACCGAAAATGCGCTGCCGGTTCCCATGTTGATACCATCAACCCGACCGTTAAACACCACATCGCTGCCGTAAAAATCGGTGACGATCGAGACTTTCTGACCGATCTTAACCCCGCTGAGCTGGGTTTCTTTGAAGTTAGCGTTAATCCAGACCTGCTCGGCAGGTATGATTGACATCAGCGCCTGGCCTGAGCCGATAGTTTCCCCGACTTGTACATTGCGTTGTGCAAGATACCCCGTGACCGGGCTGCGCACTTTGGTTCGCTGAAGCGCAACCCAGGCTTCCCGCATGGATTCCGCCGCCATTAACACTTCCGGCTGTTTTTCTAACGCCGTATTCTGAATCAGTACACGGTTTCCGCGATAAGCCTGGACAGCGACATCCAGCGCTGCTTTGCTGCTGTCCACGGCATCCTTTGCATGTTGCATATTCTCCCTTGATATCGCCGCTGCGCCCTGCAGCCTGCTGCGGCGCTGGTAGTCTGCCAGTGCCTGCTGATATGCGATTTTTGCTTCCTGAACGTTAGCGTTATATTGATCGTCAGCAATATACATCTGTTTGATCTTGCGGACCGTATTGGCCAGATTATTGGCGGCTTTGTTAAAATTAATTCTGGCGTCGGTATCATCTAATGTGACAAGAACATCACCCTGACGTACTAAATCCGTGTCGGTGTAATTAACACTAATTACGCTCCCTGCAACCAGTGAAGAGATAGCAATTTGATTTCCCTTCACATAGGCATCATCAGTGCTCTGTACATCGCGCAAATCAAAATACCACCAGGCGGTACTGGAACCCGCAACAATGACTATGACCGCCGCGAAAATAAGCAACAATTTTTTTCGTTTTTGGATTTGCTTGCCGGCAATGTTTTCGTCAGTATTTAAATTGTTCATGATGAATCTTATTCCATTCGTCTGTATACAAGAGAAACTCATGTGCAGGAAGAGCTGCGTGTGATAGAAGCTATGGAAACATGGGCGTGCTGAAAATTTATTTATGCACATACCCACTTTGGTTAATGAGTTTTAGCCGAGCGGGAAAGACATCGCATCACTATGCGTAGCAGTGGTAAATGTAGTCCCGGTTAAACAAGTATAAAGTTATGTCCAGGCTTGCCATATTGGACATATCGGATATATATGCAGGTTAATTCTTACGTGTGTAATCCCAGTGGAAAGCAGGCAAAAGATACCGGCGTCATTACGATGCAATCTCAAAACTTTCACTGTATATCTAGGATGAATACGTTGAAGGATGCTATGGTAGATAATGGATGAATAATACCATTCCCGGTCTTCCGGCCACGTTTGTATATCGTCGATCAGGCATGTCTGGTTGGATAGAAGGAGAGCACAGCATGTCATTACGTTCAACATAACAAGGAATAATGATGAGTAAAACGGCAAATTTAAGCGCGATTATTATTGATGATCATCCTCTTGCGCGAATGGCGATTCGTAACCTTCTGGAAAATGAGGGTTTTAATATTGTTGCCGAAGCGGGAGATGGAGGCGAAGCGTTAATGGCTGTTGCGGAATACCAGCCGGATGTGGTGATTGTGGATGTTGATATTCCGGTTATGAGCGGTATTGAAGTTGTTGAGAAGCTGCGTAAGAAGCAATTTAGCCATATTATCATTGTGGTTTCGGCAAAAAACGATCTCTTTTATGGCAAGCGTAGCGCAGATGCCGGCGCTAATGCGTTTATCAGTAAAAAAGAGGGGATAAACAATATTATCTCTGCCATTCATGCTGCGCAAAATGGATACAGCTATTTTCCTTTTTCGCTGAGCGGCTTTGTTGGCAGCTTATCTAACGAGCAGGCGATGCTGCAGTCGCTCTCCAGCCAGGAAGTCAAGGTGATGCGCGCTATCCTGAATGGGGCAGACAATATGCAAATCGCCTCAGAGATGCATATCAGTAGTAAAACGGTCAGCACCTATAAAGGTCGATTGATGGAGAAACTGGGTTGCAAATCGCTGGTGGATCTCTTCTCATTTGCAAACCGTAATAAAATCGGATAATGCGATGTGCCGGTGGAAGGCATCTCCAGCATTACTATGGGGGGATATTAGCGGTCCCCCGTCTTTTTAAATCAACGCTGTCAGCAACGGCTGGCGCAAAAACGAATGCCAGGTATCGCCATTGTAGGTGCTAAGTTTTCACTGCTAAGCATGCTTGCTTCCTCTGACCGCGATCGCGGGTTCTATATCGACTATTTATTATTCATGGCAAGCGGATTGTACCTGCCTGTTATACTGATAAATGTCGCGGGCAGAGCCGCTTGCGAACGATGCCTTCATGTTCCCGTGTAGGGCAACAAAATGGCAATGCATTCTCAATAAGGCATCGGATGATATCCCCGCCAACAGAGAGACCGAACCCTACGGGAAAGTGGACCAACATGCCTGAAGTGACTATCGATACCTGGAGCTTCTATAGCCGACCCTTTTACTGGTTTGCAGGGCTGGCGACGCTATTGATCCTGAGTGGTTTGCTCTGGGGCGCGCATTGGCTGCGATCTGAGCGCAAACGAAAAGCGGTTCAGGTGGCGCTAGAGCATCAGCTCAGTTTTCACCAGACGTTGTTCAACGCGATGCCGATACCGGTGTATGTGATTACCCTTAAGGGCGAGCTTGACAGTTATAACAACGCCTTCAGCGCTTTTTTCCCCGAGCATCTGCGTGAAGCGATGCATTTTTCACTGTTCGACCGGCGTCATCCTCTCGCGCATATCTTCCCTGCGATCCAGCATGAGGTTCAGCTGGGCCTGACCCCCGATATCATTATCACGCATCCACTGGCATTACATAATGGTATAGAGGAACGAACGATTTTGCACTGGATGGTGTTATGCCGCTTACCCACAACCCTGACACCGGTCTTAATGTGTGGCTGGCAGGATATCACTGAGTCCCGACAGTTAGTGGAGAAGCTTCAGAATGAAAAAGAACAGGTCAAAGACGCCAGTCAGGGGAGCAGTGCCTCTTTGCCCTGCTCGAGTCATGATGTTCGTACGTCAGTAAGTGCTATCCTGGGGTTTCTTGAACTTATCTTCACCCGCCAACAAACAGCAGAAGAAGATCAGCAGTGCCTTAAACTGGCGTATGCCACCGCTCAGTCTTTGCTTGGTTTGAACGTTGATATCCTGCCTGGGAACGTTAAGGCGGTTCCGCAGGCAATTCGTATTCTCATTGCCGAGGATCTCCCCGCCAACCGCCAGCTGCTTCGCCGCCAGCTCGATACCTTGGGCTACGCTGCTGATGAAGCGAAGGATGGCGCCGAGGCGCTTAAACTCATCCAGCAACAGCGCTATGACCTGTTAATTACCGATCTGAATATGCCTGTGATGGACGGTATTACGTTAACCTGTCGTGTGCGCGAGTACGATACCAGAATGGTCATCTGGGGGCTTACCGCTAACCTCGTGGCCGGAGAAAAAGAGCGTTGCCTGGCCAGTGGCATGAACTTGTGCCTGTTTAAGCCCCTGGAGCTTTCTCAGCTGGCCACCGCGCTGTGTGAAATAAATATACCCCAGTCCGGCAGCTCGCTTGATGAATTCCTCAATATGAAGATATTCACCGCGCTGACGCTGGGTGATAAAAAATTAATGCGGCAGATGCTCGAGCAATCGCGGGTGGAAAACGAAAAGGATATCGCCGCAGCGCGCGCGGCCATCAGCGGACAAGACTGGCGACTGGCGCAATACCATTTACATCGAATTAATGGTACTGCACAGATTCTTGGCGCAACCGCTATCCATGCGACAGCTGAACAGTTAGAGAATGCGCTGGCGGCGGGGGAACCTGAAGCCGTTTTGCCGCAGGGAATAGATGAACTTACGCAGCAGTTGCAGGCATTAAGCGCGGCGATAATCTTTTTTTCCAGTCAGGCGGACTACCATTGATAGTGCCGCTTTCACCGGATCGCTCCTGATTGCTCTGCTGCGCGGCGCAACAGGAGAAAAAGTCAGTTCGACTTAACCAGTCGATCTGTTATGAGTCATGGGCGGCGCAGGCTTTACTCGGGAGCCCAGTCTTAACCCCAGCTCCACAGCCATAAAACCGACTATCAGGCTGATAACCAGATAACAGATGGCGATCAGCGCCCTGAGTGGCTCATTCATCATTTCCACCGCGCCAGATACAAAGCTGGAGAAGGTTGATAGCCCTCCCATGATACCCGTAGCCACCATCATATGGATGTACTGATTAACCCGGTTCCTTTTATACAGTGATGTGCATAAACCAAGCAAAAAAGCGGCAATAATATTGGCGATGAAGATATCCAGGGGAAAGCCATCGCTCAGGCGAGGCACTACCAACATCAATAATTCGCGGCATATTGCGCCAAACGCCCCGCCAACAAAGATCAGAATAGTAAAATTAAGCACCTGATGCGCTCCTTATGGACAGGCTAACCATGCACCGCAGGCAGCCGCCGCCACGCCGGTAACCACAGAGACGATTAAATATCCTGCAGCGAGTAACCTCTGGTGCGCATGAGCCAGGTTGGCGGCATCTAACTGCATGCTGCTGAAGGTGGTATAACCGCCAAGGACACCGGTCAGCAGGCCTGCATTTAACCATTCACCATAGCGCTCGCGCCAGTCGATACCGAACAGCGCGCTGAGATATCCGATGATTAATGCGCCGCTCACATTGATTAAAAACGTGCCGAGAGGAAAATGTCCGCGGTAAAGTTTGCTGACGGCAAGACCGACCCACCAGCGTAGTAAAGAGCCGGTGCCGCCGCCGAGGCCCACCCAAAAAATGTCAGTAGCGACCATATTTATACCTTTTAAAATGGCATCATCCCGAGAATCATCGGTGGGTATCTCTTAATGTTTGCCCGGGAGTAACCCTGTCGTATTGGCGTAAGCCTGTATTGAGATAAAATTTGGATCTTTCCCTACGTTGATCCCATCAAAGTTGCTGCTGCCTGGCCCCGACATTCACGGCTATCCTGCGTTTTAGTCACGAGGGATCCCAGTTACCAGGTTTTGTATAACCCGGCTCGAGAACAAATACCGATACCGATTGAGGTATCATTGCCAGAAACACTGCCCCGTTAAGCCATGTTGCAAAACGCGCTCCTGACCTGTTTTTTTGCTTAGGGGTAAACCGTGGACAGGAGGCATGACATGCTGCATTTTTTGACCACGAGAGCGCGGCGAATTCGCTTTTTTCATAGACGCTGAGAGAGCAATGTTTGAAGATTAAGTCTGGCATAAAAACACCTTTTGGTAAAAGGACAGGAAACACATGTATCAGTAAATTTCTGCTGATAATAATCAGGTATGATAAGCAATGATTCGCTTTTGATAATAAGTATTTTTCTACCAGTATTAATGTAAGCTGAAGACTAGCAGAGAGAGAAATAGATGAGAAATCGTTCTTGCCGTTATAAAAACCATCCTTGAATAGGTGAAAGCTATCTTGTCATCGTTATCAATCGCTTAAAGGATATGTGGTAGTCTATACTCTAAAGGTGCCTTCTATAACACTTTGATAATAATGGTTGTTTTTTTTGTTTGTGTATAGGCTTGGGTGATTTTTTTTAGTTCAAGAAAATGCTATGAAAAGTCTCCTGAAATACTACACCCCCCTAATTTCATCAAAAAAATTATTTTTTTTTTGGACTTGCCAGGTATATGTAGGATTACAGGGGGGCTGGTGAAAGTGGGGGATGACGGATGTAGGATTTTCCCGGATGTAAATAAATACCGATCAAATTTAATGATGCGACAATATCTGCGGTTGATATCACCTCGAGTAAGATTTCTCTGCCTGTCATTCAATGGGAAATAGGCCGTGCGAGGTCTGGATCAAGTTAGAGAGATTACGTGATGAATTGCATCCAATACCATAAAAAGGAAGCAGTGAGGGGCGTCAAGCTTCATGCTCTCGGATAATTTTCTCAGCTTTGCTGAACAGATATGGGCGAAATCAAATTTCCCATTGCCAGGGCGTCTTCGCGTTGGTTAATTATGGTTTAGCCGAAAGTGGTTTCCTGTGTCTCGTCGGACAAAGGCGGCTCCATCGTGTTTGGTATATTGCCAGAGGCCTGCGTCATTTCCCCCATGACAAAAGCGAGATTCGCTGCGGCGATCAGCGCGGAGGTGTAGGCGTCGACATTCCTTTGCTCTGCGCTCAGCAGACCGTTTGCCGCTTCATTAGCGGCGGTAATGGTGCCCACACCATGACGGTAAGTCTCATAGGCAGTATCTTCAGTCATCATGGCGGTACTGGCCAGATGGGGAGCCGCCCGGTGTGGTTCAAACGCAGAGCGCAGTTTGTTGGCCGATACACTGCTCTCTCTTTATCCACTATGCGGTATATCGCTGATACACATCAACCATCAGCGGCGGGGTATCGCAGTCGGTGTTATGTACGGCCAGTCTCACGCTTTCTGTTATTTTCTTCGTACCAGGAAATGAAATCAGCTGCCGGCATCGGTCTGGCATAAAGATATCCCTGGACGTAAGACACCCGGTTATCTTTGAGCCACTCTGCCTGCTGTTGCGTACTGACGCCTTCCGCAATCGTGGCGAGGCCCAGACGCTTGCTAAGGCCAATGATGGTATCCAATACTGGCGTATCCGTCCCGGCGGAGGTCAGCGTATCAATAAAAATTTTATCGATTTTCAGGTAGTCCACGGGCAGGTTGTGAAGCAGACTCAATGAGCAGTATCCTGTCCCGAAATCATCCACGGCTACCTGACAGCCATGCTGACGAAGTGCGTTCAGATTCTCTGAGGCCAACGCGGTGTCATCGACCAGGCTGCGTTCGGTGACTTCCAGTACCAGGCGAAATGAGGCAGCGAGGGATTGACGAAACTGCAGCACGTCCGTGGTAAAGGCGTCATCCGTCAGATGGGCCGCAGCGATATTGACCCCCAGATGGAAAGGGGCGGTCACCTGCCAGGCTTTGACATCGGCAGCGATCAGGCCAAAAAGATGTCGCGTCAGGCTGATAATCATCTCCTCTTCTTCCGCTGCCTGGATAAACAGCGCTGGCGATATTGAGCTGCCGTCAGCCCGCTGCCAGCGCATCAGGGCCTCCGCACCGGTGCACATACCGGACGCCGCCTCACATACCGGTTGGTAATGAACAACAAACTCTCCTCGCGCCATTCCCTTCGCTATTTCATCAGCCAGAGACAATTTTCCTGTCAGCCAGCGTCGCCATAAATACAGCGTAGCCAGCGTCAGGAGCAGAGAGGCCGGGCCGAGAAAAATCATATTGCGCACCAGGTAGCGAGCAAGCGATTGCCAGGGGGTGATGATCTGTATACGCGCCTGACTAAAGTCAGAATGGAATACCGCACTGAAGCCCGCGAGGTCTTCAGTGCCTTTATCCTGACTGGAGATAACGGGACCGTCACTAAACCGCAACCGCAGGATGGCATGATTTTCATCATCCAGGGTTTCCATCAGATCGGTAAAATATCGTCCATCTACTACGCTGAAAACCGTGATGCCATTACCGGCACCAGAGGCGTAGATGATAGCCGTCTGATGCGGAACGCTGCGGGTACCGTTAATCGCCGTTATTTCCAGACTGCCCATCTCTGCTGAGAGGGGGAGTCCATAAACTGACCGAATGCTTTGCTGTCTGGAGCCGGTGATGGAGGAACAAACAAGCGTGTCCCCACGCACCAGACCGGTACTACGGATGTAAGGGGTGAGCGCACCGGTTTCGGTCATCTTTTCAACAACGTTTTCGCAGGGCTGATTCGCCATTTGCGCTGTCGTGTGGAGGGTATGGCGAGCAATCGACGTCACGTGGTCAACCTGGCCTAACAGAATCTCCGCCGTTATGGCGGTATCCCTTTGCAACTGACGAACGGCCATCCCCAACGATAGCAGGCCAACCAGAATCGCCGGAACGAGAAGGCTGACAACAATCATCCTTTTACTCAGCTGCATCATGGTGATCATCTCTGTTAATAATTAGCCAGACGCACTTCAGTTGGTGCACTGGCAAAAAGGTCCGTGTTGTTTTTATTCCCGAGTTTATCGCCGGTTATGCCGCAGTGAGAGCGTGAATTTCCTCAGCGCTAAGGCAGATTTAAATGCCGACAGATGCTGTTACCTAACTCAGTCTGCTCGATCCCGGTGGAAGGCACGATTCTCATCAGAGGAAGCTCGGGATAACATTCTATTATCCGTTGCTCGATGAGGCTGTTTGCCCAACTGCACTGGGCAATCACATTCTCATAGTTTGAAAACCCTGGTTTGTTGTCTAGCCCACATTCGGATGCGGATACACCTAGCCCTGCAGATTCAATATGCAGGAAATGTCTCAATGAGGGGGCCTGGCTCATACGATCGACAAACCTGAGCATCCCCTCCACATACCCTGTCCAGATAAACGGATTATTACCGGATGAGGTGATATGCGCACAATTGATGACGTCAGTAATGGCATTGAGACGACAATCTTCAAGAAAAAAATCCGGTGCCGTCAGGTCTCCTAGCAGGATATTGTCACTGGATATTCTGTTAATTAACGTTTCAGCGAGTTGAAATTTTCTGAGGTTCTCATTGACACGCATCACAGCATGTTTTGTCGATTCACCTCTTGTCAGTAATAGCAGTTGGCATTCGGATTTTTCTTTCAAGATATAACTCAATGCGGCACCACCTAAAAAACCGGTTGCGCCTGTAATAAGTACGTTCCGCATTTTTTCACTATCATTTTCAGGGTTATTGGCCAGACTAAACGGATGACTCTCAATGCTTCTTCAATATAGCAGTAATTCTTGTGGTCTGGGGTGAAGTATTTAGTGTTGCCGTTTTTTGGTGGAGTTGCGTTTACAACAACAGGCAGGAGTATTTAGGAATTTTCGGACGCGGAGTTGTTATTTCTTAAATATTTCAGCGATGAAGGTAAATGAAGCAAATAAATAAAGGACAGCTTCCCTGTCCTTTATTCTTTTTTATTCAGTTTTGCTCTCGCGCGATCGTAATACCTCACCGACCACCGGGGCGGCGGTAAACGCATTTGGCCATCCCGCGTAGAACGCCGCCTGGGCGACCACTTCTCCGGCCTCTTCAGCCGAAAGCCCATTATCCATAGCTCTGTTTAGGTGGTAGCCAATCTGCGCGCTCTGTCCGGCGGCGATTAACGCGCTGACCGTCACCAGACTTCTGTCGCGGGGCGTAAGCGCGGGCCGTTGCCAGAGGTCGAGAAACAGCGGGTCGGCGGTAAATTTAACCAGGCCAGGCGAAATGGGGCCGACATTTTTTTCCACGGTGTCTGCACGCTGTTTCTCTACCTGTTCATTGAGTGGCAGCAGCGTTGGCGAGGCGGCGGGCAGGGCCTCTGCCGTCACGCCCCTGGCTTCAAAGATGGCTTTAGCGACGCTGACGGCTGACATCGCATTGGGCCAGCCAGCGTAGAAGGCGAGGTGAGTAATGATCTCTGACACTTCCGCTGGCGTCACGCCGCTATCGAGCGCAACGGCAATATAGTGCTTCAGCTCGCCTGGCTGGTTGCGGGCAATCAGCATCGCTACGGTCACGATGCTACGGTCGCGGGCGGACAGGGCGTCACGTTGCCAGAGGTCGTTGCTGATGGCCTCGCGGCCGAAGCGCGCCAGCGCCGGGGAGACCGCTTGAATATCAGCGTCCGCAAGGGTGGAAGGGGTAATTTTCATCATAGCTTCATCTCTTTGTTCGTGGGCATAAGTAAAATCAGACAGCACAAGCGACAAGGCTGCCGCGGCAATCACGTTTTTCATATTTTGCTCCTTTCCGATCCGCAGGGCGGATCGTTAGCGCGTCCACACCTGAGGACGGTCTTTGGCTTGCGGCGTGTTTTGCGCCATCACGCCTGTGAGGAAGTGCGGCTGATAGGCTTCTTCCAGATAACGGATGTCTTCCGGGCTCAGTTGAAGGGCTACAGCGTTGACCGCGCCGTCAACATGATGCTTTTGCGTGGCGCCGATCACCGGGGCGGTGACTTTAGTCAGCAGCCAGGCCAGCGAAATTTCGGTCATCGAGACCTGATGCCGTTCGGCAAGTTCGGCGACGCGGGCAATAATGATCCGGTCCTGCTCTGCCGTGCCGTCGTATTTGCCCCGGGCATAATCATCTTCCACCTCTCGCCGCGTGTGGCCTTCTAAGCGGGAGAGACGGCCGCTGGCCAGCGCGCTATAGGGAGTCATGGCGATACCCTCTTCTGCGCACAGCCCGAACAGCTCTCGTTCATCTTCACGCATAATCAGGTTGTAGTGGCTCTGCACAGAAACAAAGGATGTCAGCCCTTCGCGTTCGGCAAGGGCGTTCGCCTTCGCCAGCTGCCAGGCATAGCAATTGGAAATGCCAATCGCGCGCACCTTGCCGGCGGTCACTGCGGTGTGCAGCGCCTCCAGCACGTCGATAACCGGGGTGTTGTAATCCCAGATGTGGTAGATGTAGAGGTCGATGTAGTCCATCCCGAGGTTTCGCAGACTCTGGTCAAGCGAGCGGGTTATAGCCTGTTTTCCGCTGATCCCCTCGGCAATCTGGGCAGCGGTTCGTGGCAGAAACTTGGTGGCCAGCACCACCTCCTCGCGTTTTGCCATCTCCCGCAGCGCCCGGCCAACGTACCGTTCGCTGGAGCCGTTCTGATAGGCGATGGCGGTATCGTAAAAATTGATGCCCTGTTCCAGAGCGTGGCGGATGATGTCCCGGCTGGCTGTTTCGTCCAGCGTCCAGCGATGCTGACCCGTTGACGGATCGCCAAACCCCATACATCCCATGCAGATACGGGAGACCAGTAAATCACTCTTCCCGAGCCGGGTATACTGCATCGTTATTTTCTCCCTTTGGGTTATTCCACCAGAGTATTAAGCCGCGCGATCAGTCTGGCCGCGTGTTCCCGGGCAAGCGTTTTTTGCTGAGCGATTTTGTCGGCATCCCGGTCGGCGTAGCTAATACCGCAGGTATAAACCGGCGCCAGCAGCGCAAGATTGCACAGCCTGGCCGTGGTCTCGAAGGGAAGGAGATACTCCTCAATGGCATGGCCAAAGAAACCGTCAGCGGTATAGAGCGCCTGTGGCGCTCCCGTGGTGAAGGAGAGGATCAGCTTTTTACCACCCAGTTTCGCCGTTGAGCCATGGGCGAAGCCGTGGACAAATACCTCGTCCAGCCACTGTTTCATTAACCCGGGCAGCCCATACCAGCTAAAGGGAAACTGCCAGACAATCACATCCGCCTGCAGCAGGCTTTCCTGCTCAGCGGCGATGTTGAATTTGCCGTCCGGATAGAGCCAGTCCAGACGACGGATTTCCGCATCAGGCAGGGCGGTCGCCAGCTCATCGAGGATGGTGGCGTTGGCGATGGAATGGTTAAGATCCGGATGCCCGGAAACGACAAGAATATGAGCCATTCCCAACGTTACTCCTGATGTTTAAATTCAGCAGAGAAGAGATTTTCCCAGCTAATAAACGAGCCGAGTGGAATACACTCGAAGGTTAATAGACCCGCTTTTGCCAGCGGAAATTCGGCCATGACATTATTCGCCTCTTCCACGGTGTCGCACTCGAGGAAAATAGCGACGCCGGGTCGATCCTGACGGAAATAGATGTCGCGAATAAAACCTGACTTGTACAGTCCCCAGGCGTGCAGGGCTTCTGTGGTAAGGTGCGGCGCATAGTGTTCCAGCGTCGCGCCGGGGGCAGGGATATCCAGACATAAAATTCGCATAGTTGTCTCCGGAAAGTCGTTGTCAGCGGGAAGAGACAAAAGTATACGAGCCGCAGGGGGGGAAGATTAGGCGGTCATTGACTTAAGAATATTTAGCCTGTACTTAATAATCAGGCGAGGGTGTCTTAAGGAGATGCTATGAATAACGCGCTTTATAATCAGATACGCATCTTTCAGAGCATTGCGCGCGAGGGCAATATCTCGGCCGCCGCGCGCAAGCTCGAAATCACGCCGCCGTCGGTCAGCAATGCGCTCAGGCTGCTGGAGGAGCATATTGGCCACCCCCTTTTTGTGCGCACTACCCGGCGTATCGAGCTGACGGAAACCGGGCAACAGCTGCTGGAGCAGACCGCCGCGGCGGTGGAGACACTGGAAAAGTCGCTGGAAATCATCCGCGACCAGAATCAGGAGCCCTCCGGGGCAGTGAGAATAACCCTCTCGCGCTTTGCCTACCTGCTTATTCTCAAACCGGCGATGGCGGCATTTTGTCAGCAATATCCGGGGATCCAGCTGGAAATATCGGTCTATGACGGTACCGTCAATATTATTGAAGAACGTTTCGACCTTGGGATCCGCTTTGGCGATATTCTCGAAGGCGGCGTGGTCGCCCGCCCGTTAATGAAGCCGTTTCGTGAAGGGCTATACGCCTCCTCTGCCTATCTTGCCGAATATGGCGTGCCCGCGATGCCTGCCGATCTCCATCATCACCGGCTGATTGGCTATCGCTTTATTACCAACAACCGCATCCTGCCGCTGATCCTCAATGACCACGGCGAGCAGCTCACCGTCGAGATGCCCGGACAGTTAATCAGCAATGATATTGACGTCATGGCCGACGGTATTCGCCACGGACTGGGGATTGGCCGTTTATTTGAACCTATCCTGCAATTACAGCCCGATCGTGAGCAGTTTATTCCCGTGATGGAGGACTACTGGAAAACCTATCCGCCGGTTTATCTCTATTACCCAAAAAACGCAGGCAGAACGAAAAGGGTGAAAGCCCTGATTGATTTCCTGATAATGCATGCCGCGGAATAAAGGCTATTTTGCGTGCGAAATATCTGAAGGCACAGATCCTGTCTTTCCCTCAGTCTTAACCCTATACTCCTTGCGGATAAAGCGGTTTTTATCGCGATGATTTTTGCCGCTCAACGGCTTAACCCATCACCAACGTCATAGGCTGGGAATATCAATAAGGGAGAGGTATCAATGGGCAGACGCTTCATAGTCTGTATATTCGCGCTGGTGGCGTTTTCGGCCAGTGCTGCGCATGGTGTTCACGGTGGCCATAACGGGCAGTCGGTGAGCGCTGGCACCGACGGCGGCAACGGTTCGAACGGCGGCGATATCGATAATTCCTCGGGTCGGGCAGGGTGCCCTGGCGGCACCGATCCCGATAAGCACGGTCATTTTTATCTCCCTGGCACCAGCGAACCCTGCAATCCTGGGCCCCAGGATGCAGAAAAAGTCGGGTCTTCCCGCTAGCGTTCAGCTCAGATCGTGCAGCGCTTTGTCCAGCGGCGGGGAAAGCTGAATATCCTGAAACGCAACCGCCAGTCCGCCACGCTCCGGTGAGCAGCACATGACGCCCGCTTTCACCGGGCCTGGCGGAAAGTAGCCGAGCCGCAGCAGCGGCCAGCGCTCGCCGTCGGTTGAATACTGCAGCCTTAACGCGTCGCCCTTGCGGGTCAGCCGCAGCCAGAAGGTGCGCGGGTCGCCGGGGAAAAGCCCGGTGGCCCAGTCGGAGTGGGTTAGCGTCAGTACGCTGCCGATGGCCGGGGCATCGTCATTAAACTCAATTCCCGCCTTCAGCCAGGTCTGCTCGTCGGCCATCATCATCAGCCCGGCCTGGTCGTAAAGCGTGGTGAAATCCGCACAGATTTTTGCCTGCAGGGTAAAATCGCCCGCCACTTCTGCGGCATAGAGATGGCCAGAGAAGCGCTCGAAGCCATACCAGGTATGGCGCCAGAAGTCGGTATGCTTATTAGTGACCACCGTCAGGCCGTCGGAATCGCGGCGCCACTCGGCAGGTTCATTGATCCAGTGAAAGTACGGCTGCATTTTTCCTCCGGGATATGCTTTCAGACAGGGTTATAACAGCGACTGCAGCGCGGGTGACGCCATGCTGGCCTCAAAGGGAATAATCTCTGTACGGGCGAGACCCAGCTGCTGGAAGGGATCCTGGCTCAGACGCGCTTGCAGAGTTTCCCGGCTATCGCATTTTGCCAGAATGACGCCGCCGGTGCGGGGAATACGGCGGCCGGAGGCGAGAAAGAGGCCGTCGGCATAGCCTTTTTTGAGCCATTCGATGTGGGCGGGGATCGCACGGTCAACCTCTTCGAGCGGTTTTATATACGTTAAAACAACCACATAAATCGTACTCATCCTGAAAGCCCTGGCAATCCAATGGGATCTCCAGCCTGACATATTTCGATGATGGATAAAAGAAAACGCGGCATTTTTCCGTGCTATTTAGCAGGGATGGCGGGGCGCAACATCCCGGATGCTCATCGCAGACGTGAATTAATATATATGTTTTTACGCATGTATATTGATCTTTCTTTGTGGCCCCGTATGCTGTCCGTCACGCTTGAGGAGAAATCATGTCTTTATTGCCCCTGCAACTGTTCAAAAACCTCGCCGATGAAACTCGGCTGGGGATCGTATTGCTGCTCAAGGCGCGTGGAGAGCTGTGCGTGTGCGATCTCTGTACGGCGCTCGCCCAGTCCCAGCCCAAGATCTCCCGCCATCTGGCGATGCTCCGTGAGAGCGGATTGCTGCTGGATCGTAAACAGGGTAAGTGGGTCCATTACCGCCTCTCTCCGCAGATGCCGGCCTGGGCGGCGCAGGTGATTGAGCAGGCCTGGCTCAGTCAGCAGGAGGATGTGCGGCTGATGATCAGCAGACTGGCTGGCGGGCCGGGTTGCCGGTAAAAAATTTATCTTAACATATATGATTTTTCGAATGTGATTGGCGGAGGAACGATGTTGCTGGCAGGTACGATTTTTATCCTGACCCTGGTGCTGGTGATCTGGCAGCCGCGGGGGTTAGGGATCGGCTGGAGCGCGGCATTTGGCGCGGCGCTGGCGCTGGCCACCGGTGGCGTACAGGTAGCCGATATCCCGGTGGTATGGCATATCGTCTGGAATGCGACCGCCACCTTTATCGCCGTTATCATTATCAGCCTGCTGCTTGATGAGTCTGGCTTTTTCGAATGGGCCGCGCTGCACGTTTCCCGCTGGGGAAGAGGCCGGGGTCGTCTGCTGTTTACCTGGATTATCCTGCTCGGCGCGGCTGTGGCGGCGCTGTTTGCCAACGATGGGGCGGCGCTGATCCTCACGCCAATCGTGATTGCCATGCTGCGAGCGCTGGGGTTCAGCAAGGGAACGATGCTGGCCTTTGTCATGGCCGCCGGATTTATTGCCGATACCGCCAGCCTGCCGCTGGTGGTGTCGAATCTGGTGAATATCGTTTCGGCAGATTTCTTTGCCATCGGCTTCAGGGAGTACGCTTCGGTGATGGTGCCGGTCGATCTCGCGGCGATCCTCACCACCCTGGCGATGCTGCACCTGTTCTTTCGCAAGGATATCCCGCCGGCCTGGGATATGGCGTTACTAAAAGCGCCGGCCACGGCGATAAAAGATCCAGCGACGTTCCGCACCGGCTGGGGCGTGCTGCTGCTGTTGCTGGCTGGCTTTTTCGTCCTTGAACCGCTGGGGATCCCGGTCAGCGCCATCGCGGCGCTCGGCGCCGGGATCCTGTTTGCTGTCGCGAAGCGCGGGCGGGTAATTAACACCGGCAAGGTGCTGCGCGGCGCCCCGTGGCAGATAGTGATCTTCTCGCTGGGAATGTATCTGGTGGTGTATGGTCTGCGAAACGCCGGGTTAACGGATTATCTGACCACGGTGCTGAACATGCTGGCGGAGCGCGGCCTCTGGGCCGCGACGCTGGGCACCGGTATCCTGTCGGCCTTCCTCTCTTCAATAATGAATAATATGCCCAGCGTACTGGTCGGCGCCCTGTCGATTGATGGCAGCACGGCAACAGGGACGATCAAAGAGGCCATGATTTATGCCAACGTCATCGGCTGCGATCTGGGGCCCAAGATCACGCCAATTGGTAGCCTGGCCACGCTGCTGTGGCTGCATGTGCTGGCGCAGAAGCACATCACCATCGGTTGGGGGTATTATTTCCGCTGCGGCATCACCATGACCCTGCCGGTGCTGCTTGTGACGCTGGCCGCGCTGGCGCTGCGTCTCTCCTTCAACCAGCCATGAGAACGTACTATGAGCATCACCATTTACCATAACCCTGATTGCGGCACCTCGCGTAATACGCTGGCGCTGATCCGTAACAGCGGCGCCGAGCCCACCGTTATCTATTATCTGGAGACGCCGCCGTCGGGTGATGAGCTGCGCCAGCTGCTCGCCGCGATGGGGATCCCGGTGCGCGCGCTGCTGCGGAAAAACGTCGAACCCTACGACGCGCTGGGCCTGGCGGAAGACCGGTTTACTGACGACCAGATAATCGACTTTATGCTTCAGCATCCGATCCTGATTAACCGTCCGATCGTAACGACGCCGCAGGGCACCCGACTCTGCCGCCCGTCAGAGGTGGTGCTGGAGATCCTGACGGCGCCACAAAAAGGCGCATTCGTGAAGGAGGACGGTGAGCCAGTCATTGATGCCGCAGGGCAGCGTGTGAAATAGCGCGCAGAATGGCGCCGGCTGTAGCAGCCGGCATGCCGTGTTAAACCTGCTGTATGGTAGGCTCTCCAGGTATGTAGCGCCTGGATTGCTGACAATATTCTCGCTTAGCGCTATTTCTCCACTATCCAGTCTGTTTCCCTTACTTTTCCTGCCGTTATACACCGCCTCTGCGCCGGTGGTTTATGTCTCTCGATAAATTATTAACTGTTTGTTTTTAATGGGTAAAATTTCGGTTTGTGCGTAATGATATAAAGTCAACGTCGTTTGCATTATTGCGAACATTAAATCTGTAAAACTAGATGTTTGTCGACTTTTCATCTAAAAAGGGAAGGTAAGGGGCTGGACAAAACCATTGCGTGGTTATCAAATGGTTAAAAATGCTCGTGTTTGATGTTAATACAAACAAATTATAAATCGTCAGCCTGCTTTATACGGTTAACTTGCGCTGCGGCGCACCTTACCTGGAGAATTTATGCATTCCTCTGTTAATAAAAACGAAAGCCGTACCTTTTTCGGCCATCCTTATCCGCTGGGCTCCCTGTTCTTCACTGAAATGTGGGAGCGCTTCTCGTTTTACGGCATCCGTCCTTTACTGATCCTGTTTATGGCGGCGACAGTGTACGACGGCGGCATGGGCCTGGCGCGAGAGAACGCCTCGGCGATCGTTGGGATTTTTGCCGGCAGTATGTATCTGGCCGCGCTGCCGGGCGGCTGGCTGGCGGATAACTGGCTTGGCCAACAGCGCGCCGTCTGGTATGGCTCTATCCTGATCGCCCTGGGGCACCTGTCGATCGCTCTGTCAGCATGGCTGGGCAACGATCTGTTCTTTATCGGTCTGATGTTTATCGTCCTGGGTTCCGGGTTGTTTAAAACCTGTATCTCGGTGATGGTCGGCACCCTGTATAAAAAGGGCGACGCGCGCCGCGACGGTGGTTTTTCGCTGTTCTACATGGGGATCAACATCGGCTCGTTTATCGCGCCATTGATCTCTGGCTGGCTTATCAAATCGCATGGCTGGCACTGGGGCTTCGGCATCGGGGGGATCGGGATGCTGGTGGCGCTGATCATTTTCCGTGTCTTTGCCGTACCGTCGATGAAGCGCTATGACGCGGAGGTTGGCCTCGATTCCACCTGGAACAGCCCGGTGGCGAAAAAGAATGGCGTTGGAGCGTGGCTGCTGGCGCTGGCGCTGGGAGTGGCGGTGCTGGTCACGCTTATCAGCCTGGGCACGATCGTGATTAACCCGGTGGCGGTGGCCAGCGTGCTGGTCTATGTAATTGCCGCCTCCGTGGCGCTCTATTTCATCTGGCTGTTCGTCTTCGCCGGACTCAACCGTAAAGAGCGGGCGCGCCTGCTGGTATGCTTTATTTTGCTGGTCTCGGCGGCCTTTTTCTGGTCCGCGTTTGAACAGAAACCGACCTCCTTCAACCTGTTTGCTAACGACTACACCAACCGGATGATCGGCGATTTTGAGATCCCCGCGGTCTGGTTCCAGTCGATTAACGCCTTGTTTATCATTCTCCTCGCGCCGGTATTCAGCTGGGCGTGGCCTGCGCTGGCGCGTAAAAACGTTCGTCCGGGCAGTATGACCAAATTCGTGATTGGTATCCTGTGCGCAGCGGCGGGCTTTGGCCTGATGATGCTGGCGGCGCAGAACGTCCTGAGCAACGGCGGGGCCGGTGTGTCGCCGCTGTGGCTGGTGGGCAGCATCCTGATGCTGACGCTCGGTGAACTGTGCCTCAGCCCGATTGGGCTGGCGACCATGACTCTGCTGGCGCCGGAGAGAATGCGCGGCCAGATGATGGGGCTGTGGTTCTGCGCCAGCGCGCTGGGTAACCTGGCGGCGGGCCTGATCGGCGGTCATGTGAAGGCCGATCAGCTGTCGCTGCTGCCGGACCTCTTCGCCCGCTGCTCCATCGCATTGCTGATCTGCGCCGCCGTGCTGGCCGTGCTGATTGTCCCGGTCCGCCGGATGCTGGAGAACAGTCGGTCCAGCGCCGCGCAAAAATCCCTCAGCAACGCCTGACGCGATCCTCAGGCCGGCCCTACGGGGCCGGCTTGTTTTTTGTCCAATCCCCGCCCCAGCAGAACAAAATCCCCTTTTCACAATGCGCGATGTCCCATAACGTGAGCGTGTTCTTTGAAATCACGTCGCTTTCCGGTCCATAGTGTAGTCAGGTTTACTATGTGGTTAATATAAGGACACACCTATGCCAGCAGTCATTGATAAAGCATTGGATTTCATCGGTGGTATGAATACGTCTGAGCCAGTACCACAGTCTATGGATGAAAGTACCGCGAAGGGAATTCTCAAATATTTAAAAGAACTGGGCGTACCAGCCACCCCGGCCGACGTCGCTGCGCGCGGCCAACAGCAGGGCTGGAGCGCTGGGTTTACCGACAAAGTGGCGGAGTGGGCTGAACGGGTCGCCGCCGGCGAACGGCTGGTGATTAAGCATCCGGAATTCTTTTCCACCTATATGCGGGAAGAGCTGCGCGCCCTGGTGTAATCGCCGCGCATCCACCCCGCCTCTTCAGCTTAATGCCTTCCCCTATTGGGAAGGCATTCTGGCGAATGACAAACCCGTTTCGTTATTGTGCTCGCCTTTCTGCCGGGTGGCGGCTTTCGCCTTACCCGGCCTACAAAAAACTCCAATATCAGTCAGTTATGCAGTTAGCTGTAGGCCCGCGCAAGCGCTGAAGATTGCACTTTGTCTGCAGTCTGATTGCCTTCCCCTATTGGGAAGGCATTCTGGCGGATAACAAGCCCGTTTCGTTATTGTGCCCGCCTTTCTGCCGGGGGGCGGCTTTCGCCTTACCTGGCCTACAAAAAACTCCAATATCAGACAGTTATGCAGTTAGCTGTAGGCCCGCACAAGCGCATGGACTGACCCCATAAAGTTGGATGGTTCATATTAAGCGGCTCTCAGAGCCTGGG
>OENZ01000022.1_pt1 | contig 156688 bp, 140 predicted proteins | sample 1539401 | NCBI WGS metagenome assembly OENZ01 (sample SAMN03777355, study PRJEB22549) | human gut metagenome | biome: gut; feature: infant; material: feces | host: Homo sapiens | collected 2013-11-23 | reverse complement strand
CGTTGTTGAAACCCGCACTCTGGCTATGTTCATTTCGTTAAAAATGATTACCTTACATTGTTCAGTTTTCAAAGATCTGTTTCATCGCTTTAATGCGACGTCTTATATAGATTACCACGTCATAAAGTTCATGTCAACTACTTTTTTAGAAGTTTTTTGAAATTTGTTATGTTAATAACTTTTCAAATTAAACTCGCTTGTAATTGTCATGCCCTGTTTTAGCGACTTGATTAGTATACCGATTTCCGAACGGTTCGTCAACCCCTAATTTTAATTTTTTTCAGAAAATTTAAACCCATGCCGCAGAACCTGTTTTCAACAGCATGGGTGTCGCTACACGTTAATCAATAATGTATTCTTTTAAATTAAAGTCTTACCTGCCCCGGAATTAATAACCGGCAGCATACGCTACTGCACTAAACGCGGCCATTTGACCTTCGCCGACTGCCTTAGCTACCTGTAACGGTGTACCCACTACATCACCGGCAGCAAATAAACCTTTAAAATTAGTTTCCATATGACGATTAACGGCAACCGAATTACCGTCAAGAATCACGCCTTCCACCAAGTTTTCAGGCGGATACGTATCGCGCAAGAAGAATACACCATCTACTGTCTTCATACCTTCATTAGTATGAATCGCCGTAACGGTCTTTTCACCTTCTACACTTTGTACAATCGCTTTTTTATGTACTACTACGGAAGCAGGTAATGTATCGAGCCATTCTCTCGGCAGTTGTAATGCACCACCGATATAAAGATTCATATTTTTAGCTAAAGACGCTAACAATTCCACATCCTGCTGATAAGCCAATGTATTAATATATACGGCTATATCCTTGTCTTCAAAAAAGTGACCGTCACAGCTGGCGCAGTAACTTACACCACGCCCGAGCAAAGCACGTTCACCGGGAACGGTTTTACTCATGGCTACACCGGTAGCCAAAATTACACTTTTTGCTTGAAACACATTATCGGCTGTCATCAATGTAAACGGTTCGCCGATAAAAACGGACTGAACCCTTTCTTTTACAATAACAGGCTCATAAGACAATGTCTGTTCCAATAAATTTTCCATAAAATCTATACCACTAATGGTCATAATCCCAGGAATATTATTAATTTTAGAGGCACGTCGTAATTTATCACCAAAGCCGGCAGCTTCAAATAATACCACCGATTTATTGTGAACACGTGCGGTTAAAGCGGCTGATAAACCGGCGGGACCGCCGCCTACAATAGCCACATCAAAAACTGCCATATCTGTCCCCTTGCATTAGAATTAGTAAAAAATGGCTGACCACTTGCTGTAACAAGTAGTCAGCCCATAAAAAATACCTTGACGGTGACCGCTCGGGGCGTAAAAGTATTTAGTCCTTTATATCGTAAATTTAAAGCCTTGTGCTTCTGCTTGTTGTATTAATTTTTGTCTTAACGGAACTGCCTTTTTACCGGCAATCTGTTTAGTAAACGAATCTACACGGCGATTCATATCGCGCATGTCATAATACTGTTCCATTTCTTCATCGTAATCTTCCAACAATTCCAGATACGAGTCAAATACAGTATATGAATCATCAAATACATTAGCTTCACGAGGCATCCGCGGTTTTAATTGCGGCTTCTGGTTTGGTACGCCAATACCGAGTCCTACTACCGGGAATGTTAATTCCGGCAATTTTAAAAGCTCGATCATCTTAGGTACATTATTTAGGATACTGCCGAAATAAACAGTACCGAAGCCGCCAAGCTCTGCAGCCGCTACCATATTCTGCGCTGCAATAGCTGCATCCGTCCAGCCTTGGAAGAAACGATCACTATCACGTTCACTGTCGCTCGTTACACCTTGTTCACGAGCTATGCGTGAGTTACGGTACGCATCGACTATAAAGATAAATAGTTCCGGTACCCGTGCTACATACTCCTGGTTGCAAACTTCCGCAATAGCCGCTTTCAATTCCGGATTTACGATGCGGATAATACTGAAACTTTGCATCCCCATGCTCGTAGCCGTCCGTTTTGCAATATCCAGTAATATACTCAGTTGTTGCGGCGGCATAGGACTGGATTTAAACTCACGAATAGTACGATGATTTAATAAAACGTCAATAGGATTCATAGGATCGTCTCCTTTACTAAAATACATCGCCCGACAAAGTCGGAGAACTGTATTTTACCACAGATTTCCGTCATATTGCATATCAAAATTATTACACAGTATGACAAAAATCATAATTATACTGTAAATGTCATTCTAATTAATACTATAAAACACCTAGTATTTAATATCGAATTTTCTCTTTTTACAGTAACACTATTTAGTAGGCTTGTCTAGTCCTCAAATAATTGATAAAACAATCAATTATTTAGACAATTCCCCGCTTCTGCGCCAAAAGCCGCCTGCCATTATTCTTAAAACAGATATTAACTTTCACGATCATGAATACTATACTTAAAATATAACTAATGCATCTTTATATGTCAAGCAATATATAGTCATGCATAAATCATCACCAAATACTTATACTTATTTACTCTTATACGCTAAATCATCGATTTTCTTTAATTTTTTTATTCAATGAATGACCAATCTGAAACAAAAATTGCCTAAATGTCCATAATTTGTTATACTACTTATATGGTAACGAAATTTATATTTCAGTTTTCAATTTCCATTTTTAAAAAATAAAAAGGAGTCCATTCACATGAAACTTCAATTAACTAAACATTTAACTCGCGGTCTTTTAATTGCAGCCTTAGCAGTAGGCTTCACCGGTTCTGCATTAGCAGCTGCACCAACTGATACAGATGCCCAAATCCATGTAAGCGGTACGGCAACCCGTTCCGTAGCACCAAACTATGCTATCCTTCGTTTAGGCATTACCAGCGAAGCTTCTACGGTAGGTGCTGCTAAAACAACTAACGATCGTGTTATGAGTGATTTGATTGCTCGCCTTGCTAATGTAGGTATTACTAAAAACAACATTCAAACATCCTACTTCTCCGTTTCCCCTAAAAACGATTACAGCACTACTCGTGATCGTTCCGGAGACTCTGTTGTAGGTTATACCGTTTCCAATTCCGTAGCCGTTCGCATCAACGACTTGAACAAAATCAGCCAAGTTATCGATAATGCCGGAGCTGCCGGTGCCAATAACATTCAATCCCTCAGCTTCGAAGCCGATGTAGATCAAGCTTTAAATGACCAATTGACTGCTGAAGCTGTTAAAAACGGTCGTCATCAAGCTGAAGTCATTGCTGGTGCTTTGGGTCAACAGTTGGCCGGTATTAAAGATGCTTCCGTAGGTGGCACTAACACTTACACTATGGAAAACTCCATGCGTCTTTATAAAGCATCAGACATGCTTGGTTCTTCCACCCCGGTAGAACAGGGTGAAATCACCGTAAGCAAGAATGTAGATTTAACATTCTATGTTCGTTAATTTGCTATTCACAACAGATTCGTTTAATTAATCACATAAATACTAAAGCCGAGTTCAAATGAACTCGGCTTTTTTCATATCCGCATAGATTTTATGACTTACGCTTATATTTACTTTATTATAAGGGTAGAACGTACAAGCTAAATAATCTAAATTAATCTTCCGGTACAATGCCCACATGAACCGCTACGATACCACCGGTTAATTCATAATAGGCAGCGTCTTTATACCCCACTTGCTTAAAGTATTCAAGCACCTTAGATTGATGTGGATAACGACGCAAGGATTCGGGGAGCCATGCATAGGACGACTGATCCTTACTGAGCTTGCCCAATACCGGCAAAATCTTTTCAAAATATAAGTAATACAACTGCTTAAAACCGATAACTGTCGGTTTTGCCAATTCTAACGTGACAACGCGACCACCCGGTTTGACCACACGTTTCATTTCGCTGAGTGTTTTAATAATATCCGGCACATTACGCAAAGCAAACGCACTCATGGCACAATCGAAGGTATTCGCTTCATACGGTAAATTCATGGCATCCCCTTCCACTAAATTAACCTTATCAAGCAAACCGGCTTCAGCCAAACGCACCTCTCCTTGGGCGAGCATTTCCGGACTGAAATCCAAGGCCTCAATATGAAGGCTTGGCATTTGACGCAGTGCTTCCTTAGTTAACATACCGGTACCGCAAGCAACGTCCAAAATATTCATATTTTCATTTAAAGCCATTTTTTCTACGGCAAAACGACGCCAATAAGAATCTTGGTGAAAACTCAACAAAGAATTCATCAGGTCATAATGTTTAGCTATATGTGAAAAAACGCCTTGTACAAAAACTTCCTTTTCCGCATGGTTGGAAAAGGTCAGTGACTGCTCTCTTGTATTCCCTTGCATATATTCTTCACTCACAATCTTTTTAAAACCTACATACCTACCATAATACTATATCAATCATCTTACTAATCATAAGGAACTGCCATTCCAAACCATAATTAATCATCTGATTAATCTCCGTACATCTTATTGTACCATATCTCATTTATATTTTGATGATTCTTTTCATTATTGCGTTTCTATAGTATAACCAATAGTTCTATAATTTGTAAAGTAAATGGTCTCTCAAAAAATTAATAATCAGCTGAAATAGCCTGTACTAAAATTTATCTTCAAAATATTTTTACTTTAATCAAATTGCCTCTTGATAACATTTGTTGTCCGTATTATAACGACATATGTCCATTACAAACGCATTATTTTTTGAGTGTCGAAGGAGAGATTATTATGAAAGCAATTTTACAAGTGTTTAACCGAGTCAAACTGATTTATCAAATCATGATAGGGCTGGCCATCGGTATTTCTGTGGCCCTGATTAATCCGTCAGTTGGTAAAGACTTGTCACTGCTGGGGATCATCTTTGTAGGCGCCTTAAAAGGGATTGCACCTTTATTGGTATTCTTCCTTGTTATCGCTGCCGTTTGCCGTCATCGGGCCAATCAAAAAACAGGCATGAAAAAAATCATCCTTATGTATATGATTGGTATGTTCCTATCGGCCTTAATCGCCGTTTTTGCCAGCTACCTCTTCCCGGCCACTCTTCATTTAGTGACTGCAGCTGAAGATGCCAAAGCTCCGCAAGGCATCGCGGAAGTATTGATTACCTTATTACGTAATATCGTAGATAATCCGCTTCATGCCATCATGACCGGTAACTACATCGGTATTTTAGGTTGGGCCGTTGTTATCGGCTTTGCCCTTCGTCATGCAACCGAAGAAGTAAAAAATCTGTTTGTAGGTATTTCCGATGCGATTACCATGGTTGTACAATGGGTTATTCGCTTGGCTCCGTTCGGTATTATGGGCCTCGTTGCCGAATCCATTTCCACCAGCGGTATTGAAGCGTTAGTTGAATATGCTGTATTATTAGGGACATTATTAGGCAGCATGTTCTTCGTAGCCCTTGTTGTAAATCCTATTATTGTTTACTTGGTTATGCGCCGTAATCCATTCCCACTTACCTTTAAATGTTTACGTGAATCCGGTATTACCGCATTCTTTACGCGCAGTTCCGCTGCCAATATTCCGGTTAATATGAATATGGCCAAACGCCTCGGCTTATCCCCTGATACTTACTCCATCGCTATTCCTTTGGGAGCTACAATCAATATGGCCGGTGCCGCTATTACTATTACTATTATGACCTTAGCAGCCGTTAATACTCTTCATATTCCGGTGGATTTCGGTACTGCTATCTTATTAAGTATTATCGCAACAATCGGTTCCTGCGGTGCTTCCGGTGTAGCCGGCGGTTCCCTCTTATTGATTCCGCTTGCTTGTAGCTTATTTGGTATTTCCAACGATATCGCCATGCAGGTTGTTGGTGTTGGTTTCATCATCGGCATTCTTCAAGACTCCACGGAAACTGCTCTTAACTCCTCCACCGATATTCTTTTTGTAGCTGCTGCCGACTTCGCTGAACATGGTTATCCTGAAAACCTCAACGAAGATCAGTCCAAAGTTGTTTTAAATAAAACAATTGAAGCGTAAGCACAAAAACAATGTATCCGTTTTTAACTAAAAAGTATGAAGCCAAACAGCTGAATGCTCATTTATAAAAACACCTACACAAAAAAGGATGGCCGTTCACTCACCCCGGTGAGGAACGGCCATCCTTTTATTTTACAATTTCATATTTTTTAATTATTACCGACTCATTTTATTAGTCGTGAATATTTTCAGTACCCGTATAGCTGTGTTCCGGTGTAATCGTCACTACATAGGAAGAATCCATAGCCTGCAAAATATTGGTAATGGCCTTGGCAATCTCATCCATTCGTTTGCAATCATCATTCGGTACCACCAAATCAAAGATGATATGCGTTTTATCATCACTTTGAACGGCCCGTAAATCATGAAGACTCAGTCGATTATCATAAGCTTTAACAACGGCATGAATTTTATCATAAAGTTCCATCGATTCTTTGGTAATCAATAACGGATCCATGTGAATAGTAAGCTGTATATATAATTGCTTTTGCGCATCCCGTTCAATACGATCAATCAGATTGTGACTCTTAATCACGTCTTCTTTCGCATCTACTTCCACGTGAATGCTGGCAAATACATGGCCGGGACCGTAATCGTGAATCATTAAATCATGAATGCCGAGCACACCCGGATAGGATTTAACAAAATTGGCAATATCATTAACCATTTCAGGATTCGGTTCATTCCCCAACAAGCGATTGATGGCATCGGACAATACATGATAGCCGGCACGACCGATCATGAGCGAAACAATAGCCCCTAAGTAACCGTCAATCGGGAAATCAAGCAAACCGCCTACTACCAAACCTACGGTAATACCTAAAGTAGCCCATACATCAGACAAGCATTCCAAACCATTTGCCTGTAAAATCGGTGAATTAATACGAATACCGATGTTCTTAAAAAATGTATAAAGCCATATTTTGAGACCCATTGCACACAACATAACAATGAATGCCCATAAAGAGAATTCTACCATCTGCGGATTCATGATACGATCAATGGCTTCCAAAAATAACTGTGTGGCTAACACAAATAATAAAACAGAAAATCCTATGGACAACAGATATTCAATACGTCCATGTCCATATGGATGCTCTTGGTCGGCCCTTTTGGCGGAAAACCGAAAACTCAATAAGGATATGGCCGAACCGCCCGCATCGGCTACGTTGTGAATACCGTCACTAATCATAGCAATGGATCCTACCAATAAACCGACAATAATTTCACCGATACAGATAGTTAAATTCGTAATAATCCCTACAATGCTGGTTAAATTTCCATATTTTGTTCGTACGGCCGGTGCTTTCACACAGTCATAATCTTTTATAAACCATCGTATTATTTGTTCTTGCATTATTGTCCCCACCAAATTTTAAAACTTTTAAAACTCAAACACATACGCATATATATTTCTAAACAGGCTTATGAAGAGGCCCATTTAAGATTCTTATTCATCTCTCAATGAATAATCATTATTTACTTAAGATAGTATACACTGTTTCTCATCGATTATCAATACATATTTTTGTAAAAAATACCCTCCTCAAGAAACGTATCATAAAGAACTTGTAAACTAAGAGCTCTACTATATAATACGCCTCATCAAGGAGGGTTTCAAATTATATTATATGTTTATAACAGTGAAATTTTAGATTTGTGCCCAGTAAATTTTAAAATTTCTAAACAATAAATCTAACAGCTTTTAATTCAGTAATTTTTCAGCTTACCAACGTTTTTCGTAATAAACCTGAGTCCACATAGCAACTTCCGAAAGTCCGGGATGTGGTGTCATAGTTTCCCCAACCGTAATTACGGAATGAGGATCCATTTTGCGAACCAAACCTTCACTACGTAACTGTTTAGTCAACTCAGAGCCGATTTCTTCATTAATTGGTGTCAACGGTGTATCGCCACTGTTTAATAAGTTAACATATGGCTGGAACAAGATGGATGCTTGTGGTCCGATAATATGAATACCTAAAATGTTGTTAGTCTTGGTATCCACTACAATTTTTGCAAAACCGTCATTTTCATCACCCGGATCAAAACCTAAAGCAAAGCCCTTAGCCGAAGAAGAATAGAAGTTTTTACCGGTTTTTACAGTATAGCCCTGTTCAATGGCTTCTTTTTCGGTAAGGCCTACATGACCTACTTGTGGATAAGTAAAGGTAACAGCCGGTACCAAATCATAACGAGCCCAACGGAAATCCTGTGGTGATTCTGCATGATATAAGTTATGAGCAATGATGTCCCCTTCATAATTTGCCTTATGACGGAATGGCGCTTCCCCGTTCACATCGCCCATAGCATACACGCCATCAACCGAAGTTTCTAAAAATTCATTTGTTACAATCCAACCGCCACGTTTTGTCTTAATGGAGGTATTTTCCATTTTCAACTCTTCCGTAGCCGGTTGAATGCCGGATGCCATGAGAATTTCTTCGCCGCGTACTTCACGAACTTCACCGGATTTACGGTCGCGAATCACTACAACTTTTTCACCGTTTTCTACGCGAACTTCTTCCGGCTCCTGATTTAAAATAATCTCAATACCCAAACGAGACAGATCTTTATAAATTTGTTCGGAAATTTCTTCATCTTCTTTAGGCAATAAGCGCACATTATGCTGGATCAAGGTTACTTTAGTACCTGCTGCCGCAAATACATGAGCGAATTCGGTGCCGATAGGACCACCACCCATTACAACCAAAGATTTAAGCGGTTTCTTAGGATATTTATCACCAAATAAAGTTTCACTGCTCATATAACCGGCTTCTTCCAAGCCTTTAAGCGGGTTAACTTTAGTATGACCACCGACACCCAATACAATAATCGGTGCGGTAATTTCTTCAGTTACTTCACCGCTGTTCATTTTTACTGTCAATACTTTATCGCGTACAAAGCTGGCCGCACCACGATACAAGTCAACATTTTCAAATCTGTCATAGTAAGCTTCTACGCCTTTGCTTTCATCGATTTTTTGCCAAACACGTTTAGACATTAAGTCCCAATCAATAGTAGCCGGTTGCACTTTAACACCGATTTTAGGCAATTCTTCAATTTCACGAACCGCATCTGCTACGGTAACCATTACCTTCGTAGGAATGCAACCGCGTGTTAAGCAAGTACCGCCGAATTTTCCTTTTTCAATAATAGCGACTTTCTTACCTTTAGCAATGGCCGCATCAGCTACCAAAGTAGCGCCGCCGGTACCGATGACAATAATATCATAAGTCTTCATGTTATGACCTCCAATGTTAAGTATTTTTAATGATTTACAATCAATAATTATAATCAATTATCTTTGAACCTATTATATCATATCGATAGATATAAATAAAGAGATGTATACATTAATATTTTCAAGTAATTTTGTAATAATCTTAATAACATTGCCCATATAAAAACTCTCTGTATCAGTGTTTCCAAGGGAGTAGCAACACCAATAAACAGAGAGCTTTTATAGAGGTCTATATCAAGTTAGAATTCAAATTTTAACAGCCTTTTGCGAGACTTAAACCACTAAAGTCCGATTTCGAATAATAAACAAAATTCTGTAAGATCAAAATATTTGTTTATCTATCCGACTTTTGAATCAGATATCTAAGTCAACAACAGCTTCTACGGCTTCCAATAATGTACCGTCAGCTACAATTGCCGTAACTTTTTCCAGTTCTTTGAACATTTCAATGTCTTTATCATAGTCGATAAATTTATTGGCTTCGCGGACAGCTTTATAAGCTGCTGCTGTGCCGACACCCAATTGACCGCATTCTTCACGAAGGTCAATTGCCTGGCAAGCTGCCAAAATTTCGGTAGCCACAACGCGACGTACATTTTCGGCAATTTCCCCTGCCTTACGACCGGCATGAGCCCCCATACTTACCAAATCTTCCTGGTTTTCACAAGAAGGAATGGAATCTACGGAAGCCGGATGAGCAAGTACTTTATTTTCACTTACTAAAGCGGCGGCCGCATATTGAGTAATCATGAAACCGGAATTCAAACCGGAATGTTTAACGAGGAATGATGGGAACCCGCTCAACGAGTTATTGAGCAAGCGTTCCAAACGACGTTCCGAAACATTGGCGATTTCAGCAAGGCCGATGCCTAAGAAGTCAAACGGTAAAGCCATTGGTTCACCGTGGAAGTTACCGCCGGAGATTACATCGCCGTCCGGTAAAATAATCGGATTATCCGTTACGGAGTTAATTTCAATATCTACTTTTTCTTTTACAAAAGCCAACGCATCTTTGGAAGCGCCGTGAATTTGCGGTACACAGCGTAAGGAATACGGATCCTGCACACGTAATTCACCTTGCTGCGTAATATAAGTACTGCCCTTTAACAATTCGCGCATATTGTGAGCCGTATCCAATTGACCTTTATGAGGACGAATAGTGTGGATACGTTCATCATACGCATTGATAATACCGCGCATAGCTTCTGCCGATAAAGCAGCGGCTACGTCACTTAATTTCAATAAGCATAAGCCTTCCCAAAGAGCCAAAGCACCTACGGCAGTCAATACCGGTGTACCGTTGATAAGAGCCAAACCTTCTTTAGCTTCCAAAGCAATAATAGGGATGCCTGCCTTATCCATAGCTTCTTTACCGGTCAAGAGCTGTCCTTCATATTCCGCATCACCTAAACCAAGCATTGGCAATACCATATGAGATAACGGTGCCAAATCACCGGATGCACCGAGAGACCCTTTTTCAGGAATATACGGATGAACACCTTTATTGATCATGTTAATTAAAGTTTCCAAGGTTTCCAAGCGAATACCCGAATATCCTTTTACGAGTGCATTGGCACGAATAAGCATCATGGCACGAGTTGCTTCCCGGCTGAATGGTTTACCGAAGCCGCAAGAATGTGTGCGAATTAAGTTTTCCTGTAATTGTGAACAATCTTCTTTGGAAATATGAACGCGGCAGAGTGAACCGAAACCGGTCGTAATACCGTATACAACGGAGTTGCTGTTTACAATATTATCTACGATGGCTCGAGATTTTTTGATACTTTCAATAGCTGATTCCGCCAATTTAATTTTGGCATCATAACGAGAAACGGCTACCAATTCGGCTAAGGTTAGATCATGACCTGTCAATACAACTTCTTTAATGGATTTTACGGCTTTAATCATACTCTACATCTCCTATTAGTATCTATTTTACTACGTCTTTATTTACATTGACCCGACATCAATATGATATCTGTTAAATATCATATAACATTTACAAATTAGTATTTATTAACCTAACATTAAGGCACCGATTACGCCACCAACCATAAGGGTGATATCGTAGAAGATAAAGGTTGGTACGCAAGTATCCCAAATGTGGTTATGCTGACCATCGGCATTCAAACCGGATGTAGGCCCCAACGTGGAGTCGGAGGCAGGTGAACCGGCGTCACCTAAAGCAGCGGCAATACCGATTAAGAGGATAATGGCCGGTACGCCAAAACCTAATTCAAAGCCCATTGGAATGTAAATGGAGGCAATAACCGGAATAGTACCGAAAGAAGTACCGATACCCATGGTAATCAATAAACCAACCGCTAACATAAGAACGGCACCGGCGAATTTAGTATCGATTACGGAAGTGGTTGCTTCAACCAATGATTGAACCGACTGAGTTTCACGAAGAACATTGGCATAGCCGGCAGCTACGAGCATTACGAAGGCAATGAAGCCCATCATGCGAACACCGCCGTCCATCATTGTATCCATGTCTTTCCATTTAATACAGCCGGTAATTAACATAACAAAGAGGCCGCATAAAGCACCGATTGGCAAGGATTGGAAGTAAAGCTGAGCGGCAAACGCAACAGCGGCACCCAATAAAGCCAACCAACATTCTTTAGTCATGGTTACATCATCCGGATTTTCATCGGCACCGATAACAGGTAAATCTTCATAATGTCTGTCGCGAGCATAGAAGAATACGGCCAATACGAGACCTACCAACATGGAAGCCCCACCGATCCACATAACCGAAGCAATATCCTGAATCGCAACATCTACACCGTTTGCTACCATTTGGTCTTTAATAATTGTCATAAATAAAAGACCGAAACCAACCGGTAAGCTTACATACGGTGCTTTAAGACCGAATGTCAAAGCACAAGCTACAGCACGACGATCCAAATTCATATGATTCATTAAAACCAAAAGTGGCGGAATCAAAATAGGGATGAATGCAATGTGTACAGGAATCAAGTTTTGAGAGAAACAAGATACAAAGGCAATCAAGAATACAAAGGCAATTTTCTTATTCCCTACTACTTGAGTAATTTTACGAGATGCTACACCGGCGAGCCCGGAACGACCGATGGCTACGGCCAAAGCACCTAATAAAATATAGCTCAATGCAGTTTCAGCGTTACCACCCATACCGTTGATAAGCGAGCCTACCGTATCTTCAATCGACATACCGCCAATCGTTCCGCCTACCAAGGCAGCGACAATAACTGCTAAGAGAACATTCATTTTTAGCAAACAAATGACTGACATAACAATAACTGACACCACTATCGGGTTCATTAAAATATCCATACAGTTTCAACTCCTTTGCTAACCTTCATTAAATTGTAAGTAAATTTGTCCGGCCTGAGTAAATATTTACTTTTTATTAGTATACTTTAAATTTGTCCCAAAATGGTCAAAGTTTTTCAAAATTCTAAAATTGTCATCGAGTATCAAATGGAATAATCCGAAAAAAGTCCATTAAATGAAGAGACCGTCAATTACAAATTAGACATTCTTTCGACTATTTTTATTATGTTAGCGTGCTAAATCGCAAAACAAAAGAAGAAAGTTAACTCTGTCACTCAGGTAAAATGCCGCTTTGTCTGTACGATAACTTAATACGACCATAAAAAAAGCAGTGAAATTCTCGTCATTATTAACGTGAACTTTCACTGCATTTTTTTATTTATGATGCTTCGTTGAGAGCCTCTAATTTTGCTCTTTCATAGGTATCACAATATAAATCCAAATACCGTAAAGCACGACCGCTGTACATACCGATACTGCCTCGATATCGTTTGGTAACTTCAGATTGCGGATAGGCATGCTTAATCAAAGCAATTGCCATATTCACATACCCTACTTCCTGAGGATTATTCATCATAGTCAATTTCGCCATGGCCTCATCAATATACTTTAAAGCTCCTTCCTGATCACCGTCTCGCATAGCCAAGAGTGCCAAATACGATTCAACAATAGGACGGCGCCAATAAAAGTCATAGCGATTAAAGAATTCATAGGCCTGTTCGAAATAAATTTGGGCTTTGTCATAATGCCCTAAATTATAGGCTGCAATGCCGGCATTGCAGGAGAATACCACCCAAGAACTGTAAGCCTGCTGATCATTACAGATAGCCAACGCTTTATCATAATACTCAATAGCTTCTTCAAATTGCCCGCGCCCACGCCGGATTTCACCGATATAATTATAGGCTGCCGCAATATTAAGAGCATACCGCCGTGCCACCGTCTGCGTTACCATGAAAGTAGCAATCGATTCGTTAAGTAAGCGTTCCGCCTCTTCAAAATCGCCCTGCATAATCATATTCAAACCTTTAAGACGCAAGAGAATGCCTACTTCTTTATGATAATTACATTCAACGGCCAAATCTAAGGCAATTTCCAAATAATTTTTCATTTCATTCGTATTGCCCGTTTGAATATCATAGTAAATCATCTGCTTATAACCCATGAGGGTATAATCGCGATTATGCATTTCCGAAGCTTGTTCAATCAAATCAAGAATATAGCGAACCCCTTTTTCATATTTGCCTTCACGAATAAAATACCGTCCGATTAAATGCAAATACATAAGTTCCAAATTCTTAACCTCAGCTGTAGCACCGCAAGTTTCGCGAATGCGTTCCATCATTTTATCTACATCATTGAGATATTGTAAGGTATCCGCTTCCGTAAAATAGCTGGCACCGCCTGTTTGCATCGGTTCAGATAAGCTGAGTACCGGGAATAACTCATGACTGAAATTGAGGTAATACATAAGCCCTTTCAGCTTGTAATGCCCCATTTTAACAAGTTCACCGGCCTGTTCATAGTGATATTCCAAATGCTTGTAAATCACTACGTCCTTTTTGGAGTGGGTCAAGCGTTTTTCCCACAAAGAGCCCAAATAGCCATGTAAAATTTTCCATTTTTCCGGCGACAACTGTTGCTGAATAAATTCTTTCAGCTTCTGCTGACTGATTTCATATAATACATCGGCTTGCTGTGAGAACGGTGTTACCATATTTTTGGCTTCCAGTTCTTCCAAATATTCCAAAAGACGCAATGTATCCATCTTCATATATTCCCCAATCATAGAGATAGGGGCCCCGTTATAGAACAGGGAAATAAAATCTATAATTTTTTGCTGTTCTTCCGTGAGAGATAAATAATTGGCTTTAAATACCGTAGCCATATTATTAGTCAATCTATCTAAGCTGCCCGTAGTTTTAAGTGAATTTAAACATTCATTAAGGAGGAATAAATTTCCTTCCGTTTCAACCTGTAATTGATTAATTAAACTTGGTTCAATCGGAATATTGAGGCCCGCCGCTTCTACATAATGCTGGATATCCTTTTTGGATAACGGATTCAACTGCGTCACATGTAAACGCTTATATACCGCTATGGATGTGATAAAATGCTGGAAGTCTTTTTCACGCGAATCGCGACCGGTCATAAGGAATAAAATTCGGTCCGATTGTTTGCGTAAAATTAAACTGCTCAATAAAGAGAGACTGAGCGGATCCATCCACTGAATGTCTTCAAATACAATAATTAATTTTTTACCGGCCGATGCCACATCAAGAACAGTGGACAACGTATGGAAAATCGCATCGAACTTCAAGATATCCTTAATTTCCATCAGCCCCAGATCGCGATCAATACTCATATCCATTTGCGGAAATAAAGTATATAGGCGATTAAGTTCAAAATCCGGAATCATGGTCCCGCTTTCATCCAGTAATTTAACAAGACCGTTTACAATTTCGGTCCACGGATGTAATAAGAAATTGCGTTCCAATTGGTAACAATTAGTCTGAATCACAGCCACTTCGTCCTGCAAGCTGTCGAGTGCAATATCCTTAAGCGTAGTTTTACCGCTACCCGCATCACCTAATAAAATTAAGGCTTCCCCGGCCCGTCCGCGCATAAAGGACCAAATGTGAGCTGTCATATCTTCCAACTCTTGTTCGCGGCCAATCGGAATAGCCATACGATGTGAGCGATTCTGGAACTTTTTCTCTTCCTGCTGTAATGCATCTTTAATGATAGCATCTATATCAGCAAGGGCATCAGATTGCATATCACCTTGGAAGAGCTCTTTCATTTCTTCATAGAGCTCCATGGCTTGTTGCATTTTGCCCTGTTCACAATAAGCCCGAAGTACAATGGAATATACATTTTCATCATACGGATTCTGTGCGATTAAAAGCTGACCGTGTCGTTCAATCGTGTTGTAATCTTTTTCATCCACTGCAGTTTTCAATTTTTCCGCAATGGCATCCATATATAAATTCTTTAAACGACTTCGTTCGGCTAAATACCAATCTTCATATTCTACAGAGTCTTTAATAAAAAATCCTTGTAAAAACTCCCCTTTATACAAATCCAATTGCCCTACCGGATCTGCTTCGAATATCTTGCTGTCAATTTCAACCTCAACGGCCGGATTGACTTTAATAATTGCTTTACGCGGTGAAATAAACGTATCGGCACCCAATATTTTTTTAGCTTCATAAATTGCATTGCGAAGATTTTTACGAGCTACCGCATCCGGTTTATCAGCCCATAAAATACCGCTTAATTCATCACGCATTACAGTCCCACGCACCAATATATAATAAACTAATGCATTGACCTTGTTATAGGAGAAAAATACCTCTTCCCCATCTTTGAAAATCTCAGGAGTTCCCAAAAAACGCACTACCAATTTCACTGCCATAATAATCCCTCTGCCTGTATTGTCATTATGTAACATTTATTTGCGTCAAATACAAACGTCAAACAAAACGTCAAACTTTTTCATTTGAAATTTCACGTTACTTCCAATCCGCGAAATCTTTTTTGACACTTTTTATTATACAATAAAGCTATCGATAAAACAGCTTAATGAATCAATTTTCCGCAAAATACATATAGCAATTATGCATAGTTAGACGTTTTTTGAACAGTAAAAAGGCCTAAACCCCTATTAATACACAAAAAAAGCACCATTACTAAATCGCAAAATTCAGTAATGGTGCTACTTTATTTACCTTATTCCTCTTCTTCAGGAAGGTCCGCATTATGGTATACATCTTGCACATCATCTAAATCATCAAGGGCATCCAACATTTTCTGCATTTTTACAGCATTATCCCCTTCAAGGGCAATTGTGTTGTCAGGTACCATGGTGATTTTGCTTACGAGTGTTTCAATCTTAGCATCGGCTAAGGCTGCTTCTACCGTATCATAATCTTCCGGAGCCGTGTAGATAACGAAGCTGTCATCTTCCACTTTCAAATCTTCCGCACCCGCTTCTAAAGCAAGCATGGTCAATTCTTCTTCATCATGACCTTCGCTGTCAATTACAAAGATACCTTTGCGGTTAAACATCCAAGCTACGCAACCGGTTTCACCGAGGTTACCACCGTTTTTAGAGAATGCATGACGCACATCGGCTGCCGTACGGTTACGGTTATCAGTCAAACACTCAACGGTTAACGCCACACCACCCGGGCCATAACCTTCATAGGTAATTTCTTCGTAATTATCCATATCGGTAGCGCCTACGCCTTTAGCGATAGCACGTTGAATATTATCTTTAGGTACATTGTTTTCACGAGCTTTTTGCAAAGCTAATTTCAAACGCATATTACCAACCGGATCGCCACCGCCCATACGTGCGGCAACCGTAATTTCACGGCTGATTTTAGTTGTAACTTTTGCTTTCAACGCATCAGTTTTACCTTTTTTATGTTTAATATTGGCCCATTTTGAATGTCCGGACATTGTACTTCCTCCTATAATAACCTGTTACATATAATGCCTGCAGTAATTACGCTTTTTCCCACCATGCTTCGCCGCGCAAACGGTCCAAAATAATGGAAACAGCACTGCGCACCGACAGATGATTGTAATCACCATGACCATAAACAGGTTCTAAAATATAATCAAATTCTTCCATAGTTTCTTTGGTCATGCCATAACCGGTACCAAATAATACTAACACAGGGCGCGCCCCCTTTTCAAGCGTTTGCCGCATCCATGCATAACTTACCGTATTATCGTAGGTACGTGCATCGGTTGTGGCGATAATCGGCGGGTCTCCCTCAAGCCGGGTTACTTCCTCAACAGCGGCACGGATGGAATTGACCAGTGCCACTTCACTGAATGCATCCTTGCGATCGGGATTATAGGTACTGCCGAAACCGGTCTGCCAATGTTCCATAATCTGCTTGGCCAAATCACGTTGGGCCGGTATATTATGAATCACAAAATAACGACTCACATCATACGTAATGGCCGCCCGGGCAATATCATGAATGTCATAATTCGTAATCGCCGTCGTAATGACTTCGCCATGCTTATTATAGATAGGATAGTGAACCAAGCCTATATATAAATTTGCCAAGGTTATTCCTCCCTTTTTGTTCGCTACTTTCCATTATAATGAATTCCGCCGCCTGTCGCAAATAAAATCTTAAAAAATAAGTAAAAAACAGTAAAAAGATTCGTTACACCCGAACCAAACCGGTTCCCAACAGGTATATCCGAATCTTTTTACCGAATTTATCAATTCATTTGCAGTTAGTATCTAAACAAATACGCTTAACTGCGATTATTTTTTAATGTTGTAAAAAACGTCTTCGCCGCGATATTGAGCTGTTTCTGCCAACAAATCTTCAATACGTAACATTTGATTGTATTTAGCTACGCGTTCGCTGCGAGCAGGTGCACCGGTTTTAATCTGACCGGCATTAACAGCTACGGCAATATCGGCGATCGTATTGTCTTCCGTTTCACCGGAGCGGTGAGAAATAACGCAAGTATAGCCGGCACGTTTAGCCATTTCAATAGCATCAAACGTTTCAGTCAAAGTACCGATCTGGTTTACTTTGATCAAAATAGCATTAGCTGTATCGGATTTAATACCTTTCGCTAAACGTTCTGTATTTGTTACGAATAAATCATCGCCAACGAGCTGAACTTGTTTGCCAAGACGTTCAGTCAATAATTTCCAACCTTCCCAATCTTCTTCGGCAAGACCGTCTTCGATAGAGATGATAGGATATTTAGCTACTAAATCGGCATAGAAGTCAACCATTTCAGCAGCCGTTTTAACTTTGCCCTCACCGGCCAAGTCATATTTACCGTCTTTATAGAATTCAGAGGAAGCAGCATCAATAGCTAATTTGAAGTAGCTGCCGGGTTCATAACCGGCATCTTTAATAGCTTCGCAAATAACTTGCAAGGCTTCTTCATTGGAGCCGAGATTTGGTGCAAAACCGCCTTCATCACCTACACCGGTTGCGAGGCCTTTAGCTTTAAGAACGTTTTTCAAAGTATGGTATACTTCGGCACAAGCGCGTAATGCTTCTTTGAAAGATTCAGCGCCAACCGGCATAATCATGAATTCCTGAATATCTACGTTGTTATCGGCATGAGCACCGCCGTTTAAAATGTTCATCATAGGAACCGGCAATTCTTTGGCATTAGTGCCGCCAAGATATTGGAATAATGGCAAGTCAAAGGATGCAGCTGCTGCTTTAGCTACAGCCATGGATACGCCAAGAATGGCATTGGCCCCAAAGTTACCTTTATTAGGAGTGCCGTCGAGTTCAATCATCAAGTTATCAATAGCTACTTGTTCGGAAGCATCAAAACCGATAATTTCAGGCCCGATTTTTTCGTTTACGTTTTCTACAGCCTGTTCAACGCCTTTACCGAGGTAACGGCCTTTATCACCGTCACGAAGTTCTACGGCTTCAAACATACCGGTAGAAGCACCGGAAGGAACGGACGCAACACCGATGGTACCGTCTTCCAAATACACTTCAACTTCGACGGTAGGATTGCCGCGGGAATCCAAAATTTCTCTTGCGTATACATCTGTAATCATTGCCATAATGTGTTACCTCCTTGAAAAGAACACTTTTTATAAGTATATAATTTAAATACTTTATCGTTATAAAAAACCTTCCGGTAGTCAACTCTATTGACTCGCCGAGTTTATTTTTTATGCAATAAGCTGTGGCCGGTCATTTCAGCCGGTTGAGCAATACCGCCCAAATCAAGCATTGTCGGTGCTAAATCACACAATTTACCTTGATCCAAGCTGTCATTCTTATGAGTTTCACTCACCAAAATAAGCGGTACCGGATTGGTCGTATGCGCCGTATGCGGTGCCCCTGTACGATGGTCAACCATCATTTCAGAGTTACCGTGGTCGGCCGTTACCAAAAGATGACCATTTACTTTATTAATAGCCTCTACAATGCGTGCCAAGCAAGTATCTACGGTTTGTACCGCTTTTTCCGCTGCTTCAAGCACACCTGTATGGCCTACCATGTCAGGATTGGCAAAGTTCAAAATAATCATGTCGAACTTACCACTTTCAATGGCTGCCACCACTTTGTCGGTTACTTCATAAGCGCTCATTTCCGGCTGCAAATCATAGGTTGCCACTTTTGGCGATGGTACCAAGATTCGTTCTTCACCTTCAAACAAGTCTTCTTGACCGCCGCTGAAGAAATATGTTACATGAGCGTATTTTTCAGTTTCCGCAATACGTAACTGCGTATAACCGCCATCGGCCAATACCTGGCCTAACGTATTGGTGAGCAATTCTTTTTCATATATAATATGAGCATCCAAGCTGTCTTCATACTTCGTCATGGTAGCCATATAAATCGGCAATAAACCTTTCACACGGTTAAAGCCGGTAAATTCAGGGTCTACCAAAACACGTGTCAATTGACGGGCACGGTCCGGTCTGAAGTTGGCAAAAATCACCGCATCATGCGCTGAGATAGCTCCTTCCGGTGCTAACACTACAGGCACTACGAATTCATCGACTACATCATTCGCATAAGACGCTTCAATAGCCGCCTTGGTGGAGTCAGCCGTTACGCCAACACCGTCAACAATCGCTTTATACGCCTGTTCAACGCGTTCCCAACGTTTATCGCGGTCCATACCGTAGTAACGACCACCGATTGTAGCAATCTTACCGAGACCGACGTAAGTCATATAGGCTTCTAAATCATCTAAATATGTAAGCGCACTTTGCGGCGGTACATCACGACCGTCGAGCAATGCATGCACATATAATTCGGTAACACCGGCATCTTTAGCTCCTTTGATAATCGCTTTGATATGATCTAAAGAGCTGTGAACACCGCCATCAGATACCAAACCGATAATTTGTAAACGATGCCCTTTAGCCTGTGCATATAATTCTTTAATTACAGGACGTTCAAAAAAAGCTCCGTTTTCCGTATCTTTGGTAATTCTTGTCAATTCCTGATACACAATGCGACCGGCCCCGATGTTTAAATGACCGACTTCGGAATTTCCCATTTGTCCTTCCGGTAAACCTACGGCCAGACCGGATGCCTGCAATTGTGTATGCGGATATGTTTCCCACAATTTTAAAAAGTTTTCAGGCTTAGCCTGTACGATCGCATTTGTCGGGTCGTTCACATCCCCTATGCCGAAACCGTCTAAGATGGTCAGCATAACAGGAGCTTTTAATTTTGCCATACACAAACCTTTCTTTATAAAAATTACAGAATATTAATTTTTTAATTTATATTTAGTCTTAATATATATCTATTCTTACTATACATCAAAACCTTATAAGCTTTATTTAATATGCGTAAAAACTTAGTAAACGCACAGATTTTATTGCGACTTATGCCTTAATAATTGCCATGAAGTCATCTGCCTTTAAAGAAGCACCGCCTACTAAGGCACCGTCAATATCAAGCTGGGATAAAATCTCTTGAGCATTACTGCCTTTAACACTGCCGCCGTACTGAATACGCAACACTTCAGCCGTTTCTTTGTCAAAAAGCTCAGCCACTTTGGCACGAATAGCAGTACATACTTCACCGGCCTGTTCTGCCGTTGCAGTCTTGCCCGTGCCGATAGCCCAAATCGGTTCATAGGCGATAACCATCTGACTTACTTGCTCAGCCGTTAAATCTGCCAAACCGGCTGTCAACTGACTGTTAATAAAAGTCTGAGTTTCATTGGCTTCACGCTGTGCCAAACTTTCACCGACACATAAAATAGGAATCAGATCATACTGAAAAGCGGCTTTAATTTTTTGATTAATCAACGCATCGGTTTCACCGAAATACTCACGTCGTTCCGAGTGGCCGAGAATTACATAATGACAGCCTACATCAGTAAGCATAAGCGGTGAAACTTCACCCGTAAATGCACCTTTAGGCTCAAAATACATATTCTGTGCACCTAAGCGAACTTCAGTATCTTCAATTAAATCAGCCACAGTGCTGAGTCCGGTAAATGGCGGACAAACAACGACTTCACGACTGACTTCGCCTTCAGTTAAGGCGGCTTTGATGCCTTCCACCAAAATAGTAGCTTCCGCTAAATCTGTATGCATTTTCCAATTGCCGGCAATAATTTGTTTACGCATAGGTCCTCCTTATTTATCGGCTAAGGCCACTATACCCGGTAAAGCTTTCCCTTCCAAATATTCCAAGGATGCACCGCCACCGGTCGAAATATGAGAGATTTTATCGGCTAAACCGCTTTTTTCAATAGCCGCTACGGAGTCACCGCCACCTACAATAGTCGTCGCATCCGCTTCTGCTACGGCTTTAGCTACCGCATTGGTACCGGTTGCAAAATTGTCCATTTCAAACACGCCCATAGGACCGTTCCAAACAATCATTTTCATAGGTTTCAAAGCTTCGGCAAACGCTTTTTGTGTAGCCGGTCCGATATCAAGAGCCATCCAGCCTTCTTCAATACCATCAGCCCGTACTACTTTGTGATTGGCATCATTGCTGAATGCATCAGCAATAACAAAGTCTGTAGGCAATAACAAATTCGTATTGGTTTCAGCGGCTTGTTTAATTAACTGAGCAGCCAATTCAATTTTATCGGCTTCTACTAAAGAAGACCCGGTAGGATACCCTTTAGCGGCGATAAACGTATTAGCCATGCCGCCACCGATGATAAGAACTTCTACTTTTGGCAATAAATTGGAAATAACTTCAATTTTATCGCTTACTTTAGCACCGCCGATAATGGCTGCAAACGGATGTTCCGGATGTTCCACGGCACCGCCTACATATTTAATTTCTTTTTCCAATAAATATCCGGCTGCCATTGGTAAAAACTTGGTGATACCCTCTACGGAAGCATGAGCACGATGTGATACACCGAAAGCATCATTAATGCCCACTTCTGCTAATGAAGCCAAAGCTTTGGCAAAATCTTCGCCATTCTTTTCTTCTTCTTTATGATAACGTAAGTTTTCCAACAAAAGAACATCGCCGTCCTGCATAGCTTCTACCGCTTTATGAGCTGCTTCACCAACACAGTCATCGGCAAATGCTACCGGTTTACCCAATAATTCACTGAGACGAACAGCACAAGGCTGTAACGTAAATTCCGGTTTACGTTCTCCTTTCGGACGTCCCAAATGAGACACTAAAATAACTTTGGCACCCTTGCCGATTAAATAATTAATGGTCGGCAAAGTGGCACGAATGCGTGTATCATCCGTAATGACACCATCTTTTAACGGTACATTAAAATCTACGCGCACAAATACACGTTTATGGGCTACGTCAACAGACTCAATTGTTTTTTTCATAACGGCCTCCTATATGTTACCGATAACAGCTTATAAATGGCAAGCAAAAGAGGGGACTATCTTTATAGTCCCCTGCAAAAATTATAAACCTTGATCAGCAATGTATTTAGCTAAATCAACGACACGGTTGGAGTAACCCCATTCGTTATCGTACCAGGAAACCACTTTTACCATATTGCCTTCCATTGTCATTGTCAAATCAGCATCTACGATAGAGCTGCGGGAATCACCATTGAAGTCATGGGATACGAGTGGTAAATCAGATACACCTAGGATACCTTTTAATTCACCTTGTGCGGCTTCACGAAGTGCTGCATTGATTTCTTCTTTAGTTGTTTCTACATTGAGTTCGGCTACCAAGTCAGTAATCGAAACGTTTGGTGTAGGTACACGAAGAGCAAAACCGTTCAATTTACCTTTTAATTCAGGCAATACCAAAGCAACAGCTTTAGCGGCACCGGTAGTTGTAGGAATAATGGATAAAGCGGCTGCACGAGCACGACGAAGGTCGCTGTGTGGCGTATCCAAAATGCGTTGGTCATTAGTGTAAGAGTGAACTGTTGTCATCAAACCGCGTTTGATACCGAATTTTTCATTCAATACTTTAGCAAATGGAGCCAAGCAGTTAGTTGTGCAACTTGCATTGGAAATGATGTGGTGGTTCTTAGGATCGTATTTGTCTTGGTTAACACCCATTACAATAGTAATGTCTTCTTCTTTAGCAGGTGCGGAAATGATAACTTTTTTAACAGTACCGCCCAAATGTTGAGCTGCGTCATCACGTTTACGGAAACGACCGGTAGCTTCAACTACGATTTCAACATTTTCAGAAGACCAATCAATATTGGCAGGGTTGCCATCGTGGAATACACGAACTTTTTTACCGTCTACTACAATATATTCACCGTCAACACTAACTTCTTCTTTTAAGTTACCGTGTACGGAATCGTATTTTAATAATAAAGCAGAACCTTCGATATCACCTAAGTCATTAATAGCAACTACTTCTACGTCGGGATTATTAAGAGTTGCACGGAATACACATTTACCAATACGACCAAATCCATTAATACCAATTTTAACTGCCATGATGGTTCCTCCTAGAGTTTTAAAAATTAATACCTAAACAGTTTAAAAAATGATAGTGCTCACGATTTTGATGAAACAATGTATGACTAAAAATAAATCATAAACACTATTGACTAGCTGATTCTTAACAATGCCGCTATTGATTCAGCAGCACTCTCATCAATAATAAGGGTACCTTTACGACAGGCTCGCATCACCCCAATAATAGCTTTGGCTTTACCGGCACCTCCCGCTACGGCGATTACATGCGGTATAGACTCAATATCGGTAAGGGCTATGCCTACGTTATTGGTCGTATATACAATGTTGCCACTAATGTCACAATAGTAGCCCAACGCTTCCCCTACCGCTCGTTTAGAACGTAAAGTAGATCGTTGTGCATCTGTTATGTGCCGTTGTGCCGCCATGTGCAAAGCTTCACCGATGCCAAAGATTAAAATATCGGTTTGTTGAGCCAATTCCATCACTTCTTTGATTTGCGGTTCCATATTCATCAAAATGCTCAGAGCATCCTGCGACAAACCATCAGGTAGATGTAACATTTTGTAGGTACTGCCGATTTTTTCGGCAATAACCGAAGCAATCACATTTGCTTGATATTCTACCCGTTCGCCGATTCCGCCGCGAGCCGGAATAATGGTGGCTTGACATTTTTTTGCCGGCAGAGCATCTGCCATGTTAGCCATCGTACTGCCGCCACTTACAGCTAGGATACTTCCCGAATGCAATACCCCTTGCAACACTTTAGCCGCCTGGAACCCTAACTCTTTCCGTTCCATGTCGGTTTCACCGCCGCCGCTGGTAATAATTACATCATCAATTTGCAAAACTTCTTTGATTTTCTCTTCAAGCTCGCTGATCTTATTGAGCTCGTGCATTGATGAGTTCAATTGCGGCAACAGTTCTTTACCTTCCTCAGTTAATACCATCCCCTGTTGGGTGAAACCGATAAGACCGTTGTCTTTCATGATTTCAACGTGCGATCGTACCACACGTTCCGATAACTTACTGAGATTGGCAAGCATACGTCGCCCGATAGGTTGTGCATAGGAAATATGATTCAGCAATATGTAGCGTTCTTCCACAATTCGCATAAGTTCCGGAGCTATTCTTTGATACACCTCCGATAAATCTTTCATGCTGTACCTCTTTCATCCCGCTGGAGCAAAAATCGTCCCACCGTTGATAAAAAAATATCCTCGCCTATATTCTACCGCATATGGTAGTCTTACGCAAGTCATTTTACAAATTATTGATGAAGAATTCTCATGCATTGAAATCCTCTCAGGCAAAAACATTGTATCGTTGTCTTGAAGAAAGCGCAAAACTATAAGGAAGTCTACTGTCTACCGGCGAACATTCTCGAATAATTTATTTACTTTGCCGACTAAAATTATCTTTAGAATTAACTCGACTTTTTAGGACTGCTTGCCTCTATCGGAAAGCGTCCTTCTCTTCCTTCTCTCTAGACCGCGAAAAGTTACGAAAAATTATTCGGCAAAATTCCCAAATGTATTGAAATCTTTATTAAGGATGAGCGCAATCGCTTTTTTGATATGATAGCTTATTTAATGGCAAAAAGGACTACTCTCTGCAAGGTAAGCCTTAGCTCGAAGAGGTGTGCTTGCCGGTAGAGAGTAGTCCTTCTTGCCTATCAAATCATCAAAAGTTGCGATTGCGCCACGTATATGGATTTCAATATATCATAATTTTGCCGCTAATTTTTTGGCCTCTTCCGCCGTCCTTATTCTCCCCACACTTCCTTAGCGATTGGGAATGCGCCCCATACTTTAGGCCAGCCGGCATAGAAAGCAATATGTGTTAAAATTTCAGCGATTTCATCTTTAGTAATACCGTTTTTCTTACCCATTTCAAAATGAGCTTTCAAGGCATCACTGATTAATCCTTGAGAAACTAACGCTGTAATCGTAATAATGGAACGCTGTTTAGCCGGTAACTCCAAGTCACGACTCCAAACTTCACCGAACAATACATCATCATTTAGATGCGCAAAAGTTGGCGCAAACTCCCCCAACACACGACGACCTGCCGTTTGTTTAGCTACTACTTTACCGGATGTTGTTACCATTGTTTCTTCTGTATTACTCATAACTTGACCACTTCTTTGTGACGAATTTATCATAGATTGATTTGGCTGTGCCGTATCGGCTGCCATAGCTGTAAACATTGTGCTCACTGCAATTGCTGTTATTAAACTTACTTTCTTAAAATTCATGTCATCCCCTCTTTCCCTCAATACCTATTATAATAAAACTTACCTTATATAACTACTTTACACCCTAGAGTTGACTTCAAGTCAATACCTTTTTCTATAAAATAAAGCCTTATAACACACCCCTTTCACTTCATAAAAACAAAAAACTGCCACAGTACTATAACAACTCTGACAGTTTAAACTCATTCTGTATCCTTTATTCTTTATTTTTTATGCTTTATTCAATTGTTATACTCAATTTAATTTTTATGCTATATTTCCCCTTCCCTCCACGATGACGATCACGACCAATTGGCCGCTATTGTAATTTGCTGAAATATGACCATTGAAAAACGGATATCGTTAATTTGAGATGATAGCATAAAGTGAAATAAGGGCAAGTACTATCTGTAAGGTAAGCCTTAGCACGAAGTGGTGTGCTTGCCGTCAGATAGTACTCGCCCTTATCTTAATTTTTATTTAATTAACGATATCCGCTTTTCAATATGAGTTTCTATAAATTAGATTAGCGGCCAATTAGTCGCGATCTACATCCCATTCAATAGTCGCACCGGAAGCAGCATCGATTTCGAATTCGTATTCAACGCCATTGTAGAAGATTTTGCCTTCATATACTTTACGGCCGTTTTCAATGTCAGGATGAACTTTATATACATGAGTTGCGTTAGCACCCGGTACTTTTGCCAAAGCAATGGCAGTTGCCTGTTCCATAGAAATTTCGGAGTTTGCCTGTGCTAAGCCAAAGCTGCCCGCAGCAATTAAAGATACGGCTAATACTTTTAAAGATTTGTTTAATTTCATAGTCTACCTCATTTCATTATACATAAAATATTTTTTCTGTTTTTTCTTAAGCTGTTATTTATTTTCTATTAATTTACAGCTTATATATTTATTATATTCGATATAGTTTATTTTGTCTATTGCTAAAAACAGAGTATATATATCAACTATGAAATATAAAAGCTAAACACATTATCTGAAATATCAGCTAAAATATTGCCGCAGCCGGAAGTCTTCAGATTACAGTATTTCCAAATTATAGTAACTTTTAACAAAAAATGGCTTGAAGCATATTGCTCCAAGCCATTTATTATTTACCGTAAACAGCTTATCAGTGTGTAAAGTGTAACACACTACCTTGTCTTATTTGCTTTATAGGACTATGTAGTGTAGGACTATTTAGTACCGAAAATACGGTCGCCCGCATCACCGAGACCAGGTAAGATATAGCCGTGTTCGTTCAAGTCTTCATCAAGCGCCGCTACATAAATGCGCACATCAGGATGTTCCTTATTAACAGCTTCAACGCCTTGCGGTGCTGCTACCAAACACATAAGCTGAATATCACGAGCACCTTTTTCTTTTAAAAGGGTAATCGCTGCAGATGCACTACCGCCGGTAGCCAACATAGGGTCTGTCACGATAATACGACGATCGGACAAATCGGATGGTAATTTGCAGTAGTATTCAACCGGTTTTAACGTCTCAGGATCGCGGTATAAACCGACATGACCTACTTTAGCCATTGGCATTAATTCTAACAAACCGCTAACCATACCGAGACCGGCACGTAAAATCGGAATGATGCCCAATTTTTTACCAGCAATTTGTTTACCGATAGCTTTTACCAACGGAGTCTGCACTTCCACATCTTCCAACGGTAAATCACGCGTAATTTCATACCCCATCAAAAGTGTAATTTCTTCCAATAATTCGCGAAAATCTTTAGAACCTGTTTCAACGTTACGAATCAAGGTTACTTTATGTTGAATCAACGGATGAGTCATTACATTAACATTCATAAATACTTTGCCTCCTTAAGTCTGACAATTCTGTGCCTCAATAAGGCATGTTATGAAAACTCTCTCAAACGGATGTATTAAAGATTAGGATACATAGGATATTTTTCACAAAGAGCTGCTACACGTTTAGCCGCTTCTTCGTGTTTAGCTTTATCTTCGGAGTTTTTAAGAACTAAAGAAATAATGGATGCAATTTCTTCCATATCCGCTTCTTTTAAGCCGCGGGTTGTCAACGCAGGTGTACCGAGACGGATACCGCTGGTTACGAATGGGCTTTCAGGATCGAACGGAATTGTATTTTTATTGCAAGTGATGCCTACTTCATCAAGTAAGAATTCAGCCACTTTACCGGTCAAACCGCAGCTGCGAACGTCAACGAGCATTACGTGAGTATCGGTACCGCCGGACACAATTTTAAAGCCTTCTTTTTGAAGAGCTGCTGCCAACACTTTAGCATTGGTTACAACTTGTTTGGCATATTCTTTAAATTCAGGTTTTAAAGCTTCACCGAAAGCAACCGCTTTAGCAGCAATTACATGCATCAAAGGACCACCTTGGATGCCAGGGAAAATTGCTTTATCAATGGCTTTGGCATATTGTTCTTTGCAAAGAATCATACCGCCGCGAGGTCCGCGCAAAGTTTTATGCGTAGTCGTAGTTACAACATCGGCATATTCCACTGGGTTTGGATGTAAACCGGCTGCTACAAGACCTGCGAAGTGAGCCATATCTACCATGAAAATAGCGCCTACTTCATGAGCAATGTCAGCCATTTTTTTGAAATCGATAATACGAGAGTATGCACTACCGCCGCCGATAATCAACTTAGGTTTATTTTCCACAGCGATTTTGTGCATTTCGTCATAATCAATTTCTTGAGTTTCCGCATTAACACCGTAAGGAATAACATTGAAATATGTACCCGAAACGTTAACCGGAGATCCGTGAGTTAAATGACCGCCATGCGACAAATTCATGCCCATGATAGTGTCGCCCGGTTTTAAAAGGGCAAAATAAACACCGAAGTTAGCCTGCGAGCCGGAATGAGGCTGCACATTAACATGTTCAGCACCGAATAATTTCTTAGCACGTTCAATAGCTAACGTTTCCACCATATCTACATATTCACAGCCACCATAATAGCGCTTTCCGGAATAACCTTCCGCATATTTATTAGTCAATACACTGCCCTGTGCTTCCATAACCGCCTCGGATACGAAGTTTTCAGATGCAATCATTTCTAATTTATTGCGTTGACGGTTTAACTCTAAATCAATCATGTTTTTTAATTCCGGATCTTGACTCTTAAGAATGCTCATAGCATTACCTCCTACACACTCAAATCATAGTGCCTATGAAATACAAGCTGTCCCCCAAATTATATGGACTAAGCCTCCAGTTCGGCTATTTTGGTGACACGTCGTTCATGACGGCCGCCTTCGAATTCGGTAGCTAGCCAAATTTTAACAATATCGCCAGCTAACCCGGGTCCGATAACACGTTCGCCCATCGTTAAGATATTGGCGTTATTGTGTTCCCGTGAAGCATGTGCTGAAAATGTATCATGGCAAAGTGCAGCACGAATACCCGCGATTTTATTGGCAGCAATGCCAATACCAATGCCGGTTCCGCAAATCAAAATGCCGCGATCATATTCACCTGCAGCTACCGCTTTGGCCACAGGTTCGGCGATATCCGGATAATCTACGGAATCCTCCGAATCGGTACCAAAATCAGTATAGGCTACATTCAATTCATCAAGCAGCGCTTTAATCGTCGCTTTTAAATGAACGCCGCCATGGTCGGCGCCAATGGCTACTTTCATCCTATCCCTCCTAATCGGTATCCATTAAATATAAACATCTCTACCCTATTTTACTATGTCATATAAAATCAAGCAATGACAATTGTACGTAATATAGAGATATTATTAAAATTAACAACCAATCAAGAATCGTTCATCCGCACTATAGCATGACCACAAGCATGAGTCTTAGAATTAATTATTATTTATTGTTGTTCCGTTTATTTTTTATTTCTGATTTAATCTGAATTAACCCTACTGAATCCTAATTAATCCTATTGAGTCTGAATTATTCTTTTTAAATCCGAATTCATCTGATTCAGTCTAATTTAGCCAAACCTTTAGCCAAAAGATCTTTAATCTGTGCGGCACAAGCATCATATTCTTCCTGAGTGCCGCCAAACGGATCCGCCACGTCTTCGTTAGTGCCGGCCCATTCACCAAGCGTCATAATCTTATCGCTCATTTCAGGGAATTGACGAAGTAATACTTTTTTATGATCTGTAGCTAAACCGATAATCAAATCGGCTGCCTCCATAAGGGATTTATTCAGCGCACGCGATTGATGTGCCGAAATATCGGCTACATCTTTAACCGCTTCAATCGCCTGTGGCGATACGCGACCGCCCGGTGCCGTAAATAAGCCGGCCGATAATGTAACTACATCTTTATGGGCTTCAGCCGCCATAGCTTTCAACATACCTTCCGTCATAGGGCTGCGACAAGTATTGCCGGTACATACAAATAATATGTTCATACTCTTACCTCTTTTCTGCCTTTTATTTTTTCTCAGCCGCAAAGAATTCATCAACTATACCAAGATGACAGAATACTTTCCGGTTAAGTTCTTTTTATTCTATAGGTTACGGTTCACCCGTTACGCTTACGGTTTACCTGTTACTCTCACGATTTTTTGAGCGCTCGCTTTTGCCATACGATTCATAATGGCACGCCCCAGTCCCTGCATCGGTACACCGGTGGCAAAAATATGGGTAACCCCCGCTTTATTAAACGCTAATAAAGACGAATATAAATTATGGGCCAAACCGCGATAATCAGCCGCATTACCGTAAATTACATATTCAAACGGCACATCCGATGATGAAAGATATATATCAAGGAATTGTGCCACTTCATCGCTCATAAGAAATCCGAATCGAAGCGGTTTATCATGAGGTTCCGCTTTAATGGCTTCCATGGCATCAATCATAGCTTGACTTACCAAACGCGGTGCCCCCACATAGGTAGTCATATCTCCATCCGGAGAATAGTGCTTATATTTCATGCCCGGAGCCTTCGGTGCCACATCGGGTGCACTCAAAGCTTCATCATAATTAACCGTGCTGACTACACGTTTTAACATAGCATCGGTAATCCCACCGGGTCTCAAGATAGTAACCGAATCATCACCGCATTCCACAATGGTAGATTCAACACCGACATCACAAGGACCTGCATCGGCAATCGCTTCAATACGTCCTTTCATGTCGTGTAACACGGCATCCGCCGTTGTCGGGCTGGGACGACCGGAAATATTGGCACTCGGTGCCGCTACCGGTACTCCAGCCGCTTTTAAAATAGCGCGACAAATGTCATGTGCAGGGCAGCGAATAGCTACGCTGTCCAGTCCGCCCGTTGCACGCATAGGCACCTTGTCGGATTTTGGCATGATAATCGTCAACGGTCCCGGCCAAAAGGCATCCATCAATTTTTGTGCCGTTAGCGGAATAGCTGTTACCAACGGTTTTACCGCTTCCTGATCCGGCACATGCAAAATTAACGGATTATCCGAAGGGCGACCTTTAGCTTCATAAATACGACTCATAGCCTCTTCATCAAAACCGTTAGCCCCCAAACCATATACGGTTTCCGTAGGGATTGCCACCAATTGACCGTCACGCAAGCGTGCACCCAACTCAGCAATCGCTGAATCTTCCAAATGTTTATATACTTTAGTTTCTATGGCCATTATCATCACCTGTTTTCTGCCAACGTAAGACCCGTACGATCCCGCCTAAATCTTTTTGTGCCATTACTTCACTATAGACACCCACGGATTTGGCAATATCTGTTACTGCTTCGGCTTGATCATACCCAATCTCAACCGCCAAATAACCGCCTGTTTTCAAATATTTAGGTGCTTCCGCCAATAACCGGCGATAAAAATCCAAGCCGTCGACACCGCCGTCCAAAGCGATGACCGGTTCATGCTGCACTTCCGGCTCTAATGTTAAAATCTCTTCACTCGGAATATACGGCGGATTGGATACGATTAAATCAAAGGTATTTTCATAAACCGTATCACCACTCAAAGCACTTAATAAATCGGAATAACACAGCTTAGCTCGCTCCGTTAACTCTAATTGTTCCCGATTTTTAACAGCCACGGCTAAGGCTTCCTTGCTGATATCCAAACCCAGCCCCATTGCTTGCGGCAAATAATGAAGCAAGCTGTACAAGATAGTCCCCGGCCCGGTGCATACATCAAGAATATAAGGGGCGCTGTCTTTGTCAAAAACAGTTAAAATATCTTCCACCAATGTTTCCGTATCGGGACGCGGAATTAATACATCTTTCGATACAATAAACGGTAACCCCATGAATTCTTTTTTGCCGATAATGGCAGCCACACTATAGCCCTTAGCGCGTTCAAGCACCAAAGGACGGTACGCATCAAGTTCCTGTTTATTCAAAGGCTCATCATAGTGTGTGTATAAGTAAATTCGATCTTTCCCCAATATATGAGAAAGCAGCACTTCCCCATCAAGGCGACTTGCGCCTTTGTCGAGAAAATACTGCTCTGTCCATTGGAGCAAGCGACCGATAGTCCACAGCTCCTTAGGCATTTTGATCGGCCTCCTGCATTTTGGCGGCCTGATCCGCTGCAATCAAAGCTTGAATCAATTCGTCCAAATCGCCATTAAGTACGGCATCCAATTTGTAGAGCGTTAAATTAATGCGATGGTCGGTTACACGACCTTGCGGATAGTTATAAGTACGAATACGTTCACTGCGATCGCCCGTACCAACCTGACTCTTACGGTCGGCTGCCACGCTGGCAGCCGCTTCCTGTTCGGCTTTATCTTGCAATTTAGCACGTAAAACGCGCATTGCCTTATCTTTATTTTTTAACTGAGACCGTTCATCCTGACAAGCAACTACGATGCCCGTCGGTTTATGCGTAATACGCACGGCCGATTCGGTACGGTTAACGTGCTGACCGCCGGCACCGCTGGCACAATAAGTATCAATCTGAAGATCTTTATCATTAATTTCAATATCAACATCTTCCGCTTCCGGCAATACGGCCACGGTAACGGTAGAGGTATGAATACGACCGGATGATTCAGTTTCCGGTACGCGTTGTACGCGGTGTACACCGCTTTCAAACTTCAATTTGGAATAAGCGCTGTTACCGTCAACGGAGAACACCACTTCTTTAAAACCACCTAATTCAGGTGCGTTGGCATCGATAATTTCACAACGCCAGCCCTGTGCTTCCGCATATTTGGTGTACATACGGAATAAATCGCCGGCAAACAAAGCTGCTTCATCACCGCCGGCACCGCCGCGAATTTCCACGATAACATTCTTTTCATCATTAGGATCTTTTGGCAAGAGCAAAATATGAAGCTGTTCTTCCAACACTTCTTTACGCTCTTTTAATTCTTTTAATTCTTCCTGTGCCATTTCACGGAATTCTTCGTCAAGGCTTTTATCTTCCACGACTTCCAACGCTTCGTCAAGACCGGCAAGTACTTGTTTGTATTCTCTGAATGTATTAACGGTTTCCGTAAGCGAAGCATGCTGACGCGTTAATTTCTGCCATTCCTGCTGACGGGCAATCACTTCAGGGTCACTGATGCGTTGCTCCAAATCCATAAATTTATCTTCAATAACTTGTAATTTATCTACTAAAACCATGAAACGGGTACCCCTTTCAAACTAATATTCGACGACACTACAGAACTGCTGTAACAGACTTTAATATTTCGTTCGGCACAGCTAAGATTCATAAGCGTCTTCTTCAGCAGGCCGTACCGTTTCCAAAGCTCGAATGGCCACTTCAATTTGGTCGTCATCCGGTTCACGCGTTGTCATGTACTGCAACCACAAACCGGGCGTAATTAATGCCTTAACGATTACACTTTCACTGCGTCCGGCCAAGCGGATCATTTCATAGGCAATACCGGCTACTACCGGCATAAAAAGGACACGCGAAACAATGCGTTCCCATAAGCTCGGCCAACCTAAAAAAGCGAATACAAAAATACTCGTTACCATAACAATCAATAAAAAGTTAGTACCGCAACGGGCATGTAAACGGGAATGTTGACGCACATTTTCAACCGTCAAAGGCACATCACTTTCATAAGTATGAATCGTTTTATGTTCCGCTCCGTGATATTGGAATACACGGCGAATATCTTTGGTTTGGCCGATAGCCCAAATGTAAAGCAAAAATAAAAGAAGGCGTATCGCCCCTTCTACCAAATTTAATACAAAATGGTTATCGCCGATTCCGGGAATCCATTTAGCTGCATAGGTGGGCAATGCCAAAAATAAAGCGATTGCCATAACCGTAGAGAATACCATGGTAAGAGCAATTTCTTTATTTGACATAGTTTCCTCTTCTTCACCGGCCGCTTTGGCCGAAAAAGAAAGAGCACTCATGCCGATAACCAAAGACTCATAAAGAGCCACACAACCTCGTAACAAAGGTTTCTTTAAAATAGGATACTTTTCGCTGATCGAAGTCGTCGGCTTTGTATCCACTACTATTTGGCCACCCGGTTCACGAACCGCCGTGGCTGTATATTTAGGGCCGCGCATCATCACACCTTCAATGACTGCTTGGCCGCCTACAAACTTTTTAACTCGCTTCGTTTCCAATGCGTCTCCTCTCTCAAACAAATATAGGCAGAGCCGAGGCTCTGCCGTATTATTTGTATAGCTAGACTACAGTAATTATTTACCGTAACGCTTGTTGAATTGTTCGATACGACCGCGAGCCTGAGCAGTACGTTGCTGGCCTGTGAAGAACGGATGGCATTTGGAACATACGTCTACACGAAGGTCGCTTTTAACGGAACCAGTTTTAAACGTATTGCCACAACCGCAAGTTACGGTAGCTTCACCATAATTAGGATGAATTCCTTCTTTCATTCTATACACCTCTTTCCACTGTCCAAAACTATGCTTATTGATTATATCATGGACAATCACTTAATGCAACTTATTAACATAAAATCGTAAAATTTTTCCTTACTCGTCGGCACTGTCCTTTTCAGCTGCTTTTTCGGCCGCTTTCGCAGCCTGACGTTCAGCTACGGATTCTTCGTAAGCCGCTTCCAAATCCACTTCATTCAATAAATCACGAAGAGCCGTGATTTCTTCAAGAGATAAGGTAATCCCTTTAGTCATACCGTTATATTCACTATCCCAGGAACGAAGGTCGAATTTAGGATTATAACGACCCCAACTGGTGCAAGTAAGCTGTTTTTTCCACCCATCTTTATTCTCAGATAAGGTGCCCAATACTTTATATATTTCAAAATTTACAACTGCCATGTCTTACCTCCTTATCTAACTTTATACTTTATCCCACTTAGACTTTCTTGTCAATCACTCTCACTTGGATTTGGCACAATTTCTTTGGCAATCGCTTCGATCTCAGCCTGCCAATCCGCATCAGCTTTGGCTAAAGCAGCTTTACGAGCCGCACGGGCCGTTTCAAAGCGATCAGCTAATTCTGCCAACGGTTCTTCTTTAATGATATTGCGACGAACGCTGCCCATCAATTGCAACAACGCTTGCGGCCTCAACGCCATCTGCGCCAATTTAGTCAATACAGTTTCGCCTTGCTGACTGCGGAAATACGTGTACCAAATATACGCGGCTTGCGGATTGGTAAACATCCAATATGCCTTTTCTTCATTGGCCGCTTCACTTTGTTCCATAAGTTCCGCATACGCATCTTCGTCCAAGGTCTCGCCTGCTTTATGGCCATCATGTTCAACCAGTTTTAATTGAACTTCGGTTCCCTGACGTTCCAATTCTAAACGAGTCGATTCAAACGCATCAAATACTTTTTGGACATATAAAGGCACTTTCGGATCTTTCGAAGTAAAGCCGTCTTCACCTAATGTAGGCAATTGTGCTTTCATAGCCGGTTCCACACCGCAGAGTGATAAAGCATACTGTACCATGGAGAATGTATCCATAGAAGCCATTACTTCATGTGGGAGCGCTATAAACGGTGTTGAGCGCCATGTTTCCCCCATCACTTCGCGAATTTCCAAGGCTACTTTTTTAACCGAATAATTCGTGTACACAAATTCATAGGTTCCGAGCGGTGCCCATTCACGAATAGCCTGCAAACGAGGTTGCAATAACATGTATTGAACCGCCATACGATTCATCCCCACCTGATCCTGAATGGTGCTGATAGGAATAAAATAATGAGCCGTACCGAGTTCTGTAATATTTCCTACCCGATTAGCCAATTCTTGCATAATATGTACCGGAGCACGGAATAAACCAGTAGACGCCGCTACTATGTGGTCAAAAATAACATCTTCCGGCCATTCATCGATAACCGGTGCCAATGGATATAATTGTTTAAAGAGATTATAACAAGTTTCGGATGACGTATATAACAATAAACGTTCAGCCGGAATCGCCTGCAAGATATCTTCGGCCAAAGCCGCATACTCTTCAATATTGGCAAAAAGGATAATACCTTCTGACGTTTTATGAAATTCAATAATTTCCTTGAACGGCAAACGCCATTGTTCACCGGCCGCAATACCTTCCACATAGCCTGTTTCCGTAATGAAATCCATTACTTCTACCGCAAAAGAAGGGCCGTATACAGTTTCAAAACCTGCTTGGTCATAAGGCAGTTCACCGAATGTTGCCACCGTACTTTGCTCAGCCAATTCGTATAACTTATCGCCGGTAATTCCCCACTGGCGTACTTCGGAGCTGGCCTGTAACATTTGATCCAATACGCGAAAACGCAATAATTCTGTCACTACCGCACTGCCGGTAACACCGATTGCTTTAAATTTTTTAATAATTGATTGCATTGCTTCGTTCATCTTATGCCTCCTTACCGGCTGACGGACAAATATGAGCTAACGGACATTCACCGCATAGCGGCTTTCTGGCCTTACAAATCTTACGGCCGTGCCAAATCAACCAATGATGAGCCGCACTCCATTTCTCCATGGGAATTGCTTTTTTTAGTTTTTCTTCCACCTCTTCCGGTGTCTTACCTTTTGCCAAACCTAAGCGATTCGACACGCGGAATACATGCGTATCTACGGCAATAGCCGGTGTATCAAACAACACAGATATCAGTACATTGGCGGTCTTACGGCCGACACCGGGCAATTGTACCAATTTATCAAACTCGGACGGTACTTCACCGCCGTAAGTATTGACAAGAAGATCACATGTCTTTATTAAATTAGCCGCCTTGGCTCGATACAAGCCGCAGTCGCGGATCAACACTTCCAGTTTGGCCGTACCCAACGCCAACATATCCGCCGGATCGCTATATGTCGGGAACAGGCGTGCCGTAATGATATTAACCCGTTCATCCGTACATTGAGCCGATAACACAACCGCTACCAGCAGTTCAAACGGACTGTTATAATGCAGGGCCGGTTTAGCATCTTTATATACGGTTTCCAGAATTGCAATCTGTTCCGCCTTAATTGCTTTTGTTACACGCATTATGTCTTCTATGCTCCATTTTATCTATAAATCTAAAGCAGAATATTCTCTAAATCTATATTAGAATACTCATTCAAAATAGTTCTGTCGTATGCATTCAATTATATCACTACTCATTATGTAACAGCAAACGGCTTGACCAATATGCTATAATGAATATAAATAATATCTTAATTGAGAATTTTATAAAAATAAATAATTCATATGGAGGAATGTATGGAAATAAATGACGTTTTAAAGCGTATCAACGAATTAGCCCACAAGAAAAAATCAGGTCAGGAATTAACTGAAGCCGAATTGGTTGAAAAAAAAGAATTATATCGTATCTACTTGGATTTCATTCGCGGCCAGGTTCAATCACAAATGGATCGAGTGTCCTTCGTTGATGAAAAAGGTAATATTACCAGTGCCAAAGATATTGCAGCCGCCAATAAAGCAAAGATCAATAAATTAAGCTAAGCAACAATACATTAAACACATAAAAATAAAATCCGGTGAGCACCTTGTGTTCACCGGATTTTTTACATTTTATAAATGACCTAAGCGGTGCATTACATTGTACACGGTTTTAGCCAAACCATGCATTTGTTTTTTAGGAATACTGCAGGCGGCAATACGCACACCATGTTTCAAAGGAATTACATACACATGTTCTTTGGTAAGTTCTTCTACGATTTCTTTGGCATGTTCTGTCGGAATCGTTAAGAAGAAACCGCCGCAATAAGGTAAACATGGTAAGCCCAATTCTTTAGCTTCTTCAGTGAAGATACGGGCACGTTCTTGGATAAGCTCACAATATTCGGCACGCTCTGTTTCATGAGCAGCCAATTTTGCCGGATCAGATACAATATTAGCCATCGTGCGCATAGCCGGACGACAAATATTGGACCAAGTAGCACGAGATGTTAAAGCATTAATTTCTTTAAATTCCGCATCAACATCGGCATCTGATGTAATACCGATCATAGCCCCTACGCGCTGACCGTATAAAGTAAAGCCTTTAGACAAACTGTAGCAAACTACGACAAAAATTTCTTTCGGCAATTGACTGAATTTTTTGAAGAAACGACGTACAGTCTGTTTTTCACCGGAGTAATCAATGTAGGCTACGTCACAGGCGATGATAAATTTATTTTTACCGTTAGCAACTAATTCTTTGGTAAATGCAATTACCTTATCCCAATCTTCATCAGTCAAGCTGAAACCGGTAGGATTGTTGCCCGGTGTGTTGAAAATAGTTACTACGTTTTCCTGTTTAGCCGCTACTTCCAATACTTTAGCTTTGAAGCCTTCAAAGTTAAATTTTAACTCTGCATCGAATAACGGATAGGTTTCCAAATGGCGATGATTGTCACCGCAAATTTGTTCATACGCGCCCCAGTACCAATCGGCCGTCAATACGATATCTTCCGGATTGGTGTAATTATGCACCAAATGATGAACCCCACCGGTACCGCCGGCAGTTGCTACCGCCGATAAAAATGCGTCCGGTCTGGATTCGCCGAAGCATTCGCTTTTAGCGGCTTCCAAGAATTCAGGTAAACCCGCAATCGGTGCATACGCCACATATTCATTGCGTGGCAAGTTTAAATATTCTTTTTCTACAGCTTTCAGAAAGACAATATTACCTTGTTCATCCATAATGGATCCCAAAGTACCGTTAAGCACATTTTCTTTGCCATTCAATTTCGCGTCTTCCTGTGCGCGTGCATTCATGACAAAAATATTATCTTTCGCTTTTTTACCCCTTGCGTGTGTTGCTGCCATACTCATAGTCATAACCGACACCATCCCATCTGATATTAATCAATTCCTTACTTAATAATAACGGAAAAAAAAGCCCGTTACAAGAGTAAGAGCTCAAAAAATGCCAAAATTATGATGTTTTTTGATAAGAATATTGTATACAATATAGGCTATGCGTAATTCATGTTTATCATGCAAGATAGACTGTACTAAAGTGCATACCAACTGCACTATATTGATTTATATAAATATAAAAGCCCCACAAATATCGTTCCCAAGAAAGGATATTTGTGGGGCTATATTACTTATAATTATGTACGCTAATCACGAGTTAAAATGACTTTTGAGAAAACCGTTTCTCCTCATCGATTAAACAAATACGGCAAATTAGAAGTTATAGCCTACGCCGGCATGGAAGCCTTTAGCGGATACTTTATCATTATCTACATCATATTTGTCATATTGATAATATAAGCTGAGATCGAATTCATTATTCAATGCGTAAGTAGCACCTACTTGGTAAGTATTTTTAATGTCGGTGCCGAAACCTACTTTAGCAAAGCCTTCAAGACGATCTGCCAAAGGCATATGACCGATTACACCAACCTGTAAACCGGTTTCATGATCGCCGGCAGCTTTAATATAAGTACCGCCTGCATATACGTTAAAGTTAGGGTGAATATCATAAACAGCATTCAATTGATGATCTTTAATGTCGCTGCGATCATCAAGATTGATTTTGTTAAAGGAATACTGCAATGCCCATTTGTCAGTCAAACCGGTCTGCAAATTAACGCCGAAGCCGTCAGCATGACCGCTTTCACCGGTTACGTTTTGGGAAAAACTGTACTCAACACCGATTTTGCTATCGCCTTGATTGATGTCAGTTACAGGTACAGCAGCTGCGAAGGCAGCACCTGTTAACATTGTGGCAGCTAATGTAGCTACTAACACTTTTTTGTTCATAGAATTACCTCCTCTTAACACATACACGCTTAGTAACCAACTAGCGCTTCATAAACGTAGGGATTTCAGGACCTACAGTACCAAATGGAGATTTCACGGCAGCTGATTTAGGTTGTGCGCCGAAGCCCGTAGCAACAACAGTGATTTGTACGCGATCTCCAAGGTTTTCATCTATAACGGAACCGAAGATAATATTAGCTTCAGGATCCGCTGCTTCGGAAATGATTTCAGCTGCTTCGTTAATTTCGAATAAGCTCAAATCACCGCTACCGGTAATGTTCAAGAGAATACCTTTGGCGCCTTCGATGGATGTTTCCAACAATGGGCTGTTAATAGCCATTTTAGCAGCGTCAACAGCACGGTTTTCACCTTCGCCGATACCGATACCCATAAGAGCTTCGCCTTGGTTTGTCATAATAGTTTTAACATCGGCAAAGTCAAGGTTAATAAGACCAGGTACGGTAATCAAATCGGAAATCCCCTTGATACCTTGACGAAGCACATCATCAGCAGTGCGGAATGCTTCGTTCAAAGGAGTTTTCTTATCAACAACTTGTAATAATTTATCATTAGGAATTACGATAATTGTATCTACTTTGCTGGTTAACATTTCAATACCTTTATCAGCTTGGTTCTTACGACGTTTACCTTCAAAAGTGAATGGTTTTGTTACTACGCCAACAGTCAAAGCACCCATTTCACGTGCACATTCAGCAACGATAGGAGCTGCACCGGTACCGGTACCGCCACCCATACCTGCGGTTACAAAGACCATGTCGGAACCTTGAAGGGCTTTTGTAATTTCTTCACGACTTTCTTGAGCCGCTTCTTCCCCTACCTGTGGGTTAGCACCGGCACCAAGACCTTTAGTCAATTTTTCACCTAATTGAATTTTTATATCTGCTTTAGAATTATCCAAAGCTTGAGTTTCTGTATTAGCCACAAGGAAATCTACACCTTGAAGACCACTGTCAATCATACGATTTACGGCGTTACTTCCGCCGCCACCAACACCGATTACTTTAATACTTGCGAATTCCGACATTTACGTTCCTCCTCCTGTTGCCCGTAAAATTTATATGCCCTTTATTTCAAACAACATGATTATTTCAATACTATTATAACTTAGTTCATTTCATTTTACACTATTTTTTTTAATTTTTCTACTCTTTTACATTAAAGTATACCTTATTTCGTACGTCTTGACAAAAGCAAACGTCTAATGGCTGCCGTATTTTGAAATAAACGTAAACCAAAGCTGATGAGTGCTACATAATAAAGATCAATGCCCACAAAATTTCCCAAGAATACTAAGAGTGCAGCTAATAGTGAGTTTGAAAAGAATCCTGTCAGAAATATCGACAAATTGAATATTCGTTCCAACGCGGCACGCGTGCCGCCAAATACACTATCCAATGCGGCCAACAAAGCTACCGATGTATATTTGGCATACACCGGCGGGATTTCAAGCGGTGACATTATACCAATAATAATGCCCACTACCAAGCCTCCGACGATAAATAAGTACATCATTATTTTTTATCGCCTCCTTGCTTAACTGCCTGTAAATGTTCTTCTTTAAATGTACCGTTGAAAGCCGGCACCACCATCTGATTCACTTCTTGAATCTTCAGCTCAATGCCCCAGTACTTCAAAGACTCTACTACGCCACCGCGCATAGTGAGCGCCGCCGACAAAGTCTTTGGATCCCCAATAGCTTTAATCACAAACGGAGGACCGAATACTTTACCGTTAACCATAACCGTCGGTCCCGCACAGCGTACTTCCGAAGTACCGGTCAACCGTTGATCGTTAACGGCAATGGCTTCGGCGCCGCCGGCGCGCAATTCATTGAGCACACGCAATAAGTCCTCATCATGAATCAAATAAAGGTTAGGGTTTTCATTATCTTTCACCGGTATTTTACTGTCATTAATAGTGATTATGACACCGGGTCCGCTTACATCGGTAAGACCGGCTCGCTGTTTTAACAAGTTGATGTCCTTAACTAAACTAGCCGAGGCATCTCCTTTTTGTATTTTTTCTAATTGTTGCCGCAGTTCATCACGCTCTTTTTCCGCCGCGGTCAATTCACGTGCTAAATCTCCTGTTCGCTGTAAATGGATATTGCTGTCTGCTATGCTTTGTGTCATTTTATACTGACCGACCAGCATAATCCCCAGCAACATACTTACAGCCGCTATCGCCCAACGACCTTGCTTTAACATGCTTCCTCTTCCATTTTTCTATTAAGGCGTCTTAATAAACGGCGCCTTTACATTGACATCCAAATATTGTGCTGCCACACCGCGAGCCTTCACATCACGCAACATGTTTTCAGATAAAGGCCCTTTTTTATCCATATCCGTCGTATCGCCCAAATGAAGCGGTAAGCCGTCCACCGTATAAGCGATTAACTGATTGGCATCACCTACATTAATTTCGGCAATTTGCTTACGACCTTCATCACTCAGTGAATTCAAATAGGTTAACGCACCTTTAATGACCGGTTCGTCAATCTGGTCGCCCAATAAAACATTGCCCAATTTAATGCCGGAAATAATCAGGGCTGACGTATCTTCAATAGCCGCCCCAACATTAATAACTTGTCCCTTAGCATCCAAAGTAGCAAAACCAAACTGAGTCGCCACCACGGCGGCCGCACGTCGTTCGGTTACATTTACCTGTAAAGTAAGGGGCAATACATAGGTTACTTTTACCGAATCTACACGCAAGTCATGCTGTAAGCGTTCTTCCAACTGACTCGCATTAATCTGCAATAAATTAACGGGATAGCGTATATTGCCGGCAGCCATTACATCCGATACCGTTACATTCTGACTACCGGTCACCGTAATTGACCCGAACGGGATAGGCAAGATAAATAAAAGCAACCAAAGCAGTAATACACCGGCACCGATCAAGACAATACGTCGACGCCATGCATGAGGATGCTTAGGCGGCTCCGGCGGTTCCCCGCCGTTTTGATAGTATCCTGGTTCATCACTGTCGGCTGCAGCCGAGTAGTTCGAGTCAAAAGCGTATAAAGGTCGGTCCGTTCCCCGATAATGTCTTGGTGAATTCGTTGTTTCCGATTGCTCGTCATTTCTGTTCGGCATGCCATAGCCCGGTCTTGCTTGTTCACCGGTCTGATTCGTTGACGGCCCTTCCTGGCGGGCCGACTCACCATATGGCCGAAATTTTGCAGTCGGATTTGGTCTCACTGCTTCTACCGGACCTTGTCCGGCCGATTGATTCCCATACGTTTGCTGGCTCCAAGTCGAGCCTTGACCGTTTGCCGGGTTTTGCCCCCACGCGGATTCACGTTGCTCATATGGTGCTGCCGGTCTTCTGTAACCGGATGAATGTTGCCGATTCTCTCTATCCATCGCAGTATCTCCAGTTTACTTAAAATTTACCTAAACCGGCGGTGAGCAGAATTTTTTCACACAGGGTCGGAAAATCCATCCCCATGGCTTTAGCAGATTTTGGTACCAAGGAAGTGGCCGTCATGCCCGGAATCGTATTATATTCCAATACAAACGGTTCCCCTGCTTTATTCGTCATAAAATCGATACGAATTACGCCGGAACATTGCAATTCACGATATACGTTTTCACCGATAGCCTGCATCTTTTCAGTCAACGCATCATCAATCGGAGCCGGTACCAAATAATCGGTAGCACCGGTCGTATATTTTGAAGTGTAATCATATTCGCCGGAATGCGGTCTGATTTCAATAACCGGCAAAGCCTTACCTTCCAATACGGGAACGGTAAATTCATGGCCGTCCAAGTACTGCTCTACCACCAAAATATTGTCATATACAAGTGCTTCTTTGACAGCAGCCGTAAGTTCGGAGGCTTCACGTACAATAGTAACGCCGATACTGGAACCTTGAGTAGCCGGTTTCAAAACAACCGGAATCGTAAAGTTGGCTTTAATATGAGCCACAATATCCGCTTCACTTTGTGTTTCGCCATTGTATGATTTAGCCATTGCCGTCGGAATGCCGGCACCGACAAATACGTCCTTACTGATTTTCTTATTCATACCTACGGCTTGCGCCATAACACCGGAACCGGTATAAGGGATGCCTGCCATTTCAAGCAAACCTTGAAGCGCACCGTCTTCACCGAATTTACCGTGCAAAGCATTAAATACGATTTCGCCGCCTTGAGCTTTAATATCCGCCAACAATTGTTCCGGCACCAATTCCAAAGTTTGAGCATTATAACCTAAACTGCACAAGGCTTCGGCAATAGCTTTACCGGTTCTGCGGGAAACTTCCGCTTCTTTAGAAGGGCCACCCATTAGTACTATAATTTTTTTATTTTTCATGATTATTCCTCTTCCAATGCAGCCAATAATTTAGGTCCGTATTGACTAATGCTGCCGGCACCCATGGTAATTACCAAGTCGTCCGGTTGTAATATTTGTTTAACAATTTGCGGTACATCATTTACATCAGCAATATAATGAACGGTCTGCCCCGTCGTGGCCTTAACCATATCAGGAATCGAATGACCGTCAATGCCTGCAATCGGATCCTCGCCGGCACTGTAAATATCGGTAATAAATAATACATCCGCATTTTCAAAGGCTTTACCGAATTCTTTCAACAATAAATTAGTGCGGGTAAAACGGTGCGGTTGGAATATACAAACAACACGGTGCGACTGTAAAGCTTTGGCCGCACTCAAAGTGGCCGCAATTTCCGTCGGATGATGTGCATAATCATCAACGACCCATACACCTTTAACATGGCCCTTGGTTTCAAAACGACGTTTAGCACCGGTAAATTTAGCTAAAGCAGCTACCACTACATCAGCCGGAACGCCGCAACGAGTGGCCATAACGAAGGCACCTAATGAATTCAAAGCATTATGAGTACCCGGAACTTTAAGGCGAATCGTTGCCACTACTTCGTTCCCTTTCATGGCTTCATATACCAAAATGCCCTTTTCATAATGAATGTTGCGAGCCGTATAATCATTACCTTCGCCAAGACCATAGGTAACAAATTGACGATCCACGCGCGGCATTACTTTTTGAATCGACGGATTATCGCCGCATACAACAGCCGTACCGTCCTTCGGTAATTTACCGACGAATTCGCAGAATGCATCCAATAAATGCTCCATCGTACCGTAATGATCCATATGATCATTTTCAATATTGGTAATGACAATGGCCTTAGGATTTAATTTTAAGAAAGAACCGTCACTTTCATCCGCTTCGGCAATGCTGTATTCGCCGCGGCCCCATTGACTGCTGCCGCCCAAATAATCAACTTCGCCGCCGATGATAACGGTAGGATCCAAACTGGCTTCCACAAAAATCTGTCCCAACATGGACGTGGTCGTCGTTTTACCGTGCGCACCGGCTACGGCAATCCCCTTTGTAATATCCAATACGGCTTTAACAATATCGGAGCGATGTAAAATCGGAATTTGTAATTCTTGAGCCGCCATGAGTTCCGGATTATCCGCATGAATAGCCGTTGAGCGAACAACCGCATCAACGCCTTTTACATACTCCGCATTATGGCCGATATGAATTGTAGCTCCCATTTTACGGAAACGTTCCGTCACGGCCGATTCCTGAATATCGGAACCGGATACCTCAAAGCCCTGACTGATTAAAATATTGGCAATCGCCCGCATACCTGAACCGGCGATACCGATAAGATGTATTTTATGAATACCATCCAACATGGTGTAATCTCTCCTTATTCTTTATTTTGCAATATCCAACGCCAATTGGGCTATATCGTGAGCCGCCTCCGGTTTTCCCAGCGATTTGGCTGCCACCGACATACGTCCCAATTCATGCGGATTGTTTATAAAGAATTCAATTTCACCAATCAAATCCTTACCTTGCAACATTTTATCCACAATCATTCGAGCCGCTCCGGCACTTACCAAAGCCCTTGCATTATATGTTTGATGATCCTCCGCCGCATACGGATACGGAATCAAAATCGATGGAATACCTCGCACCGTAAGTTCCGCAAGACCGACAGCGCCGGCACGGAATACAGCCAAATCAGCGGCTGCCAATGCCTTAGGCATTTCATGTAAATACGGCAAAATCACCGAAGTATCACTGAACGATTCACCGTCTTTAATGTGTAACGCCTCAAGCACACGATTATATTCACCCGTACCGGTTACATGAATCAGCTTAATGCCTTTACGGTTTTTAAAATATTCATGTACTTCAATCATGGCCGTATTAATACTGCGCGCCCCGCGAGACCCGCCGGCAATGAGAACGGCAAACTCATCATCTTTTAAATTAAAAAACTCACGACCTGCTGCCCGAGTATCTACCAATACTTCCGGGCGTACCGGATTACCGGTATACACCAGACGCTTCGCTCGAGGGAAAGCCTTTTTGGCATCTTCAAAACCAACCGCTACGATGTCGACAAAACGACTCAAGATTTTGTTCGTAATACCGCCAATCGTATTTTGTTCCTGGATAAGCGTCGGTACATGACGCAATGCCGCGGCCAACAAAATCGGTCCGCACACATAACCGCCGGTGCCGATAACAATATCCGGCTTAAATTCGGATATAATGCGATTGGCCTTCCATAAAGAGCCCAAGGTTTTGCCAAAAGTAACCAATGCGTGTAATGAAAAATTACGATTCAAACCTTCTACCGGCAATGTTTTAAACGGAATTCCTTCCTTAGGCACCAACGTAGCTTCCAACCCTTTGTCGGTTCCGATATATAAGAATTCAGCCTCCGTCATAGCGGCTATTTCTTTGTAAATGGTAATGGCAGGATAAATGTGACCGCCCGTGCCACCTCCTGAAATAATAATACGCTTCATGACTAAGACCCCTTCTTATCAGCTGTCATCGCAGCCAATGCATGTACTTCGTTTTTAAAATCATCGCCTCGTTCTTCAAAACAATGATACCAGTCAAAACTGGAACAAGCCGATGACAATAATACCACATCGCCCGGTTTTGACAATTCATGCCCCTTCGCTACAGCCTCAGCCATAGAGCGAACACGATAAATCGAATCGATACCGGCTGCTTTAGCCGCCTCCTCGAAACGAGCCGCCGCATCCCCCATGAGAACCAAGGCTTTCGCATGCGTTTTAACCATGGCCATAAAATCGGTCAGATCTGTCATCTTATCATAACCGCCGGCCAATAAAATAACCGGTTCTTTGAACGCTTCCAACGCTTTAACGGCCGAATCCGTATTCGTCGCTTTTGAATCATTATAATAAGTGGCCCCGTCAATCACGGTAACACGTTCCAACCGGTGTTCCACCGCTTTAAAATTCGCAATCACATCATGCAGTTGCGCCGCCGTAATGCCCAAATCATAAGCGAGAGCAATAACAGCTAAAATATTTTCAATATTATGACGCCCCGGCAAGTGAATCTCATCGGTACCGATAACAGGCTCTACCTCATTATTACGCACGGCCCAGCACTGATTGCCCGCAAAATACGCTCCATCCGTCACACCATGTTCCTGACTGATGCAAAGTATTTTACCCGGTACCCGTGCTTGCATGCCGGCTACCAACGGATCATCCAGATTGAGTACCGTTCGTTCCGCTTTCGTCTGTTGCTTAAATATATTCTCTTTGGCTGCCTGATACGCTTCCATGGTTTTATGTCGCTGTAAATGATCCGGCGTGATATTCAACATAATAGCGCCTAACGGTTTAAAGTTTTTCACCGTTTCCAATTGATAACTGGATACTTCGGCTACCAAATAACCGTCAGCAGGAATTTCATACGCCGCTTCACTCAAAGAGTCACCGATATTACCGCCCACCATTACAGGTTTGCCAGTTGTTTTCATGACTTCACCCAATAAAGTGGTTGTTGTAGTTTTGCCATTGGTACCGGTAACGCCAAGGATAGGTGCTTTGGAAATGTCATAAGCCACTTCCACTTCCCCCACAATATCCATACCGCGTTTGGCAGCTTCTACCAGAATAGGAATAGTAAGTGCAATGCCCGGCGATACCACAATACGATCAACAGCCGCCAATAAATCAATCTCCTGGCGACCGGTAATAACGGTTACATGAGCTTCCTGCAATAGTGCCGCTTCAGCCGATGTAAACGCAACATCTTTATAATCGTTTAAAGTAACGTCAGCCCCCAACATTCCCAATACGTGAGCGACACCGATGCCGCTCCGACCTGCACCTAACACTAAAATTCGTTTACCCTTGTACTCCATGATTACGCCTACCTATCGCATTACATAAAATAACAAACCACATACGGCAAACATGCAACTGCCGAGCCAAAAACGACTCACCACTTTTTGCTCGCTCCAGCCGGACAATTCAAAATGATGATGAATCGGACTCATTTTGAAAACACGGACACCGCGAGTTTTAAATGATACGACCTGAATAATAACAGATAAAGCTTCCATTACGAAAATACCGCCGATAATAATCAACAATAATTCCGTTTTGGTCAAAATCGCCATTCCCGCAAAGGCACCGCCTAATGCTAAAGAACCAGTATCGCCCATGAATACTTTAGCCGGATTAGAGTTAAAATATAAGAACCCGATCACAGCCCCGCAAAGAGCAATGCCAAAGAAAGATACACTCGGTTGCAATGCAAGCATGCCGATTACCGTATAGGCAATAGCTGCGGCTGCTGAAGTACCGGCAGCCAAACCGTCGAGCCCGTCCGTCAAGTTAACGGCATTGGTGGTACCCACAATAATGATAAATACCAACACATAATACATCATACCTAAATCAAAAGTGGTATTTACAAACGGGATCCAAACAGTAGTCGGAATAACCATAACTTCCGTAGCAATATAGCAGAATACGGCGGACATAATAATTTGTCCCAATAATTTCTGCTTAGCCGTAAGGCCTAAATTACGTTTTTTAACTGACTTAATGAAATCATCCAAGAAGCCCAATAAACCATGACCTAATGTTAAGAACAGCAATACCCACGTAGCCATTTGAAACGGTGCAAACACCCATACGGTCACCACCATAGCCAACAGCATGAAAATACCGCCCATAGTCGGCGTGCCCGCTTTGGCTAAATGGGCTTGCGGCCCGTCTTCTCGTATGCTTTGCTGCGCATGTAACTGTCGTAATAAAGGTATTCCTATTTTTCCTAGTATTAACGTTATTACCAACGCAGTAATAAACGCAAATAATAATTGCATGGTCATTCGAACTATCGCTCCTTACATTACGGCCTTCATCAAGCCGATTAACTCATTATTTTTTACACAGTTTGGCAAATATTAAAACCTGCCGCGACCTTTCAAAAAATAAAGGCCGTTATATATGGTAGTACATATAAGGCTGTAATGCAAATATAATTCTCGCTTTTTAAAAAAGTTCGGCTGTAAACTACCACAACCGGACAAACGTCCTTATTGAAGTACCTCTCTGTCTTCAAATTCGGTAACTACCCGTTCCATGCGAAGACCACGCGACCCTTTTACCAAAATAACATCGCCCTTAGCCCGTATATCACAATAAGCATTCACCATATCCAAATGGCTGTCGCAAATCTTGGCCACTCGAATACCGGCCGACTTGGCTTCGCGGGCAATAAATTTTGCGGCCTCACCAAAAGTATACACTTGATCGTAACCTTCCGCTACCAGTAATCGGCCGATTTCACGATGATGTTCTTCGGAAAACTCACCTAATTCAAGCATATCACCGAGCATGGCGATTTTTCGTTTACCGTCAAGTTGGCCCAATGCTTTAATGGATTCAGCCATGGACATAGGATTGGCATTATACGCATCATTTAATACAACAAAATCACCGAAAGAAACGATCTCCTGACGCATCGACATGCCTTTAAAAGCGCCTAATGCTTTAGCGATTTTTTGCGAAGATACACCCAAGGCACGACCTACCGAAATCGCAGCTAAAGCATCATATACATTGTGTTCCCCGATCATCGGTAAAAACACATCAAATACTTCATCAAAACTGCGGCAGGTAAATTTAATGCCGTCTTTTTTATAACGTAAGTTAAAACCCGAAATAGTGGCTTTCTCTTTTATACCGTAATAGATAATTTTGCCATCCGTCAAATTCCCCATCTGACGAACAAACTCATCATCTTCGTTTAAAATAGCCGTCCCCGTTGCCGGAATGTGCTGAATCAGTTCACTCTTAGCCTTCGCAATGTTTTCACGAGACCCCAACAATTCAATATGACTGTTACCTACATTGGTGATTACCCCCACCATCGGTTCGGCAATACGAGCCAATTCGTCAATCTGACCGAGACCGCGCATCCCCATTTCAACGATGCAGGCCTCATGGTCGGCGGTAAGCTGTAACAAAGTTTTAGGCAAACCGATTTCATTATTAAAGTTCTTTTCGGTTTTTAATACATTAAACTTAATACCCAATACAGCGGCAATCATTTCTTTAGTTGTGGTTTTCCCCGATGAACCGGTAACGGCCACTACGGGAATATCAAAACGTCGACGATGATAATTTGCCAATTGCTGATACGCCAATAAAGGAGACTCTACTTCTACACAGATGAGATTTTTAATTGTATGCCCCGGTTTAACCAAAGCACCCAACGCTCCGTTAGCTTGCGCTTGCGGCAGAAAATCATGACCGTCGAAGGTATCGCCCGTCAAGGCAACAAACAACGAACCTTCTTCAATGGTGCGCGTATCCGTCGATACATTAGTAAATACTGTTGTTTCACTTGCTTCCCCGTTATAGGTACCGCCTGTTACGGTCAACACCTCCCGGAGCGTAAACTCTGCCATTGTTATCTCTCCTTTAATGCTTCGCGGGCAACTTCCCGATCGTCGAAATGAATCGTTTTATCTTTTAAAATCTGATAATCTTCATGGCCTTTACCGGCTATAATCACCACATCACCGGCCTTGGCCGCCTTAATGGCTGCATGAATGGCACTGCGTCGATCCGTAATAACCGTATATACCGAACCTTCACGAAGACCTTCTTTCACACCTTCCGCCACTTGAGCCACGATTTTCTCCGGATCTTCCGTACGCGGATTATCAGAGGTTACAAAAATTCCATCACCATATTGTGCAGCAATACGTCCCATAATCGGACGTTTCGTTGCATCACGGTCACCGCCGCAACCGAACACCACAATAATATGTCGTTCTACGATTTTCTGAGCCGTTTGCAAAATATTTTCCAAACCGTCCGGTGTATGAGCATAGTCAACAACTACGGCAAAAGGTTGTCCTTCTTCCACCAGTTCAAAGCGTCCCGGTACAGCCGTAAAATCACTAAGTGCCTTAATAATATCTTCCATGCTTACGCCTTCAAAGAGACAAGCACCGATAGCCGCCAAGGTGTTATATACATTAAAGAGTCCCGTAATGCGCATATGAATCGGATATTCTTTACCTTCATACACAATGTCATAAGCGGAAGTCTTAGCGGTAATCGTAAGATTTTCACCTTCCAAGGTACCTTTACCTTTCGTACCGTAGGTAATAAGCGGTGCAGAGTTTTTAGCCATAACCCTTTCGCCGTACGGATCGTCAATATTGATGACAGCGCCCTTATTCTTTTTATGCTGATTAGGAGCACTTACCTGTTCAAATAATTTACATTTGGCCGCCAAATAGTTTTCAAACGTTTTGTGAAAATCGAGATGGTCTTGCGTCAAGTTAGTAAATACAGCCGTATCGTATTCTACACCGGCTACACGATTAAGAGCCAATGCATGAGAAGATACTTCCATGATGCAATGAGTTACCCCTTCTGCCACCATCTGTGATAAAATATGCTGTAAATCAACTACATCCGGGGTTGTATTATGAATCGGATAGGTTTTATCGCCAATCATAACGTGAACAGTACCGATAATTCCCACTTTGTACTCTTGGGCACGTAAGATATGACCGATAATATGAGTCGTAGTCGTTTTACCGTTCGTACCGGTAACCCCAATCATGCGCATCTTGCATCCCGGATAATCATAAAAGAACGGTACACATTGCTGCATGGCGATACGTGTATCTTTTACCGTCAACACCGTAACCGTATCCGACACCTCAATCGGCTCCGATGCCAATATGGCCACCGCACCGGCTTCAACAGCTTTGTTGACATAATCATGCCCGTTTACATGAGCGCCTGTGAGACAAATAAATAAACTGCCTGCTTTAACTTCTCGGGAATCCGCCGTAATATGACTAACTGCCATATCAACAGCGCCCTTCACGGTTACATCGGATATAACGTTTACTAACTCTTGTACTGTTTTCACAATATTTCCTCCATCTCAAACAAGGAAAGCAGCTCACTTCCGGAGCTGCCTCATACTGTAGTTTAGTCCCTGATGTGAGGTGTTACATTCACATCACGTTCTACAGTAGTACCTTTGCTGTTGTACACAAAAGCATCGGGCAAAACCATTCCCAATTTGTCTTGCGCAATCTGCTGAATTCGTGTCGGCGATTTTAATTCCGCCACTTCCAAACTCAATTCTTCATTATCTCTGGTAAGTTGTACCATTTCACGTTGCATGCTTACCAATTCGTAACCGGCGCCGGCTTTGACCACGCGCCCTCCCAAAATAGCGGCTACCATAATGCCTGCAATAACTAATAACATTAAAATTTGTTTCAATTCCGGCGATGCGTTACTGAATACACCAACTTGTTTCGCTCGACGTGTTTGTGTTGGTATATATGGTCTCGCCGTCGGTTGTGCAACCCTTACGCCGACTGTCTTTCTCGCTAACATATAATCAACCCCCGCTATCTATCTATACCTTCTCGGCCACGCGTAACTTGGCACTCCGTGCTCGCGGATTTGCCGTTACTTCTTCGTTGCCGGGCTCAATCGCTTTATTTCTCGCTTTAACTACCGCCACATGGTGGCATACGCAAACCGGCAGTTCCGGCGGACAAATGCAACCGGTACTCAGCTCTTTGAAAGTCTGTTTAGTAATCCTGTCTTCCAATGAGTGGAATGTAATAACCCCGATGCGACCGCCCGGTTTTAATAAATCCACAGCATCTTTAAAACTGTCTTTTAAAATAGCCAATTCCTGATTTACTTCAATGCGTATAGCTTGGAATGTTCGTTTTGCCGGATGCGGACCTTCACGTCTTGCCCCAGCCGGAATAGCTTGTTTAATAATCTTGGTTAATTCACCTGTAGTCGTTATCGGTTTATCCTCACGAGCCGTGACGATAAATTGAGCAATACGTTTTGCCCAACGCTCTTCGCCATAATCCTGAATAATGCGGACTAAGTCGGCTTCGCTGTAACCGTTCACCACATCGGCTGCCGTTAACGAGCCCTGCATATCCATACGCATATCCAGCGGACCGTCCTGCATGTATGAAAAACCGCGTTCAGCCGTATCAAGTTGATAACTTGATACGCCGAGATCAAAGATAAATCCGTCTACCTCAGTAATGCCCCGACTCGTCAAAGCCGCTTTTAAATCTTTGAAATTGGTGGGAATCGTCATAACGCGACAGTTTAAATCTGCTAAACGTTCAGTCGCGGTCGCCAACGCCACCTCATCTTGATCGAGTCCGATGAGTAAACCGTCAGCAGCCAATTGCTCACCTAACGCATGGGCATGCCCCGCACCGCCCAGCGTGCAATCTACGTAAATCCCATGGGGATTCGTTAAAACGGCGTTTACTGTTTCTTTCAGCAACACGCTTACATGATAAAATTCCATGGGGCCGCTCCTTTCCGTTTTCACAATTATGCTCAACCCTTAATCAAACATTCACTATATCGCTATAGTATTGCATTACTTAAAAATAAGCCGTCAATAAATCTCTTAAAACATCTTTTTAAAAGAGCTTTCAAGCTTAGCTTTATAAAATCAATTTAAAATAAAACGCTTACAGCAAAAAATCTTCCATGTTTTCAGACAATTGTTCCATATTGTCATCCATATCTTCCTGGTAAGCCATCCAATGTTCACGATTCCAGATTTCCACATGATCGGCTACGCCGATTACCATAACCTCTTTCTGCAGTTTGGCATATTCGCGCAATGTAGCCGGTACCAAAATACGCCCTTGACGGTCGAATTCCAGTTCATTGGCATTAGCAAAAATCTGACGTTTAAGACCGCGAACACCGGCCTTACCGTTTGGCTGGTTCATCAGTGCTGCTGCTTTGGCGGCAAACATTTCGGACGTATAAATTGCGAGACAATTATCGAAGCTCTTGGTCATGATACAGGACTCCCCTAATTGTTCGCGCAATTTTGCCGGAATAATTAAACGTCCCTTCGTATCAATGGTATGTGAAAACTCACCCATGAACATCATTGTCTCACCTCCTTTTACACGTTCCCTATCTTATCTACCACTATATGGTAAATTCTACCACATTCCCCCACTTAATAACAATAAAATCTGCAAAATTTAGCAAAATTTAAAGAAAAATTTTTAAAAGCAAACATTTAATCGTAAATTGGCTTCACTTAACCGATTTTTTGTTTCTGTTTTTGGTCTGTATGTACGATAAAATAAAACAGTCATATTTGAATCGCTCCACTTTGCACCACCGCCAGAATAAAAAATCGAAAAAACACCACTTTTTACCACCGATTGTTTTAAATCTTTCGGAACATATAAAAAACACCCCCACTTTTTAACACCGCCCCCTTCTCATTCGTCATGAATGATTCCTCAATCAAGAACAAAACGCCATTAAAAAATAAAGAATATTATTTTCAGTATGCAAATTCAATATACGATTTTCATTTTTTTGCCCTATTTATGATAATTATCTATATCTGTCATAAAACAGACACACTTCTGCTATACTATACATAGACACAAATTAAGAATTATCTGTAAATACTGAAACTAACAGAAAGGACTCATTCTATGAGCATTGATAAAACACAACATACAAGCCATAGTACTCATGGTCACGGCGGCACACGTTCGCGGAGCCACCAACATCAGAACAAGCACGACAAATGCTGTTCCCGCGGTCCGTCAAACTACCAAATTATGTGTGAACCGTTTGTCGCCATCCACCGTAAAATGGAACTGCTCCTTTGCTTTGGCCAATTACTTATGCAAAACGGCGCCAACACCAATCACATTCAACGTGATATGATGCGCGCCGCCTCTTATATGGGGATTCCGCCTCAATATGTTCATATTCATATTACCTATATGACATTAATGCTGAACATTAACGATGAAAAACACTCTTACACCGTGTTCCGTAAAACGCCGTTGCACGGCGTAAACATGACAATATTATCTACATTGTCAAAATTAACCTGGAAAGCCATCAACGAAAATTACAGCCTTGATGAATTTGAGGCTCATCTGAAAACTATCGCTGAGGCACCGCCTAAATACCCGGTAGCCTTTCACGGCCTTGCGGCCGGTTTCGCTTGCGGCGCTTTCAGTATTTTATTCGGCGGTACATTTTTAGCCGCTTTAGTTACTGTAATATGTGCCATTATCGGCTTTATTGCCCGCTACATTTGCCATCACTATCAAATCAATTTTTATTTTGGTGTAGTAGCCGCCTCTTTTGCCGCTACTTTTACAGCCAATCTGATTAATACAACCTTTGAATACGGCACTATTATATATGCCATGGTCAGTTGTACCCTCTTTTTAATCCCCGGTGTGCCGCTGATCAATGCGGTGGATGATATGATTAATAACCATATCGTATCCGGTATGACGCGTGCCATGCACACTTTACTGATTGTAAGCAGCATGTCCGTGGGTATCGCCATGTCGCTCTATTTCGACCATGTCTCCACCTTTACCCACCTCAATATTACCCCGGTTGTGGTAACGCCGATTCAAGCGATAGCCGCTGCCGTCGGGGCTGTATGCTTCGCTATGATTTTCAATACACCGTATCGTTTACTATGGGTCACGGCATTAGGCGGTACCATCAGTGTTATTACCCGCAACATACTCATCGTTGATTTTGGTTTTACGCTTGTAGGTGCCAGCTTTGTAGCTTCTGCCATCATCGGTTTATTGGCGCTTAAAACATACAAACTCTTGCGGACGGCTCCGTTGATTCTGTCTATTCCGGCCGTCATTCCTTTAATCCCGGGCGTATTATTATACCGTTTCTTATTCGGTCTGCTTACTATTAATCAGCTCACACCGGATAATTTGCTCTTCGCCTTGCGCAGTGGGATTACCGGCGAACTCACCATCATCTGTATCGCCATCGGCGTAGCCATTGCACATATTATTGCAAGAAGTTATTTGGATAGAAAAAAGGAGATTTCTTTGCAAAAAGCGCTTCGCGAACGGCAGAAGTCGCTTTCGGAATAAAAAGAAGTCCCCGCAAGCAGCATAAACATCATGGCATGTTTCTACACTGCCATATAAAAATATATCGCCTCCATAGGCTTGGTTTGCTTCGCAAAAAGACCCTATGGAGGCGATATATTTTTTATACGCAAGACTATCATGCAGCAACAAAGAAAGTGCCATATTACTTAAAACGGTTCTTTACGGGGACTTCTTTTCACTTTAGAAAAGTGCATCATACCGTCATCGCGATAGTGCGTTTTTGGCAAAGATATCTCCGCGAGAAAAAAGGCCTTCACGCTTTGCGTGAAGGCCTTTGGCATAGTTTTGTTATTAAATTATAACTGAGCTTCGATAGCTGCTTTCAATTCATTCTGAGGAATGTAACCGATTTTGCGATCTACTACTTCGCCGTTTTTAATGATAGCGAATGTAGGCAAAACTTCGATTTTGAATTCTTTAGCTAATTCAACTACTTCATCAGTGTTAACTTTAGCGAATACAACTTTATCGCCCAATTCTTCGGATAAAGCTTCGAAAATAGGCATCATACGTACGCAATAACCGCACCATGGAGCCCAAAAATCTACAATTGCCACTTCTTTGGAAGTCACGGTATCTTTAAAGTTTGCTACTGTTAATTCTGTTACATTTGCCATAGTTAAATAACCTCCTAAATCAACAAATTTCAAATTTGCTGAAAATAAATATCAATATATACGCTAATTATATTAAACTACATAATTGGTCGCCGGTCAAATCTGAACCAGTACACAATCCTGAATTACTTCCAGTCCCAGTTCTTTGCCTTTAGCCACAACGGCCGGTTTATCGGCCCCCGGCTGCAACCAAACAACCGAAATTCCCAATGCCTTGCAATCATCCAAAGCCTGTAAACCTACAGCTTCCGGAACTACAAAATCCACTACTTCGGGAACTTCCGGTAAATCGTGAAGTGACGCATAACAAGTAGCGCCGTCGATCTCATTTACATTCGGATTCACGGGATATACTGTATATCCGTGATCGCGCAAACAAGCATATATTTTATAGCCGAATTTTTCCTTACGTCCGGTAGCGCCCAATACGGCCCAAACTTTTTTGGTCAGCGCTTCTTTTGGTGTCATTTAATCACCTCAACTCTCTATGTTTATTATATCAAAACATCGAAATTTGTCAATCTAATTTGTGCCTGTTTTAGATAATTATTATCAAGAGAATAATTCAACAAATTCTCCCATGACAGGCTTCCGAATTTTTGCAATTGTGAAGGCATAACAAGCCCTGCCGCCACTGCCAGTCGTCCTAAAATCATAGGTGCGCTGCAGCCGCTCATTCTCAATTCCCGCAACGTTATGCTTTGCTGTCTTTTTGATAAACGATAGCCTTCACTGTCAACGACTAACGGTGCATGTGCATACCTTGGCGGCTCTGCTCCGAAGCATTCATAGAGCCACAACTGTCCCCCTACGGCCGGCAATAAATCAAAGCCCCGAACTATGTCGGTAATGCCCATGGCAATATCATCCATAACAACCGCTAAATTGTAAGCAAACATGCCGTCGGCGCGCCGAACGATAAAATCATCCTGTGCCGGTATGAGCTCAGCTTTTTGCGGTCCTTGCCAAAAATCGTTAAATTCATATATGCGCGACTCTACTTTCATACGCCATGATGGTGTTTTATGAGATTCATAGGCATGGCGTTCCGATTCACTCAAATTGCGACAATGACCGTCGTAATGAGCAATCCCTTCATGACCGTGCGGTGCCGACGCAATACTTTGTAAACGAGCCCGATTACAGTAACAGGGATACACCAGTCCCTGATCCTGCCACTTCGTAATCTGCGCCTCATAAATCGGATAGCGTTCACTTTGCCAATAGGAGCCGTCAGGACCACCTGCACGCGGTCCTTCATCCCAAGTCAGTCCGAACCATTCCAAATCATCCAGCAAGTCTTCACCGAATTGCCGTTTGGCTCGTTGAATATCAATATCTTCCATGCGCAACACAAAGGTGCCTTGCTGTTGTTTGACTTGCAGCCACGAGAGCATGGCAATCCATAAGTTGCCTAAATGCAGATGCCCGGTCGGGCTCGGTGCAAATCGCCCTTTAATTTTATTAATCATTGCGCCAATTGCTCCCAAAGCTCATACAGTTCAGCCAATTTTTTATTGGTTGCTTCCATATGGGCTGCTGTTTCCGCCAAAGCCTCGGCATCTTCCTGTAAAGCAGGGTTCTGAATCTGCACTTCGTACATTTTTAAAGTTGCTTCCAAACGGGCAATTTCCGTTTCCGTTTCTTCCAGCTTTTTAGCTTGCATAAAAGAATTTATTTTAATACCTTCGGAAGCATTATTACGCTCAGCGTCACGATTGTCGTTATTATTGCTATTATCGGTATTCCCGAAATCGCCCGCTTCAGAGTTCGTTGAATTATTACCGGTATTACGATTTTTACCACCGGCACGGCTGTCATTTTGATTGCTTTGTGCCGCCTGTAAAGCTGCCAAATCCTGTTGTTCTTTTAATTTAGCTTTATAGTAACTGTAATTGCCCAAATATTCTTCAACGCCCTCCGGTTCAAGCACCAAAGTCCGTTTTGACACTTTATCCAAGAAATAACGGTCATGCGATACTACCAATAATGTACCGGTAAAATTCATTAACGCATCTTCAACCACTTCGCGGGTCGGAATATCCAAATGGTTCGTCGGTTCATCCAAAATCAAGAAATTATTGCCTTGCAAAAACAATATTAAAAGACTTAAACGTGCCCGTTCACCACCGGATAAATCACGAATTTCTTTGAATACATCATCACCTTGGAACATGAACATGCCCAATACATTACGCGCTTTTTCTTCGCTGTAATTAAAATGACTCATGATTTCATCAACCGGCGTCCAAGCAGGATGCAATTCTTCGTGTTCCTGCGAAAAATACCCCACCGATACACGGCTGCCGATGTCTATAAAACCCGCTTCCGGTGTTAATTCACCGGTAATGGCTTTCAGCAAAGTAGATTTGCCGGCTCCGTTCGGACCGATTAAAGCCACCGCTTCGCCGCGGCGAATCATAAAGGAAACATCCTCCACGATGTCTCGTTCACCGTAAGATAAAAACAACTCTTCCACAGTTAACACTTTATCTGCACTGAACTCCGCTTTTGGAAATCTGAATTTCAACGTCTGCGATTGTTCCGGTGCATCCAAGCGTTCCAATCGATTCAATTGAGACTGACGGCCCCTGGCCATTTTAGATTTAATGCCGGCTCGGTATTTATCAATATACTCTTCGGTTTTACGAATATACTCCTGCTGTTTTTCGTACGCACTTTGTTGTGCTTTATGCTGAGCCTCACGCTGTTCCACATATCGGCTGTAATTACCGCGATAACTAGTCGCCTTATGATGGTCCAGTTCAACAATACGCGTGGTAACACGGTCTAAAAAGTAACGGTCATGGCTGATGATTAAAATGCCGCCGCCATAGGCACTCAAATAATTTTCCAACCATTCCAACATATCCATATCCAAATGGTTAGTCGGTTCGTCCAAAAATAAAAAATCCGGTCGGCGCACTAAAGCTTTGGCTAAATTAATACGCGTTTTTTGACCGCCGGAAAATTCAGATACCGACTTTGTCAAATCTTCATCCGAAAAGCCCAGACCATAAGCAATTCGGCGACTTTGTGCTTCATAATCATAACCGCCCAGCCAATCTAAGCGATCCTGAATTCTGGCCAACTGCTTAAGCAGACTTTCATCATGAGGATCATCCGCAAGCTTAGCCGACACATCGAGCAACTGTTGTTCCCAATATTGCACATCGGCAAAAGCCTTCTGAATTTCCACCGCTAAACTGTCATCGCCTAAATTAATGTCCTGTTGTAAATAGCCGATTGTAGTGGCACTGTCTTTTATAATTTGACCTTCATCATAATCTTCAATGCCCAACAGGCATTTCATGAGCGTTGATTTGCCGGCTCCGTTAGGTCCTACCAAGCCGACTCGCTCACCATGTTTTATTTCAAAGGATACTTTGTTAAACACTTGAAGCACGCCAAATGATTTACTTAATCCTATTACGCGGATTTGTTCCATCCTCTAAGCCTCCGTTCATCTATATACCTTTTTATTATATCATAGAGAGTCGGTGCTTGGCGCCTCCACAGTGTCAGCTTTTACAAAAATACACAATTCCACACTGTCTTTTGTTTTACGGGCGTGTTGAAATAATTTTCCCAATAAGGGAATATCGCCGAGGAGCGGTATTTTTGAAAACTGTTTCCCTTCCCGATTATCCATGAGGCCGCCGATAACAAGGATTTCGCCGGGCTGTAAATGAACACGCGTATGAGCTTCTCTGGTCGTTATGCGATATGCCTTCAATTCCGATACCATGGCCGGACTGCTTACTTCCGCATGAATATCGGCTTCAATACTGTTATCTTCAGTCACAAAGGGCGTACAAGTGAGACGTATCCCCGATTCTTCATAACGAGTAGTTGTCCGACTCTCCGTACCGTCTTTCACTTCCTCTAAAACAGGGATTCGGTCCCCTATGAGGATTTTCGCTTCTTCGCCGTTGACGGCCATAATCGACGGTCTGGCAATTAAAACAGTCTTATTATTGGTTTCCTGTGCGCTTAATTCCGGCTTAAACCAAAAGGTATACGGACTCCCTTCCGGTGCACGACCGAACTGAATCCCCCCGTAAGAATCGGTATCATCTTTATTTCGTCCCGTCAAACTTTGCCACGACCACTGAATCCCTGTTTCTTTTACAAAATTATGTTCAATCGCCACAACAGCCACTTCTAAGCGAATTTGTTTCGGGCTCATATCCAGCGAAGGCAAAATATCATGAACCTGCCGCAATTGAAGGGCCGTACCGTACACCATGACTTGATTACTCCCTTTTACCACCTTAATATTCTTTTCCGGTACGATAGCCGTCAAAGCATCCCCCAAAGCCACCGGAGAGATATGTTTTGGCGTTATTACTTCGGCTACCCGGGCATCCTTATCCCCCATGCCCCGTCCGTCTACAATCCATAACCCCTTATCTTCGTGCAAACTGAAATGTTTAATCGCCGCCAAACGTTGCAACGCGGCAATCCCATTTGTTTCATTAAGACGGATCGACACAGTTCCTTCCAACGTTTCCGTACCGGTAATGGGAATACCTTCACTGCGCGCTATCGACTGAACCAAACTGCTTAAATTACTGTTATTGACAGTCATTGATAAAGCCGACACCGATTCACCGCAAAGCTGAAAAGAACTTATTATTGCCACCATAGTTAAAACTCTTACTATGTTTAAAACCATTGAATTTTTTTGAACACTCATCATTACTAATCCCTTACTTCGGTCAATAAACCTACCCTTATTTTTCAATTAACCCACTCTTATTTAATCAATCTAATTTTATTTTTCAATCAACCTGATCTTATTCTTCGATCAGTCTAATCTTCGCCTTCAATCAACATATAGCCAGCGAGTAGCGCCAGAGTCGCTTATTAATACAGCCCCGGCCGTTATCTGTTGTACCGTAACCCCTGACGGTCCTTCCCCGATGCCGTAACAGCCCTCACCGCCGGCACTGCTTAAGATGACCATCGGCGATGATCCGGTAATAATGCCCGTAACCTTTATATCATCCCCGGATTTCGGTACAGCCGCATCACCACCGCCACTGCCGACGTATATGGAATTGTGGCTTCTCCGGCCGAAGCTGCGGCCGGTATTATCCGAATAACCGCTACTAATACTAGTACTGCCATATGGAGCATTCCCGCTTCCCCCGGATGTATTACGTCTGTCCGCGGTATTCGTTGTGCCAACTATTCGGTTGGTGGCACTTTCCCCTGCTGCCGTCATATCCGCATTCAGTAAAGGATGAGTAAACGGATTATCTAAAGGGTGCCCTCTTAAAGCAGCGGTTAAACTCATGACCGGGGGCGCAAGCACTTCATTATCGCCGGACTTAGTATTTCCCTTTCTCCCGTCATCCGTTAATGTCTTCTTACCATCCGCTAAAGTGCGATAAGAATTGCCCGCAATCGCTCCGCCACGTCCATTTTTATCATCGGAGTTCATAGCTCCGGAATGCCCTCTGTCAACTTCACGAGATTCCGCCAAGTCACTGACCTTGGTCCATTGCGAGGTATATAAACCATACAGACAAACGAGGCAAAATAAAAAGACCGCCCCGTACAAGAGGCGACCTTTCTTAATTAACAAATTTCGCATTTCTTGCAGAGACAGTCTATTCATAATATCACAGTCCTTTATTCTTTTGTATAACCGTTTGGATGATTTTTATGCCATTGCCAAGCATCCCCGATAACCTGAGATACTTCGCTGTGTGTCGGCTTCCATCCCAAAACAGTCCGGGCCTTTTCCGAAGACGCAATCAATGTCCCCGGATCACCGGCACGACGTTCGCCGATAGCTACAGGAAAATCCACGCCTGTGACAGACTTTGTAGTATCAACAATTTCTTTAACGCTGAAACCGTTGCCGGTTCCCAAATTAAAGTAATTAGATTCACCGCCGTCGCGCAAATATTCCATACTTAAAATATGAGCCGATGCCAAATCGGTTACATGAATATAATCACGTACACAAGTACCGTCAGCCGTATCATAATCGGTACCGAAAATCGTAATATTGGCACGTTTACCCAAAGCGGCTTCCAAAATAAGCGGAATCAAATGAGTTTCCGGTGTATGATCTTCACCGATTTCACCGCTTTGATCGGCACCGGCTGCGTTAAAGTAACGCAAAGCTACATAACGCAAACCGTAAATATCACTGTAATCACGCAACATCTGTTCAATCATGAGTTTTGTACGACCGTAAACATTGGTTGGTGCCAAACGGGCATCTTCTTTAATAGGTACCACTTCAGGTTCACCGTAAACGGCAGCCGTAGAGGAAAATACAAAATATTTTACGCCGGCTTTGCGCACCGATTCAATGAGTCGGAAGGATCCTACCACATTGTTTTCATAATAAATCATCGGGTTTACCATAGATTCACCCACTTGAGAGTGTGCCGCAAAGTGCATAACGCCTTCAATGCCTTTAGCTTTTAAAATGTCGGCTAAACCCGCATCAGCGATGTCCATGTTAATAAACTCAACACCTTCAGGCAATGATTCTACATGACCGCGCGATAAATTATCCAAAACAATCGGTGTATGCCCTGCTTTTTGCAAAGCACGAACCGTATGACTGCCGATATAGCCGGCCCCACCGGTAACTAAAATTTTCATAATAATCCTCCCTAAACCCAAATGCAGATTTTCATTTGATTCTCAAGCTGTACCTTATTTTTCCGCTTGATGCGCCGCCAATTTAGGTCCCAATAATTTTTTGTACACTTCAACACCCGGTTGATTGAACGCATCTACACCGGCCAATTGACCTTCATAGAAAATAGCCCAGCAAAGCATGAACATAAATTCACCTAAATGGAAGGCCGATAAAGTCGGTAACTCATAGGTCACATTAAAGCGTTTATCGCCTGTTAAAGCTTCACTATTGGCTTCTAAAGCGGTATTTAAAATAACCCCAAGATCCAAACCGCTGAATGCTTTAAGAGGTTTATATTCATCATAAGTATGCGGTACAACTGCCTCAGTACCCCAATCTTTTACTTTCACAAACGATACGATTTTGTTCAAACGGCCTTCTTGATGTTCCTGCGTTTGAGCATGCATATCCGTCGTCCCCACGGCTACCACCGGCGTACGACCGTAACGACCGTCGGTTTTCGGCTGATGTTTGCCCAATGATTCAGCCAAGAGCTGTACATACCATTCAGACAAGGATTTTAAAGAATCGCCGTAAGGCATCATGATTTCAATGATTCGACCGTATTTTTCGGCGGCAATATATTTTAATACCGCATTTAACAAGGCCGGATTTTTAAGTGGGTCACCGCCTCGGCAGGCTTCATCCATGGCTTTGGCACCATTTAAAAATTCACGAATATTAAAACCTACAACGGCGCCAATAATAAGACCTACTTCCGTAAATACGGAAAAACGTCCGCCCACACCGTCAGGTACGGCAAAGGTAGGCCAATTCTGTTGAACAGCCAATTTATGAAGCAATGTTTCCTTATCATCGGTACGAGGATCGGTAACGGCTACCACTTCCACACCAATACCGGCCTCTTGCAAAGCTTTCTGTACAACCATAAAGTTGGACATCGGTTCAATGGTTGAACCGGACTTGGAAATCAAAATGAGCATAACCGTATATGGTGCACCTTTATGAGCGGCACTGCGTTTTAACGTTGCAATTAATTCATTAGTGCGAAGCGGATCCACATTGTTACCGCTGGAATATAATTTCGGATAGCCGTCACGTTCAGCTTCGGACTTCTGATTCCAAAATTCACCGCAGTGAACATCAAACAGTACCTTACCGCCCAAATAAGAGCCGCCGATACCAAAACTTACAACAGCATCCACTTTTTCTTTAGCATGTCGGCCTAAATCTTCCAAACGCTTTAACACCGTTTCATTATTGAGATTTTTATCTTCAATATACGGAAGTTGTGGGAATAATACGGCTTCAGGCTGACCGTCTTTAGACAAATGACCGTCCACAATACCGGTGGAACGAACACGAACGGCCGCTTTTACAGCGCCGGCAATAGAATCAAAATAAGTATGAACATCAGCTTCAGTTACACCCCAAGATGTAAACAAGTTTGTATAATCAAATGTAAAACCGGATGGTAAAATGATTTTTTTCATTGAAACTCCTCCTTTTAATCACTCCTTTTATTGTACCTTGCTCACATTCATGACGCAATAGAAAAACCGAAGAGTGCCATACATTTTATTCATAACTCAATCAACTTTGTCGTGCCTGCTTTAGCCAGGGCATCTGCTTTTTCATTGTAGGCAACGCCCGTATGGGCTACCACCTTGTGAAAGACCGTCTTAATCTGACGGCGACTGTTCAACATAAACTCCGCATAATATTGGGTAAGCGGATTATTGGCCTTCCAACGCCCCGTGGCCCACATTTCAATACCCATATAATCGTAATAAATATGGATTTCTTTGGCCTGCTTGGCTACCGCGGCCTCAATGACATGCATGGCCCCCAAAAGTTCACCGGCTACATTCCAATAAGCGGTGTACATCGGCTTATCCGTACCGAATGAAAACGTTTCTTCTTGCCCCTCATAAAACAATATGCCACCGGTACCTACCACATTATTTGTTTTGTCAAAACTCCCATCAATAAAGGCTACCGCACTTTTTGGTCCCAAATCAGCCAAGATGGCCGCCATATCATCGGAAGCATCGGTTATATCGTTTTGAACACTTGAAGTCACTTTGCGACGACGCGGCGTACGTCGTTTGCTGGCCTTAGCCGTAGCTAAATACTCCTCCATAGACATACCTTTAATCGGTGCAATGTCTTCCTGCATGAAGGCTTCCGCCTCCTGTTTTGACATAAACGATTTGTAAACAGCTCCACCATAGCCTTTTACCTGGCGCTCGCAAGCAGCCCAAGAATCATAAATTCCCCGCACTCTCCCCGCTCTGACGGCATAATACTTTTTACCCATATAAGCTCCTTATTCTAGAATAACTGTAATCAGTTCATTGTTAACGGTTCGAACTGAGCATCTACTACGGACTGCAAATCCTTCGGATTCACTTTAATCTGCATACCGCGTAAACCGGCACTCACATAAATTTGATCAAACGTTGCCATGGTAGCATCAAAATAGGTGGGAAATAGCTTTTTCATCCCCACCGGTGAACAGCCGCCTCGCAAATAACCGGTAAGCCCCAATAAATCTTTGACTGCGATTAACTCCACCGATTTATTGCCACTCACCCGTGCGGCCTGCTTAAGATCCAATTCGGCTGCTACCGGAATACAAAACACCACCGGGCCCGTCACATTACCCTTACCGACCAACGTTTTAAAAACTTGTGCTTCCGGCAAGTGCAATTCTTCCGCTACATGGACACCAGCACCGCGGCCTTCTTCCCATTCATAGGCCAATACCTCATACCCGATTTTATGCGTGTCCAACATGCGCATAGCGTTTGTTTTTTTATGCTCTTTCTTACTCACGTTCATCGTTCCTTTTATATTTTACTACAGTTTCATTTAAAATTTTACTACAATTCAGCTGAAAAACAGCTGAATATTTATGAAATCTTTCGCATTATAAATCAACTTTTATGATGATTAACGATTATTTATTCATATTTTAATATATTATTACTTATTCAAAATTTTACTTATATTTTTGAGCTCAATCCTTAAAGTCCCATCCGGATTCGTTACAATTTCAATAAAATCACTATTTTTCATGTATTCTACAGGAAAGCTGATTTCAATGCCCGTGTCGGTTTTAATCTTATGTTTTTCCCCCACTTTGGCGGCAAATTCACGATTCACCGGCAAAGGCCGCAACATATCCTGCTCAGCCAAAGCCTTCTTAGCCGCTTCTTTTTGTTGCGGTTGATTGGCAAACACCGTATCCACAATGGTTTCCGGATTTAACGTGTCCGATACTTCCGCATTTTTAGAAATCATGGAACGAACTTTCACCAATTCTTCCACGCCGTCGCCTTCATGTGCTTTTGCCACTTTATCCACAATTCGGCGAACTTTCGCCACCGTATCGCGAGATGAAGGATTCGTCCCTATTTGCAATACTTTATCACCTAAAATATAAACAGCTTCACCGTCATATTCCCCTTTGGGTTCAAACAGGCGTACTGAAAAATCTTCCAGATCAATGGCACAAAAGGACCGCAATTTTTGGGTGGGACTCGGCAAAACAGCACGATTCGGAATCAATTCGGTGGTTAAGGAGCCGTCTTCCTCGTTAAACAGTTGATGCGTATACGCATCATGAGCCTGACAGAGCAAAATACACAAATAGCGATGATTTTCGGCAGCTTCACAAATAATGGTATCAATAATCACAGGATCTGTGGCCTGTTTCATATAATTAAAGATAGTTTCACCTAGCTCTTTGCCGACTTTCGTAATATCCGTAAGGCCGTCACGGTATTGCACCAATAATTGGCCTAAATGACTTGTTTCATTTAAATAACCGGTTCTGAGTCCCGGATCTTTAATGCCCTTCATAACATGAGCGCTCACATAGTCCTGTAAAGCCTCCTCGCCCATATTTAATTCATTTTCCGAATATACCGCCAATGACGATGAAAAATCCAAAATCTGTAAAACTGCACGATTGATTTGCATAGCTGCTCCTTAGATGGATAAAAAAGTGTCTTGCCTCGCATTAACAACACGAAAACAAGACACTCCAACGATATTAACACATTTTACAATGCATATGATTAATTTATAACCGGTTCTATCCGCATCACCGATAGATCACCGAATGTCTGCACCGCTTTTATAAACGGTTCAGTTCACACGCAACAATTAGCCCTGTACGTATGGTCCGAATAAGCCGGCAAACAAATGAGAGCCTTTCTTGCCCAAAATAGCGGCACAAAGCGATGCCAACGCACCGATGAAGGCTATAATCAACGCATTACTTGCCGTCACATTATAGGAATATGCCACATACGCCTGTATCAGCGTCAAGACGAAATACACAATGGATAAATAAATTTTGAATTTCATTACCGGTGCTGTCGTTGTTTTATAACGAAGTTTACCGCCGATGTAACCGGAAATACCGCCGATTAATACCAATAAAGGCATTACTAAGCATACCAACATAGTGAAATCGAATAAACGAAATGCCAAGCTGTAAGGTACGATTAAACCCAAAATAGGCAAGCCTACCGTCATAGCGGAACCGGCGATTGGGAAATGTACCGCAATCGGATGTAAATGTAAATCTAATAAACGTTTACGAGTAGGATTCAATTTGCGTGGCGTATATTCTGCCCAAACAGTTTTTGGAAAACCGCAAGCCGGACATGGTTGGTCTGCTTTATCGGCCGTTTCAATATAACCGCACACACGACAAATTATGTATTGAATCTTTTTTTCTTCTTGTTTTTTGGTCTCCATTTCAATCTCCTCACAAAAACAAATACTTCTCTTCCCATTGTACCACAATCTCTAATTATCCGACTATAACAAATCAATCATCAATAATTACATTTTGTTATGGAAGTATTTGTAAGTTGCTGTCAATCCGTCAGCCAGTTTGGTTTTAGCTGAAAAACCTAACTCATTTATCATTTTTTTTGTACTTAATAAAGAGTGTTTTATATCCCCTTTACGTGCCTCTTCATAGTGTACATCAAAGGTATGGTTTACTAATTTCTTAAACTGCGCAACCAATTCGTTCAGCGAAGTTCCGACTTCCGTACTTACATTAATTACACCAACAAGGTCAGGTTTATCGAGAGCTTTCAAATTAGCCGCCACCACGTCGTCTACATAAACAAAATCTCGGGTCTGTTCACCATCACCGAAAATGCTGATATCCTTATGAGCCTGTAAACGTTCACAGAAAATGCTGATTACTCCGCCTTCACCGCCATTGCCTTGGCGCGGGCCGTATACATTGGCATAGCGGAAGCAAATATAAGGTAAACCGAAGGCTTCGTGATAAATACGCAAATAACTTTCCGTGGTCAATTTGGTCAGTCCGTAAAACGACGACGGCTGCCCGGTCATCGTTTCCGTAAGCGGTAAGGTAGCCAAATCACCATATACGGCGGCCGAAGAAGGCATGATAATCTTTTTGACGGAAGCTTCACGGCAAGCATTCAACACATTAATGAGTCCCAATAAATTAACATCACAATCAAAGGCCGGATCTTCCATAGAGGCCGGCACCATAGTTTGAGCCGCTTCATGGAATACATAGTCCGGTTTGAATTCAACCAATGTCTTACTGAAAACTTTATCGCGAATATCCATTTCCAAAAATTGAGCTTTTGGATTCACAAAATCGCGACAGCCGGTGCTCAAATTATCAATTACCAATACCTTATGACCTTGCTCGATAAGTGCATCTACAAGATGTGATCCGATAAAGCCGGCTCCGCCGGTTACGCAAATATTCATTACACTACCTCACTTCGCTTTGACAAACGAAATATAAATAAGTCCCAATACAAAACCGATAGCCGAAGGTACTACCCAGCCCATGCCCAAATCAAAAAACGGCAAAGCTTTATATAATCCCAAGGTTTGCTGTACCCACACCGCATTCCCCATAAATTCAGGCAATGTGTTAAGAGCATCACCGATGGCTGCAAGCAAGGCAAACAATGTAGTGCTCAAATAAACAGCTTGACGTCCTTTAAAAACAGGAGCCAAGAATGTAAGTAAAATAATAGTAATCGTCAACGGATACAATAACATCAAAATAGGAATTGCCAACGAAATAATTTGAGTCAACCCTACATTGCCGATTAAGAACGAAACAATGGCAAAAGTATAGGCATATTTTTTATAGCTCACAGAATTCGGGAACAAATCAACAAAAGTTTCCGAACACGAGCAAATAAGGCCTACGGCCGTTTTCAAACAAGCCAAAGTAACGGTAATGGCCAATAATACGGCCCCTACGGATCCGAAATAGTAGTTAGCAATCTGGGCTAAAGCAATACCGCCATTAGCCGACAGAGCAAACACACCAAGACTGGAAGCCCCTACATAGGCCAGGAAAGCATAGATAATAACCATCAAAACTACCGCTACAATACCGGCTTTAACCATGCCGGCTGCAATATCTTTAGGTTCTGTAACACCTACGCTCTGCAAAGCACGAACCACGATAATACCAAAAGCCAAGGCGGCCAAGGCATCCATCGTATTATACCCTTCCGTGAAGCCCTTGAAGAACGGCATTGTCAAATAATCACCGCTGACCGGTGCCGTTGCTACGGACCCCATCGGATTAACCAAGGCTACTATCAAAAGAATGGCTAAAAACACTAAAAACAGAGGATTTAATATTTTGCCGATATACGTCATGAGTTTGCCCGGATTCATAGAGAAAAACAGGCCCAACGCGAAAAATACGAATGTAAATACGGCTAAAGCCATGGTCTGCATATCATCACCGATATACGGCGCCAAACCGATTTGGTATGAAACGGTAGCCGTACGCGGTAAAGCAAAAGCCGGCCCGATTGTTAAATACAAAAGAATGGTAAATAATTTGGCATAAGTCGGATGAACGCGCGATGCCAAATCAAATAACCCGTTGCTCTGCGAAATACCGATAGCAACTACACCCAAGAACGGCAAACCGATAGCCGTAATCAAGAAACCGATTGTGGCCGGCCACATATCAGCCCCTGCTTCCTGCCCCATATGAACCGGAAAAATAAGATTACCGGCACCGAAAAACATGCCGAACAACATTGAGCCGATAACAATGGCAGAACTTAATGATAATTTCCCCTGCAAAATAATACCCTCCTACCGAATGGTTTTAACCATTACACTACAAAAATTTAATACAACCGCCGGTACTGCTTAACGGCCACCTTCAATGGTAGCACGCTTTTCATCTTTAGACAAACGGAAAAAGCGATAAACTTCGGCCGCCGCCTTTTGATTCATGCCCGGCACGGCCGCCAATTCCTCTTCCGTTGCGGCTTTAATACCTTCCAAATTCCCGAAAGCCTGCCACAGGGCTTTGCGTCGTTTCGGCCCGATACCTTCAATATAATCCAAAATAGATTCCAAATTACGCTTACCACGCAACTTGCGATGATAGGTAATGGCAAAACGATGCGCTTCATCACGAATTTGTTGCAACAACTGTAATTCCGGCGAATGATGTGACAAAATAATACTTTCCGACTGTCCTTCCACAAAAACTTCTTCAATTCGCTTAGCCAGTGAAATAACAGGCACATCAGTTACGCCCACAGCACGAATCAACGGTAACGCCGCATTAAGCTGACCTTTACCGCCATCGATGATAATCAAGTCAGGCATAGGCCAATCGGTTTCATTACCGTAACGACGCTCCATGATTTCCGCCATGGATTTAAAATCATCCGGTTTGCCTTGCACGGTTTTTAATTTGAAACGACGATATTCCTTCTTAGCCGGTTTACCGTCTTCAAACACAACCATGGAGGCCACCGTTTCACTGCCCTGCGTATGGGAAATATCAAAACATTCCATACGTTCCGGCAACCGCGGTAAATCGAGAACTTCCGCCAATTTCTTGACGGCTCCGCCGCTTTTATCCAGATCATACTGCCACTGGCGACGCCGTTCTGCCAAAAAGTTCTGCGCATTTTCGGCTGCCATTTTAATCAAATCATGCTTATAACCGCGTTGCGGCACGGATACTTCTACATTTTGCCCCTTCATTTCGGTGAACCATTTTGCAAAGAGCTCCCGTTCCTCCGTTTCATAAGGCAACAAAACTTCCTTCGGCACAAAGGTTGTACCGCCGTAATATTGTTTAATAAACTCCGTCATCACCGTTGAGGCATCATCACCTTCATTTTTAATGAAAAAGTTTTCACGCCCCAACATACGTCCCGAACGAATAAAGAATACCTGCACACAGGCCATGAGCCCTTCCATGGCAATGCCCACCACATCGATATCGCCGCGCTGTGTTACCATGCGCTGTTTTTCACGGAGCTTTTCCAAAGCCTGCAATTGATCGCGAAGTTGGGCTGCTTTTTCAAAATCCAACTCTTCCGCGGCCGCTTCCATTTGAGTTTTTAACTCGCCTAAGAGCGGAATCGGCTTACCTTCCAACACCTGAACAATCTGATCGATATAAGTTCGATATTTTTCCGGTGATACCAAGCCCTGACACGGTGCCTCACAATACCCTAAATGATATTGCAAACAAGGTCGCGGCACATTCATATTGGAGCAGGTGCGAAGAGGAAAATGACGACGGAACAATTTTAACGTTTGATGTACCGCCGTCACATCCGTGAACGGACCGAAATACTTGGCCCCGTCACGCACCATACGCCGTACCATGAGCACCCGCGGATATTCTTCCTGCACGGTTACCTTCACATACGGATAAGTTTTATCATCGCGAAGCATAATATTATACTTCGGATGATGCTCTTTAATGAGCGTATTTTCCAAAATTAAGGCTTCCATTTCCGTCTTGGTCTGAATGACCTCCACATCAACGGCTCGGCGCATCATGGCCGTCACCTTCGGCGCCCGGTTAATGTCATTGCGGACATAAGAACGGACGCGATTGCGAAGATTAACGGCTTTCCCCACATAAATAATGCGCTTATACTGATCGCGCCACAAATAAACACCCGGTGTGGTCGGCAGATGGCTAATTTTCTCCAATACTTCTTGCGTAACCATTATTGACCTGCCTTTTTAGCGGCATCCATAAAACGCTTTGTTTTCGCCAATACAGGTGCCAAGAATTTGCCGGTGTAACTTGCCGGCATTTTGGCAATCTGTTCCGGCGTACCGGTACCGACGATGGTACCGCCGCTCACGCCCCCTTCGGGGCCTAAATCGATGATATGGTCCGCCGTTTTAATAACGTCCAGATTATGCTCGATAACAACGACCGTATCGCCTGCATCAACCAACTTTTGCAATACATCGAGAAGCTTGCGAATATCTTCCGCATGTAAGCCCGTAGTCGGTTCATCCAAAATATACAGAGTTTTACCCGTGCTGCGACGAGCCAATTCGGTTGCTAACTTCACGCGCTGAGCTTCACCGCCCGACAAAGTAGTAGCCGGCTGACCCAAACGGATGTAGCCCAAACCTACCTGTTGCAAAGTTTCCAATTTTCGATGGATTTTCGGAATTGATTTGAAAAACTCAACCGCATCATCCACTACCATGTCCAATACATCGGCAATCGATTTGCCTTTATATTTAACTTCCAAAGTTTCCCGGTTATAACGAGCTCCCTTGCAGACTTCACAAGGCACGTATACATCCGGCAAGAAGTGCATTTCAATTTTAATGATACCGTCACCGCGACAGGCCTCACAACGACCGCCGCGCACGTTAAAACTGAAACGGCCCTGTTTATAACCGCGCATTTTAGCTTCCGGCGTCTGGCTGTACAATTCACGAATAGAATCAAACACACCGGTATAGGTAGCCGGATTGGAACGCGGTGTACGTCCGATCGGGCTCTGATCAATATTAATGATTTTATCAATATATTCAGTACCGCGTATTTCTTTATGCGCACCAACCTTATGGTATGAGCGATAAAGATGGTTAGCCATGCCTTTGTAAAGGATTTCATTAATCAAAGTAGACTTACCGGAGCCGCTTACACCGGTGACAACCGTGAATACGCCTAACGGGAACTTAACATTAATATTCTTTAAGTTATTTTCCGAAGCGTCGCGAATTTCCAACACATTACCGTTTGACTTGCGCCTGGTTGCCGGCAATGGAATAAATTTACGGCCGCTCAAATACTGACCGGTAATCGAGTTTTCATTGGCCATTACTTCCTGTGCGGTCCCTTGGGCGATGATTTCACCGCCGTGTTCACCGGCTCCCGGACCGATATCCACTAAATAATCAGCAGCCAACATGGTATCTTCGTCATGTTCAACAACGAGCAAAGTATTGCCTAAATCACGAAGACCTTTCAAGGTTTCAATCAAGCGATCATTATCACGTTGATGTAACCCGATGGACGGTTCGTCAAGGATATATAAAACGCCTACCAAACCGGAGCCGATTTGAGTAGCCAAACGAATACGCTGTGCTTCACCGCCCGACAAAGTACCGGCATTACGGCTCATGGTAAGATAATCAAGACCTACATTATTGAGGAACATGAGACGGGCTTTGATTTCTTTTAAAATCTGATTCCCGATAAATTGTTCACGTTCCGTCAACGGTACTGTATCAAAGAAATCGACGGCATCACTGATGGTAAGCTGCGTCACTTCATTGATGTTTTTATCACCTACGCGAATAGCCAAGGCTTCCGGTTTTAAACGGGCACCGCCACAAGTCTTACAAGGTTTAATGGACATGAATTCTTCAAAAGCTTCACGCATGGAATCAGTCGTTGCCTCGCTGTGACGACGTTTTACCATCGGCAAAATGCCTTCATATTCCGTGTGGAATGTCTTAATTTCGCCGCGCATATTTTCATAATCAAAGGTTACCTTATCGGTAGTCCCGTTCATTACCATTTGTTGTAATTTCTTCGGCAATTCATTATAAGTGGCCGATAAGTCATACCCATGAGCCTTCAACAAGCCTTCCAACTGACGCATAAACCAGGCATTCGGATTAGAGCTTAACGGTAAAACCGCACCATCCGCAAAAGATACATCGCCGTCCGGAATCACGCGTTCTTCGTCGACTTCCATGGTACTGCCGATGCCCAAACAAGCCGGACAAGCACCAAACGGACTGTTAAACGAGAACATACGCGGTTCAATAGCCGGCAAGGAAATATGACAATCAGGGCAGGCAAAATGTTGACTGTACATGTGCGACGGTCCGTCTATTTCCTGTACCACTACAATACCTTCGCCCCATTTGGCCGCCGTTTCCATGGAATCGGACAGACGACTTTCAATGCCTTCTTTGACAACCAAACGGTCGATAACAATTTCCAAATCATGTTTTTTAGTTTTAGCCAGTTCAATATCCTCATCCAAGGTACGGATTTCACCGTCAACGCGTACACGGGCAAACCCTTCTTTGCGAAGACGTTCCAATAACTGCTTATGTTCCCCTTTTTTACCGCGCAATAAAGGAGCCATAATGAGCAATTTGGTCCGTTCCGGCAAGGTCATCACATCATCGGTCATCTGCTCGATAGACTGCTGTGAAATCGGCTTACCGCACTGTGGGCAATACGCATGACCTACCCGAGCAAACAACAATCGCAAATAGTCATATATTTCCGTCACCGTACCCACCGTAGAACGAGGATTACGACTGGTTGTTTTCTGATCAATAGAGATAGCCGGCGATAAACCTTCGATATAATCCACATCTGGTTTATCCATTTGCCCCAAAAACTGGCGGGCATAGGCCGACAAAGATTCTACATAACGTCGCTGCCCTTCCGCATAAATCGTATCGAAAGCGAGCGACGATTTGCCGGAGCCGCTAAGCCCTGTAATGACAATAAATTTGTCACGTGGCAAAGCCACATCTATATTTTTAAGGTTATGCTGGCGCGCCCCTTTTACTATAATTTCTTCTTTCACGATAACCTCCCGATTATCCAACAGAGTATTAATATATCGTGTATTTTATTATTCGGCCGGAGCCAAACAGTCAATCATTAACAAACGAATATCAGTTAGTCAGCTGACAAACTATTGTTAATTAACGGAGAAATAGGCAAGACAGAATGCCTTGCCCATAGTTCCTATTTTTTGCGACGTACATCCTGTAAATCAGACAATTGTTGTCTCAAAATACCAAGTTCATCACGAAGTTCGGCCGCTTTTTCAAATTCCAATTGTTTAGCCGCCGCCTTCATGAGACGCGTGGTTTCTTCAATTTTATTAAATACATCTTCGACGGTTAATTCAGGTGTAGCTTCATACGCAGCCGTACCGTCTGCCACAGCCTTAACGCCTTTGGCCTTGCCGGTTGCTTTAGCACCGGTCTTAGTGCCCGCTTTACCGCTCGTTTTAGCGGCACTGCGTTTCTTGGCCGATGCTACAGCTGCTGCCGCATCATCATCAACAGCCTTACCGCGACCGGAACGTTTGGCACCGCTTTTGCTATCGCTGTTGCCGCCCGTCTCTTCTTCCAATTTAGTTAATTCAATTAATTCTTTAACTTCTTTACGAATGGATTTCGGCGTAATATTGTGTTCCTTATTATAAGCACTCTGCACTTCACGACGGCGTTCCGTTTCAGTGATGGCCCGGTCCATAGAACCCGTAATGCGGTCCGCATACATAATAACGCGACCGTTTTCATTACGAGCAGCACGACCGATTGTCTGAATCAAGGACGTATCACTGCGCAAGAAACCTTCTTTATCCGCATCCAGAATGGCAACCAAGGATACTTCCGGCATATCAAGTCCTTCACGAAGCAAGTTAATCCCTACGAGGACGTCAAAAACACCGGCTCTGAGGTCACGGATTATATCGGCACGCTCAATGGTAGCAATATCGGAATGCAAATAGCGTACGCGAACACCCACTTCTTTGAGGAATTCCGTTAAATCTTCCGCCATTTTCTTCGTTAAAGTTGTTACGAGCACGCGTTCATTCTTAGCGGCCCGTTGTTTGATTTCACCCAACAGATCATCCATTTGGCCTTTAATCGGGCGCACTTCAATAAGCGGATCCAAAAGACCGGTAGGGCGAATAATCTGTTCCGCAATATTGGTTTGCACTTCCATTTCATACGGTCCCGGCGTAGCCGATACGTAAACAATCTGATTAATTCGTTCTTGGAATTCTTCAAATTTCAACGGACGGTTATCCAAAGCCGACGGCAAACGGAAACCATACTCGATTAAGTTTTCTTTACGAGCCCGGTCACCGTTGTACATAGCACGCAACTGCGGAATCGTTACATGCGATTCATCAATTAAAATCAGGAAATCATCCGGAAAATAATCGATTAAAGTATACGGCGCTTCACCCGGTTGGCGGTTAGATAACAAGCGGGAATAGTTTTCAATGCCCGAGCAATATCCCATTTCCTGCATCATTTCGATATCATAACGGGTACGCTGTTCCAAACGCTGTGCTTCAAGCAAACGATCTCTCGATTTTAAGAAATCCAATTGTTCCGCCAATTCCGGTTCAATACGTTCAATCGCAAGTTGCAGTTTGTCACGGGTCGTTACATAGTGAGAGGCCGGGTAAATGGCCACATGCTTGCGTTCCGTAATCACTTCACCGGTCAGTACATCCACTTCGGCCAAACGGTCGATTTCATCACCGAACAATTCAATGCGAACTACCCGTTCACTGTTGGCGGCCGGGAATACTTCAATCGTATCGCCATGCACGCGGAAGGTACCGCGAGTGAAGTTAATATCATTGCGAGTATACTGAATATCCACCAATTTTTTCAAAATATCATCACGGCTTCGTTCTTGCCCCAAACGCAAGGATACTACCAAGTCGCTGTAGTCTTCCGGGTCACCTAAACCGTAAATACAGCTTACGGAAGCCACTATAATCACATCACGACGCTCAAATAAACTCATTGTCGCAGAGTGACGCAATTTATCGATTTCATCATTAATGGATGCATCTTTCTCAATGTATGTATCCGTCGACGCAATATAGGCTTCCGGTTGGTAAAAATCATAGTAAGACACAAAATATTCCACCGCATTATTTGGAAAAAAGCTCTTAAACTCACTGCATAATTGCGCGGCCAAGGTTTTATTGTGGGCAATAACCAATGTCGGCTTCTGTACCCCTTCAATCAACTTAGCCATCGTATATGTTTTACCCGTACCGGTAGCTCCCAGTAAAACCTGGGCCCAATCGCCGTTATTAACGCCCTGCACCAACGACTGAATGGCGGCCGGCTGGTCACCCATCGGCTGAAACGGTGCCTCTACCTTGAAGGGTGTCATATTGCCTTCGTAATTACGATGAATATTAGGATGTGCCATATTATTTACCTTCTTCGCTCATAAGGCGAGCCGCTTCAGCCTCGGCCATAGCCGCTTCTTCCGCTCTTACCTGTTCAATATGTGCTTGCAAGCGTTTCTTTTCTTCTTCATTCATCTCCGTACGCTTACCGTCTTCTGCCTGGATTGGTGTATCTACACCTTCCAAAACTTCAATCAATAAGGCCACGGCACGTTTATCAAGCCCTTCTTTGGCGGCCACTTCCGTAGGTAAAATCCATTCTTCCGGTGTAAAATGATCGATACGATCATTTAATTGATTCCAATTCTGAAGCATCAAGCGTGTTACGGGGCGATACATTTCATTGCCGATATACGCCAATAAATCGCCAAGCGTGTCCATAGCCTCAGCCGGTGCGCCATAGTGATTAGCTATATTTTCAACCCGCGCATACGCTACCATTTCTGCGCGACTCATTTGATTATTCATTTGTACTCATTCCTTTATCAAACAAGGCATTGGCAAATTCTTTCGCATTGAAAGGTTTTAAATCATCGATTTTTTCGCCGATGCCAATCCAACGAACCGGAACCCCCAGTTCCTCTTTAATCGAAATTACGACGCCCCCTTTGGCGGTGCCGTCTAATTTAGTGACAATAATGCCGGTAATCGGTACAGCCTGACCGAATAACTTCGCCTGACTCACCGCGTTCTGACCGGTTGTACCATCCAAAATCAACAAAGTCTGATGCGGTGCTCCCGGTACCTGACGATCTGCTACACGACCGATTTTTTTCAATTCTTCCATTAAATTGGTCTTCGTATGCAGACGTCCGGCCGTATCGATAATAACAATATCCGCATTACGAGCTTTGGCCGATGCCAACGCATCGAACACAACGGCTGCCGGATCGGCCCCTTCCTGATGTTTTACAATAGGTACACCGGCGCGTTCCGCCCAGATAGTAAGCTGTTCCGACGCAGCAGCGCGGAACGTATCGGCCGCCGCCAACAGCACACTTTTACCTTCTTCTTTGTAATAATGAGCCAATTTAGCAATAGTCGTAGTCTTACCTACACCGTTAACCCCTACAACCAAAATAACTTCCGGCGAATGCATTTCCAAAGTTTCTTCCTGATCTTCCAATAACTTGGTAATGTAGGCCTCAATGTAGTTCGTGACTTCATTGGTATGATTAATTTCGCCTTCCGTTACACCGCGGCGGATTTCTTTCATCAAAAGTTCCGTCGTTTTACTGCCCAAATCGGCGGTAATCATGGCTACTTCCAAATCATCAAGGAAATCATCATCAATTTTGGCATAGCCGATAATTACCGTTTCAATGGCTTCCGATAACTTCTTTTTCGTCTTATCTAAGGCATCACCGAAACCGAGAAACTTTTTGGTTTTATTCCAAAAACTCATTACATATCCTCCTCTATTTCATCAAAGGCTACTGTTAACAATCGTGAAACACCGCGTTCCACCATGGTAACACCTTGTAATACCAAGGCCGCCTCCATAGTTCGTTTACGATGCGATACCACGATAAATTGGGTATCGTCACCGAGTCGTTGCAAATAACTGCCGAATCGTTCTACATTGGCTTCATCGAGGGCCGCATCCACTTCATCCAAGACGCAGAACGGAGCCGGTCGATAATCCAAGAACGAAAATAATAACGCTATAACTGTAAGCGCACGTTCACCGCCGGATAACAAAGTCAGTTGCTGACGCTTCTTGCCCGGTGGCTGAATATAAAAATCAATGCCGCTGGTCAAAATATTATCCGCATCGGTAAGTACAATTTGAGCCGTACCGCCGCCGAATAAGCGACTGAAAACGGCCTGAAAACGATTGCCTACCACTTCAAGCACTTCGCTGAGCTGCAAAGCCATGGCCTTGTCAATTTCCGCAATAACTGCTTCCAATTGTGATTTAGCCTGCTCCAAATCGGATTGCTGAGCCTCATAGAAGGCTTGTTTTTCCTTAGCGGCTTCATATTCAGCTACCGCTTCCGGGTTAACCGGGCCCAATTCTTCAAGCTGAGCACTCAACTTGCCTTCTTCCAGACGCCAATCCGCCACGGCTCCGGTCGACTGTAATGCCTGTGCTTCGTCTCTTGAAAACCCGAGTTCATTAATTTTCTGCAAGGCCTGTTCACTGTTGATTTCATATTTTGCCAGTTGACCTTCCATTTGCATCAAACGCTGTTGAATCCGCTTTTGACGCGTATCCAAAGTCTCCCGTTCCGATGCATAATCAGCCAAAGTTCGCTGCTGTTCACTATGTGATTCATATAACGAGTCACGCTGTGCTACCAAATCCGCTGTCACTTTGACCTGATTTTCACAAGCCGCGGTCAACTCAACCAATTGTTGCGGCAAGACCGCAGTGGCCTGCTGCTCTTGCGAAGCCAACTGTATTTTTAGCGGTTCCATACGGGCCACATTCTGTTCTATGGCCGTTTGCCAATCGCTAATCTGCTGTTCACCGTAACTCTGTTGCTGACGTAATTGTTCATACTGCAAACGAGCTTCATGACGCGCCTGATTGGCTGCATCCTGCTCTTTTTGACAGCGTTCCAATTCAGCAAGCGTTACCGTATTACCGCCATCTGCCTGTAAAGCGTCATTTAATTGCTTAAGATTCGCTTCAACTTGTTCCAATTCTATTTTAACATTGGCTTGCTCAGAAGTTAAACGCTCCTGTTCAGCCAGGTTATTTTGTAAAACCTGTTCCTTGCGGAGCTTACGTTCCCTTGTTGTTTTCAAAACAGACTCTGCCGTTAAGAGCAATGTATGCTGCTCATCCCAACGACTCTGTTTTGCTGCCAACTCATCACTTAACACTTCAAGCTGTTGTTCATAATCGGCTACGGCCTTTTGTTTGTCCCCTAATTGCTGCTGTAATGCTTGCAATTTGGTGCTTAATACGCCCATCTCTTCTTTTTGCGCCATAACGGACGCTTTACGGCGTTTTGTCACACCGCCGGACAATGAACCGCCGGGCTGAAATTGTTCGCCCCCCAAGGTTACCAAGCGAAGTTGTTGTTTATATTTCTTCTGTAACGCGATGGCCTGCTCCATTGTTTCAACCACCAAAGTACGCCCCAATAAGTAGGTAAAAACACCGCGATACATTTCATCAAAAGTAATGCAATCTACGGCTCGTCCCAATACACCCGGTTCATTCAGAGCCGGCGTATTAAGGGCCTGTCCGTGTACCGTTTCCAACGGCAGGAATGTGACGCGACCGCCTTGCGTACGTTTTAAATAAGCAATACAATCGGCTGCGGCTCGCGATGTGCGCGATACTACATGATTAATACTGCCGCCCAACGCGATATCAAGAGCAGTGGCGTATTCAGGCTTAACCGTGAATAAATCGCCGATAGCTCCCAATAAATCCGACTGCCAGGATTCTTTGGCAGCCAATGCATTACGCGTGCCGTCCGCATAGCCTTCATGCTGTTCAGCCCATTGAGCGAGTAATTGTAAACGACCTTCGATACGCTGCTCTTCACGGCGTCCGGTCTGACACTCTTTATCAAGTTGCTGACGACGTTGTCGTAAATCACTCATCGCTTGTTGGGTGCTTTCCCGTTCGGCCCGATTGGTTGACTGTTGTTCCAACAAGGTCTGATGTTTCGTAAAGGCCTCCCTTTCTTCAGCCGTTACGGTGGTCAATTCATCGGCTAAAGTCGCCGTCAACTCGGCAATCTTCGTCAGCTCGCTGTTTAAAGTTTGTAATTCGACCCGATATTTTTCTACCAGTCCTACCAATTTCAGTTGTTCATCATGACGCGTCGCCATGGCTGCCTGAACCGACTGAAACTCACCCTGAATTCGTTGTAATTCCAGGCGAGCCGATTCATAGACTTCTTCCGCCGTCTGCAAAGCCGCTTCTTTGGCTGCCAATTCACCGGCACCGTCAACCAATAATTTCTGATGAACCAGCACCTTCTGACGGTCACCGGCTATGGTTGCTTCCATTTCATGAATGCGATCACTCAATTCCTGTAACTCTTTATCGGCATTGCGCAATTGCTCGGTCAACACATTTTTCTCACCTTGTAAACGAGCCTCTTCTTTTTGAGCCTGAGCATACAATTCTTCCTGCCGGCGCAAAGCCTGTTGTTGTTCGTCAGACTTCAATTTTAACTGTTGTTCCCGTGCTCCCAGGCCGGACAGCTCCGTCTGAATTTCTATTTGTTCCTGCTCTAAAGCAATCTTTTCATTTTCCTGCTTGGTAAATAAGCGATCGGCCACTTTATAATCATGAAAAGCCAAGGCCCCGTCCAACAATCGTTTTTGACGGCTCAATTCCGCATGTGTTTGCGTCTTGGCCGCTTTTTCACGAAGGGGTTCCATTTGCTCCTCAAGATTAGCCATCAAATCGGCAACACGCTCCATATTGCGATCAGTTTGCCCCATGCGGCGCAATGACTCATCCTTATTCATTTTAAAACGGGAAATACCGGCTACTTCTTCAAAAATAAGGCGCCGTTCTTCCGGTTTACTGTTTAAAATCGCATCGACTCGGTTCTGACCGATAATAGCCATGGAATCACGACCCAGGCCCGTATCGGCAAGCAGAGCCTGTATATCCTTAAGACGACAGGCTTTTTTATTAATAAAAAACTCACTTTCACCGCTGCGATAAATACGGCGCGTCAACGCCACTTCCGCCAGGTCCGGATGCAAACGCTTGTCGCTGTTGTCGAATACCAAGGTTACTTCCGCCGTACTCATAGGGCGGCGTTTTTCCGTACCGGCAAAAATTATATCTTCCGCTTTTTGACCACGTAAATGGCGCACATTGGACTCACCCAACACCCAACGCATAGCATCGGTAATATTACTCTTACCACTTCCGTTAGGTCCCACGATAGCCGTCATGCCGGGTGAAAATTTTACAATTGTTTTATCCGCAAAGGACTTGAATCCTTTTAACTCTAATCGTAAGAGTTGCATGCAAACCACCTTTCCGTGTGTCTTAAGTCACTTAAAATATTTCTAATAACGTACCTTTTATTATATCACATTATACCTATAATTATCGATAAAAAGCAGAACATTATCCGAAAATTTGTTTGTTTTTAATCCGAACATAGCATTTGCCTTTTTAGATCCCAGTTCATGCCAATGCCATGTACAATCTTCATAATTCATCGCTAAATATTTCATATTACGCTGCTTCTCACCACGCACTTTTGATGTCAGCGAACGAGGATACAAGACCGTTACACAATGCATCGGTAAACCGGCCGCTATATGATCATTGATGACTCGTAAAAACTTCTGCAACCATTGATAATTGGTTACCAATTCCCCCATAGCCGGTTCATAGGGACCGCCTACAAGACCGATACCTTGATCGAGCTCCGGCGTACTCTGCAAACCGGTGCGAATAACCGTAATTCCCTTGTCCTCAAAGTAACTTTTTAAAAAGGCACTGTATTTGACAGCTTCTGCTACGGTAAGCGGTGTATAAAGACCGGCTCTCACATCATCAGCCAATTCCGTATCTTCAATAACGAGCACCGGATAAATACGAACAAAATCCGGTTGTAATTGAGCCACTTTCACTGCTGTATTTACCAAGGTTAACCAGCTTTCACCGGGTAAGCCGGGCAACAACTGGATTCCCACCGTAAGGCCGCGTGCTTGCAAACGCCGTACGGCTTCAATAACTTCCGCAGCCGTATGCCCCCGTTTGGCTCTTGTGAGAATTTCATCATCCATAGACTGTACCCCGATTTCGACGGTACTCAAGCCATATGACATAAGCAAGTCAATGGCATCATCACTGAGTGCATCCGGTCTTGTGGAACAACGTATGGCATCGATTTCACCGGCTTTTAAAGCTTCATAAGCAGGTTCCAATAAGGAGCATTGCAATTCTTCCGGCAGGGCCGAAAAACTGCCCCCGTAAAAAGCCACCTCCCAGTACTTGGTATCACGTTCGGTACCTATATATTCATGAATCGTTGCTTTTACATCTGCCTGTGTGGCACGTGTGCCACCGGCCGCAATGCGATGCTGATTGCAAAACACACATTGCTGCGGACAACCTGCATGAGGTATATAAAAAGGAATCAAACCGTGAGGCTTGTCTTGACGTATGCTGTTGCTTTTCTTTTGGTTCATTTTTATGTACCTCATCCTATATACGAAAAAGGAGCGGATTAGCCGCTCCTCTATTTACCATATACCTGAATTAATCTTGCGTTAACCGGCAAGCTCTTTTACCGATTAAATAGTCAAGCGTAACTTGAGCCGCATTTTGTTCAGCTTCTTTTTTGCTTTTACCGGTACCGGAACCGTAGGCTTTGCCTTCAATCCGCACTTCCATGCAGAATATCTTGTCATGATCGGGTCCCGATTCACTCAGCAAGGTATACACGATTTGCTTTTCGCCTTCCTGTTGCACATATTCCTGCAACATAGTTTTGTAATCCTTACCAAGTTTACCGTCTTTCGCTTTTTCCAGATATCCTTGCAAATGACTCAATACGAACTGCGCCGTTACTTCATACGAAGTATTTACATACAAAGCACCGATAACGGCTTCAAAAGTATCAGCCAAAATCGACGCCCGTTCTCGGCCGCCGGACGTACATTCGCCTCGCCCGAGCAACAAATAATTACCAAAGTTTAATTTAGAACTACAAGTAGCCAACGAAGTTTCACATACAGTTGCTGCCTTTATTTTGGTCAGTTCACCCTCAGTCATTTGAGGATATGTTTTAAACAGATACTCGCCGATAATTAAGTCTAAAACGGCGTCGCCCAAAAATTCCAAACGTTCGTTATGCTTAACGCGAGCTGCTCTATTTTCATTTGCATAAGACGTGTGCGTAAACGCTCTGTCGAGCAAATCAATATCTGTCAGAGGGATACGCAAACGCGCCACAAGCTCTCGAAGCGCTGCTTCGCGAGCTTGGTGCGAGATTGTCTTATGAGTCTTTCGGCCCCTCAATTAGTCCTCGTAACGACGAACAAGTAATGTTGCATTATGACCGCCAAAACCGAAGGAATTGGATAATGCGCAATTTACTTTCAATTCACGAGCCCCTTCTTTTACATAATCCAAATCGAGTTCAGGATCCGGATTAGTCAAGTTGATGGTAGGGTGAATTTTACCGGTTTCAATAGCCATAGCCATAACGATGGCTTCAATAGCACCGGCTGCGCCCAATAAATGGCCAGTCATGGATTTAGTCGAGTTAACTGCCAAGGATTTAGCATGGTCACCGAATAATTCCTTAATAGCCATAGTTTCGTTTTTGTCATTAAGACCTGTAGAAGTACCATGAGCATTGATGTAGTTAATTTCACTAGGATCGATGCCTGCATCTTTAATGGCCAATTCCATACATTTACGAGCTTGTACACCGCCCGGAGCCGGAGCTGTAATGTGATAAGCATCACCATTGCTGCCGTAACCGATTACTTCAGCATAGATATGAGCACCGCGTGCTTTAGCGTGTTCCAATTCTTCAAGAACTACGATACCGGCGCCTTCACCCATAACGAAACCGTCACGATCGGCGTCAAACGGACGCGAAGCTTTTTCAGGTTCATCATTGCGGGTAGACATAGCTTTCATAGCTGCGAAACCGGCAACTGCTGCAGGAGATACAGCTGCTTCCGTACCGCCGGCAAACATAATGTCAGCGTCACCGCGAGCTACGATGCGGAATGCATCACCAATGGAATTAGTACCGGATGCACAAGCCGTAATATCAGTAATAGCCGGACCACGAAGACCAAGTTCGATGGACACACGACCGGATACCATGTTGGCAATCATCATAGGTACTGCGAAAGGACTTACACGATTAGGTCCTTTTTCAAATAATGTAACATAAACATCGTGGATGGAGTCAATCCCGCCGATACCGGTACCAACTACAGTACCGCAACGATCGCGATCATCTTTATCCAAATCGAGTTCAGAATCACGTAAAGCAAGAACTGCCGCCGCGATTGCAAATTGAGAGGAACGGTCCATACGACGGGACTCTTTCTTCTCTACACCATACTGCGTAATATCAAAATCCTTAACTTCACCGGCAATGCGGGTAGCATATTCAGAAGCATCAAAATGGGTAATCGGGCCAATCCCGGATTTACCTGCCAATAAAGCTTCATAAAAAGCATCTTTACCAATACCTACAGGCGTAATAGCCCCTAAACCGGTAATAACAACACGTTTTTCCAATTATTTCACCTCACATGTAAACTATATATCGAAATACATTAATCAATCTGAGACGTTTCCGCCAATAGGCGACGGAAAATCTCCTTAACAGGCAAAATCTCATCTACTTTTCTCATATTATTGCCGGAAAATACCAAACCAGTTTCCACGTCCCCTTGCTGTGCCCGTTCCAATGCTTTAATCAAGCAAAATTTATGAGAACAATGCTTTAAGCAACGGTCACATTCAGTTGGTGGCGGTACAGTACCGTCCAATATAGAAGCAGCGAATTTGTTGCGAATCGCCTGCCCCGGCAAACCTACCGGACTTTCTATTAAAACAACATCTTCAGGAGCTTTAGCACATAAATACATTTTCTTAAGCTCATCCGATGCGTTGCATTCTTCACTAGCGGCAAAACGACTGCCCATTTGTACGCCGTTTGCTCCTAATTTCAACATTTCTACAATGTCTTTCCCATCAAGAACACCGCCCGCTCCGATAACAGGGATATTTTTTACGGCCTTTAACACCTCCGGCACAATCTCACGCGAGGATCGATTCGTACCTAAATGACCGCCGGCTTCACTGCCTTCAACGATGACAGCCGCCGCACCCAAGCTTTCGGAAATACGAGCTAATTTCCCGGAGGACACAATCGGAACAATGGGTGTGCCCGATTCTTTCCCCATACCAAACATATCACGAGAAAAACCTGCACCGGCTACAACAAGGTCAATACCTTCTTCGATAGCCGTTCGCACTAGGCCAGCAAACTCGGAAGCTGCTACCATTGCATTTATACCAATAATACCCGTAGGTGATAATTTTCGAGCTAATTTAATTTCATAACGTAATTCATCAAATGGCATACCGGAGGCCGCAATTAGACCGATGCCACCTTCATTAGCTACAGCTGCTGCAAGACGAGCTGTAGACAATCTGATTGCCATGCCGCCTTGAATGATTGGCACCTTTGCCACCAGATTTCCAATGCGAAGTTCAGGGAGCTTCACTATAAATTCCTCCTGTTACGTATACCGACTAGGAGGCGTTGCCGCCTCCTACCGGTGCACAAGTAAGTCTTACGCTTCTTTGATAGAATCGATGTATTCTACCGTATCTTTCACTGTTTTAATTTTTTCAGCTACATCATCAGGAATTTCAACATTGAATTCTTCTTCGAAAGCCATGATCAATTCAACGATGTCTAAGGAGTCAGCTCCTAAGTCGTCAATGAATGTAGAATCAATCTTAACTTCAGCTTCGTCAACGCCTAACTGTTCCACAACGATCGCTTTAACTTTATCAAACGTGGTCATTGTGATTTCACCTCCTTTCATTGCTTGCTCTATATATTAGCTACATTACCATGCCGCCGTCAACATTAATGACTTGACCCGTAATATAACTCGACATATCACTGGCTAAAAAGACAGCTACAGCTGCTACTTCGTCCGGTTCAGCCATACGGCCCAACGGAATCGTATGAACCATGGCTTCTTTAACTTTATCAGATAAAACATCCGTCATGTCGGTGTGAATGAAACCCGGTGCAATGGCATTTACGGTAATACCGCGAGATGCCAATTCTTTAGCACAAGTTTTCGTAAACCCGATTACGCCGGCTTTAGAGGCACTATAGTTGGCCTGGCCCGCATTACCGGTTACACCTACAACCGATGTCATATTAACAATTTTACCGCTGCGCTGTTTCATCATAATTTTGGAAACAGCTTTAGTCATAAGATAAACTCCTTTCAAGTTGATGTTGATAACATCATCCCAATCGCTGTCTTTCATACGCATAAGCAAACCGTCACGGGTAATGCCTGCGTTATTTACTAAAATATCGATACGGCCGAATGTGCTGTGTGCTTCTTCCACCATAGCCGCTACTTCTTCAGCATTGCCTACATTGGCTTTAATTTTAATCGCCTTGCGACCCATAGCCAAAATAGCATCTACGGTTTCTTGAGCAGCACCTTCACTGCCGCTGTAATTAACTACTACGTCTGCACCTTGTTTAGCCATTAACAAAGCAATGGCACGGCCGATGCCGCGAGAGGCTCCGGTAACTAAAGCAACTTTATCTGTTAACTGCATTTTATCGAACCCCTTCTAAAAATTCAAGACTTTTCCCTAAGGAATCTACATCTTCCACATTAGCCAATTGCATGTCTTTGTTAATTTTTTTGGTAAAACCGGTCAAAACTTTGCCCGGACCGACTTCTACGAAATTGCCTACGCCATAATTAATCATTGTAGCTACGCAATCTTCCCAAAGAACAGGATGAGCTGCTTGAACAACCAAAGATTTTTTAATAGCATCCGCTTCGGTCAAAATTTCACCGGTTACGTTTACTACTACAGGGATCTTAGCATCATTAACAGTTACTTTATCCAATTCGTCTTTCAAACGAGCGGCGGCCGGTTCCATCAAACGACTGTGGAACGGAGCACTTACAGGTAACATAACGGCACGTTTTGCACCGGCTGCTTTCATTTCTTCAGCAGCTTTTTCAACAGCAGCTTTAGCCCCGGCAATAACGATTTGTCCCGGACAGTTAAAGTTAACGGCCTGAACAGAACCTACTTCTTTGTCGATTTTTTCACAAATAGCCACAACTTCTTCACGAGGCAAAGCCAAGATAGCCGCCATGGCACCTTCGCCCAATGGCACAGCATCCTGCATGAATTCACCGCGTTTATGAACGAGGTAAACAGCATCTTTAAAATCAAGTACGCCGGCTGCCACCAAAGCACTGTATTCGCCCAAGCTGTGACCGCCTACGATATCAGGAGTAAAGCCCTTTTCTTTCAATACTTCATAACAAGCTACGCTGGCTGTTAAAATAGCCGGTTGCGTATTAGCTGTTTTTACCAATTCGGTATCGGGACCTTCAAAGCAAAGCTTTGTAATGGAGTAACCCAATGCTTCATCAGCTTCCGCAAAACGCTGTTTTACAATGTCATAGGCATTATATAAATCTTGAAGCATACCTACTTTTTGAGAACCTTGGCCAGGAAATACAAATGCTGTTTTCACTAGTAACGCCTCCTGTATTATTTAATGATTTTTTGTAAGCCGCCGATTACAGTTTCAGTTTCGGCCATAATATCGCGAATGATCTGAGCACAAGGTTTTACATCTTGTAACATACCGGAAATCTGCCCAATCATAACGGAACCGTTTTTAACGTCCCCTTCAATAGCCGCTTTGCGAAGTGCACCGGCACCCAAAGCTTCCAATTCTTCTTTAGGAGCACCGCTGAATTCCAATTCCTGGTACTGATGGGATAATAAGTTTTCTAAAATACGAACCGGATGACCTGTCGTAAGACCTGTCATAACGGTGGAACGGTCTTTTGCCTTTAATACGGCTTCTTTATAGTTAGCATGAGCAATACATTCTTCGGATAATACGAAGCGAGTGCCCATCTGTACCGCACTGGCGCCCAAAGCGAACGCAGCAGCCGCACCGCGACCGTCAGCAATACCGCCGGCAGCAATAACCGGTACGTTTACTGCGTCAGCAATCTGAGGAATTAAACACATAGTTGTGATTTCCCCTACGTGACCGCCGGATTCGGTACCTTCCGCAACAACCGCATCAATACCGCCGCGCAATAAACGTTTGGCAAGCAATACGGAAGCTACTACAGGAATAACTTTAGTGCCGATTTCTTTTAATGCAGGCACGTATGTACTCGGATTCCCCGCACCGGTTGTAATTACCGGAACACGTTCTTCCAAAACAACTTGCATAACTTCTTTAACAAACGGCGACATTAACATAATGTTACAGCCGAAAGGTTTATTTGTACGTTCTTTTAATTTATGAATTTCATTACGGAAAACATCCGGTGGCATATGTCCGGCACCGATAATACCGAGACCGCCTCCTTCAGACACCGCCGCAGCAAGTTCAGCGGTACCAAGCCAAGCCATACCACCTTGGAATATAGGATACTCAATCCCTAACAAATCACAAATATCAGTCTTAATCATGATGGTTGTTCCTCCTTAGTACCATTTCATTACCAAGCCGGCCCAAGTCAGCCCGGCTCCGAAGCCGGCAAAGGCGACTGTATGATCTCGTTCTACAAAGCCGGATCTTACTGCTTCATCTAAAGCAATTGCTACAGAAGCGGCTGATGTATTGCCATATTTAGGCAAATTAACAAACACTTTATCTGCCGGCATTTTTAACCGGTGTGCTGCGGAATCGATAATCCGTGTATTGGCTTGATGAGGAATGAAACGATCTAAATCTTCTAATTTCAAACCGGCTTTTTCTAATGCATTAAGCACGGTACGTCCCATGATTTTGACAGCAAATTTATATACTTCAGCGCCGTCCATGTGAACAAAAGTCAAGCCTTCTTCGATACGTTTATCGTTAGGCACCATAGCCGTGCCGCTGGACGGAATGCAAATTGCCATACCGCCGGCGCCGTTGGCACCCATGTCCATGCCCAACATACCATAGCCTTCAGGTACCGATGATACTACGGCAGCTCCGGCACCATCGCCGAATAAGATGCAAGTACTGCGGTCCTTCCAGTTAAGAACGCGGGACATAACTTCTACGCCGATTACAAGGACATTTTTAAAGAATTGATTATTCACATAACTGCCTGCCGTAATCAACCCGTATACAAAGCCGGAGCAAGCTGCTCCTAAATCAAAAGCTGCCGCTTTGGTAGCTCCCAAATTAGCTTGTACCAAACAGGCGGTAGAAGGAACTGACATATCACCGGTTAAAGTCGCTACAATGATACAATCAATATCTTCCGCCGTCAAGCCGGCTGCCTCCATGGCACGTTTAGCCGCTTCGGTTGCCATGTCGGAAGCATTCATGCCTTCCGGTGCAACTCTGCGTTCTTCAATGCCGGTGCGTTCACGAATCCATTGGTCATTCGTGTCTACGATTTTTTCCAAATCAGCGTTGGTTACGATATTCTCCGGTACAAAACTTCCGGTACCGATGATACCTACCGGTTTAGTCCACATCGTCATATTTAATAGCTCCTTCTTCTTCTATACTGTGTTGAATGTTTTCAATAATTTTACGATCAACCAGCTCGCCGGCAATTTTAATAGCCGTTAAAATCTCTTTAGCTTTAGAGCTGCCGTGCGAGATTAAAAATACGCCGTTCACGCCGAGTAGCGGTGCGCCGCCGTTTTCCGTATGATCAAGACGTTTACGAATCTTCTTGAACACGGGATAAATCAGGAATGCACCCAGTTTGGCCATAATGCCGCCTTCTTTGATGCCTTCCTTAACAAGTTGGGTCATGACCCCTACAAGGCCTTCCGCCAATTTAAGAACTACATTACCCGTAAAACCGTCACACACAACAACATCCACCGTGCCTTTTGGAATATCACGGCCTTCCACATTGCCTTTGAAAGGGATGGTTTTCAATTGTTCCAACAACGGATAGGTACTCAAACACAATTCATTACCCTTAGTAGATTCTTCGCCGATATTCAATAAACCGACGGTAGGATTTTCTTTGCCGAACATAAGACGTGCATATTCGGAACCCATAATGGCCCCCTGCACCATATGTTTCGGCTTGCAGTTCGCGTTAGCTCCCGAATCAAGCATAACGGTAACACCCTGTGGTGTAGGAATCGGCGTGGCAATCATAGGTCTGTCAATCCCCTTGATACGCCCCAAGCCGAATAAGGCTGCCGCTACGGCTGCCCCGGTACTGCCCGGCGCAATGACGGCATCGCAAACTTTTTGTTTAACCAACCGCGTAGCGACAATAACCGATGCGTCTTTCTTCTTGCGCACAGCCGTGCCGGGATGTTCATTCATTTCAATTACTTCACTGGCATGATGAATAATAAGTTGCGGATTGTTTTCCTGACCGAAATCAACTAATACGTCACGAATTCTTGCTTCGTCACCTACCAATACAACTTCGATATTCGGAAAAGCTTTAACCGCATCAATTGCACCTCGAACAATTTCAAACGGTGCAAAATCACCACCCATAGCATCTAATGCAATTTTCATATACTTACACCCTATTCTGAATGGGCTCCATTATGAATTTCGCCCGAAAGACTTCCTTTACTTTATCTTTGATGGTAACCCAGATAAAATACTTCTCGCCTCGTTGTCTCATAACGGAGGCTTTGGCTACCAAATTACAATCTGCTTTAACTGGATTCTTATACTTTATATTGCCGACCCCGGCCAATGAAGCCGGAATGCCCAATACCGCTTTAGCTAATGAATCAGCCTGTGCATATAAATACTGAGGCTCAACATAACCGCTGGAATCAGTCATATCATCCGTCGTCCGCAATATACTCAGACCTTGTTCACCGGCAGTGAGGTCTATCAGTTCACCAACCACTTCAATATGGCTGTGATTATTGCCACTTGGTGTCAGTCCGTCTACACGGGATTTGATGCGTTCCCGCAATTCAGGAATGCCCAGTTCCAATCGATCCAAACGAATCGTCGGCACACTGACATTAAAATAGATGGCCAACTCTTCATCAGTAACGAAGGGCGTAGTATTCAGTTTTTGTTGCAATAACTGCTGTCGCTCTTGTTTTTTTATCCGACTCATGGTACCACCTTTTATGACCAAGTAATAATACTTCGTTACAATTATATGTCACAATGGCTAATAATGCAAGTAAAAATTATGAGCCTATAAAATTTGCCAAACAAAAGCGAATATGTAGCCTTGGCTACTGAAAACTATTTTCAACTTGATTATAATAAAAACATGAGCATAACTCAACCGATACTCAATATATTAATATTAAGTATCCCTCAATATATATTATAACTATTATAAGCCATAGAAAAAAGGAGAAAAATTATGACAACCATGAAAACAGCTTTGGGCCTCAATAACAACACACGCCTCGAAAAAATGATAGAAATCAAAGACGGCTACTTAAGCCGTCAATTAAGTTTAAAAGAAGCCCGTGCCCTTCTGAAAGATCATATCGGCACTTGCACACCGGACGAATTTGCTTATGGCGAACAACAATTAAAAGGTTCCTATACGGACGAAGAAATCACCCACCGCATGGACGAACTTTTGGAATTATTCGACGACATCCTCATTCGTGCCGAAAATACCTATCCCGAAAATCATCCGCTTTGGGTGTACATGGAAGAAATTAAAGCCGGCCTCGCTGTTATTGACGAAGTAGACGCTTTATTAAAAGCGCCTCATTTCATTAAAAACCCTTGGCTCGGAATTTACGACAAATTGGCACAATGGTCCCGTCACTTGTCCCGTAAACAAAATCAGCTCTATCCTGCCCTTGAAAAATACGGTTTCGACCGTCCTACCCAAATTATGTGGACCTTTGACGATAAGGTGCGTGGTTTAATCAGTGAAAGCCGTCGTCTTTTAGAAGCTGGCAAACAAGCCGAATTCTTAGCCTTGCAACCTATAATGGCGGATGCTTTCCGCGACTTGGCCGACAAAGAACAAGAAGTACTCTTACCTACAGCGTATAAACTGGTAAGCGATAATGAATTCAGTCACATGAGCCATGGTGACCACGAAATCGGCTTTGCCCTTATTACACCGCCGCCATTCTATGGCAATGCAACAACAAACACGAACGGTATCAACAGTACCAAAACGGATTTGAATTCACCGGCCGGCGAACAGAACTTTATGTCTGAGCTTGCTGCTTTATTGGGCAAATACAATGTAGCAACCGCCCCATCTGCCGAAACAGAACTCGATGTGGCAACCGGCAAATTATCCTTGGAACGCATCAATTTACTTTTCAAACACATGCCGGTAGATTTATCCTATGTAGACGAAAACGAACTCGTTAAATTCTACAGCGATACCAAACACCGAATCTTCCCTCGCAGCGCCAATGTCATAGGCCGCGAAGTACGCAACTGCCATCCGGCCAAAAGCGTTCACTTGGTTGAAGAAATTATTGAAAAATTCCGTTCCGGTGAACAGGATAAAGCCGAATTCTGGATCAACAAACCAGAAGCGTTCATCTACATCCTCTACACCGCCGTACGTGATGAACAAGGCAACTTCAAAGGCGTACTCGAAATGATGCAGGACTGCACCCGTATTCGCAGCCTCGAAGATTCCCGTACACTACTTACTTGGGATGATGAAGTTCACGGTAATGCAAGCACATCTGCTGCTGATGCAACCGGTGAAACAGAAGCTGTGGCAACAGTTCAAGAAACTGCAACCGAAAAAAAAGCTACAACCGCCGCTAACAATGATACCATTACGGTTAAAGGCATCACCATCACCGGCGATACCAAACTGTTTGACCTCTTCGATCGGGTGCCGGGTTTACGTCAGCACATGCCGAAGATCAACAGTAATTTCGCTATGCTCAACACCGCCTTCGGCAAAATTATGGCTAAAAAAGCAACCATTGCCAAAGCGTCCGACCGATCCGGTATGAACCAAGCCGATTTAATAAAAGCGATTGCACAATACATTGAAGCCAACCTTTAAAACTTTAAAACCTAAATTAAATTACTCATAAAAAGAAGGAGCTCACAGCTCATAAGGGCTGTGAACTCCTTCTTTTATTTTACCGGCAATCGTTTATATGCCTCGTGTAACCACGCCAAATGATCTTTTTCACGATGAATGGCCCGTTCCAAAATCAGGGCATGACCAAAATGATGCTGCTGCGAATCCCCATGGGCGAACAAGGCCTGCCAACGAGCTTCTAAATACGCCAACTTTTCTTCATGCCGCACAATTTCTTCCTCAAATAAAGTCACCAATAAAGGATGATCTGCCGAATCCATAAAGTATACCTTCATGGCAAACTCGTCGCGTGTAGGCGGCAACGCATTCAATGACTCTGACAGCCATTCACCAAATATAACCGTCCCGGAATCGGTAATACTGTATTTTTTCTTCGTCAACTTACTTCCTACAATCTCTTCATGACCGCTTATAAGGCCTTCTTGTTCCATCCGATTAAGCTCCGGATAAATCTGACTGTGATTGGAATACCAAAAATCACCGATTTCTCCCTCAAACGCTTTTTTTATATCATAGCCGGCCATAGGCTCTTTTGACAACAAACCCAAAATTACATAGCGCAATGTATTCTTTTGAGCCATACAACTCACCTCTTTCAACAGTTCTTTACTTATCAGATTCGCAGTTTTTTAATTATAAAACTGTCACTCCATAACAATCGCTTGACTTTTCCTATTCATAAGTATAACATACTAAGTGTAAATAAACATGTATTTATTTACATGTCATTATTTTAATATTAAAACATCAATCAGTCACTTAATAACACGTTAATATTTAGGAGGTCATTACTATGGAATTCAAAGAATTAGATGATTTTTTAGGCACTCACTTTATTTACACCTATGACAACGGTTGGGAATATGAATGGTATGCCAAAAACGACCACACAGTCGATTATCGCATCCACGGCGGCATGGTGGCCGGACATTGGGTAACCGATCAACCGGCCAATATCGTTAAATTAACGGACGGTGTTTTCAAAGTCACCTGGACCGAACCTACCGGCACCGATGTTGCCCTCGACTTCATGCCTAACGAAAAAATTATGCACGGCACCATCTTCTTCCCACGTTGGGTTGAAGAACATCCGGAAATTACCGTTTGTTACCAAAATGAACACTTGGATTTAATGCGTGAATCGCGTGAAAAATACGCCACCTATCCTAAATTATTGGTTCCTGAGTTCGCCACCATTACCTACATGGGCAAAGCCGGTCAAAACAACGAGGAAGTCATCGCCGAAGCCCCTTATAAAGGCATGACCGATGACATTCGTGAAGGTCGTTATTTTGACAGTGAATATAAACGTATTAAAAAGTAATCCGAATTATAGTAAAATATAACCACATAGACTTTTTGCGATATACTTAATACCATTTTACGTTCGAAAAGGTAATACACTTGCCTCAATGGCTAGTCTTCCGGCCAAGACCTATGGCAATACTACAGGCCAACTCATGGCTAACGATAACCGTTCATCCTTAGAAGTATTTAAACAAGTCGTTCGTCACGGAATCACGTTAGTTTCCATCGACTATCGCTTAAATTCCGAAGCCGCCTATCCGGCTCAAATCTATGATGTACTCAATACTCCAGTGCGGTATCCGCTGTTGTCGATTATTACGGCCCTACCGATTTATTGACGATGGCTCCTGAAATGAGTACATCTTTACAATCGGCAGCCGATGCCGCTAAAACGCATGATGCACCCGATGCCAACGAATCTATCCTCTTAGGCTTCGATAAACCGGGCCAAGGGGTCGGCGTCTTACGTAAACTCTACGAAACACATAATACGCAGTCGCCCAACTGGTCTTATGTAGAATTGGCTTTACAAGGCAGCCCGGTATATCAGGTAACACCAAAAACGCCACCGATGTTTATTGCTCACGGCGGCCGTGATACACTCGTACCGATTGCTCAAAGTTATCGCTTGCGTGACGCTTTAATTGCCAATGGCGTGGAAAACCTTTTTGTTTCCAACTCCGAAGCACCTCACGGCAACCAAGGTCAATTGGTTAATGAAACCATGATAAAATGGATTGCAGACAAATTGAACGCTCCACAGAGCAATAAATAATGTGTTAAATGCAACAACTCCTTCTATCGGCTGTGCTATACTTAATTATAAACAGTCATATAAAAGGAGTTGTTTTATTATGCCTACTAAAAAAATTAATCAAACTACCGATAAAAATAAAGTTAATACTGCGGAAACAACGGGCACAGCCCCGGTTGTAGAAAGCATGCCCTTCCCCCCATTATTGCCGGCCAATGCGACAGTTATGATGATGGGTACTTTCCCTCCTGCCGCCGACAAACGGGCTATGCAGTTTCACTATCCTAATTTTCAAAACGACATGTGGCGTGTTTACGGCATAATTTTCTTCAACGATCCCGACCATTTCCGTAAGGGCGAAGAAAAAGCCTTTGACTCCGATAAAATAAAAGCCTTTTTGTCTGAAACCGGCATCGCTTCCTGCCCTACTGTATGGCAAGCCATTCGCGAGCACGGCAATGCATCGGATGCGTTTTTAAAAGTAGTAAAGCCGGTCCCCATCGAAGATGTCTTGGCAAAATTACCGAACTGTCAACATATAGGTACTACCGGTGGCAAAGCGACCGAAGTATTGCTCAGTTTATTACCGGAAAAAGTAAAACTTCCTAAAACAGGTGAAACCATAACCGTCACCTTTGGCACACGCACAGTAACACTAACACGGTTGCCATCTACTTCACGAGCTTATCCGTTAAGTTTGGCTAAAAAAGCGGCTGCGTATGAAGGCTTTTTCCGACAAATCGGCGTATTAAAATAAGCTTCGTCGATTAGTATTACTTTGAATGTCAGCAATAAAAACTATTCAACTACATAATAGCAATTAAAAAAGAGCGGATTTCTCCGCTCTTTTCGTTTTTACACCATATTTTGCCCGATATATATACTATATTTAACTTATATATCGACTATTATATTGACTATTAACGCAACAACGAGCCGCCCACAACCATTTGTTGCGCTTCATTGGTACCTTCGTAAATCTGCGTAACTTTAGCATTGCGCATCAAACGAGCTACCGGGTAGTCTTCACAGAAGCCGTAACCGCCGAAAAGCTGAACAGCTTTCGTTGTCACTTCCATAGCCATATCACTGCAGAATTTTTTAGCCATCGAAGCCGAAATCGTATACGGTCTGCCTTCTGCTTTATCCCGGCCGGCATTATGAAGCATTAAATTAGCCGCTTCCACTTTAATCGCCATATCGGCTAATTGGAACTGCGTATTCTGGAACTTACTGAGTGGTTTACCGAACTGCACACGTTCTTTCGTATAAGCAATTGCATGCGCTAAAGCTGCTTCCGCAAGCCCCGTAGCTTGAGCCGCTACACCGATACGACTGCTGTCAAGAGCATACATGGCAATCTTGTAACCTTCACCTTCATTGCCCAATAAATTAGCGGCCGGTACTTTTACATCTTTAAAGCTAAGTCCGGAACAAGTGGACGTATGAAGCCCCATCATAGGATCTCGTTTTTCAACCGTAAAGCCGTTCATATCAGGCGTTACGATAAAGGCGGAAATACCTTTCGCACCGGCTTCCGGATCTGTTTTGGCAAACACGATATACATACCGGCTTCACCGGAATTGGTAATATATGTTTTTTGACCGTTAAGGACATAGAAGTCCCCTTCTTTTACAGCCATAGTCTGCACACCGGATGCATCGGTGCCGGCTTCTTTTTCAGTCAACGCAAAGGAGCCCAAAATCTTACCGGCAACCAAAGGTTTTAAAAACTTTTCTTTTTGTTCATCGGTGCCGAAGCGAACCAACGGTTCACAACATAAACCCATGCAAACGGACAAAGTAATAGCGAGTCCGTCATCAAATTTGGCCAGCTCTTTAAGAGCCACCATATAGCTGATATAATCTTCGCCTAACCCGCCATATTCTTTAGGCCATGCAATTTGCGGTATACCTAAAGCCATTACTTTATCGACCAATTGACGGTCGAAAATTTGCGCTTGATCCCGTTCAATTACGGTAGGTTCCACAAACTCACGACAAAATGCATTTACTTTTTCCTGCCAAGCTTTTTGTATTGCTGTTAACGGATGCATAATAACCTCCTTATGCTTCTTCTCACAAAACCTAATAATCAGTAGAGCCTAATGCTCATACCAACAGCCATATATAGTTAAGATTTCGTTTCATTCCACATTTCCAAGCCGCTGTTATTCAAATATTGCTGCCAATATCAACATTAATACAATTAACATAAACAGAATATTTTTATCAAGACATTTCACTGTTACTATAACATAAATGTATAGCACCGTCTACAGGTTAGAAATGACAAAAGCGCGGTTATCTCTATAGATAACCGCGCTTTGATAAGAGCTATTCACCAGCTCAGCAGGTCTTATTCAGCGATGTTGTTAACAACCTGAGTTCCTTTATAATGACCGCATGTAGGGCAAACCCGATGAGGCATCATAGGTTCGTGGCATTGCGGACAAGCTACAAAACCTGGAACAGTTAATTTCCAGTTCGCACGACGACGGTCGCGACGACATTTGGATAATCTACGCTTTGGTACTGCCATTATCTGCACCTCCTTAACATAATCACTGGGACTTTAATTAATCATCATCTTTTTCATCGAGCAGTGTACGTAACACTGCCAATCGAGGATCCACTACAAAGGATTCACAAGAACAAGGTGAAACATTTTTATTTGCTCCGCAATGAACGCACAATCCTTTGCAATCATCCTGACATAACACTTGAGATGGCTCATTGATGATTAATGTATCCCGAATGAGATCCGTTAAATCAATGGTCTCACCATCAAAAGGAACAACCTCGGCTTCCTCAACATCGTCCCATTCTTTAAGGACGCCATAGGTTTCATTGAATGGTGTAGTCTGCGAATACGCTACTTCCGTCAAGCAACGTGTACATTCGTAATCACCATTGGTTGTTACGGTTCCTTCTACGATGAAATCCTGTCCATCGTAACGAAAATCACCACTAATGGTTATATCATGACGGCTCCAAGGAAAAGCAGTTACATCCCCCAGCACTGTAGCCGGTTCAGTAAATTGAAAAGGAAACGATTTTCCTATGTGTTCTTTTGCTTGCTCTACTTGCAGTTTCATAATTTTACCTCGACTATAATATTATAGCTATCTAACATGTCTTTGTCAAATTGTTATCTACATTTTTGCCGTATTTTTCTAAGAAAAACGAGCCTTGTCTGATTCGTGTCCCACGATAAAGAGTTAAGATAAGCAAATACCCGCCCGTAACAGGCCCTCTACGCCGTTAAAGGTCGGTTTAAAATGATGAGAAAAGCCCCCTTTTACAAGGAGGCTTTATATTTTTATTTCTGATTCAGATGTCAATCAATTACATTTTTTCGAATTGATCTTTACCAACACCACAGATTGGGCAAACATAATCATCAGGTTGATCTTCAAATTTTACACCTTCAACGGCTTCGTCATAAACCCAACCGCATACTACGCATACGTATTTTTCCATCACTTGTTCCTCCTTTCATCTTAGAATAGACACTTGTATCTACAACCTAAGTGTATCATAAATATCGATTATGTTCAATATCTTTTTTCAAAATTTATTAAAACCTTGCTAAGCCTTATTTTATCAGCCTTTCGACCACTCTGTCATGAAAAACACCTTACAAAGTACAGTCTAATGTTATTATTATTTTTGGTATTTTTTTCGTATCGTTTTGCCATAAATTTGCTAAGCCTATTTATCCCCTAAAAATAGTTATATGATCAAATTTATATGAGGCTAATTGGCCAATGATAATTTTATTATAAAACTTAAAACAATATGAATAAAACAGAATTTCAATTAAATTATGCTATAATAGTCATGAATATATAAAACACTAAAACTCATACCACTATATCAGGCATAAGTTTTTTATCAAAATACAATCATATCTTTTCAATCTTTGCTCTGTATATTTATTCGTAAATTTCAGAGCGTGAATAACTTTGCCAAATGTTTCATATTGTTTCATGATGTTTCTTCTTTTCACTTAATCCATTGTATTATTTTTCAAGATTTATTAACTTTATTGTATATATTATCTATAATGGGGATAGAAAAGTGAGTGCCGTTATCTCTACGGAGAACGGTGCGAGATATAGCCTTCTCCATTATATGGAGGAGGCTTTTCTTTTTGAAAGAATTTAAAACTATTGATGAACAAATTGAATTACTGCAAAAAAGAAATTTAGCAATTGATAGTATCTAAGAAGCTAAAGCATTTCTATTAACTCAGAATTATTATAACATCATTAATGGCTATGGAAATTATTTTCCCCATGATGGCGATAACTACATTAATAATCCAAATTTCAAAGAAATTTCCAAACTTTATACATTCGAAAGAGAAATAAAGCAAGCAATTTTTCAGGCAATTATAGATGCTGAAACTCATTTAAAATCCATTTTTTCATACAGATTTGCCGAGCTTTATCAAAATAAGCCATACGCTTATTTAGATATTAATTGTTATGACTGTGCTGATCAGAAAAAAAGATTAAATATTGTTCAGAACATTTCAAATCTAGGCAAATTAATTTCTAAAAAAGAAAAATTTGGAAATAATAGTATAGCTCACTATATAAAAAAGCATAATGATGTTCCTATTTGGGTATTAGCAGGTCACCTAGAATTTGGAGACTTAAAATACATGCTTATTAATTCAACTACCTCACTACAAAATTCAGTTGCCAGAGATTTGTCATCTTTTATTAAGGTAAATATAAATACCACAGAAATTTTCCCTCCTGAAACTATGATGAGCTTTATAGAAAACATAAACGATGTCCGTAATATATGTGCTCACAATAACCGTTTATTAGATTTTAAATGTAGGCGAGATAGCAAATTTTGGAATCCCCTACATTCCAAATACCAGATAAATAAAGAAACACCTAGATCTACAGTATATTCTGTAATTCTCTCGCTTCAATGTTTCTTAAGCCAAGTGGTATACGGTACGCTACACAATAAACTACTAAAAAGAATAACTAATTTGGATAACGCTTTGAAAACAATTACAGGAAACGATATACTATGTAAATTAGGATTTCCGAATGATTGGCATAAAAATACGAAGAAAATAACATATTAAACTATAACCTATTTCTACATATCTCTATTTATAGACTTTTTCACTAAATTCCTTTATAATTATTAGTGGAAATAAAAGTAATTTTCAGTTATTTCTTTTATTGAAATAAATCATAACGTTTTAAAATAACAATCTACAAATCACGGGAGGTAGAATATGAAAACAAAATTGACTGAACTTCTTGGCATCGAATATCCGATTATCCAAGGCGCCATGGCTTGGACATCTGAACATATCTTAGTAGCTGCCGTAGCTAATGCAGGTGCAACCGGCGTTATTGCGACCGGCGGTCGTGAAGCTGACTGGGTACGTGACGAAATCCGTGCCACTAAGAAATTAACCGACAAACCTTTCGGCGTTAACCTTATGTTAATGGCTAAAAACATCGATGAAATCGTAGCCGTTATTAAAGAAGAAAAACCGGCTTTCGTTACTTTGGGTGCGGGCAATCCGGTTCCTTTCATCCAACCGATGCATGCAGCGGGTATCAAAGTTATTCCGGTTGTACCAAGTGTAAAACTTGCTAAACGCGTTGCTTCTGCCGGTGCTGATGCCATCATCATCGAAGGTCAGGAAGCAGGCGGTCATATCGGTACTCAGACTACTATGGCTCTTATGGAAAACGTATTGCCTGAAATCGACATTCCGGTAATTATCGCCGGCGGTATCGCTGACGGTCGTGCCCTCGCAGCTGCCTTAACTATGGGTGCCGAAGGCGTGCAAATGGGTTCCCGCTTCATCTTGGCCGAAGAATGCCAGATGCATCAGAACTGTAAAGATGCCATCATCAATGCAACCGACACTGACTCTGCGGTTACCGGCTTAACCAGCGGTCACGGCGGCGTACGTTCTTTGAAAAATGAATTTACTCAGAAATACTTGGAAGCTGAATTCAGCTGTGCTCCAAAAGATCAATTAACGGCTATGTCCGTCGGCACCAACCGCAAAGCGGCTGTTGAAGGCGACATCGTAAACGGTGCCGTACAATGCGGTCAAAGCTTAAACCGCTTGACTAAAGTTAAACCGGCTAAAGTAATCGTTGAATCCGTAGTTGCCGAAGCTAAAGAAGCGATTAAAAAAGCACAGCGTTTTGCTTAAGCTTTAGTATTAACCTTACCATGGCCTCAACGAGCCCTTTCATTGTTCCGAGGCCATGTCTTATTTAACAAAGGAGTTTTACTATGTTACCTTTTAACGGAAAATACCCAAAATTAGATCCAAAAAGTTGCCTCATGCCCGGTGCTGAAATAGCCGGCGATGTAGAGCTTAAAGAATATGCCTCCTTATGGCAAAACGTAGCTGCTCGCGGTGACGTTAATAAAATTATCGTAGGTCGTTACACCAATGTACAGGACAACTCCGTACTTCATGTAGATGACGACAAAGCCTGCGTATTGGGCGATTTCGTGACTATCGGTCACGGGGCCATTGTTCACGCTTCCACCTTGGAAGACAATGTCCTCGTCGGCATGGGTGCCATCGTACTCAGCGGTTGTCACATCGGTACCGGTTCCATCATTGCAGCCGGTGCAGTTGTGTTGGAAAACACCACTATCCCACCTTACTCTCTCGTTGTCGGTGTACCGGCAAAAGTAGTTCGTACCGATGAATCTCAGGTAGAACGCATTCACAACCAAGCTTTAAAATACAAAAACCTTTGGACTGAACGCTATGGTTTATTACCTGATGCAGGCGGCGAACAATATAAAAAAGGTGCTAAAATCGTTTAATACGACACGTCCCTTAACGAAGCAACCGTCAAAACTAAAAAACCATAAAATAAAAGAGGCGATGAACTCAGCTAACAACTGAGTCCATCGCCTCTTTTATTTTTTATCAGTCCATGGCAATAACAACTTCGCCCTTAGCCAAACTTTTTTTCACATCGATAATCCGCTGATTCTTTGAGCCTCTGAAACGCAAGCTCGGGTCACGCAAAGCATCGACAAATTTACCGTCCACCAAAATATCGCATTGTTCCAATAATTGGCGTTTGGAAGGACAAGCCGTAAGTTCATCCCAAGTATAACCGGAATACGCCCAAATATCCTTCTCAGGCACTGTTTCACGCACCTTTCTCACCACCGGTAATAAACCGTCTACGTTTTGGAACGGTTCCCCACCGAGTAAAGTTAACCCGGCCACATTAGGATCACTTACATAAGACAATACTTCTGCTGTTTCCTTATCGGTCCAAGGTTTTCCCGCTGTCGGATCCTGATATTCTTCGTTAAAACAATTGAAACATTTATGTGTGCAACCGGTAACAAAAATAGACGTACGGATACCGGATCCGTTGGCAATATCTAATTTGCGAATTTGTCCATAATTCATTACGGCTCGCCTCCTCTACCTAACTATATTCAAAGAATGGTGGTACCACCTAATTACTCATTCTTATCTAATTAAAACTCTATACTAAATAAAAAACAGGCCATGAAATCATGACCTGTTTTTGAGTGTTAAATATGCATTACTCGGTCTTTAATTTCTTTAGTACGTCCTTCGTTCCAGAAGTTTTCACCTAAATACCCGCAAGTACGGCGAATAACTGTTAATTTATCACGATCCGTATTATGACAACGTGGGCATTCCCATTGATTGTCATCATTAACTTTAATTTCACCGTCAAAACCGCAAACATGGCAGTAATCGGATTTCGTATTAAATTCCGCATAGGAAATATTATCGTAAATGTATTTAATCATAGTCAATACGGCCGGAATATTATTGGTCATATTAGGAATTTCCGCATAGGAAATACAACCGCCGGTCGATTTTTTCTGGAATTCCGATTCAAAGGAGAATTTGTCGAACACATTGATTTCTTCACGTACATTTACGTGATAGCTGTTAGTGTAGTACCCTTTATCGGTAATATCTTCGATTTCACCGAAACGGGCACGGTCCAAGGAGCTGAAGCGATTCGTCAAGCTTTCAGCCGGTGTACCGTATAAGGCAAAACCCATGTTATGACGTTTCTTCCATGTTTCAATGGCTTCATTCAAACGATCCATAACTTTCATGGCAAATACACGGCCTTTTTCACCTGTATTGGATTCGCCGGTAATAAGCTTAGTCGCTTCGTACATACCGATGTAGCCCATGGAAATCGTAGCATAGCCGCCTTTAAGGAATTTCGCAATGGATTCACCTTTTTTCAGACGGGCAATTGCACCATGCTGCCAATGGATTGGTGAAACATCACTGGTTACGTTCTTCAATAATTCATAACGCAATAACAATGCTTTTTCAACCAATTTTAAACGTTTATCCAAGATTTCGAAAAAACGTTTTTCACTGTGTCGAGCCAAGATACCGATCTGCGGTAAGTTAAGGCTTACAACACCCATGTTAAAACGACCGTCGAATACATACTCGCCTTTTTCATTTTTCCAAGGGGACAAGAAGGCACGGCAACCCATCGGACTGAATACATTACCTTCGTAGATTTCCTTCATTTTCTTAGCGGAAATATAGTCCGGATACATGCGTTTAGCCGTACATTTAGCAGCCAATTCAGTCAAATAATAATATGGCGCATCCGGATGAATATTATGTTCATCCAATACATAAATCAATTTAGGGAAAGCCGGTGTAATATACACATTGGCTTCGTTTTTAACGCCTACAATACGCTGTTTCAAAATTTCTTCGTCAATAAGCGCTGCTTCTTTGGCATATTCACTGTTAGGGTCAAAATGCATAAACAAGGTTACAAACGGAGCCTGACCGTTCGTAGTCATTAAAGTATTAATTTGATACTGAATCGTCTGAATACCGTCTTTAACTTCTTTGCGTGTACGTTTCCAAGCGATTTCTCGGGCTTTTTCCATATTCGGTTTCATGCCGTAGATTTCAACCTGTTCTTCCAAAACATTAGCTAACAGCTTTTCATAGGATTTACGTACGAACGGTGCCAAAATACGATCAATACCGTTAATACTCTGGCCGCCGTATTGACCGGACGCAACCTGTGCAATAATCTGAGTTGTTACGGTACAAGCAACCTGGAAGGACTTAGGTGTATCAATCTTTTTACCGTTAATAACGGTGCCGTTGTTGAGCATATCCTCCAAATTAATCAAACAACAGTTAAACATCGGTTGAATAATATAGTCCATGTCATGAAAATGGATAGCGCCGCTGTCATGAGCTTGTACGATATCGGCCGGAATCAATTTACGACGGGCAATATCTTTGCTCACTTCGCCGGCAATCAAGTCACGCTGAGTGGATACGATAGCTGCATCTTTGTTGGAGTTTTCATCGAGCAAAGCAGTGTTACTGCGATCCAATAAGCCAAATACATCTTTGTCGGTGGTATTTTCTTTACGCTTAAAAGCTTGAACAGCTTTGTAATTTTCATAGGCACGAGCTGTAGCAGGATTGTGGTATTCCAATAATTTGTAATATACCTGATCTTCAATGGCATAAATCGTCAATGTTTTACCGATTTTATGGGCATACTCTTCGATTTCATCAGCGATACGAGCCGCCATGCCTTCTTCGTACAAACCGGTACTGCTATTCATAGCTTTTTCGATAGCTATTACGATTTTCGTTTTGTCGAATGGTACTTTATGACCATCGCGCTTAATTACCTCCAACACGGTAAAGCCTCCCTAACAGATACTACTAAATATAGTATGTAAACTAAAAAAAGATATTGACAAATAAGCAATGACCATCCGGTCATATAGTTAAATACCCCTGTACTTACCTATAAATGGAAGCAACCGGTACCATACAGTCACCAGTTGCTTTCGTCTTGCTTATTATACAATATCTTGTAGTTGATTGCAATATTTTATACTATATATTATTTTCATGCTTGACAAGACTTTGCCCGTATAATTGCTTTAAACGCACAATATCAACCTTCGAGCAGGCTGTCAAAGGCAACTCATCAAGCCAAATAATATCCTTCGGGCGTTCTTTTGTAAGCAGTCGTTCAGAAATAGCACCTACTATATCTTGTATAGCGGCATTTTCACTTTTTACTAAAAAAGCTACCGGTTGTTCCCCACGAAGTTCGTCCGGCACACCGATAACAGTACCGGCCGTCACCCCGTCAATGGCCAGTAAACGGCTTTCTAAATACGGAATCGACAATTTATAGCCGCCCCGATTAATCATAGCCTGTTTGCGTCCCGTAAAAATAAGGCGTCCGCTGTCACTGATATACCCCGTATCTTCGACCGTGAACGGCAAAGTCAGACCTTCTATACCATATGGTGTATCTACATAAATAAAACCGTCATCGCCCACAGTTACACGAACGCCGGGAAACGGATACCCTACCGTATTCGGCTCAGCCAACCATTCTTCGCCGGAACAATAAGAAATATAGTTGAGCTCACTGGCTCCATAATAGAGAATAAACTCTGTAGCCGGCTGCAAAGCCTTTAATTTATGAAGTAATTTGGCATCCAATGTCTGTGAACCGGTAAATATCATCCGCAATTTAGGTAAATTATCCTGCCATACAGCCGTAATCAAACGCAATTTAGTAGGCAGCAAATACCAATGAGTAACAGACCATTTTTCACTCAAAGTAAGCCACGTACGCGGTGACATGTGAGACGCGGTAATGACCGTTCCTCCTTCATAGATAACCGACACGAGTGTATTTAAATTACCTGTAAAGCTCAAACTTCCCTGCAAAAAGATTATTGTATCAAAATCTATTTTAAAAATTTCATTCTGAGCTTTGAAAAAATCTACCCAACTCGGCAAAGGACGCCATAAAATTTTAGGCAGTCCCGTGGTCCCCGAAGTAAGTACGCCGAAATCAGCCTTCGGATTAACTTTACGATCAATGCCAAAGCCGTATTTAGCCTGCAATTGTGTCATGCGTTCATCACTCAAATCGGGATGACACAGAATCGGTAACTGCCCTGCTTTCATGGCACCAATCCACTTTGTCAATTGCGTCCACACCGAACCGGAGCGGATATAGTTAATCGATGAACCTTTGACAGATTGCTGTGCTGTTTCGGCAATAGCTTTATTTAGCATTTCATACGTATAGACCGCATCATCAACCACTATAGCCGGCTTATTCGGATAATTAACGGCTAAATAATCAAGACGCTGCCAAAACGTGAGGCCCGACAGCTGAGGGGTGCTTAATATACTTGATTCGCTCACCGGCTCCACGAGACTCCACGTATCATTTTTACTCACCTTTGACCGCCTCCATTCGTTCAATCAGCATAGCTGTCCCCATACCGCCTGCACCGGCAATGGCACAAATACCGTAACGACCGTTGCAGTGATCTAAGGCAGCCATCAAATGAAGCAATATAATAGCTCCCGAGCAGCCATACGGATGGCCGTAAGCCAATGCACCGCCCAGTCGGTTATATCGATCTGTATACGGCTTATAATTGCGTTCAAACAGCACATCAATAACCGCAAAAGCCTCATTCCATTCAACGACGTCTATATCAGCCATGTTGAGCCCTGTTTTGGCCAATAATTGTTCGGTTGCCTGCCAAGCGCCTTCGGGGCTATATAAAGGATCGCCGGCAAAAGTAATGGCATCCGCCATTTTAAACGGTCCCGGCGTATTACTCAAAGCGACAAACGCCGCCCCGTCATGAGTGAAACAGGCATTGCCGGCCGTCACCAAAGTACCCGGCCCCAAAATTGGCTTCATGCGGTTCAAAAGTCGCTGTGACAAACCGGGCCGTACAGATTCATCAACATATTCTTCACCCATACGCAAAATATAAGGAGCCAAGATTCCTTCATCACGGGCTTTACCGGCCGCCTGCTGACTGCGCATACTCCAATAATCCAGCTCTTCTTTGCTCACATTATATTTTTTTATTGTCCGTTGAGCCCCTTTTAACATGGCCAAGGCATCATTTTCCTTTGGTGAAAACTGAGCCACTTTATATTCACCGACTCTGTCGTCACCGTCGGCATATGTTCTGAGCGGCTGCAACGAACTACTTTCCGTACCGCCGGCAATTACACAATCGGCCATATCGCTGCGAATAGCCCGGTACCCTTGAATAATAGCAGCACCGGCCGAGGCACATTGCATATCCACCGTATAGGCCGGCGTTTTTTCACCGTAACGAGAATACATAGCAGTCAAGCGACCGATGTTACCGCCCGTGCCCACTGCATTACCGCAGATAATTTCATCCGCCTTAGGATATTGTGCATACAAAGCATCCAACACACGAGCTCCCAATATTTCCGGTTTTATAGTTTTAAATTGCCCCTTATATGAACCAATGGGCGTCCTAAGGCCGCCCATTATGTACACCGGAGACAATGTTTGTTGTGTCTTCATTATGCCTCCAACAATTGTCTCTTAAATATTTAATTTCGCTGCTTTAACACTTAACCAAGCGGCAATACCGCATTTAATAAGGTCGCCCGGAATGAACGGCAATACATAGCCTGCTATAGCGGCTTCCAAACCGATATTCGTAACAATCATGCCACCAATCATACCGAAAATGTAAGTAATCGGAATCGTAATCACCGCAGAACGCCAGAAATACCCGAAGAAAGAAGGCGTTTTGCCTTTAAACATACTGAGGATAGTATACGCAATCGGATAGCTGATATAATAGCCGCCTGCAGGTCCTAAAATTTTACCGAGACCGCTGGTACCGCCCGAGAATACCGGTACACCAATAATCCCCAATAACAAATACACACAAATGGTAATGAAGGCTTCTTTTGGCGGTAATAAAAATCCAATTAAGCATAATACCAAAGTCGTAGCCGTTACCATAGCCGGTGAAAACGGAATCGGGAATGAAATATAAGCGGACACGCAGGTTAAGGCCACGAGTAACGCCATTTTAGTCAATTTACGAGTATCTGACATAATAAAAAACCTCACAAAAAATAAATAATAATACACCGTATGAAATATCAGCCAATGATTATAACAGCTGTCATACTACATAATAAGTCCCCTGACATCTCATTCAGCTAAGACAGCTTCTTAATTATATTACTTGAAGGTACAAGTAAATACCGGTCTGTGTTCTGTAAAGCCTTGAATAGTACGGCCATTCGTTTCTAACGAAATCAACTCATTTACAAAGGTTGGTCGTCGGAATCGAATTTTAATAGCGGAAACAGGTGCCAATGTCCGGCTTTGCAAATACTCGGCCATAGCCTCCATGATCAAACAACCGGGCACCACTGCATTTTCCTGTTGGTGAATACTGTTCATATCTCGCACATCGGTTACAAAGTCCAAAATCTCAGTGCGACTGAATGCCCGCCACGGCGTTACATCAACCGGTATGTGGTATTCGGCCTTCGCCGGTTTCGGTTTAACCGGTATTGATTCAGCCGTTAACACCTTCAGCAAAACGGTAAGCCCTTCCTCACCGCGTGCCAAATCGGTTTCATACCATTCGCCGTTCTGACGAATCTCGGTACGTTCCGTTGATGTATCAAGCTGTCGCCATTTCAATTGCGCAATCACCATAGTACGCGGTAATTCTTTATCAGCATCAATCATAGCCCTAAATAACTCACGCATTTTGGAGCCTCCCTCTTTCGCAAATCTACTTAAAATTATATAAAAATCATAGTCTTTCGTCAACTGTATCAGATTTCGTCGTTAACAAATAAAGCCTTTCCCAAAGCGTACTCAAAAGCTGTGAAGTACTTACTCTGAAAAAGGCTTTAAACAACTTTAATAACTGCAAATCAAACAACAATCGGATCAAAACTGAATCAAACAATTCATTAAATAAAATTTGTTACAAAGTTTTAATCAATTCTTTCAAGTACTTATGGAATAAGTCTTTACATTGTTCAGACCGCAAACCGTATTCCACAGTGGCTTCCAAATAGCCCAAACGATCACCGATATCATAGCGGCGGCCTTCATATTCCAAAGCGTACACATCACTCTGCAAACCGGCCAAGCCATCGGTGAGCTGTAATTCACGACCTGCACCGAGCGGTGTATTTTCGAGTACCTCAAAGATTTCAGGCATCAAAATATAACGCCCCAAAACGGCCAGATTCGATGGTGCCAAATCACGTGACGGTTTTTCAACCAAGCCGTCCACTTTATAAATATGCGGTTCAATTTCATGGCCCGCTACAATACCGTAAGAACTTACCTTTTCTTCGGCCACACGCTGGGTACCTAAAATCGTTCCGCCCAGGCGGTCATGGCAATCCATTAATTGCTTTAAGCAAGGATGTTCGGGATTATATACCACATCATCACCGAGCAATACGGCAAACGGTTCATTACCTACGAAAGCTTTCGCACAAAGAATAGCATCGCCCAAACCGCGCGGTGCTTTTTGGCGAATAAAATGAACACGAATATCCGCCAAGGAACGAACCACAGCCAATTGTTTTTTCTTCCCCTGTTGTTGCAGCAACTGCTCCAATTCAACACTGGTGTCAAAATGATCTTCGATGGCTCTTTTATTGCGCCCCGTAATAATCAAGATTTCTTCGATGCCGGAGGCCAACGCTTCTTCCACAATATATTGAATCGCCGGTGTATCGACAATCGGTAACATTTCTTTCGGTTGTGCTTTGGTAGCCGGTAAGAAACGAGTACCGAAACCGGCGGCCGGAATTATGGCTTTGCGAACTTTGCCCATGTTAGAAAGACCTCTCTTCATCTGCTGACAATAGCGGTTACATAAAATTATAAAACGATGTTTGATTCAACAGTAAACGTCAATCCATTGCCCAAATGGCTTATTAGAAGTCTTTGGCAACGACTGTATAAGACCATTTTTTCTGTTTAGACTGATATGTGAGCCAACCTTCAAAGGAGTGCATATCACGATGCCATGTATAGTCTACATAACGTAATTCACCGGACTGCACATCGCGCTGCGTCGAAATAACAAAAGTATCAAGACGTGTTAAGCGGAAAGAGGCACCGGCACGGAAGTTACGCAGAATATCTTCACGGTCGAACGGATATGGTGAATTATCTTTCGCATTAATATTATTCTGGCGATAGCCTGCAAATAAATTTACGCGAGAATTTAAGCGCCAGTTAGCATTACCGCCCCAGTACGGCATACTGCGAACGTGGTCGTTATAACCGTAATAGTCACGTTGATAGCCTGTATAGAATCTTAAATTAGCATTTTTGGCCAATTTAATCGGATCATGGCTGACTTCACCAAAGTACATATAATGACTGCCTTTGATGTAATCTTCCTTCCAGTAACCCACATTACCGCCGCCGCGAACAGTAAACGGCGTATCGCCGATATGATATACATTGGTATATACAGAAAATTCCGGTTTCTTTTCAACCCAAACGGTACGGGCATTTAAAGTGGCCGATTCTCGGCTTACACCAAAGGCAGCAACGCCCCAAGGCAAGTAATGACGATAACCGTAACTTGGCTTAAAGCCTTCTGTGGTCATCCATTGATAACGGAAGAATAACTCACCGCTATCACCCACAGGGTATGCAATACTGCCTTTTAAGCCGAAGCCGTCATCACTGGTATATGAAGGTCTCGGAATCAAATTAAACACATTAAATTTGCCTTTACGGTCACCGCGCAAGGACACTACATATTTCTTGGTACTTAAAATTTTGCCGTTTTTAATAAATAATTTGGCGTCGTGAATAATCGCTTTATCACCGGGATATACTTCAATCGTACTGCCTTCAATACGATAATCCGGTACTCCTTTATACGCCATGGCATGTTCGGTCGTAACCCAACCGTTCGTAATGAGGCCCTGATTACCGTCAAACTCAGCCTTCTCCGCTTTTAAATAGTACGGATCCGCAAAGCCGATAACATTAGGTGTCGTCATAGCATTGGTACCGCTGTTAAACACCAAATCTTGACCGCGTAAATCTTTGGTAGCCCCTTTATTTTCAAGGTAATGAAATTCGCCGTCTGTCGTATACTCTTGGGACTTGGTGTTACCTAACAATTTTTCACTATGAATTTCACGACTGCCCTGGTAAGCATCTACTTTACCGACAGCTACCACATTACCGGTAGCACTGCTGTAGTACATGCTGTCCGCATCCACTTTAACCGGCATTTCACTGTCACTGACCGTTGTTACCGGTTGACCGCGGCGCACTACACGGATGAGTCCGCCATCGGATTCGTTCATAGGCACTATCGATACCGGATTGGAATCGGTTGATATATCTTGAGCATTTTCATAAACCAAGCCTCTATCATCAGCAGCCTGCACGGCTAATAAAGGCATGGCGACTAAAGCGGCACCCAATGCGTACTTAGCCTTTTTCATTACCATCTTTTACCTACCTCATTTTCATTGGATTAGTTGCGTTTCACAACGATAATCGGTTGTGATTGCGATACACTTGTTTGATCGGATGATTCTTCTGCTTCTGAATCTGATTCTTCTACCGTACCGGACGAATTATCGGACTCTTCCACTGTAGTAACCGGAGTTTCGGAATCTTCAGCGGAATCTGCCGGAACTAAAGTTACCGGTTCGGATGCGTCACCTAAATTATATTGATCATAGGAATCTTGTGAATTCGGATCGCTCGAATTATGAGCCTGACCGTCACCGCCGATTACAATGCCTTGAACCGTTACCGTTTCTTGCGGCTGTACGTAAATAGTGGCTCCTACCGGTAAATCAATATTTTTACCTTTTACAAAGAAACCGCCTACCAAACCGACAGGCCCCAATAATACGGCACCTGCTACAGAAGCGCCGGCTGCTTTCAATTCCTGTTGCGTGCGAGCCTTGGCTTCGTCCCCTTGAACAGCCGTAAATTCAGTACCATCCAAAGCTGGAACTTTATCAAATATTAAATCCAATTTACCGCTGCGACCAAAGGAAGACGCTTTTTTCAATTCGGAAATATGACCTTCACCGACAGTACCGGCCGGTACCAATAAAATATTACCGTCCATAACATCTTCGGCTACAGTAAAGGTAAACTTATCGCCTAATTTATTGGTAGCCGTATTAATCGGCGTATCTAAGGTCACCGCAAATACATCAGTAGAAGCTGCCGAACCGACTTGAGAAGTCAATTTCAACGGTGCGCCGTTAATCGTTTTGGCTAAAGAATTAATACGCGCATCCAAAGCACCGGTACCAATACGACCGGTTACACTGCGTTCCAATTGTTCCACTCGGGATATCAAAGAACCGGTACCGATTTTATTCTGATAATGCCATTCCAACATGGAAAGTTCCTGACTGACCGATACTTTACCGCGTACATTACCGTCGATAGAATTATATAAAGAATCAACTTGTGAATTCAAAGTGCCGGAAGAGTCTTTACCATACACGGTCTGACTGATTTGTTGTACACGGTCGACCAAAGCCCCTACCTGTGTTGAACCGTAAACGGTATTTTCTAAAGCATCTGTTTTCTCTAGTACTGTTTCCGGAGCCGCCGCCCATACCTGGCCTGACATAAGTGCTGCTACCGCCAACAAAAGCATTTGTTTTTTCATACTTCCTCCAATTACAAGAACTGAACTACAATTGATATTTTGATATGTCAGCTCTGATTTCAAATCAACCTGTTTTCAAAGCATTAGATTTTAATATCAATAATAGCGGATACGCCGACCCCTTGAATACGGGAAGCATTAACCGGGTTCTTGCTGTCAATCGGTACTAATCCCTTAACACGAGCTACATTGTTAAAGCTGGCTTCAATCTGAGCTACCGCTTCAACACGTTCCACTTCGGAAGCAGGACCTGTTACCTGAGCAGCCCCGATATAACCGTTTGTGCCTACGCTGACAATCGGTACAACTTTAGTTGTATAGGTAGTGCTCAAATTGTTTTGAGCCAAAATTTTGTTCAAAAAGTCATTAATTTGACCACCGAAACGGTCAACTAAAATGCCTACGCCGCCGACTTTTAAAATACTGCCCAAATTCAAGCTGAACGCTTGTGTGTTATTTACAAATGCACCGGTAGAAAGTGTAGCAATCGATACAGCCATAACCGTAGCCAATAATTTCTTTTTCATATCTATATCCTCCTCTATCGTATACATAATAAGCTGTTTATACTGATGTTATTATATCACAAATCAAAGCGATTGTCCTTGCTTAAACGACGATAATACGCCATTCTTTGTATAATTTATCAAATTTTTATATACCGTCACACATTGTTCATATTGTGCCTGACACGCCCATGGTGATTTACGATATACCGGCTTTATTCACCTTAAATTTTTATATGCTGCCACACACCTGTTCTAAATCGCCCCCCGAAAAAACGGTGCGTAAACTTTGGTCGATTAAAAGCGCCACCCAGGCACCGTAAAGCCCGAATCCCCATGTAAAACAAAGCAGATAGGTAATGATCGGTCTGAAAATAGCGATAACAAAGAGCGAATACTTCATAACATAGAAGTTATCGCCCGCCCCTTTAAGCACGCCGGAATACACCAATTGCAAGGCTTGCGGAAAGCTGGCAAAAGCCATCAAAATCATAATATCCGCCCCCAGTTGCCAAACGGCATAATCCTGAGTGAAAAAATCAAATACCACATGGCGCAGACCGAAATAAACGATAAACCCGATAACCGAAATAAAGAGCGCAATGCGTACCCCGATCTGTCCGTAAGCCTCTGCCAAATCAGGGCGTTTTTTACCAAGCGACTGCCCTGTATAGGACGCGCCGGAATAACTGAGTCCCATGGCAAAATAGTAAAAAATATCGATTAAATTCATACAAATATGATGCGTTGCCAATGCAACAACCCCCAAAGAGGCGACCATTTTCGTATACGCAAACATGCCGAAACGCTCAAATGCCTGTTCCCCCAAAGAGCTGCCGCCAATGTAGTAAATAGAGCTTAAAATATTGCGGTCAAAACGCCAGCTCCCGCGATGCCAAGACAGATGCGAATCTTTGGTATGAATAGCATAGAGCAACAGAAAACAAATCAAAGTATAACTTGTCATAGTCGCTATACCGGCCCCTTTAATCCCCAAGGCGGGAATCGGCCCTAGCCCGTAAATTAAATTAAAACTCATAACTACATTCAGCACATTGCCGATGGCATTGGCTTTAAAAATGGCCTTCGTATTCCCTACCCCGATAAGGGCCGCCCCGAGCATAACACCGATAGCGGAGAAAAATAAACCGATAATAATGAACTGACCATAACCGACGGCTTCATCAATATACGACGCTTGCGCACCGGCAAAGGTTAAAACAGGTTCTAAAAAATAAAAACTCAGACACAGTAAAGGTACATAAAATAATATGGTCAATAAAATCCCCTGTTTGAGCACAGAATTCATCATTTCATAGTCTTCTTCCCCTTTACGGCGCGCCACAATAGCGGTAATGGCAATCGCCGCGGAACGCACGAAAACGAGCATGACCATAAGCGGTTGACTCATAATCCCCACTGCTGCCAACGCATCGGCCCCAAGAGCCCCGACCATGGCCAGATTAACAGCCGTCATGAGCTGCAATAAGAGCCCCTGCATCGTAGCCGGCCAGGCCACATCGATATATTTCCTATAAATTTCTTTTGTCGTCGGTACCGGCCCCAAACGTTTAGCCGGCGGCAAAATATAATCTATGCCTAATCGTCCCGTTAAGCCTAAAAACATGACTGCTCCTCTTTATAATTTAATTAAAAAAAACACTCCTAAACAGAGGTCAAGGCCCTTGCCTAGGAGTGTTATCCACTCATATTTAATTATACACAGTAACCGACTTATCATAAAGTCTGCGGTTTCAAGAATACAAGCAAAACCACTTCAGAAAAGTAAACTTACTGAGGTAAAGAAATGACATCCGTAAAGATATCACCTGCTTTTTTAATTTTTTGTTCGTTGCCCATAACGCTGATATGACTATCTTTCATAACCGAAGCTACCACTTCAGCCAAAGCCGTCAAATCTTGCTGTTTGCAGGCAATAACCTGCTCACGCAAGCGTTCCGCATCTTCCGGTGTTGCTTCACCGAAATATTCACTCATAGCACGCGGACCGCGCAAAGACGGTGTCAAAGTAACATCCAAACCACTCATAGTACCGATGATATACTTGCGCATTTCACGATCCGAAATAGCAAGCTTCTGTAAGTATTGACTGAGTTCTTCATATACTTTCAACGTTTCCGTCAAATTAGGATCGCGATAACTGCAAAGCACAAAGTTACCGTTATTGTAGAAGTTTACAAAAGCACCGTACGCACCGCCCTGAACACGGATACGAGTCCATAAGTAGTCATAACGCAATACCGTTTCAAGCACTTTCATGGCACCGCTCGGTTTGAAACCGTGATCACGGAAGTTACCGCCTTGAGCCACATATTGTACTTTACCGGAAGTAACAATCCCTTCATTAACATACTGCTTCGTAATCTTTAATTGGTCAGCCGGTACTGCTTCATTTGGCCACTGCGGTAAAACATCACCGAGCAATGTTTTGAAAACTTCAAATTCCTGTCCTTCACCGACAAAGTTAATATCCACATTAGACGGGCGGAATAATTTAGCTGCCACAGCCGCCAACTTAGCAGGCAATGCTTTAAGGGCTGCTTCATCATTAGCCAACTCTGCCAATTGTTCAAAGTAACCTAAACCGTTTAAGTCACGGAATTTACCGACTTCCGATACTTGAGCCATAACACGATTCGATACAATCGTATGACCGCGGCGGAATGCTTCCGTATCCCAAATAGCTTTAGTTTCTTTAATAAGTTCAGTCAAACGAGCCACATTCGTGTATGTGCTGTCAATAATTAATTCCGAAACGATGCGCACCAAGTCTGCCAACTTAGCATGTAAAGCTTTGGCACGAACAATGAATAACAGCGTAAACGCATCACGTTCGTTATATTTGGTGTAATCCGACAATACAGAACTGAAACCGCCTAAGTTTAAATTGATATCTTTGGCAATTTCATCATAACCGCGTTTGGCTGTATCCACACGAGAAATAAATTCACTCAATAAATTAGCATAGAAAAGTTCTTCTTCGGTGAGACAATCTAAACGGAAATAAAAAGCCGTATAGTTGATGCCTTTTGCCTTAGTCGGTACAAAGTGAAGCGTAGCATCACCCAACTTGCTGTCGATACGTTCAACACGTTCAACCTTAGGAGACAAATCACTTAATTCCAAGAGAGGAATCGTAGCCAATGCTTCTTCCGTATCCGGTGCCGCCTGACGTGCTTTTAAAGCTTTTGTCTGCGCTACAATTTCATCAATTTCTGCTTTGGAAAGCGTGGCTTTCAAAGCATTCAATTTTTCACGTTCAGCCGCTTCTTTCTTTTCCTGCAAGCCTTTTTCCGGATAAATGGAAACCAATGCCTTATGCGAGTTTTTAAGAATAGCCCGATCAATCAATTTTTCAAAATAACCGTTTGTGAGGCCTTCACGAAGCTGTTTTAAAGCACCTTCGTAGCGTAAAGCTTCAATCGGATCTTTGTCATAATTCCACTGATCCATGACGCGAATACCGTAAGCAAGACCGATAGGGCGACCGCCAAAATCAGCTTCACGCAAGGAAAATTCCGTAATATTTAAGGACGCTTCCAATAAAGTAGGATCAATGCCCTCTTTAACCAAACGAGCCAATTCCGTTTCCACCAATTCCTGCAAACGGCCCTGTTCTTTCATTTCAGAACCGGTTACGGAAATATTCCAAATCGGTTGACGTACGCTATCCAAGAAATAACCGCTGATATCACTGCCCACCCCTGCTTTAACAAGCATTTCTTTAAGCGGTGCGGCCGGCGAAGTCAACAAAGCATGAGTCAAAATATCAAAGCCCAAGTTATCGGCAACGGTCATTTCCGGCATTACGTAGGTAAGCGCATGCATGGTTTTGCCCGCTTCATTTTCATCGGAACCGATACTATACGGATAGGATGCAACTTTACCTTCCGCAAACGGCTGTTGCATAGTAATTTCGGAATCCACCGTAATGGCATCGAAGTTTTGCAAATATTCGTCATTGATGAATTTCAACTGTTCTTCGATGTCCATTTTGCCGTATAAGAAAATATAGCTGTTGGACGGATGGTAATATTTTTTATAAAATTCTTGGAACGCATCATACGTGAGGTCCGGAATATTATCCGGATTACCGCCCGAATCAACGCCATAGGTTGTGTCCGGGAATAATTCCGTCATCATATGATTTTCCAAAACAGAATCCGGCGAGGAATATACGCCCTTCATTTCGTTATAAACAACGCCTTTATAAGTCAATTCATCATCAGCGTTATCAAGCTCATAATGCCAACCTTCCTGCATTACGATTTCTTTATCGGTAGCCACACGCGGGTAGAAAACAGCATCCAAGTATACATCCATTAAATTATGGAAGTCCTTGTCATTTTTGCTGGCTACGGGATACATTGTTTTATCCGGATATGTCATAGCATTCAAAAATGTGTTCAAAGAACCTTTAACAAGTTCTACAAACGGCTCTTTTAATGGGAACTTACGGGAGCCACAAAGCACGGAATGCTCCATAATATGAGCCACACCGGTGCTGTCTTTAGGCGGTGTACGGAACGCAATGGAGAATACTTTATTCGTATCATCCGCATCAATATATAACAAACGGGCGCCGGACTTTTCGTGCTTCATTAAATAGGCCGTGCCGTTTACTTCTTGAACAGTTTCAATCCGTTCGACTTTAAAGCCGCTGTATACAGTTTGTTCTTTCATATAAAACTCCTTTTACAAAAATCTATGGTTAATTTATGTGTTAATTGAATTACTGTGTGCTCAAATAAACTGTGCACAATGTATATTATACTAAAGTTGAGTAATATTTTCAAAATAAAACAGACTTTCTTAGGTTACTCATCAAATAACCTAAGAAAGTCTGTATAAAGTCAATCTATTAACCGCGATTGCCGATTACTAAATTATCATGAATAGCACGAATCGCATCTTTAACACGATCTTCTGAAATCAAGCAGGTAATGCTGATTTCAGATGTACTGATAATTTCAATATTAATATTTTCTTCGCCCAAAATGCCGAACATCTGAGCCGCTACGCCCGGTTCACCCAACATACCGGCACCTACGATGGATACTTTTGCCATTTTTTCATTAATAACATATTCTTCCATCTTCGTTTCCGCTTTAAGATTATCCAACACTTCGCGTGCTAATACAACATCGTCCAATGTAATGGTAAATACGATGTCCGTCTTCTGATCTTCAACGGTACGAATGCTCTGTACAATCATATCCACATCTACATTTTTATCTGCCAAACTTTGGAAGATATGATGGGCAATGCCCGGTTTATTTTCAACGCCTACCACTGAAACTTTCGCCACATTGGTATCATCGGCTACGCCCTGAATTACATGCTCATTTGCTTTCATCGTATAGTCCTCCCGAATAATGGTCCCTTCATTGTCACTGAATGTAGAACGTACATGGATCGGTACACCGTAACGGCTGCCCATTTCTACGGCACGTGGCTGCATAACACCCGCCCCCAAGCGAGCCATTTCCAGCATTTCACCGTAAGTAATCTCATCCAATTTAACCGCATTCGGTGCAATTCGAGGATCGGTCGAATACACACCTTCCACATCGGTGAAGATTTCACATACATCTGCCTGCATAGCCCCCGCCAATGCAACAGCAGTCGTATCGGAACCACCTCGGCCGAGAGTTGTAATATCACCGCAATCGGTAATACCCTGGAACCCTGCAACTACAACGACATTGCCTTCATCAAGTGCTTTGAACACACGGCTCGGATCAATCGTCAAAATACGACCTTTCCCGTGATTATCGCTGCTTAAAATACCGGCTTGTGCCCCCGTCATCGAAACGGCAGGCTGTCCTTTTTCCATAAATGCCATAGCCACCAACGCAATGGATACTTGTTCACCGGTTGATAACAAGCGGTCCATTTCTCGACCGAAAGGTCTTGATGTAACAGCGCGTGCTAATGACACTAAATCATCGGTCGTATCGCCCATAGCGGATACAACGACTACAACGCGGTCGTCTTCTTTTTTGTCGCGCAAAACGCGATTGACTACATTGTAAATTTTTTCCGGTGAAGCCACAGAACTGCCACCGAACTTTTTAACAATTAAGGTCACTATGCATCCCTCTTTATCTCTACAATAACTATAAAATATATAAAGATACTCTATCATATAACGGCCATGGATGTAAAGTAAAAAAGCCGAAAACTCCCTTTTTGAAGTATCTTATCAACCGTCTATTCTGGCTTTAACAGCCTCTACCTGTTCAAGCAATTCATCAATATTGAAGTAGCCGGCCCGACGCATAAGCTCTTTGCCGTCCATATACACAACGATAGCCGGCACCGTAAATACACTCTGCTACGCCGCTTTCGCCGGTTCGAGTTCAACGGATACATAGCTGTAATCAATACCTTCATGTTCCTTTACCCAAGCGCCCAGTTTCGTCTCTAAGGCGCCGCAAGGCTGGCAGGTATCGGAACCGTATTGCACAATTGAAATCATTGAATCCCGCCTTTCATAAAAACGAATCTTATACCGGCCAAACGCTTAAAGATCTGCATTTATAAAGTATAACCCCAAGGTCCCCGGTCTGCGGCAGTAAAAAAGCGCCAAGACCGAAGTCTTGGCGCTTATTAGCTGTAATTTACAACGCGGTAAATCGGAAAAAGTTATTATTGAACAACGATATCTTTTTCAGATTCCCATAAGCCGTGGATATTGCAGTAAGAAGTAGCAATCAATTTACCGGATTTTTTGAAAGAAGCTACTACTACACCGGCTGCTTCTGCATATACAGGACCTTCGTTGGCGCCGGCAGCGGCTTCACCATGTACGTTGAATTCGAGGCGAGCTACTTCGTAAGGAAGAGTTGTGCCTTCTTCAACATAGTATAATTTAATCCAAGAAATATGATGTTCAGTCGTGTTTGGATGAGCAATATCTTTACCAACTTCCAATTCGATGTGAACTTTTTCACCTGCTTTTACAGTATCAGGTGCAGTAATTACAGGAACGTGTTTTTCGTTTTTAAAGTCTGCGGATTTTACATAGTTTGTTACTGCCATTGATATAACCCCCTTGGTCATAAAACTTATATCCTATAAGAACTATCTTATAGTAAATAAATTAATAATTACTATCTATAACATAATTATATCATTTACCCGAATTTTTTCAACTACGAAATGCGAATTTTTTCGATTTATAAACAAGCCTTTGATACGGATTTTACTAAAACTCAATACCGCGAGCTGCTTTGATGCCCTGCTGATACGCATGCTTAACTACGCGCATTTCCGTAACCGTATCGGCCATTTCAACGATTTCCGGCTTCGCATCACGACCGGTCAAAACAACGTGTAGACGTTGCGGTTTATTTTTTAATAAATCAACCACCTGCTCAACCGACAGTAAACCAAATTTTACGGCATAGTTGATTTCATCAAAAATTATGAGGTCCCACGTATCGGACATAACTTCATCCGTCAACATTTGCCAGGCTTCACGAGCGGCCTTTTGATGAGCCTGTAAATCGGCTTCGGACGTTTCTTTATTGTGAAAAATAAAGCCTTTACCCATAGGGCGAATCTCAATCGGCATACCGGCTTTTTGCAAAGCCGCAATCGCCTTCAATTCGCCATAAGCAGAACCGCCTTTGATGAACTGAAGGATCAGTACCCGAAAGCCGTTCCCTACGGCACGTAAAGCCACGCCAAGCGACGCAGTGGTCTTGCCCTTACCGTCACCGGTATTCACCAAAATTAAACCGCGATTGGCATTCGATGCATTATCAGTCATGGCGAGCCTCCTTGGCACGGTATGCTTTGGCGGCCGCCACAAACCGTTCGGCAGCGTCTTCATTACCGGCAAAGTTCAAATGTAAATAGCTGGCCAATATATTATCCTTGCTGTAACCGCCTTTATACGATTGCGGCTTACGACCGCCTTCAAATTGGAACGCCCATGGAAAATCGGCTTCATCGGCATTTTCAGTCAACTCCATAGTGGAAAAATGGAATTCGTGACCACGCAAAGATTCACCTTTAGGTGCCAACAACGTGTCTTCTAATGCTGTGGCCGTCACATAACCCACTTTTTGAAGTTTTGCCTGCATAACGCTTTTAGCCGGTACAAGACCCACCATAGGACGGGTAATATCTTCAAAATCGGTAACGGCTTCACATAAATACATGAGCCCGCCGCATTCCGCATAAATCGGCATACCGTCAGCGGCCGCCTTGCGAACAGCCTGTGCCATCGTTGTATTTTGGCTTAAGGTTTCGAGGAACATTTCGGGGAAACCGCCGCCAAAGAATAAAGCATCCACATCAGGCAATTCGCTGTCAGTTAACGGGCTGAAATACACCAAATCGGCACCTTCAGCCGCCAAAGCCTGAAGGCTCGCCGGATAATAGAAGGAAAAGGCCTCATCATAGGCCACACCGATTCTGGCTTTTTCACCCGTAACCGTTTTAACGGTTGCTTCCGGTACCATCAAGACAGGTGCCTCTTCAGCAAGCTTAGCTAACGCCGCTAAATCAACACTTACTTTCACCGCTTCACGTATCGTCGTCAACGCCGATTGCGGATCTGTTTCCGTCACCGGCGTAAGCCCTAAATGACGTTCCGGTGAATGCATCCGTTCATCGCGGCGAATAGCACCGATAACGGGAATGCCAAGTCGTTCCATGGCGGAACGAATCATATGCTCATGATTGTCCGAGCCGATGCGGTTAAGTAATACGCCGGCTAAATTAACGGCCGGGTCATATTCTTTAAAACCTTTGGCAATAGCCGCCGCACTTTCGCCCATCGCTTTACAGTCGATAACGAGAATTACCGGTGCATCAAGCGATTTAGCAATCTCAGCGGTGGAGCTCACGCCTTCACGACCACCGTCATAAAGCCCCATAACGCCTTCCACAATCACCAAATCCGCATCGCCTGCCATATCGGCAAAAAACGGTTTCATTTTATGAGGCGGAACCAACCATGTATCCAAATTGTAACAATCACGACCACTGGCCAACTTGTGAAAACCGGGGTCAATATAATCAGGGCCTACTTTGAAGGCTTGTACAGCCTTACCCTGTTCATGGAAAGCCGCCAATAAACCGGCTACAATGGTCGTTTTTCCTACACCTGAATTGGTGCCAGCTATGACAACTCTCGGAATGGCATATGATTTCATAATATTAGCGATCCTTACGCTTAGCCAATACAGTGGATAAATAATTCAATTTCAAGTCTTCAGGCAATTTGTCGAGACCGCGATATACTTCTTCACCGTCAAGACCTACACGACTGATCATAACAGCTTCGTCAGCCATATCGTGTTTTTTCAAAACTTCCTGAACTTCGTGGAAGTTGCGATATACTTTCATGATGACCGCATCATCAGCTACAGCCAATACTTTGTCGATTTTTTCTTTAGGAGCGGTAGCCGGTACAATAGCCAACACTTCTTCTTTTTCTACAATCGGATAGCCTAAATGGGAGCCGATAGCACAGAATGCAGTTACGCCCGGAACTGTTTCAATTTCAAAACCGGTGTTTTCGATCAAACGATATACATACATGTAAGTGCTGTAGAACATTGGATCGCCCAAGGTCAAGAACACTACATTTTTGCCTGCTTCCAAATAGCTGACGATGATTTTTTTAGCTTCCTGCCAGCCTTCGGCCTGGGCATTGTCATCAAGGACCATTGGGAATACTACCGGCACGATTTCAGTGTGTTCCTGAATGTACGGCTTAGCAATATTAAGGGCTACAGAACCGTCTTTCTTTTCGGTTTTAGGGGTAATAATAATATCTGCTTCCCCAACGATACGAGCTGCTTTTACTGTCATTAATTCCGGATCCCCGGGGCCTACACCGATACCAAATAATTTACCTTTCATGATAAACTCCTTTTCTTAACACTTGATAACAAAACTAACTATAAAAAATGATTCATGCTTATGGTCATACTTTATTATTGTATGCGTTACCTGCTCTAAAGAGCAAGCCTTATTTATTAAATTGCAAAAAACACAACGTTGAATCTTTAAAACCAAATTTTAAAAATATAAACAAGTTAACATTTACTTGACATTAGGAATTGACGGGCGATGAGTATTTCGTTTTTCATAACGACCGACTATGGCATCTGCCAAATGTTCAGCAAAAATTTCCTGAATACCGCGATATTCCCCAAGACCGTTCAAGTGGCGAACCACCTCAAAGCCTGCTTCTTCAAGCATACTTTGGACGCTGTCGTCTTCATCTCCGAAGATATCATTTAACGCATGATCACCGGCCACCAAGAGCAACGGATGCACATGAATACGGCCCGGACGTTTGCCGTCAAGCCATTCCCACGGAATGACCGTATCTTCTAAATGTGGGAAACATTCCAAAGTGGTAACACGAATATTGGTATGACCGGCACGCCACAATTTTAATTGCAAAGCCGCATACGCCGTGTTACCAGCGGCCATACCGCCGTGACCGACCAGCAAAAGGCCTTCTTCTTCCGGTACATTGAGTTTTTTAATAAAACGCTCAATCAACGTATCATAATCATCCGGCCGTTCTTCCTGACCAATGAAATATAATAAAGGACGACCGATAGCAATATGACGTAATTGGCCTTGACCTTCAAACGCCATAATATTGGCTTTCAGTTTATCGAATTCTTCACCGCCAATCATATGAAGCGGTTGTACCACAATTGATTCATACCCTTCCGCAATGAGTGACTCAATAGCACTTTGTTCCGTATCAATCGTCTCGCCCCGTTCACGTAAACGTTTAACAATAATACGTGAGGTAAAGGCTAAACGAACCTCTTGATCTTTGTATTGATCTTTAATAAACTCAAACACCGGATTAATCTGATTGGTTCTTGCCGTCGGCACCGTAGTGCCGAAAGCCACCACTAAAACAGCTTGCTTCATAGACCCTCCTTTATAAAAAACGGTCCCCAAAGCGAGGACCGTTAACTATTAAATTTATTATCATTTCTCAATTTATATTGTACAGCCCATATGGAACCGACTCTAAAATCTTTTATCTCAGGCCCAGCTTTATTAAACAGCTACGCTTGCACGACTTTCGTTTTCAGACTTAGCCTGTTGATACGCCTGCTGTTTACGCTCAATCATACGAATGGATTGTGCCAAATGCTTCAAGAACAAGTCCTGAATAAACGGATTCTCGCCTAAGCCTTCATTCCAAATCGATACGCCATAACCTTGTTCAGTCAACAGTGTAGCCACTGAATCGGAACGATCACCACCAAGATAATCCATTAAGTGTTCTGACCCGATAAGCGCCAACGGCACTACCAATACTTCCTTATGATCTAAACGATCGAGCAAAGTTAAAGCCTGTTTGAAGTTCGGGAACCCGTTAGATGTAAATACCGCTACATTCTGGCCGTTGCCATATAGGCATTTCAACTGCAAAGCACTGAATTCCAATTGATTTTGGCCGTTAGCCATCAATAAGATGGATTTATTTAAAGCACGAATATTTACATGTTTCATGATGGCATCAATGGTCGCCACATAATCATCAGCGTAGTTTTTCACACCTAAGGAACTCAATAACGGTTTTCCTACGTGAATCCGCATAGCATTACGCTCCATGTTATAGGTAAATACGGCGATAGCTTTGCGCATCTTTTGATAACATTGATCGGCTACTAAGGCAAACGGTAAGACAAAAACATCGCGCACGCCGGTATTCTTAAATTCGGCCAACACTGCTTCCAAGGATTGCACCGGATTATTATATTTTTCATTCCACTTCTCAACCAATGCTTCAGCCAAAAAAACTCGGCGAATCACGGCATCGGGATATGATTTTTTAATCTTTGCTTCCATTATGCCTACGGATTTTTCGACGGCTTCGCCGTAAATTGAACCAAATGTTGCTAAGATAATACCCTTTGTACTCATATTTAAAATCCTCCGATATCAAGAATACCTCTAACCTGTTACCATAATCGAACATCTTAATCAGACAAAAGTTTGTCATATTTCACATTATCGAAAACATTCGAAATATATGTTGATTATTATTTGTTGGTATAATGATACGTTAGATTTTATTTTTAGTCAATGAGAACTTCTCTCATTTTTAACTTTATCAGTGATTATCAACGATAAATCAAAAATTTAATTATATTTTCATCGACTAAATCTATCTTTAACGATTTACTTCTATTTTCATCGATTTAAAGAAGATTTATCGTAAGTTACAAATACAAAGTCTACCACTTGTTTGCAGGTATTATATTAATAATTCAGATAATACTGTACTAACCACGGTCATAGTCAGGTACTGACATTACTAAATGATTAACATCCTACACTTTTGAATCTTTATGCAACTATATACATTATTTATGTAATTCAATACTTAATAAATAATCCGTATATGTATAACTAACTGAAAATGCTATAGCTTTACTGATAACAATTAAGGTTGCGAGAACACACGCGGTGCTACAACACCAAAAATTTCAGCAATCATAGGCAAATATTTACCTTCAATTAAGGTACGTTTACGTTCACTCTTCGTGATGAGCCACAATTGCTTACCGTTATACGTGATACGTAATAAACTGTTAATATATTCGTTGAAATCATCTTCACCCATGGCCTGTTGCAATTCCAATAATTTAGAATGTAACGGTTCTGTTTGATATTCTTCACGTTCCAATGCAGGCGTAAACGCCACTTCATATACCGATTCCGATACTTCACGAGGACCGGCAGCATTTGTAAATTGATCCATTATATGGACCTCCTTTGTAATATAATTGTCATTAATCATAGAGTACAATTACCGTATGACAAATAATATTCTATATTCATAGTACCAAACTTTGCCGGCTTTGCCTATGTATAAACAAAAAAGTACGACACAAATAACCAAAAGTTATTACTCATTCTCCCTATGTATACCCTACCCGGTATTGCATGTCAAGCACAGATGAAATTGTCACTCAAAACTCAAAAATATAAGCGTAATTTTACGCTGTTAAATTTCATTTTTGTAAGCATGTTATGTGTAGCAGACGTCAGCAAAGTTGTACACAAATTTTGCCCGGTAGTCCTCAAAGTCATCAAATTTATTAGACTTCCAAGGATGACGCATAGAAGAAATATAAACCTTCCTTGGTTTGTGAACCGGGTTAGCATGTGTAGGCTGATCAAATTCTAGGGAATATGCTTTTCTAGCCGGCACAGGCTGTAGTTTAAACAAGGATTCCTTGCAAGAGGCGAATAGCGTTCCATCTAAAGCCTTAATAACAAGGACTTTGTTACCTTTCTTTAAATATGCCTGCGTACCATCCGGTTTAATAAATTGGTAATATTGGTTATGGTATGAAATGCAATGCCCTTTATCCACAATTCTAGAGCCTAATACTGCTAATGTAAGGTTAATATCTTCCTCAGAGAGTTGCCTTTCGAAGACAGACATGGTATTGTTGAGGTAAGGTAGTTTCTTTTGGTTTAGCTGCGCTAAATACGTTGTGGTGACATATTCATTGGCAGCCTCAATAGAATCTATCCCTAATCGTCTAAACTCAACAGGAAGGCGAGATTGAAGTGTTTGGAAGAGTCGTTCAATCTTTCCTTGCGCTTCAGCAGAAAAGCCAGGGTGCAAGTGTATGCCAAGTTGTTGACAGGCGTATGCATATTGCGTCGGTGTATCGCTTTCAGGAGCGCGTACACCGGCTTTTTTGTATTCAAAAACAGTGCGCCCATCCGTTTGAATATTAGCCGGAATACCGTAATTTCTTAACATTTGGGCCGTTAGTTCATAATACCCTTTTAGCGTCTCTTGTTCAGCAAAATACAGGCCCGTAACTATGCCCGTACTGTCATCGATGGCTGCGTGTAGTGATGTTTTTGTAGTACCGAACCAAAGATGCGGTGATGCGTCTATATAGATTTTTTTCCCGGCGTATCGCGAGGCGGATCGTCTAGGATGTGGTCGTTTACTCTCAACAGCCTCTTCTAGCCTAATTAATGGTTCCGACGCATTAGCAGGCTTGTTGGACAAGGCATCCTTTTTTCTGAGAGCACGTCTAGTTGCAGCATGAGCCTTAGGAGAGAGTATGTCATACTCTTTGAATATATTGCGTAATGTGGATATAGATGGTGTAGGGACTTCCGGATGGTAGTGTGTTAATAATTCGTGGAAATGGACAAAATTGGCATCGTAGTACAAAGTGTTGTAAATATCAACAATTTGCCGTCTAATAGCGCGTGAAACCGTAGTACTTGGTTTATGTTGATGGTTGCCATGTCTGAAATAAGCCTTACCATGCTCTTTGTATCCTTTGATGTGACGGTAGATTGTTCTCATACTACATCCCAGTCTTAGAGCAGCCCGTTTCTTATTACCGGCGTGGTCTACTAGATTCTTAATTACTTCATATGTGTCTTGTTCGTTCAATGTTAAAATTACCTTTCTCATATTGTACCTCCAATATAGAGTATACAATATGTGTGACAAAATCATTTACGTTTATACTATGACAATATCATATGTGTTTTACACCCCAGGTATACCCTACCCGGTATTGCATTGACAGTGGACATTTATTCCACTATAATGATTATCAAATGAATACGACCTTCAAGGTGCACGACTTAAAAGAGAAGAGCAGTAAAAGCTGCCGCGGTCCCGCCGCTGTAAGAGGGAGCACAATCAAGATGCCACTGGAACTTTCCGGGAAGGTGATTGTTGCGTTGAACTTGAGCCAGAAGACCTGCCTTGATGGATTGCCGATAACCCACGAACGATGGCGAGGTTAATCAATGTCACTACTTGTACTATACACTGACATACAATAATTTATACATTTATAATAAACTTTATTAAGCTTATTATCTAATGATTTCCGTCAGGTGCTTAGCATCACTAGTGTATTATTCCTCTGCTCGCGTGGGCAGAGGTTTTTTTGTATTTAATTTTATTTTTTAGTTTTATTTTTTTAATCTTCTTTTTATCACGAGGAGTGAATGAAATGAGTAAACAAATTTTCAAGAAAGCATTAGCTACAACGTTGGCAGTGGCCGCATTAACAGGGTTCGGATTCCTTGGTACCCAAGCAGATGCAGCTTACAAATTAAGTGATGAAGTAACAACGGCTACACCTGCATTATTGGAAGCAACTGAAATCGGTGTTCGTACTTACAACACAACCGATCCTGTATTGGCTAAAGCACCAAACAAAGATGCTATCGTAGTAATGAGCTTTGGTACTACTTTCACTGACACTCGTGCTAAAACAATTGGTGCTACCGTTAAAGAAATTCAGGAACAACATCCGGGCGTAAAAGTAGTAACTGCTTTCACATCCCATATCATTATCGACCGCATCAAAGCTAAAGAAGGTATCACTTACCCTACCCCTGAAGAAGCTCTTGATCAATTAAAAGCTGAAGGTTACACTCGCGTTGCTTTGGCAACTCTTGACGTAATCCCTGGTATCGAATACAACTACAAAACCGCTGTTTACAACCAGTACAAACATAACTTCAAAAAAATGACATTCGGTACACCACTCATGTACTGGATGGGCCAGGAAGGTCAAACTGACGATATCGCTAAAACAGTACAAGCTGTAGCTACTCAGTTCCCTAAAGTTGGTCCTAAAGACGCTGTTCTTATTATGGCTCATGGTACTCCTGATCCTTCCAACGCTTACTACGCTGTAATCCAAGATCGCTTGGAATCTGCAGGTCTTAAAAACACTTACATCTACACTGTAGAAGGTTGGCCAAGTCTTGAAGACATTATCCCTCAATTAAAAGCTAAAGGCATTAACCATGTAACCCTTATGCCATTCATGATGGTAGCCGGTGACCATGCTAACAACGATATGTCCGGTGACGAACCTGATTCCCATAAATCCATCTTGATGGCTGACGGCTTCAAAGTAGACACTTACATTCATGGTCTTGGCGAAAATCAAAAAGTCCGTGACTTGTTTGCCGCTCATGCTCAAGAAGCTTGGGAAGCCCTTGAAAACGACGCTAAATAAGATAAGTAACCAACCCGTTACTTTTTACCGTAAGGGTTAAGTCAAATAATAAGGAGGCTGTAAGAAAATGTAGAGTATATCACATTTTACTTGCAGCCTCTTTTGATTGTCTTATAAATTGTAAAGCCATTAAAATTGTCTTTTACGGAATTCAACTATATTAAAGCCATAGGCAAGCGATACAACCTGTGGTATAGTACAAATAAGCAGTACAACATGTAATCGTACTTCTATCTTTACGAACTAAATTCGCTATAATCTATCAGGCAGGTGTATTATGAAAAAATTTTCACGTTTAACCATCATTGTAATGGCGATGACAGTCATTATGACCCTCCTTGCCGGCTGTGGCAAAACAGACTCAACATCGTCTAATGAAACCCGTACTCTGACGTACAAAGATCAAACGTATACGGTACCGGCTAAACCCGAACGAATCGCCGTATTGTCCAACTCCCTACTCTACTTTCTTGACGCCGTTGACGGTAAGTCCGTAAGTCGAGTAGAAACAACCGATGAATTGCCGGCTAATCTTAAAGAATTACCATCCTTGGGTCAAACCGCCAACATCAACATGGAACAACTTTTAGGCTTAAAACCGGATTTGGTAATCGGCCTCAGCAATCAGCACGGTAAATATGAAGGTCAATTACAGAGCAATAAATTACCGTATATTTTAATTGCCTATGACGGCATTAAAGACAATGTGCCTCTTTTACAATTCTTAGGCCAATTGACAAATCACGAAGATAAAGCCAAAGAAGTCATTGCTCAATATAACGGTAAAATTGACAAAGTAAAAGCAGCCATTAAAGATGTACCCCCTGCCCGTGTAGCCGTATTACGCGCTACCGGTAAAGCCGTAACCGCCGAAACCACCTTAGCTGTAACAGCCGCTATAGTTGAAGAATTGGGCATGCAGAATGTGGTATTACAACATGGCGATTTTGACAAATCCGCCAAAACGATTCCATATTCTTTAGAAACCTTGGCTTCAGACGATCCTGACATCATCTTCATCGCTACAATGGGCAAAAAAGACGAAATAACCAAAACAATGGAAAAAGAAATGACGAGCAATCCTGCTTGGCAGAATTTAAAAGCTGTTAAAAACGGAAAGGTATTCTACTTGCCATCCAATTGGTTCTTATTGAATCCGGGCTTGCATACGCCGGACGCTATGGCAGAACTTGTAAAAATGGCCTACGGCATCGATGTAACATTCTAATTTGATACATAGCTAAAACCAACAGATTCTGTACCATACAAAAAAACTAAGAGGCTCTACCGAACGCTGATGACATTCATCAACCGTTCGGTAACGCCTCTTTTTTAATGGCAATTATAAGATTCTATCGCCTGTTCTGTTATGTTATTGCTATGTTATTGCTATTCTAGCGGTATTCGATTGTTATTCCCACAATCGAATCACTCAGCTTACGGCACAAGCCCTTCGATTTTAATATACGGGCTGTTATCGGGGCCCTCTTCGATAACAGATTCCACTGAAAATACAGTTTTCAAAAGTTCAGCCGTCATAACCGTCTTTGGATTGCCCATAGCTGCCAAATGCCCTTGATGAAGCACCGCCACCTGATCGGAGTAGCGAGCGGCCTGATTAAGTTCATGAAGCACCATAACTACGGTAAGTCCTTGTTCGCGATTCAAACGACGGAGCAATTCCATCACTTCGAACTGATGATTAATATCCAGATACGTCGTCGGTTCATCCAAGAGCAAAATATCCGGTTCCTGTGCCAAGGCCATCGCAATCCAAACGCGCTGTCGCTCCCCACCGGATAATGATGACACCGGTTGGTTACGCAAATGCGTCGTTTTTGTTACCGCCATAGCACTTTCCACGGCTTTACGGTCTTCACCAGCCGTATTACGCCACCAATTCTGATGCGGAAAACGCCCACAATAAATGAGTTCTTCCACCACCATATCGCGAGGAACTTCCGGGGATTGCGGTAAGAAGGCCATCCGCTGTGCCAAGGAACGTGGCGAATAGGACAATGCTTTTTGACCACTGATATAAATGGTACCGTTAATCGGCTTAACACTGCCGGTAATACATTTTAATAGTGTACTTTTACCGCATCCGTTAGGTCCGATAAGCGTCGTAATTGCACCGGTCGGCACTTCCCAGGTAATGCCCTTCAACACATCTTTTTGTTCAAAGGAAACCACAATGTTTTCAACAGCAATAGCCGGAACCGTTCCTGTTGCTGCAGATATTTGTACTTGATTACTCATAGTCATTAAGCATCCCTCCGCAACAAATATAAGAAGAACGGTGCACCGAAGAAGGCCATGATAATGCCAACCGGCACTTCTACAGGGCTAAAAAGCACACGTCCCAGCGTATCGCTGATAACAAGAACAGCGGCCCCCAAGAACGCCGAACCGGGCAGTAAGAATTTATAATCGGTTCCTATAAGCATACGTGCCACATGAGGAATGACAAGCCCCACAAACCCGATAAGACCGGCCACACTGACCGCACTGGCCGCCAAAAAAGCAGCCACTGCCGTCATAGTAAAACGCGTCTGTTCTACCGGCAAACCCAACCCCTTGGCGGTTTCATCACCAAGACTCAGAATTGTGAGTCGCTGTGAGCCCAAGAAGGCCGTAATTAAACCGATAACCGTGTACGGTGCCAACAGATATACCTGTGGCCAACTGCGTGCCGATAAGCCCCCTACCATCCACAGTAAGGCACCTTGCACGCGGTCGCCGTAGAACACCAGTAAAGCGGAAATACCGGAGCCTAAAAAGGCCGCTACCGCCACACCGGCCAAAATAATACGGGTCGGTCGAATTCCGTTTTTCCAAGCTAAGGCATATACCATAAGAGCTGCCGCCAAAGCACCTACGAAGGCCACCAGCGGTACCAAATATTCCCAGCTTGGGAAGAGAATCAGGATAATAACACCGGCCAAACCGGCACCGGAGGAAACCCCCACAATCTGAGGATCAGCCAACGGGTTTTTCATAACAGCCTGCAAAATGGCACCGGCTACCGCCAAATTGGCACCTACTAAGGCGGCTACAATATTACGAGGAAAACGGATATTCCAAATAACCATATCCTGTGTATCTTTTAGTTCGGAGCTCCATAAGGTTTGCCAAATTTTGCTCAAAGTTATATCCGCTGAACCGAACACAAGTGAAATAATCATAGCGGCAACAGCCAATGCCAAAAAGCTGAGTACTATAAAACTGCGCGTCACATTGCGATGACGTTCATTTGACCGGCCGCCTTTATTTACGGTACTCGCTTCTTGCGGATGATTACTCTGATTAGTCATTTTTCTTGGACTCGTTGTCTTGCACAAACAACATACCGTCACGTTTTACGCCGGTATAAAGTAAGGCATTTACAACGGAAGCGGCAATCGGGCTACCGCCTTTATTGCCTTTTACCGTAATGTACGGTACCGGCGATACTTCCATCAAATAATCTTTAGATTCAGCAGCACCGACGAAGCCTACCGGAATACCGATAATAAGAGCCGGTTTAACGCCTTCTTCCAAGGCGAGACGCAATACTTCATAAAGAGCAGTTGGTGCATTACCGATAGCAACGATCTGACCGTCTAATTGTTTACCGAACGTACGCATAGCGGCGATGGAACGGGTTACACCCAATTCTTTAGCCAATTCAGCAACTTTTTCATCTTTAATGAGGCAATGTACTTCACTGCCGCGAAGGGCTAAGGCCGGTTTATTGATACCGGTGCGAACCATTTCTACGTCGCAGTACACATGAGCACCGTTTTGCAACGCTTCAATCCCTTTTTTTACCGCATCGGGACTGGTACGCACGAGCTGAGCGTATTCTACGTCACCGGATGCATGGATGGTGCGGGAATATACACGCACTTCATCATCGGTAAGATTTAAATCTTTAACGTATGGATAAATGATTTCCATACTTTTATCTTCAATAGCTTTAGGATTTTTAATGTACTCCACTTGTCTTGTCCTCCCATAAATCACAGAACTCCTGAGCCGTGGAAATGGTCATAGCCCCTTTGGCAGGCTCCGGACGATCAATAACAATTATATGTAAACCTAAATCAATAGCCGCTTGAAGTTTCGTATCGGAACCGCCTACGAGGCCCGAATTCTTCATAACAACCACATCCGCCTTTGTATCGGCGAACATGACTTTGTTCATATCATAACTGAACGGACCCTGCATGGCAATAATCCGTTTCGGCGACACCCCGAGGTCTTCCATGATGCCAAGCACTTCCGCCGTCGGCAACACGCGCGTCCAAACATCAATATCCCGAAGGGCTTCCGCTTTCGCAAAAATCCCCATGGTTTTGCTGCCCGTCGTCAAGTAGACTCGCTTATTAAGCCCGCTAGCCAGTTCACCGGCCAATTGAGCCGCTTCTGCTTCGTTGCTTACATGATGTAATTTATCATAGTCAGGCAACGGTACTTCCTTGCGTTCAAAACGAAGGAACGGAATATTCATTTCAGCCACCGCATCCCGTGCCGTAGCAGTAACTACGGCCGCGTACGGATGACTGGCATCAATCAAAAGACGAATATTTTTATCGGCAATAATCTCTTTCATCGCCTCTTTGTCGAGACGCCCCGTATGTACTTCGATGCCTTCGTGAGCCGCGAGCTGCGCCCCATATTGGCTGACGACCGATACGAATACAGGTTCCTTCGTCGTTTCACGAACGGTTACTGCTAAATTGCGACCATCTAATGTGCCCGCAATGACCCAAATCATAATTTATAGCCTCGAGGCGTAATCATGCGACCGTTTTCAACATAGGTCTGGCTGTTGCCGATGATAACCAAAGTCTGCATATCGATTTCTTCTTTAGTGAAGTTTTCCAAGTCGGAAATTACCATATGTTGGCCCGGACGACCGGCTTTTTGTACGATACCCACAGGTGTTTTAGGATCGCGATGTTTAAGAACCAATTCACGTACTTCATCCAAATGAGTTACACGTTTTTTACTGCGAGGATTATAAAGGGCAATAACCATATCCCCTTCAGCGCTCAAATCGGCACGTTTTTTGATTAAATCCCAAGGCGTCATAAGGTCGCTCAAGGAAATAACGGCGAAGTCGTGCATCAAAGGAGCACCCAATACGGCAGCAGCCACATTAACGGCGCTGAGACCCGGCACAATGTCAACTTGAGGACGTTGTTCGGCCGGTACTTTGTTGGCCAGTTCCATAACGAGACCAGCCATACCGTAGATGCCGGAGTCACCGCTGGAGATAACCACTACTTCGTGGCCTTCAATGGCTAAGTCTACAGCCTGTTGACAACGGTCAACTTCCTGCATCATAGCGGTGCCCACTTTTTCTTTATCCGCAATTAAATCGGCAATGAGGTCGAGGTATGTCAAATACCCTACCACACGGTCAGCCGCCAAAATAGCTTCGCGAGCTTGCGGCGTCATGAATTCTTCGTTGCCCGGTCCGATACCGATTACTTTGATTGTACCTGGGCGATGGCTACCGTTGTTCGCGGATACACCGTTTTCTTTTGTAGTAATGTTTGGCTCTTGGCCTGTAATAGTGCTGTTGTTTCGCATACGTTGCCTACTCCTATCGTCTGTTTAACAAAATTAGATTCTTCAATATGACTTGCTTCTATAAAAGGCGCCATTTCTTCTTGTGTGAAAAAATGAATGGGCCATTGTAACTCTTCTACAGCCGCCAGCAAACCGACTTCATCGGATTTGACATTCACCGAAGCGGCGGCAGCCACACTCTTAGGCGAGCGATTCACATTCAGCAGTGAATCTTTAATCGCTTCCAAAATTAATTCTTTGGGCGTATCGCGGCGACAACCGATACCTACCACCATAGTCGGCGGTCTCAGTACCAACGTCCGCGGTCCTACCGGCAGGAATAAATCGGTAATGATAACGCGCGCTACGTTTTCACCGCCTTCTTCGCATAAGAACTTGCCCATAACGGTATGCGGGTTGAAGCGAATGAGCGTAATCCCCTGTGCCTTCGCTGCCGCTTCATACTGATGGAAAAAATACAGCGTATCATCTACATAATATTTCACCGTTTCACCGGCTACGAGAGCCGAATTGACTTCACGCAACGCGTCAAAATCTTCCACCTTGCATTCAAGCTTACGCGCCAATACATCGGGCGCCGGAATACCATTCACATCGGTAGCTGTCGTAATAACCGGCGTAGCGCCGATAACCTGAGCAATCTCCGCCGTCCATTCATTGGCGCCGCCTAAATGACCGGATAATAAGCTGATGGCAAAATGCCCTTGTTCATCCATGACCACCACCGCCGGATCTTCCGACTTATGCTTAATATACGGGGCTATCATACGCACCACAATACCCGTAGCCATGATAAAAAGCAGCTTATCATAGGTCTTAAACCATGTTTCCATATGAGGCTTCATGGAGCTGAACAGCGTAGCCGCTTCCCCACTTTGACGGCCTTCTTTTTCAAAACATTCAACCATATGATGCGATGTCGCCAGGAAATACTTGCGCAAACGTTGCCCCAACTTGGCGCCGTGAGCCGTTACGGAAATAATACCAATCTGTTCGGAAACGGTCGAATATTGAATAAACGTTTTTAGGGTCGGTTTTTTATCCTGTATATCCAAAGTACTCACTCTCCGCTATTAGTCCTTGGCACTACGGTACATGTGACTGAAGCCCTTGTCATACAACTTGGACAATTCATAATCACTGTCAAGAACTTTACTTACCACGATCATGGCCTGACGCAATACGCCTTCCTGACTCACGATATCGGCAATCGTTTCTAAAGTGCCGCGAATGATGCGTTGATCCGGCCAGGATGCTTTTACCACAATCGCAACCGGCGTCTTAGGGCTGTAACCGCCGTTAACAAGTTCTTCCGCTACTTTATCAATCATCTGCACACTGAGGAAAATACACATGGTTGCTTCATGAGCGGCGAGCATACCCAATTTTTCCTTCGGTGGCATCGGCGTACGGCCTTCCATACGCGTAATAATAACTGTTTGGGATACATTAGGTAAGGTGTATTCCTGTTTTAAAGCAGCCGCCGTAGCAAGGAACGAACTTACGCCCGGAATTACCGCATAGGTAATGTTCAATTCTTTCAAGCGGTCCATCTGTTCCTGAATGGCCCCGTAAATAGCAGGGTCACCGGTGTGCAAACGAACGATGGCTTTGCCTTCCGCGGCACCGCGCTTCATAACTTCGATTACTTCATCGAGGTTCATGGTTGCACTGTTAAAAATTTCGCAACCTTTTTTACAAGCCGCCAAAATATCCGGATTTACCAAAGAACCGGCGTAAATTACGATATCCGCTTCACTGACCAAACGATAACCTTTGCGGGTAATCAGCTCCGGATCCCCCGGGCCGGCCCCCACAAAATGAACTACCGGTACTTCTTGATTCGTCATGGCAGTATCGCCCGACATTGTTTTATCTGTACTCATGTGACAGTTTACCTCCCCGGCCTTACGGCCTCAAGTTATATATACTTCATTCGCCTAAACGACATATTCAGACGAACGATTTATATCTGTTCTCAGTAACCTATTTAGTTGCTTCTTCAGCATTAGCCGTTTCGGTCTCAGCCTGTTTAACTGCGGTTACAATAAAAATCGGACTCAATGGATTCAACAAATGATACGGACCGGCTTTACGGAAACGATTAATTTGCATCTGATAGCCTTCATAGGTGAAAGGACGACCTTTTAACGCTTTCAAAATCGTGTAACCGGTTTCCATGGTTACCGCCGTTACGACAAGACGGCCACCCGGTTTTAAGAGGCGCTCGGATTCATCGAGAATCGCATCCATACCGCCCGCACTGCCGCCGATAATGATGGCATCAAGGGCCGGTAAATCTTCCATGCCTTCCGGTGCTTTTGCCTCGATTACCGTTAAATTATTAACACCAAACTTCGTCATATTCGCCTTGATAAGTTCGATGCCCTTGGCAAAACGTTCAATAGCATATACATGCCCTTGCGGTGCCCCCAATGCCGCTTCAATGGAAATGGAACCCGTACCGGCGCCAACATCAAGAACATAACTCTCCTCCTGCACACGCGCTTCATTGAGTACGGCCATACGAATTTCGCGCTTCGTCATAGGCACATCGCCGCGAATAAATTCTTCATCTTCAATGCCGAAAAAATGCCGCATGGATACCTCCTTAATATATTAAGATTCAAAAGTCATAAATGAGCTTCAACGCTCACCGATAATCCTAAGTTTACCCCAGCACTATAAATACGGAATGCTCAAAACCCGAAAGTCTTGTGATATCCGTCAAAGTACCGTGCTCAATTCGTTCATCTTCATAGCTGAGTCGTTCTAAAGCCACCGACTTCGTATCGGCCGGCCAGCCGTGCTCCATTAAAATTTGAGCAATCGCCGCCGGATTATGTTCCTTATCCGTCAAAAAGCCAAGCTTACGCCCCGCTTCATAACGAAGTGATTCCTCTTTCGGGACACGACCGTGAAAACTCAACAAATCCGCATCCTGCCACACTTCGCCGATACGAGCAAAGGCAAAGGTCATGGAACTGATGCCCGGCACCACATCAATCGGCGTATCAGGGAACTTCTTCTTAAGATACGGCAATAAGCTGTAATAGCCCGTATCACCGCTTACCATGACAACTACATCATGGCTCTTAAGCTGTTCTTCAATCCAAAGAGCTAATTCAGTGAGCTTACCGGTAACCGAATGCGTGAGCTGCCCTTCGTGAGCAAAATCCAATAAAGACCGTTCACTCCCGACGAGTACCTTGGCTTCTTCAATTAATTTAAGACCGCGCGGTACCACATAATCGGGATTCCCCGGGCCGATACCTACAACGTAGAGGGTATTTGCCAATGCTCTTCACCTCCGATACGCTTAGCCGTTTCATCGACCGCCAAAATTTCGCCGTCCAACGTAGCAATAATAATACCGACTTCCGCCTCATTCGCAATATAGCGTTCCGAGCGCATAGATGCTCTGTCTGCTACACGCTGATAAACGCTCGTCAAATGCTCGCGTGCCAGAATCGGCATAGCCGCTTCCGTGGTGCGACACTCCATAATTTCATTAGCCACTTTAGTAGAAGCACCATCCAGTGCCGCATAGGCTACGAGAGTCTCCATTCGGCCGTCACTCATACGATTATGGGTATGAAAACTGCCGGACGCGAGTTTTATAATCTTACCGATATGACCGATAATAACAATCTTTTTAAAACCGGCTTTCACGCATTGCTCCAGCATAAAGCCGATAAAATTAGACGTTTCCGCCATCTGATTAATGGCAATTCCCAGCACATTCTTGGCCAATTCCTGACCGATACGCCCCGGTACCAACACAGCCGTTTCATAACCGGCCGCTTTCATAACTGTGAGCTGAGGTACCAAAGAGTTTTTAAAACCTTCTTCACTCATGGGCTTCACAATCCCGGTTGTGCCGATAATGGAAATACCGCCTTCAATGCCGAGCGTACTGTTCAGCGTTTTCTTCGCCAGTACTTCCCCGTTTGGCACCGATACCGTCACGATAACGCCTTGACCGGCCGTGCAAAACTCATTAAATACGGTGGTCATCATGATGCGTGGTCCCGGATTAATGGCCGGTTCTCCCGGTGGCATAGCCAAGCCCGGTTTCGTTACAGTGCCGACGCCGAAACCGGCTCGAAACTGCAACGTGCCGTCATCCGTCAGCTGTACCGTAGTCACCACATCGGTGCCGTGTGTTACATCCGGATCGTCGCCGCCATCTTTAACCACAGTAGCTCGCGCTTCAGTATCGGATAGCACCTCTACCGACTTAACCGGCACTTCAATCGGCGTATCTTGCGGATTAATCACCGTCACACGAGTCGGATACTCTTCCTGCAACAATGCCATTAAAGCTGCCTTCATACCGGCCGTGGCACAGGAACCGGTCGTATAGCCGCCTCGCATAGCCTCAATATCCATTTATACCTCCTTTAGTGAAAGAATCTTTCACAGCTTGATATCATGGTAAAGAGCAGCAATATTACGCTGCTCTTGTGGGCTCTACTTAGGAGCGGAAATTTACAAATTGCAATTCTACCGGTAAATCCTGTTGTTTCAACATTTGAATAACTTCTTGCAAGGAGTCTTTATCTTTGCCGGTAACACGCACTTGATCTTCCATAATCTGTGCCGTTACTTTAAGTTTCATATTTTTAATTAATTTAACCACATCTTTAGCGGTTTCTTTAGAAATACCTTTTTTAATGGTAATCACCTGGCGAACGGTAGCTCCCGATGCCGGTTCCACCTTACCGTAATCAAGATTCTTAAGCGCCACATTACGCTTAACCATCTTGCCTTTAATAACGTCGATTACGGCGTTTAATTTATATTCATCATCAGAAATCACCTTAATAGTTTCCCCTTCAAGACTGATTTCGGATTTGCTGCCGCGAAAATCATAACGAGTACCAATTTCTTTTTTTGCTTGGTTAACTGCGTTATCAACTTCTTGCATATTTACTTCAGACACTACGTCAAACGAACAATCTTTGGCCATGTATATGCCTCCTTTGCTTTTTAAATAGTACTATTATTATATCATATAGGCCCCGTTCCTCACATAGAAAGGTTTGGAAAATTGAACTTTGTATGAAATTTTTTTATACCTTTGCTACAATAGAGATATGAAACAGACACCAGAGGCAGCCACGACTGCCAAAAACACATTACAACAAAATACAGCCATCGAAAATGACAGCCGCACAAATACAAAAGAACCGGCAAATACAGCCGTGCTCGGCGAGCCGCTTTTACATTTAGTTGTTCCAGCTAAGCCAAATGCTCCAAAGGCAATGCGCCTGTCCATCAATCATTTAGTGCGTGGAGCCGGCGTATCACAGGCCATGCGGCGTCGTTTACGGACAGAAGGCCTCGTTTATGTAAATAATCAAACCTCTTCATGGCACAGTTTAGTCGTGCCCGGCGATACGATAACACTTTACTTGCCAAAGCAGGAACCAAACTTCACGCCTTGGGACTATGAAATTCCTATCATCTACGAAGACGAGCACCTGCTCATAATCAATAAACCGACAGGACTCCTCATGCATCCTACATCGACCGAGCGTTTTCATACGGTAGCCAATGCACTCTTTCATTATTTTGAAAAAACGAAGCAAACACAAGCTGCTTTCCACCCCGTTCATCGCCTCGACAAGGACACATCCGGCCTCGTGATTATTGCCAAAAACGCCTTAGTGCAGCACAGTTTTACCAAAACGCACACGCCTATCCGCAAAATCTATGAGGCACTGTGTGAAGGCTTTTTCCCGGCAGACTATGCCACCATTCACTGGCCCATTGCACGCAAAGAAGGCAGTATCATCGAACGCACCGTCAGCTCCGTCGGCAAGCCGGCCCACACGGACATTACCTGTTTAGCCCGTCATAAACGGCTATCCCTCGTCCGCTTTGTCCTTCACACCGGCCGAACCCATCAAATTCGCGTACACATGTCACAATTGGGATTCCCACTCGTGGGCGATGACCTCTATGGCGGTTCGCTCAATTTACTTCAAAATCAAGCATTACACGCCATTGGGCTACAATTTGTCCACCCTATGACGCATACGTTCATAACGGTGACCGCTCCGCTCCCCAAAGCCTGGGAACCCTTGATTTCACAGTACTTAAGCCCCAACAAGAATTCTTTTTGACAAAAATTTCATTGTGCCCCACAGCTATACAGTCATAGAGCCCCACTATTATGCATAAATAGCAGTAGCCGTTTAAGAGTCTTCTTGCTATACTTAACTTGATGTATGACATTCCTTATCAGTTATCAGTATTCCATTACAAGGAGGAAATACTATGCCATTAGTTTCAACAACAGACATGTTTAAAAAAGCCTATGAAGGCGGTTATGCTATTGGTGCTTTCAATGTTAACAACATGGAAATTGTACAAGGTATCGTTGATGCGGCTAAAGAAGAACAATCTCCGTTGATTCTTCAAGTATCCGCCGGTGCCCGCAAATACGCAAAACACATTTATCTTGTAAAATTAGTAGAAGCAGCCCTTGAAGATACGGGCTTACCAATCGCCTTACATCTTGACCACGGTGACGACTTTGAAATCTGTAAATCCTGTATCGACGGCGGTTTCAGTTCCGTTATGATTGACGGATCCAAACATGATTTTGAAACCAACGTGGCTTTGACTAAAAAAGTTGTTGAATATGCTCACGCACACGGCGTAGTAGTTGAAGGCGAATTAGGTCGTTTGGCCGGCGTTGAAGACGATGTAAACGTAAGTGAAAAAGACGCTCTCTTCACCGATCCCGATCAGGCTGCCGAATTCGTAGAACGTACCGGCGTTGACTCCTTGGCTATCGCTATCGGCACCAGCCACGGTGCTTACAAATTCAAAGGCGAACCATACCTTGACTTCGAACGTTTGGAAAAAGTAGGTAAATTATTACCGGGCTTCCCTATCGTTTTACACGGTGCTTCCACAGTATTGCCTGAATTCGTTGAAAAATGTAACAAATTTGGCGGCAGCATTCCGGGTGCCCAAGGTGTCCCTGAAGAAATGCTTCGCAAAGCGGCGTCCATGTCCGTATGTAAAATCAACATCGACACCGACTTACGCTTGGCTATGACAGCATCCATCCGCGAATTCTTCGTTAATAACCCATCCGAATTTGACCCTCGTAAATACTTGGGACCTGCTCGTGATGCGATCAAAGGCATGGTACAGCACAAAATTAAAAACGTATTGGGTTCCTCCGGTAAATTATAATCGTAAAACTCTCAGGCTACAGTTATTTAAAATCCACTGCACAATTAACTACCGAGTAACCTGAAGTCGGGACAAATACTGACAAAGTATATATCCTAAAACTCTTTATTAGATGTACAAATGTATAATCCATAACTAAAAAAGAAGTAGTTTATCTAAATCTTTAGATTGACTGCTTCTTTTTTTACTGTTATAATGACTTCACAATTAAGAATAACATACAATGCTGACGGATTAGTGGAATTAACCACGTGTATTGTATGCGAAGAAACGCCGACCGTCTGGGCAGAAGATTGCTCAGGCGGTCTTTTGCATATTTTGAAAGCCTTTACCTGCCTTTCAATCATCAAAAGACTACTAGTAAAGCCTATTTAAAAGTATTTATAACTCTTCTGAAAAGACTTTGAGCAACTTCTTTCATTACAGAAAGGATGATTGTATGCGAAATCGTTGGTTAATTGCCTTGGCGGCTATCGGAATTCACATTTCTATCGGCAGTGTCTATGCTTGGAGCGTTTTAACACGCCCTATCATGGCTGCTATGGGTTGGTCCCTTAAAGAAACAACTTGGACCTTCTCCTTGGCTATTTTATTCCTCGGTCTTTCCGCCGGTTTACTCGGCAGTGTGGCTGAAAAAATGGGACCTAAAAAGAGCGGTTTATGGAGTACCCTCTTCTTCGGGATCGGTATGTTGGGCACCGGCTATGCTTTAGAAGCTCACAGCCTTACCTTGCTCTACATCTTCTATGGTGTCATCGGTGGTATCGGCCTCGGCGTCGGTTATATCACACCGGTGTCCACTCTCGTTAAATACTTCCCGCGCAATCGCGGCTTTGCCACCGGTTTGGCTATCATGGGCTTCGGTTTTGCGGCCTTAATCGCCGGTCCTTTAATGCAATACTTAACGGCACAATACAGCTTGGTGCAAACATTCCAAATTCTGGGCGTAGCCTACATCATCATTATGGCTCTTTCGTCCTTATATTTAAAACCACCAACAAACCATGCAGCAACTGTAACTACTGATGCAACTGCTACAAACAGTACTGAAAAAGCACAAACTACTGCAGCTGCTCGCCCGGCTAACACTTTATTCAATCGCGGTATGAACGCTCATGAAGCCATGCGCACTTGGCAGTTCAGTGCTTTATGGTGGATTTTCTTCATCAACATCACTTGCGGTATCGGCTTATTAGCCGTAGCCTCCCCAATGGCTCAGGAAATCGTAGGCATGAACGCTACGGAAGCCGCTTCCATGGTTGGTATTATCGGTCTTTTGAACGGTCTTGGCCGCATCGGTTGGTCCACTATTTCCGACTACATCGGCCGACCTTTTACCTACATGTTGTTCTTCCTCATTGAAATCTTGGCTTTCTTTGCCCTCGGCCATACGAGCAATTCGTTCTTCTTCCAATTCCTCGTATTTGCCATTATTACCTGCTACGGAGGCGGTTTTGCCTGCATGCCGGCTTATCTCAGCGATTTATTCGGCACCAAAGCACTCAGCGCCATTCACGGTCGCGTATTAACAGCTTGGGGCTTCGCCGGTATCGCCGGTCCTATGCTCGTATCCTTCCTTCGTGAAAGCACCAACAGCTACAGCGGTCCGCTCTTCGTATTCAGTGCTTTGTTCGTATTGAACTTGGCCGTAGCTGTGGCACTTAAAGTGTTCACTAAAGATCATCACTTTGAAGCGGAAGAAAAAGTTGTTGAAGAATCATTGAATAACACGTCTGTAACGAGTGCATAAACTTAAAATATTAACATATTAAATCAAAAGACGAAAACATCAGCATTCATTCCTGTTGTTTTCGTCTTTTTTTACTCTTTATTCGAATTGTAATCCCAAATAGTATTTTCAGAGATTTTAGAAACTCTTGATTCTATTTGACCATAAGTTAAATCACTTCTTTCTCAAAATCCTAATGCAGGTTACTCGAATGTATGTTAAAATTAAATATTGATAGGCTGAAGTTAAATATAGCCTTAAATGCGATTGAAAATATTAACTACCATATGAATATCAAGTTGGGAGTATAGTAAATGGTTAACCGATTTTTACAAGGAACTCTTATTCTTACCATTGCCGGCTTTGTGGTCAAGGCCATCGGCAGCATCAACTGGATTTTGCTGTCCCGTGTACTCGGCGGTGAAGGTATTGGGATTTACCAGATGGCATTCCCTATTTACCTCTTGTCGTTGCAACTATCCAGTGCCGGGATTCCGATTGCAATTTCAATTTTAACTGCGGAAAAACTTGCCCGTTTCGATTATCGCGGAGCCCAGAAGGTTTTCAAACTATCCTTCTACCTTCTCTTTGCTACCGGCCTGCTATTCAGTATCCTGATGTGGTTCGGTGCGGATTGGCTTATTTCATCAGGATATATCATTGATGACCGAGCTTATTTAGCCTTACTCGCCTTAGCTCCGGCCATTTTCTTTGTAACACTCATTTCGTGTTACCGCGGCTATTTACAAGGTTGGCAATTAATGACGCCAACTGCTGTGAGCCAAATTATTGAACAATTACTTCGCGTAGTTGTTATGCTCGGGGCTGCGTATATGCTCCTTCCTTACAGTCTCGGAGCCGCCGCCGGCGGTGCCAGCATGGGGGCCGGTATCGGTGCCTTCGGTGCCCTCTTAGTACTTATGTACTACTATTATAAATTACCGAAATCCCCGGAAGACGCTCATAAACAACCGGAAGGTCCCGGCGAATCCTCCGGATCGATTGTAAAACGCCTTATCAAATTGGCCATTCCGATTTCCTTAGCCAGCTTAATGTTACCGTTAGTGGCAAACCTTGATTTGTTTATCGTGCCGCGTCGTTTGGAAGTAGCCGGTTTTACCACTAGCCAAGCAACCGAACTCTTCGGTTATTTAACGGGTATGGCGGTGCCACTCATCAACTTGGCAACAATTATTACGGCTGCTTTGGCAACCAGTATCGTACCTGCCATCTCCAATGCGAATGCGACGGGCGATAAAAAAGGCGTGTACTACCGCACGGCCGGTGCTATGCGCATTACCTTTATGTCAACTGTGCCATTTACCTTAATGCTCTACGTGTTGGCTGAACCGGTAGTAAGCGTTATCTATAACGCACCGCGTGCCGCAGAAGCTACACAGATTACGGCTATTGCCATTTTCTTCTTAGGCATGCACCAAGTAACAACCGGTGTTTTACAAGGTCTCGGCAAACCGACTCTGCCGGTAATTAACATGGGGATTGCCGCTATTTCCAAGGTTATTTTAAACTGGAACTTAACCGCTCTTCCTTGGCTCGGCATTAGCGGGGCTGCCTATGCAACCGTTGCCGACATCGGCGTGGCTGCCCTTTTAAACTTAATTTGGATCAAAAAATATACGGGATATTTCCTTGATTTTTCCCTACTTTGGAAAAACATCATCAGTGCCATCGTCATGGGCGTGGCCATGTTCTTCCTCTACCCGCCGCTTGAAGGCATCATGCATAAATTCTTTGCCATGGCCATCAGCGCCTTTGTGGGTGGTGTAATCTATGTCATCGTTATGGTTCTCTTAAAAGGCTTGAACCGTCACGACGGCGAACGGATGCCTCTAATTGGAAAGTTTTTTAGGGGGAAAGAGTAATGAATTTTTTTAAAACAAAAACGACTGAATCCTATGCAATATTCTTTGTAGGAGCTGCCCTCTTTATGCAACGAATTTCCATGGGTGCCGGTAATGTGTTGTATGGTCTGGCGATTTTATTCTTTTTAATCAGCCTATACAAACAATATAAAAATCACACGTTGAGAGATAATTTTGTAATCAAAAAAGCTCTTCCCTATTTAAAAATCTTAGGGATTGCCATTCTCCTCATAATGCCGTCTGTATTTGTAAGTGAACACTTGGGAAAATCTTTTAAAGCATTGCTGGAAATTTGGCTTTATCGAGCTTTACCGTTATTTATCATTCCGTTCTGTGCTAAAAGCAAAAAACAAATGTTTTGGCTCTTAGGTGCGGTATTTATCTCATTAAACCTCGATTCTTTATTGGCTTTCTACCAGCATGTATTTTTGAAAAATCCGCGTCCTTCGGGCTTTAGTAATAACCCATTGAACTTAGCTGCGATTCTCGCCATGACCATTCCGGTACAGGTAATTATTATGGCGGAAACTATCTTCCCTATGGGCTTACGAAAATTAGCAGTTGTTTCTATTTTTACAAATATCCTTGGTTTGTTCGGTGGTCAAAGCCGCGGCAGTTGGTTACTGTTAGCATTCACACCGTTCTTCTCGTTTAAGTATTGGCGTAAAAATAAATACTTCCCGATTGCCTATCTCGTAATAGCAGCCATTATCGGTGCTTATGTAGCTTCCAGCCCGAGCATGCAACAACGAATTATATCGACTACCAATATGACGACAGACCGTTCTAATGCGGATCGTATCGTTGTATGGGAATCCGCCGCCATGATGATACATGATTATCCTCTCCTTGGCGTTGGCCCCGGGGAGTTCACCGAAATATATAAAGCACATTATGAATTGCCTGAAAATACACAACGGATGGTACATACCCATAACAACTTCATTCAGGTTACAACAGAATCCGGTGTTATCGGACTTTTAGCTTTCTTAATCTTATTCGGCTACATTGAAGTACGTGCGCTAAAAGATACCTTTAAAGGCAATCCATATGCATACATGCGTCTGGCTGCTACCACGTTCTATTTGCTTTTCGGTCTTATCGATTATACCTTTGATGCTTCAGCCATCATGAAGCTTTACTGGTACTATATCGCTATCAGCTTGAGTTTAGAGGCATTAGCTGAAAATAATTCTGTTGCCGAAATTGCAGAAAACAAACCTTCTAAATCTGACGATAGGGTTTTGGAAAAAGCTTAAAATCTACTTATAGAAATAAAAAACAGAATAAAAAAATAAGAGGGAAGATAAGAATCAAAACTTATCTTTCCTCTTTTAGTTTATTAAGAAATATAAAATTTAAAAATTATAGCGTTTCAATATATTTAATTCCAACTTTGTTTCAATGTGTCGGCTAATTTTGCCGCATCACCTTGTAGAAAATGCCCCTGTACATTCGGCATTGAACTTAACATGGTAATCAATTCCTGTACTTTTTCAGAAACTACGCGGTAAGTTGCATACGAGCCAAAGGAATGTTCCATGCCGAAACACTCAGAAGATAAATCTGCCCCCATTACTACCGCAAGAGCTTTCTCCGGCTGCTTAGCTTCCCAATCAACCAATTCTTTATACATGGTACTTTGCAAGATCTCAACATCAGCACTCCATTGCTTAGTCCAAGTTTTTAAGATTAATAAGGAGTATGCTTTCATATTCCCGGCCCAAATATCGCTGAGGGATTGAGTAATAGTAAGCGCCAATGGGCGTTTTTCCCAATCACATTGAAGAGCCGTCTCGGCAATATCGGTAAAGTATGTTTCATCCTCTTTCATCATCGTTAACGGAGTATATAACAATGACCAACTAATAATGGACGGATGATTTTTATCACGAGTTATTAAGGAGTCTATCGTGTCTTTATGAGTATCCAATAATCTGGATTTAACATCGGCTTTACTGAAGTTCGCCTCGCCCGGTTGCAAATCTTTAGCCAATAAACCGGCTGCCGGCATTTCCGCCACAACCAGAATACCGTTTTCATCAGCCAGCTGTAATACTTCCGGTGAAACCGGACGACCGCTACTGAAAATACAATTACCGCCCATAGCGAGCAACTGTTGAAATTGTTGTTTAACCTGTACGGGATTCGCAGCTAAGGCCATATTCGGCGCTACCAACTCAGTAGCTTTTAACCGAACAACGGTTCCGTTAAGCATCAAGTTACCGCCTTCAACCGCTACGGTACGAATACCTATACGCTGATGATACACATCATGCTGTTTGCCCAAACGGCTCACTTCAAGTTCCAAAGTGTATAAATACCCGTCGCCTACAGTCCAAATATGCGGTTTTTCAACAGTCAACTTGGAATTACCGCCCACACCGGTAGCTACAATGCGACCATCTCGATCGCGTAGTGTTGCCGTCACCAAGCAATTGCCTTGTACATGAGCCATATACTGCACCACAGCCTGTTCAGTAGACAATTCAACCGTCTGAACCATAACATCCGTCAAACGCGTTGTCGGCACAGTATATAAAGTAACATTGCCATAGATACCGGCCGGTACTTCATAATCAAAATTCGGCTGATTTATGCGACGTCCTTTAGGTGATGTAACAGCCTGCCCCGCCGGCAGCGTATAAGCGGACAATTCATTATTTACTTTTACAATAATGCGATTTTCTTCGCCATAGCGTAATTGGCGCGTCACGTTAATAACCGTCGACACAAACGCCCCTTCATGGCGGCCCGCCTCCATGCCGTTGACATACACAACCGCACGATTGCCGATGCCGTCAAAACGCAAAAAGACATCCGAACCGAGCCATCGTTTCGAAATATAAATATTGCGTTCATACCACATAGTACCGCAATAGTTGCGCTCCTCAGGACTTACAAATAAATCCTGCAAAGCCGCCGGTACCGGTACCGACATCTGTCGCGCCACGCCGGTTTCATAGGTTTTATCCTTTGATTTATCAAAGGCAAAAAACCAATTGCCACGCAAATCTATACGGTCTCGAAATGCGTTTGCTACAGGCTGCAATAATTCCATCGTACTCATCAAAGACTCCTCCTATATCTCTTATAAGTATATACTAAATACCTATATCTATTCAATGAATTTATGAAGGAAATTCTGTTTACAATGCACATTTTTTCACCTATACTAAAATAAATATGCAATTTCGAGGGATTATGCAAAAAATGTAAGGAGATTTATTGATGAAACGCCATACTACTATAATTTTTGATTGCGACGGAACGATTTTAAATACATTGGACGATCTCATGGATTCCATGAATTATATTTTGAAAAAACATAATTATCCGACTCGTTCATTAGCGGAAATTCGCAGTTTCGTCGGCAATGGTCTGGGCAAATTGGTAGAACGCAGCGTTCTCACCGGCACCGACCTTACCGTACCACAAGAAAAGCTCGATACCATGCTGGCAGAACTGAAAGAATATTATGCTGAACACAACAACGACAAAACTGCTCCTTATGACGGACTCTATGAACTACTTGCTGCTTTGAAAAAAGAAGGCTACAAAATGGCCGTTGTATCTAATAAAGTGCAAGAAGGCGTAACCGCTTTAAACGACCAATACTTCAAAGAATACTTCAACGTAGCCATCGGCGAAACGCCGGATCGAAAACGTAAACCGGAGCCGGATATGGTTAATGCCGCTTTGAAAGAACTTAACAGCACCTCGGAAGAAGCTGTTTATATCGGCGATTCCGAAGTGGATCTACAAACCGCTAAGAACTCCGGACTCCTCCCTATTGCTGTGACTTGGGGATTTAGAGATGAGGAGTTGCTTAGAGAACTGGGGGCTAAACATGTGGCTCATACGCCGGGGGAAGTGTTGGAGATTATAGAGAGATTAAATAAATAGAATGCCTATACCCCCTCCTTGATTCTCAACTCCGAAAGACTTATAATTTAATCAGAAGGTATTATATAAGGAGGTTGTTATTATGAAAAAATGGTTATCTGCACTAGTACTTACCGCTGTGATTGGCTTAGCAGCGTATCCTATGGTTCAAGCATACGGTAACTCCCAAATGAACGGTTATCAGTACGGCGGTCCATGCTACGGATATAATGGCAATAATTATGGGAACAACGATAATAATCGTAATAACATGATGTATAACAATGACGGAAACAATGGCTATGGTTATCATCATATGATGAACTATAACAACAATTCAAACTCAACGTATTGCCATTAAATTCCCGTATTTATTTTTTAATCACTAAGAAGCAATACTAAAACATTCCATTATTTTCTATAATAGTTATAAATTTAAAAATAGACCATAATTAAATTTAAAATTTAATTATGGTCTATTTTTTACCCAATTGATAATTCATCCTTTGATAATTTGGAAATGCATTTTTTTATTGTTTCTACCAATTGATTTAATTTTACTTTTTCTATTTGTTGCTTTTCATTTACTATAATTTTTTTAACTCCCTGTAAAAGCTGCTTTAAATATTCTACATCATTAATTAAGTATTCATCAGAATTATTTATTTGTAAATATATATAATTTAAAATATGAGAAAAACTATCAATTTCAGCAGTGCAAGAATTATTAATAAAGTCAATAGCACTATCACTTGCTGGCAGATAATTTGCAAATGAACGCTCACTATAATAAAGTTCCCTATTTTCTATACAAAATTTGTAAAAATCCGAATCAAATAAACTTCGCTTCTCAAAAAAAGGTATCAGTGATAATTTAATATTTTTATTAACTTTATCCCGCTCTTTTAAAATTTTTTCTACTTCTAAAAATATATTACTACATTCTTCCCTGTAAACATCTATAAACATCCGCTGTGACCAAGAAAATCTATTAAGCTCATCTTCATTATATTCAATTTTTTTTGCCGAAATTTTTAAAGCATTTATAAATTCATCAATATTAAAATCTATTTTAGCCCAATATTTAATAGTAACTAAAATATTAATAATCCTACCAAATACATCTACAGAATACATATTATTATTAATTTCAACTAATAATTCCTCTAAAAAGTTTAAAATATCTCTATCGGTGTCAAGAATATCCCATCTTTCATACTTATATATAGACAATCTAGATTTTTCGTTGTTACTAAGTTCTTCTTCAATAAATCGTTCAATCGACAATCGATCAAATGTAGCCGTTTTTATAAAATAATCAATAAATCCAAAACTAAACATATAATTATCAATATCATAATTTTTTTCTGCACTGTTCTTTACTACTTGAAAATTATTCACAGTACTATCACAATCATTTAAATCAATTATACCCAATTTAAATTGTATAGTTCTTACCAGTAAATAAATAAATATATCCGCATACTTATAGCTATATCGAACAATACTAAATCTATTATCTAGTCGCTGCAATTCCATTATAATATTGTCAAAGGAATTCTTTACACTTATTAATATCCTTATATTTTTAAAGTTTAAATTTTCACACTCTTGAATAACTTTAATCTTATTTTCTTTATAAAAGTTTGCCAAATCATTATTACTTGATATAAATATTTCATCGTATACAGTCTCTATATCCGTATCTAGATGAATTTCTAATTTAAATACTTTTTCAAAGTCCTCCAAGTACTTTTTACGAAATAAAACACATTCCGAATCTTCTTTATTATTTTTGTTATTATTTTTAATATATATTTTTCTTACAATATCATTTTCACGATAATATAATTCTTTCTTATTCCCTACGACAATAAGAAAATTTCCATCTCCTTTAGATAAATCATCAACTAATCCCATTATATCTTTTGTATCCGAATTACAACGCTCAAAATCATCTAATATAATAATACTATTTTCTAATTTAATAAAATTACCAATCATAGATGTAACATCAATGTTCATATCTATGCCAATATTAGATTTAAATGATATTCCCTTTGGAATTAGGTTCTTTATTTTATAAAGTATCTTAGATCTTTTACTATCGTCATCCTTTTCACCTAAAAGTTTTTGATATACTAATTCAGTTTTAATTTGATTACAATTTTTCTTACCATACAAAGAGTAATACAGAATTCTCTTTTTTTGAACGCTCTTTAAATAAGGAATTAAAATTTTTTCAATGAAGAAAGTTTTTCCTATTCCCCAATCTCCCACGATCATTATGGCTTGATGTGTTGGGTTATTGTTTAGACAGTAATTTATAGAATCTTTTAATTCTTCTTTATTCATAATAGGCTCTCTTACTTAACCAAAATACTAAAAATCAATTATTATATTTTTGTGTATATTAATTATCTATTAAACACCTTCAGCTCCCTAAATCTATTAACAAAAAACTTTCAATTAATACAGATTCCATATATCATAATTTGAAGGTTTTGTTTCTTTTTTCTTATTTATATTTCGTTCACGTTTACCTAACAACGAATCTTCCTTATTAACCAACGGATCTATCCAGTCGGCCTTATCCAAAATCCATTGAATATATTCTTCATCCCGTTCACTTAATTGGGAGAGCTGATATACATAATCTCTTAATTTTATTGCCAACTGATAGTCCTCAAGCTCTTTATACAGGATTTCAAGTTTATTTTTTTCTTCTTCTATTCTTTCTTGCAAGCGTTGTTGCCGTTCATACGACTCTTGTCTTAATCGTTCTTTTTCCTCATACTCTTCTCTTTTCTGTTTTTCTTCAAAGTATTTTTCATAAAAAAGTAAAAATATATCTGGAGTTTTCTCTTCTAATTTTACATCATCACTATCCCTTATCTGTTTTTGATCCGAGGTTTTAATTCTAAAAATACCTGTTGGAAGATAATCATATTTCCTAATTTGAGGTTTTGATGCCCAACCCCCGTTTTTTATTTCGTCTTCATACTTTAAAAGCTCTCTTGCTTCTGCCTTAGTTATTTCATGATTTACTTTTTTTAGTCGTTCAATAATCTCAAACCTAACTCTGTCTTTTCCTATCAAAATGCAACAATCTTCTGTTATTTGGGCGCCTAAACTTTCAGAAATTTTAAAAATCAAATCTAAAAGTCGATATAATCTCGGTAACCCCGCTTCGGTTATATCAGCAACAAACCTAGGCTCCTTAACATATTGTCTTGTACTATAATTATAATATTCGCGACGATCCTGCCTAGCTCTATTTTTCCAATTTTCAATATCTTTTTTTAATTGAACAATCTTAAAATGAAGCTTTCCGGCTTCAAATTTCTTCTTATTAAATACAGTATCTATAATTCGTTCAACTTCATCTTCTGGCAAAAATGACAATCGATTTGCCATAATTTCTTTTTCTTGTTCTTCACACTCTACATCGTCCTGTAATACAGTTTTTTCTCTACGTATACGTTCTAATTCCTCATGTCCCGCAATACACTTACATGGCACCTCAATATTATCCTGTTCACTCTCTTCCAATGGAATAATAAATTTTGAAATATCCTGTCCAGCATATAATTTTCCCCAATATGTATTACTTGGTCTTGGTATATTATAATCTTTGCAAACCTTTTCTAAATTAGCTGCAGTTATTTTATATTTTTCTGCGACCTTTGTTTTTCCCAAAGTCCACAACTCTTCATAAAGAGTTTTTCTAGAAAGAGTCACTGTTCGTATTACTTTCATTATCTTTTACCTCAGCTATAGTAAAGTTTAACTTTAAAGATGAATCACTATATTTTCCTAGCGAAAACCCATACTCATATAACTCTAAATCTCTTGTTCTGAATTTTCGCTTAATATAAAAAGCAGGTCTTGCCTCAACTTACCAAATTCTGAAATCATTGTATCTAAACTTTTTTCAATATTTTGCACATGAATTTCAGATATTTTACCATACTTATAAGCGATAAGTCTTTCAGCGATAATATTATAGGTCCAGCTTTCACTAAACCTACTATCACGCTCTTCATTATGTATTGCAAAACCAATCGGCAATAAATTATTTCTCATTCCTATACTTACAGCCATTGGCCCTATACCTAAGTATTTAGCTGCAATCCCAACCGTAACTTTTTTACAATTTCTTATGTATTCATCAGTATATTTTTCCATAATAATACCTCCTTTATTACTAAATTTCGATAAATCATCTAATAATCCCTTTATAATTAATCAAGTTTTTTATTTACTATTTTTCCCCTCTTAAAATTACATATTATCTGCACTTAAACCACTATCTACTAAATATCCCACGGTATTCTGCCGTTAATAGCTCTAATATTAAGATTAGAAAACACTAAGTTTTAAATCCAAAAGTTCTATCATAACTTGATTCTGTATTTATACAGGAATCAAACTCTTACCAAATTTCCTTCCCCCTATATCTCATGAATCTTACATATAAAAAAGCTATCTCCCAATACAGTTAATTCTGTATCAAGCGATAGCTCTTTTATTTTCAGTATTTATTGTTTGCTATTTTACTTCTCTATGGTATTAACCTGTATTGTCCGAACTTTATAATATGCCGCCATTCCTTTATTTAGCCAGAATCTATTTTGTGATTTAGGTTTAATATCCTCCAACCCATAAGCAGCACAATAGCGATTCATAACCTGCACCGGATTAACATAGATATCCTGTTCTCCACGAGCTTTAGCCTCATTGACAAGGCGCTCATTAACAGCGATTTGGCGATTATAATCATGTGTTCCTTCTAATGCCGCTCTATATTCTCATCCAAAAAATGCCAACATAATAATACTTAACGTAATAACCAAACCGATTTTATTAAAACCTGTATATGCTTCGTTTCTAATAAAGTCAGCTATTAAAATACCGGTAGCAATAATAAAGAGAATCGTTCCACTAAAAACAATACGTGATCCAAAGCCACCTACGGCTAACATAGCAATAGCGCAAAGAACAGTCCCCACAAGATAAATAAGCGAACTTTGTTTATCCGTTTTCTTTAACAAGAAATACAATATTATAAATATAATGACTTAAAATAAAGTCTTTTCATAATCAATCAATCTTAGTGCATTTTGTGGAATTCGACCTATAACTTTAAGAATGGCACCTTGATGCCCTTCGGTAGCATAGCGGATAAAATTCCCCGGAGCCCCCCATAAAGCTGCACTCCCCAATAATGTGCCCACCAATCCCCAGATACTAAATTGAGGGATTAAATTATACCGCTTTTTATACTGCCACATGTAGCAGAGAATAAATCCGAGGTTAATTGTAAACTGAAATTGAACATATAAAAAATCCATAGTGAATACCGATTT